>Ga0315910_10000501_pt1 | contig 38694 bp, 49 predicted proteins | sample EdamamesoilMG_FD_204470 | JGI IMG/M metagenome (GOLD analysis project Ga0315910, IMG submission 204470) | Garden soil microbial communities collected in Santa Monica, California, United States - Edamame soil | ecosystem: Environmental > Terrestrial > Soil > Garden | place: USA: California...
TGGGCAGTATTGTAATCCCTATTCACCAATAGGTATTGTGCCCAAAGAAATACCCCCACCTTTCGGCAGGGGCATTCTTTGGATCAGGTTACCGGAGATCTTCATATGTTACCGGGCATTTGCAGTCACCCGTCTGGTGATCCCAATGGATGCAGCCTGCCCGGCCGTGCTCAGTCCGGAGGTGCCCACACCTAGGGCAGGAAGTCATTCCCATGTTAGCCGCCTCAGCTTGCCTCACAGCGACCAGAAACTCTGTGACCACTCCCACCCATGCCCCATAGGCTTCCGTGGCCTTAGCGTCGCTCTCAGCCTGTCGAACGGTCGGCGCATCGGTCCATCCGGCACTCCGAGCCATCCACTCAGCGCCGAGCATTCGGCCATAGTTGATTGCGTAGGTGTCGCTGCGCACACTCGGCGGGAATTCCGGAATAACATTCACTACCTGCATCGGAGCCTCACTCTCTAGGTAACTTGCTTACTGCGTAAGCCTACCACGCGTGTCAAGAGAATCCAATAGGTAAGCGCTTACCTGCCCCTAATGGGTGAACCACTTCACAAAACAATTCCAAAAAATCATTTAGAAAGGGTAGCGAGAATGGCTTTCAGCGACTAAGCTATTGGTATAAGCAAACGGGAACAACCTAGGAGTGAGAATGCGAAAGGTCACCGCAGTCAAGGTTATCGCTAAGGCCTACTTCTTCGGAGCGATCCTGATCAGCTTCCTCCACCTAGTTACTGCAGCTAGGAAGGGTGGCCTTAGCGGATATGAGGCTTACACCGTTCCGGTAATGATCGACGGAATTGCAATCGTTGGTCTGATCATGCGGGGAACTGAATTCAGCGTAGCCACCCGTAAGATTGGCTTCCGCGTTCAGATCGGTGCTGGCGCATTCAGCCTGATGGGTAATGTATTCGCTGCTGAGAACATGGGCGGGGCGGTCTACGGGGTAGCGATCGTGGCGCTCTTCCTTCTGACCGAATGGCTTTCCGACAACATCAAGAGCGCTCAGGTGGACGTTGATGCAGCTAAGGCGGAAGCTCGCAAGGCCACCGCAGCGAAGGCAGCCGCTACCCGCAAGCGGAACGCTCGCCAGGGCGCGAAGGTAGTCAAGGCGGCTGAGGCACTGATCAGCTAGACAGACCAATAGGGTAAGGGCCTCCTAGGAGGCCCTTACTTTTGCAGCGTTTTTGAAACGTTTCAATCAGTAGGCGAACACCAGGATAGCCGCACCACTCAATTGCAGCGCTCCGCTATTGGTCACGTTAACGCGTACCTGTGAACCTGATAGCCGCTGTGCAGCCTTAAGCGTGCCGTCCGCATTCAGCGTGCTGGCGGTAATAGACAGCGACCCTAGCAAGCTAGCACCACCTGTGAGGCACGCTACCGCTGTGTACTCCGTGCCGACCTTAGGCGGAAAGATATCAATATCAAAGTTGGCATTGCTAAGCCCGTTCACCACGATTGATGGATCGGTGCCGAACGCCACACTGCTCACCCTATGGCGTGCGTCTAGCTCACTCTGATTGAGTGACTGAAACGATGGACCGACGTTCACCCAGTAGCTACCGTTGATGACGGCGGAAGAATCAACTATCTCTTCAGACTCATTCTTGTAATCGATAATGCATATCGAGCTGTCACTGTCGCCGTTGATCTCGGCGGTATGGTAGGGGTTTACTCCCGTTATCTCCTGTGCGAGCGTCAATACTTCTGCGGCATTACCTCCGGTGAACTGGACGGCGCGGACCTTTGGCACTAGATCGATGATTGCCACTGTGCAACCTTTCTCCATAGTGGATGGTTACTCGCACCATGCATGATCAACCAGACATAGACAATGTCGGATTAGTGTCAGGTTTGGAAACTCTCTGCTATCCTGCCTCGCCATGAGGATTGAGGGAATGAGTGACAGTGACCATCGAGAGCTAATTAGCGAGATAGCCTCTCGCGAGTACACGGGTAGCCAGCTAGCCGTAAGGTGGAGTGTGGCAGTACCCACGCTTAGGGAATTTGTAGCTAGTAATCAGGAAGCTATAGAGGCTGAGCGGCGTAGACTAGACACTCCTGAGAGCGCTCTCTCGGAAACGGTCAGCCCCACCCAGCTTGATGACTTGTGGATTACCAATAAGTTTCAACGGCTTAGACGCCTGCAAGCGGTGGCTGATGAGACCTATGACACCATTATCAACGGGCAGGCGATGAATCCTGCTGAGCAGGCAACAGTGATCAGAGAATTCCGTTCGTACCTGATGCTAGCGGCTAACGAATTGGGCCAGCTACTTCACCGGGGATCGGGTGACAACGCAACTGACGCAACCCTCAGCGTGGAAATTGCAGGAGTGGACATGGAGCAATTGCGATGAAGATTAGAAAGAAAGCGCATTGCACAGTTCCTAGACATGGAATGAAGTGTGAAGTAGCACACGAAAAAGCACAGAGATATCCGCGATGCACTGAAAAGAAAATAGTCTTTAAAATTGAGGCACAGTCATGAGCACGGGAACGATCGTAAAGCATGAATATAATCCCCGTGGTGGCTGCAAAGAGGTATTCGAATCAAGGGCTGAGGAAGTTCTAGTCAGCGGCCCGGCGGGAACAGGCAAGAGTCGGGCCTGCTTGGAAAAGCTATTCAGTATGTGCCTGCTGACTAGGGATACTCGCGCTCTAATCGTGCGTAAGACACAACGGTCACTCGGTTCTACCGCACTGGTCACGTGGCGAAACTTTGTCATCAAGGAAGCGCTAGAGACTGGCGAGGTTGTTTACTATGGCGGAAGCCAGCAAGAGGCACCACAGTACCGATTCAAGAATGGATCTACCGTCACCATTGGTGGATTGGATAATCCAACACGCATCATGTCGTCCGAATACGATGTTGTGTACGTGCAGGAAGCAACAGAAATTACCATTACGGACCTTGAATTTATTAAGACTCGACTCCGAAACTGGCGAACTTCTTTCCAGCAATTGATTATGGACTGCAACCCGGCAGGCGATAAGCATTGGCTAAAGCTGAGGTGTAATGATGGAATCTGCAAACTCATTGAGTCCCGGCACGAGGATAACCCTAGACTCTTTGACGCCGATGGAAACGTTACTGAGCGAGGCGCTGCATACATTACAATTCTCGACAACCTCACTGGTGTGCGATACAAGCGTCTTAGATTGGGCCTATGGGTTTCCGCAGAGGGAATTGTCTATGAGGAATTCGACCCCGCCGTGCATGTGTTGCCCTGGGAATACGACGAGGATGGGAACAGATTGCCATTGCCGGAAGACTGGCCACGCTACTGGACTATCGACTTCGGGTACCGTCACCCGTTCGTGCTGAAATGCTATGCGGAAGGTCCTGACGGAGAGCTTTACATGTACCGCGAGATTCACTACACACAGCGGATCGTGGAAGAGCACGCTAGTCAAATTATGTCGATCGTTACCAAAGAGGTCGAGACCAAATGGTATGACCATTTCAATAAGGTTGAGCGCACGAAAACTGAAACCGTGTGGATCGAACCTAAGCCGCAGGCAATCATTTGTGACCATGATGCGGAAGGCAGAAAGACATTTGAGAAACACACAGGACTAGGTACGCAGCCTGCTATCAAATTTGTTAATGATGGTATCGATCTGCACAAAGCAAGGCTAAAGGGCGACGAAACCGGGCCGCTATTCTATCTAATGCAGGATGCATTGGTAGAGAAAGACCCGTGGTTGGTAGAGAACCTACGGCCTACGTGCACAGAGGAAGAATACGCATCGTACGTATGGAAGGTAAGTCCTGATGGTCGCATCAAGGATGAACCTGTGAAAGACGACGATGACGGCATGGATGCCGATAGATATATGACGATGTTCAAGGACTACAAGGGCAAGGCTCGCGTCACACTCATCGATGCTTGATCTTAGAGAGGCTAACTAATGACCGTGTATGACCTTCCTCCCACGCGCGATTTCTTTGCAGCGAAGCTACATAGCCTGCTTGTTAGTAAGCGAAAGAGCGAGGCAAGCAATCGGATCCCTATTAACACGGTACTAGGTGGAATCGTGAGGGTAGTGCTTCATCTCGCTGGATTTTCCCTATTGACATTGGCAGGCTTTCAGTTTAATACTCTCGCTGGATTGGTCGTCGCGGGAATCTCTTGTTTCGCGCTATCGACGCTAATGACTCGATCGATCGACGGTGGTGAGCATGATGTGAAGCGAGCACCGGACTTGCGGACGGGACGGTAATGGATGAAAGATCTCATTGGTACGCTGATGAACGGAGCACGAAGGGCGGTCAATGCGGCGCCCGTGCCGTACACAGCCTCTCGTGGCGGTTCACTGTTCGGCAATAATGAATCAGACGTCGATGTCGGTCAGCGAGCGTACGATGCTCATGGCTCGGTAGGAACACTATTCGCTATTGTCGATCAGATCAGCAGGGCGGTAAGCGCTACCGAATGGCACCTCTACCGGCGCACGTCGGTACGCGACAAAAAGCGGCGGACAGAAGTTCTCAACCATGGCTTCATGACCGTATGGGATCGCCCAAACGATTTCTTTACAGGCGGTCTGCTGCGCCGCACGGTGCAGATGCACATGGATCTTGTAGGGGAAGGCATCATCGTTCTCAATAAGATCGGGAACGTGGTAATCGAAATGTGGCCTGTACGTCCAGACCGCATGACACCGGTAAAGCATCCTACTAAGTTCCTCACGGGATGGATTTACAACAACGGTGAAGAAGAGGTTCCGCTCACACTTGATCAAGTAATTCAGATCAAGTATCCGAATCCGGCTGACCCGTATCGCGGCAGGGGACCGGTTCAGACTGTGCTCGCAGACATCGATGCGGCACGGTATTCGGCAGAGTGGAATCGTAATTTCTTCATCAACGGTGCTCGCCCCGGCGGCATTATCAAAGTCGATTATCGGATGTCCGATCAGGAGTTTAAGGAATTCGTCGATCGGTGGCGCGCGCAACATCAGGGTGTAGCTAATGCACACCGGGTAGCTGTGCTGGAAAATGCAGAATGGCAAGATACGAATTTCAGCATGAATGATATGCAATTCGTTGAGCTACGAAACCTCCCGCGTGAGCTTATTCGGGAGGCTTTTGCATTCCCTAAGCCAATGCTTGGCACGGTAGATGATGTCAACCGCGCTAATGCTGAGGCAGGCAAAGAGATCATGGCGGAAGGCCAGACGATCCCGCGCCTCAGGGATTGGAAGGATATTGTAAACACCTTCCTACTTCCTCAGTTTGCAAATGGTAAATCGCTAGAGCTTGACTTTGATGACCCTACCCCGGTCAATCACGAAGCGGCCGACAGGGAGCGCAATAGTCAATCGTCTAGTGCACGGAATCTAGTTCTATCGGGATATGACCCTGATGATGTTGCGGACGCTATGGGGCTACCGCGCATGAAGTGGGTTGGTATTCCTGCTGTCACGTCTGTTAGCCAGACTGAGGAAGTAGATACCTCAGCGCAAAACGCATAAGGAAGGGAGGAACCCTGATGATGCCTCAGCCCGGATTGCGGGCACTGAACCTGCAAAAGGTTCGGTTGCTCGACCGCCTAGCCGCTGTTAAGCCTGAGCTAGCCAACGAGATTCGTAATACGAAACTTGATTGGTTTAGGATGCGAACGCGTAATGCGGTCGAGGATGACGAAATGGATCTGCCGGAAATCGATACGAAAGACGCGCAGGTCGGAGAGGTTTACATTTATGATGAGATCGGGGGTTCGTTTGGTGTCGGTGCGGTTGATTTCATCAATCAGCTAAATGAAATCGATGCACCCGAAATCACCATTCGGATCAACTCCCCGGGTGGAATGCTCATCGAGGCTATCGCCATGGCGAGTGCAATCGCACAACACCCGGCGCATATCACTACGCGGGTAGATGGTATCGCGGCGAGTGCTGCCAGCATCATTGCAATCTCTGGCGATAAGTGCGAGATGATGGATGGATCGCAGATAATGATCCATCGTGTCATGTGCGGTATGCAGGGCAACGTGGATGACTGCGCGGAAACTATGGCGTGGCTCAAAGAGCAGGATATGAACGTTGCCAATATGTATGCGAAGCGTACGGGCATGGATCCGGAGGAGTGCCTAGCACTCATGAAGGCCGAAACGTGGATGTTCGCGCAAGAGGCAATTGACATTGGTCTCATGGATTCCATGTATACGCGCCTTAAGCAGGGGACAGAAATGCCGCCCGGTGAAGAGGAGGATCCGGAGGAAGAGCCTCCCGCCGATGCAGAAGACGCGGCGCCGGAAGAGGATGAGGAGGAAGTTCTTAATTCTCTAATGCATATGCCTCACCGCCTTACCAACCGTGGGTATCGCTACCTAGGTAGGAATAAGGCACCGGCCCCTAAGCCTGTCCGGTCTACTAATAGCTTTGCCGATCTAGTCGACGCATGGAGGTAATTCAATGCCTAAAGTGATTCCTGTTCCGACCACTACTGAGGAACTGCACGAGCAGTTGACCGACCGAGCCACCATGCGTGAGCTTATGGCGGACCCTGAGAGGTTCGCCGATCACATGGAGAGTGCCGTCAACGCACGCCTTAAGGACGGCGCGATTAACGGTCAAGTCACTGAGCAGACCGAAAAGTTTATGATTGATTGGCTGCGCAATCACCAGGGAGACACGGACGGTGTTGCTCAGCGCCTCAATCTGGACAACCCAAACGCTCGCGCACGTATTCGGCCGAACACGGTTTACAACCGTAACGCGCTAGGCGCGAAGCATGACAAGATGTTCGCCAGTTCTGCTGACTTCCTGCACGCTATCTCGGAGCACTCTTACAAGGGTGAGAATCTGTCGCGGCAGCTTGACACGCTGAAGAATGATCTTTCGTCGGTCAAGCCGTCGGATGGTGGATTCCTCATTCCGGAGATTCTTCGCGCTGAGCTACTGCGTGTGGCGCTAGAGAATTCCATTGTGCGTTCGCGTGCCCGTGTAATCCCCATGGACAGCCTTACGGTGCCGTTCCCCATGGTGGACAGCACGTCCAACGTTTCCAGCGTGTACGGCGGTGTCACGGGCTACTGGACGGAAGAGGGCGCGACCCTTACGGAGTCTCAGCCGCGATTCGGCCGGATCGAGCTAAAGGCCAACAAGCTAGTTCTCTACACTGAGGTTCCTGACGAACTACTTCGGGACGCGCGTCCGTCCATGGAAGCGTTCATCAATGACATCTTCCCTGAGGCAATTGCTTGGTTTGAGGATGTCGCATTCATCGTTGGCGGTGGAGTGGGTGAGCCGCTTGGCTTCCTCAACTCTCCTGCTGCGATTTCGGTAACGCGTTCCACCACTACGGCGGGTAACAATGTTGAGTGGGTTGACATCGCGGGAATGTACGCGCGAATGCTCCCTCAGTCGCTTAACCGTGCTGTCTGGGTTATCTCTCCGGACGTCATGCCTTCCCTTCTGACCGCTACCCTCCCGGGTGGTGGCCCTATCATCGTGAGCACGGGTGGCGGATTCCCTGACGGTACTAACGCGCCTCAGCTTTCGCTGTTGGGTCGCCCGATTGTTGTTTCGGAAAAGGCGCGTGCCGTTGGTACGGCTGGTGATATCAATTTCGTTGACTTCGGTTTCTACCTGATTGGTGACCGGCAGGCAATGAGCGCGCGACAGAGTGAGGATTTCCGTTTCTCGTCTGACGTTACCGCGTTCCGGGTTATCGAGCGCCTTGACGGACGGCCCTGGCTCGCCAGTGCTATTACTCCGCAGAATGGCGGAGCGACGCTTAGCCCGTTCGTCAAGCTGACCACCGCCGCCTAATCTAGGAAAGGGACAGAAAACTATGAAGGGTCTAGGCAACGTTTTTGATATCGGCAGTGCATTCGTGCCTGTTGATTTCAATACCTCTGACGCGGCTACGGGTCACCGTATCCACCTACGCAATTACGAGTCTGTCGCGTGTGTGCTATTCAAGGGTGCTGGCACTGCCGGTGCTGACCCTGTTGTAACTGTGCAGGAACACACGGCGGCTACCGCAGGCACTTCCGCATCCCTCGCTGTGATCACGGAATTCTATTCCAAGACTGAGACCACTCTTGATGGTGATGAGGTGTGGGTCCGTACTACGCAAGCAGCGGCAGCCACCGCGAATATGGGTGCCACCTCTGCTGAGGAGGAGGGTATTCACGTAATCGAGGTTGAGGCTTCCTCGCTCAGCGCCGGTTACGAATGGGTTTCTTTCAATATCGCGGCTACCGTTGCTAACGCACAGCTAGTTTCCGGGCTTTACATTCTCACCGGACTTAAGATGCAGCGTGAGCCTACGCTACTCGCACAGCTAAACGCGTAAGGGGCAATCATGGCTCGCGCTACACGCTATGGCGGACCATCGCTCACTGCGGCGGAAACCGCCGATCCGGTATCGCCTCAACCTGTGCGTGTTCGTCGCGCTGAATTGGGTTATGTCGATCGACCGAATAAGGCAGAGGAGGTGTCGTCATCTCTAACGGATGGTGGGGACTCTACTCAATCCTCAAAGAACAGCAGTACGTCAGACAGCAAGCAGAGCGGGATCCTCCCGTCGCCTGCCCATACGACGGAGAGCCACTCCAATCAGCAGGAAACGGAATCGGACTACACTGCCGATTCGACGGCTACCGTTGGCCGGAGAAAGCCTCAGCCGCAATCAAGTAAGCGTGCGCGTTCACGTAGTACGGTTGAGGATGAGGATGAATTCGGCGAATTTGAATAACTAACTGAATAGGAGGCGGGCGCCCGATACTGGCGACGGTACGGGCGCCTACCGACAATAGAATAAGGAAGGTGACATGACCCCCGCTCAGATAGCCACATTGTCACTAGCCATCGTTACTGGGTTGGTACTCCCCCTAGTCATCATCATTATTCGCGGAGCCATCAAATGGACGCGTGTTGAGGCGAAACTAGATCACGCAGTAACCGCGCTGAATTCGATCGTGGCAGATAAAGATAAAGTGCATACAGAGATATTCACGCAAATGCGTGAGGACAGGGAAGCTACCAATAAACGGTTACGGTGGCTAGAGGAACACCTTTGGCGACGCGGTGCAGGTGGTAACCCTAGAAATGCAGCTTCATAAGTATAAGTGAATAGCCCCTGATGTTACATCCGTAGAAAGCAACCGGGAGTCAGGATGGGAATCCTTTACGCGACGCGTGAGCAAGTCATGCGTGCGCCCGAAATACTGGAATCTACGCACTCCGGTACTAAGATCGATGCGACCATTGATGCTTCCTCGCGTTCAGTTGAGGGATTTCTACATAGGCGGTTCTATCCTGAGTTGCGCACCATTCTTAAGGATTGGCCAAACAACTCAGGATCCCCCACGTGGGAGGTAGACCTAGGTGACCAGGAACTTATCTCAGTCACTGCGGTAACCTCAGGCGGCACGGATATCACAGACGATGTGATTCTGCGTAGAGGGGATGACCTAGACGAACCGCCATATTCAAAGCTGGCTATCGACCTAACGTCGAATTCCGCTTTCTCCGCCGGTACGTCGTGGCAGCGCTCTCTGTCTATAACTGGGGTGTTCGGGTACAACGACACAGCCACCGCCCTGGCAGGGGGCGCGCTCAATGACGCAATCAACAGTTCTGTAACACTAATCCAGATCAACCCATTGGACGGCTATTACACAGCCGAAATCGGTTCGCTCATTCTGATCGACACTGAGCGAATGATTTTGGCTGATCGTCGTATGGTAACTACAGGCGAAACTACCGGGGGTGGTCTTACCGATAGGCAGAATGACAAACTCATTCTCTGTGGTGGCGCTACCGACTTTGCCGTGGGTGAGATCATTCTTATCGATGCAGAACGTATGCGAATCGAGGACACGGTTACTGGCGCTCTGATCGTTACGCGAGCGTGGGACGGTACTGTTCTCGCCACACATTCGGGCGGAACCACCATTAACGCGCTACGGCAATTCATTGTGCAGCGTGGCGCCCTAGGCTCAACCGCAGCGGCACACGATGATGAAGCACCGGTTTACGTGCATGCATACCCGGCCCTACTGAATCAGTTGGTAGTGGCGGAAACCATCGTGACCCTACAACAGATGTCCGCCGCATATGGGCGCACGATTGGCTCTGGCGCTGGAACGCGTGAGGCAGCAGGAATAGGCCTCGATGATTTGCGGGAGCGAGCGTGGCGTCAGCTAGGCCGTAAAGGCAGATCGGCGGCTATCTAATGCCTGCCTTCCGCGTAAATGTAAAGGTTGAGCATAAGGGTGCGGTATTCAACGCCTCAGCTACTAAGGCGGCAGGGCAACGAATGACCACGCGGATCAATGACACTCTCGCACAAATCGGCGTGGATCGCATTAAGGATCGGCTTAGGCAAGTATTGCAGAATCCAACCGGATATTACCAATCACGCATTACGGTTGATCGCCGGTCACAGGCTCGCTTGATTACCGATGGGGGAGTGATCTACGGAGGATGGCTAGAGGGCGTGTCCAGCCGCAACAGGGCTACGCGCTTCAAGGGATATCGAACGTTCCGAATCGTGCAGCAGCAACTAGCTAAGGATAAGGCAGCGCTCGCACAGCCGTACGTCGATCAGTACGTAAGGGAAATGAATTCATGACAACGCCAACAGGGAATGAAGAATGGATTGATGATATTTACGATGCCGTAGTTAGCGACGTACAGCGTTCAGGCTATTTCGATAAAGTGAATAAGCATGAGCCGAAACGGGCGCAGCGTACGGGTCTCACGGCGGCTATATGGGTGCAATCCCTAGAGCCTCTAGGCACCATCAGCGGATTAGCGTCCACTAGCGGACGGCTAGTGTTCACGCTCCGCATGTACCAAAATGCATTGCTAGAACCACAAGACATGATCGATCCGATGATGATCAAAGCGGTAGCGAATTTGATGCGACGCTATCACGATGATTTCGACTTTGAGGGCACTATCCGCAATGTCGATTTGCTAGGCGCTTTTGGAGTCGCGCTATCCGCTATTTCGGGATATCTCGATATCGACGGAACAATGTTCCGCATTATGGATATGAACATTCCATGCATCGTCAATGATATTTGGCCTCAGGTTAACTAGGGGGTGAGGTAATGGCTAAAGAATCAGGTCTAGGCGCACAGCTTTACATGGATGAGTGGGACCTATCCAACGACACCAATAGCATTGGAACAATCAGCAAGGCAACCAATCTATTGGAAATGACCGGCATCGATAAGCTAGCCATGGAGCGTAAGGCGGGGCAGCTTACCGGCAAGCTGACAGCTACCACGTTCTTTAATCCAACTAACGCGCATGCCGCGTATGAAGACTTGCCGCGTGCGGATCGGCAATTCTCATACTTTCACCGTGCCACGCTCGGCGCTCCCGTTGCGTCGTTGGTAGCTAAGCAGACCGGCTATAACCCTACCCGTGATGCGGCAGGATTGCTCACGGCAGAGGTTGACGCAGAATCTAATTCATGGTGGCTAGATTGGGGTTACGCCCTTACCGCAGGCAAGCGTACTGACGGTAGTGCTACCAACGGCACTGGCGTTGATTTCCAGATTGCAGGCATGCCAGCAAGTTTCGGATTGCAGGCGTATTTGCATGTGTTCGCATTCACTGGCACGAGCGTAACGATCAAGATTCAGCAATCGTCTGACAATGGCGTAGGCGATGCATGGGCAGACGTTACCGGGGGAGGCTTCACAACGGTCACAGGCGTGACGAAAGAGCGTATCGCTACCGGACGCACCCTAGCTATTGAGCGATACCTCAGAGTGGTTACTACCGGCACATTCTCTGATTGCGTTTTTGCTGTGCAGGCGGCAGTAAATAGAACGGACATGACGATATGACATCCATTGGCTTTAGCGCTAACCGGTCGGTGCATCGTGTTACGCCGAATATGCCTACGGGCAATTACAAAACTTACCGTGTGATGTCTCCGCTAGCCACGCATCACCGTAGCGCGACATGTGCTGAGGTGAATTGCCACGCATACACGGAAGGATGGACCTATAAGAAGAGCGACCTAGATGAACGCCTGTTGTACCTAGTAACACACGCAGGCAAGCGGTACCGCGAAACTGATTTCGATAATGCCACCTATCTAGTGTTCGAACCCGGTCAAGCCTGCTTTCAGGCATCGACGCATACTGTCCCGCTTGATCGACCGGAATTCTATTATGCAGGGCAGGGTGATTACCGGTCGTTCAGCACTAGGCGAGCACAGAAGTTCACGCGCCCTGATGACTGGGTAGACAGCTTTGCCAACCACATTGACAAGATCAACACTGTAATTGAAAGGGGTTAGCCATGGCTAAGGAAACCGGTCTAGGTTGGACTACGTGCAGTGTCGACAATGACGCTAGCTCACTCAAGGATGTCAAGAACGATGTAACTAACCTAGAGTTTGCTACGCCGTACGCGTTGCAGGAAGTGACCGGCATCGACAAGTCTGCAATGGAGCGCCTAGCCCTGCTTGCGGACTGCACCGGCACGCTCAATGGCGTGTTCAACCCTGCTGCTGACCGCATGCACGCGGTTATGTCTGGAGACCTGCGAGTGGTGCGTACGCTCACGCTCGCTATTAGTTCTCAGACACTATCCAATGAGGTGCTATTCAGTGACTACTCCCTGACGCGTGCAGCCGGGGGTGAATTCACTACTGCGCACCCATTCTCGCTAGCGGACGGAACTGTACCTAACTGGTCATAGCACTACGCGTTACAGAGAGAGGATGAGGGAGAATGGGATACAAGCCAGCTAAGAAGGTCTATAACCTCGAATTCGTCGATCACCCGGGACTAGAGGTTTCCTGCAAGGGTGCGACGCTAGGCGAGATTACTGATGTTCAGAAAATGAATGTCAATGTGCACGAGAAAGACGACGAAAAGCGAATGGAAGTTTTCCGGTTCTTTGCCGGGAAACTACTCACATGGAACCTAGAGCATCCTGATACTGATCTAGGTGGACCCTGCCCGCTGTGTGGCCTAGAGGCGGGGATGTCTATGCCTACCACATTGGACGGAATGCTCTGCCTAGAGCTAGATCTGATTATCGCAATCATTACAGGATGGGTGTTTGCCGTCGCCCGTGTGTCGCTCCCAAAAGAGTTGAGTTTGAACGCTGGCGGGAGGAATGGCCCCGCGTCGCTCCTGCCGGATGGGATGACAGCAGAGATTACGAAGAGGCTAGAGGAAATTCAAAACCCAGGGACATTGCCAATGCTGAGCTAATTCTAGGGCTAATGGAGAGGTTCAATTATCCGAGCCTCTCCGCCCTAGCTAAAGAGAGCGCCGACATACTGTGGCTTTTGGAATGTGAGAGCTACGGAAAACGCCGCGATGATGATGAGGAATTGGCCGAACGAATGGCGGAAGCTGAGGCACAAGAACAGGAAGCGAGGTTAGCCGGTGGCGAATGAGATCAATATTACCGTTGGCGCTAATGAAACCGCCTCAGATGTCATTTCGGGAGTTGGGAAGGCTACCCAGCGAACCGAACGTGTCATTGTGCAATCTATGGGATCCACCGAAGAGGCGTTCGATACCGCCGTACGTGGCGCTAGCAAATTCGGTTCAGTCATGGATACCACTCAGGGCGCCGCAGGGCAGCTATCAGAGGGTATTGATGGAGTAGGGCAGGCCTCACAGGCTATTAGCGACATCATGAGCCATAGTGCCCGTAAGGCAGAAGATCTAGCGCGGGCACAGACGGACGTGGAACAGGCAGCACAGGATGCCTCTCAGGCTGTTGAAGATATGAATCAGGCAATGCGGGATCAGGCGCAGTCCGCGATTGATGCAGAGCAGGCAGACCAGGATGCGGAACAGGCCATTTTGGATAAGGCCAAAGCGCAAAAGGATCTCAATGCTGCAATCAAGGAATTTGGTCCCAATTCTGATGAGGCACGGCAGGCGCGTTTGGATATGGCACAGGCGGAAATCGACCACACACAAGCGGTAGAGGATGGCCTACAGGCGGAGCGAGACGCGCAACAGGCAGCGCTAGATAGTAAGCAGGCACTCATTGATCAGAAATCGGCAGCGACCGAACTAACCGCCTCACAGCGAGAGCTAGCGAGCCAAAGCTCAATTCTCACGCAGATGTCGGATTGGGCTGGAATGCTATCCGGTGTGCTTTCCGGTCTAGTCGGCATCATCGGCGCGGTTACCGCCGTGCAATGGCTATGGAATGTCGCCATGACGGCTAACCCTATTGGCCTGATCATCGTGGCTATCGGCGCTCTAATTGCGATTATCGTCCTGATCGCTACCAAGACTGATTGGTTCCAGCGCCTGTGGAAAGCGATTTGGAGCAAGATTGGCGATCCCGTTAAGGCTACGTGGAATTGGATCAAGAATACGACTAGTTCATTCATCAAGTGGATTACTAATGTATTCAAGAATCTACCTAAGTCAATCGCTGGCGCATTCAAGAGCCTAGCAAAGATCATTACCGCGCCATACCGTGCTGCGTTCAACGGCATTGCGTGGGCATGGAACAATACCATTGGGCGTATCAGTTTCTCGGTTCCGTCGTGGGTGCCTGGTATCGGTGGCGCATCATTCAGCGTGCCTAGAATTCCGTCGCTAGACGTAGGTACCGATGAGGTTCTTAAAACTGGTCTAGCAATGATCCACAAGGGTGAACGTATTACGCCCGCTAAAGCGAGTGCTTTCACAGGGCGGGACTCTGGCCGTATGGGTGGTCATGCCGAACCGCTAGAGATTGTTGTTCGACTAGAGATGGACGCGACGGATAGCAAGATCATGGAACCGATTCATGAGAATATCCGTGCCTACGTGAAGCGGGCAGGCGGGAATAAGGTACAGGTTGCTTACGGCAGGGGGCCTGCATAATGGCATTCCCTAGTGATGTCCTTGGTACGCATGTGCAATTGCAGATCGACGGCACATGGACTGATGTCATGCGCTACGACGATGACACCAAAATTCTGCAAAGAGATGGAATCAGTATCAAGCGAGGGGCTAGCGGGCTACAAGACCGCACACCGCCTGGTATCTGCACATGGAAATGGCAGGACCCTAACGGCATCTACAATAACGAAAACCCACGCTCGCCGTACTACGGCCTGCTGCCACGTAACACCCCCGTGCGTGTCTACGTGCCGCGTGAAGCGCCGAGCCTATACATGCTCAGGCGTGACGATGGTTCGCGGGCGCAGACGACGGATAAGGCTGCCCTAGACATCACTGGCGATATCGAAATTCGTATAGATTTCGAACCTCGCCGCTTCACTCGCTGGATTAGCGGTCAGAATCGTGGAATGCTGCTAGCCAGCAAATATAACGATACCACGCAACGATCGTGGTACGTCCGCTTTGGTGAGTCGGCACTCAATGCTAGCTTGACGCATCTAGCATTCATTTGGTCTACCAACGGCACGAATAGTGTTCTTGCGGACTGTACCGAGTATCTGCCGACAACGGGCAGAATTGCTATTAAAATCACGATGGATGTTGATAACGGGGCAGGCTCGCGGGAAGTCAAATTTTGGACGTCGACAACAGGCATTGACGGCACCTATACACAGCTAGGCACTACGGTTACCGGGAGCACGACGAGTATTAATTCAGGTTCCGCCAACCTAGAACTAGGTACTATGAATGGGGGAATGGATCAACACGAACTAACAAGTAGCTATATCAATTATGAGGGACGGATCCATCATTTCCGCCTATATAACGGGATCGGCGGCTCACTAGTAGCTGATGCTGATTTCGGAGCGCAAGACATCGGCGATACATCATTCTCTGATGGCCTAGGTAACACATGGACCATTGAGGGCACAGCGGAAATCACGGATGCAGATTACCGCTTCCATGGGGAATTGAGTGCTCCGGTACTAAAGCCTAAGCAGAGTGCCGACGGCGTAGGCACTGATATTGTGATTGAGGCTGAGGCAGGCGGTATTCTTCGCAGGCTGAGTACGAATGAGACCCCACTACAGTCACCCATCTATTTGACGTTCAGCACGTACGGTCCTAGTGGGTGGTGGACAGGCGAGGAATCTGACACGGCCGACTCGACTACCACCGCTAGTAGCGGCTCACCGGGCGGTAATCCTGCACGCATTTCTGATATCGAATTCGTAGGGTTTGATTCAGAAATCCCCGGTTCAGCTGGTGTAATGGAATTGGGCGCTGCCGGATCATTCACGGGGATAGCTACAAACGTAACCGCAACTAGTGAATCACATTTTTATATGTTCTTTAAGTTCCCGTCTGTGCCAGTTGCCGATCAATATCTAGTCAACTGGTATAGCACAGGGACGGGCAAGCGGTACAGTCTCATGATAGGTACGCTTTCGTACCATCTTCGTATCTATAGTGATACTGGAACCCTACTTGCGGAAAACAATACTTCGTTCGGTTCAGGTGCCGAGCCTGATAACTGGATCGCCTACCATTCTAGGCAGTCTCAGAATGGTGGTAATATCGATGTCACGCATGAGTGGCACGCGGTAGGTACCGACCTGTACTACACAGCGAGTGTTACGTCATTTGCTGGCACTATGGGGCGGCCGGATAAGGTAACCATCAATCCTGGCTCGGGTTGCGATGGCGTACGGTTCTGCCATGTGATGATGGCGCCTACGATCGGTTTGGAATTCTTCGCGGGAACGCCAACGACCAATATTGTTAACTTTGCGCGTGCGTTCGCAGGAGAATACGCAGACGATCGTTTTACCCGCATATGCACGTTGCTAGGTGTTGAACCTAATATCATTGGATTCCGTAGTGCCATTAGCCAGCAAATGGGGCCGCAACCTATTGATACAGGTATCAACATTCTGTATGAGTGCGCAGAGGTCGATGGCGGAAAGATAATAGAGGCGAATGATCGCCCTGCGTGCCTCGAATTCCGCCCTATTCGCTCGCTATACAATCAGTACGGAATGGAGTTGGTATGGAGCGACCTAGCGGAAGGGCTAGAAGCTACGCCAGACGATACCGATATCGCTAATGATATTAGCAGTAAGCGTGCAGCGGGTGGGACCGCGCGGTCTACATTGCAGTATGGCGCAATGTCGATTCAGGCTCCGCCTGATGGTATCAATCTAGTACCTGATGGACCCACATTTAATTGCTATACCGTTGAACAATTGGTACGCCTGACGGATGCCGCACTATTCCGCCGCACGTGGCCTAGTGCACGCTACCCCGCATTGGTAGTGCATATGCATCATCCTACCTTTGCTGGTGATGCAGATAAATTTTTGCTGGCGCAAAAGACAGAAGTTTCCGACATCATTAGGGTGACTGATCTGCCGCTATTCATGGCGCCTGATGAATTGGCATTGATGGCTACGGGCATTAGTGAAGAAATACACGGCCAGGAATGGACAATTGCATGGGCACTGACGCCATATGGCCCATTCGAGTCGTCTGAAAGTCAGACTGTCCCGGGAGATAAATACTCTTCATACGTTGCAGCGCATACGACAATTGATGGTGTTGTTCAGCAGCAACTGAATACGGCAATTGATGCTGATGATACAAGCATTAGCGTCAAAACGCTAAGCGGACCGATCATAGTTGAGGGTTCCGTTAGCTGGCAGATTAAAATCGGAGGTGAGGTTATGGACGTAACGAATGTTAGCGGGTCTAGCTCGCCGCAAACGTTGACAGTCGCGCGTGGGGCGGTTGGCGGTTTTGCTTCAGCGCACGCGGAGAATGACTATGTTCGGATCTTCCCTGAGCTATTTGCGAGGCTGTGATGGCTAAATATCCTAACTGGTTTGTTGGGCTATCTCAGTCGGCATCCAACTTCGCTGCCGGGCTTCCTGATGTCTATGTGAAGTCGACAGTAGAAACGATTTCCTCAGATAACACGCTCAGCAACGACTCTGAGCTGTCAAGCATCCCGCTAGGTGTGGGAACATTCTGGGTGCGTGCATTCATCATGGCTACGTGTGCCACGTCGGCAACGCCTGACCTTAAAACTAGATGGGCATTCACAGGCACATGGAATAGTCCTATTCGCGGCTGTCTAGGTCCCGCACCGGGTAACACAGCGTCGAGTGATGCGGTTACCCCTTCGAAAATGCGTGGGGTCGCGACTAGCTCAGATGCTATCTATGGATTTCCCGCCAGCACTGCATACAACCTCATTACCGAAGAGGCGTTTAATGTGACTGTGACTGTGGCAGGAAATCTATCACTCCAATGGGCACAGAATACCTCTGACGCATCGAATACAGCGGTACAAGCGGGATCGGCCATGGTAATTAGGCAGCTAGCTTAGAAAGGGGTAAGTAGGTGGCGCGTCTAGTTGCTTGTCTTGTCGCGCTACGCGAGGAATTCAATCGCATAGCGCCAACTCGCGATAAGGAATCAGATGGATGGATTGGAGATGAGGCACACCAGAGCGGAAATTCAGACCACAACCCAGATGCCAACGGCAATGTTCACGCAATCGACGTAGACAAAGATCTCAATACTGATTTTGATATGCAAGATTGCGTTGATTACATTATCAGTGAATGTCGTAAGTCGGGCGAGAGCGGAAAAGATAAGGGCCGCCTCAAATACGTCATTTACAATCGCGTAATTTGGGAGGCATCTAACGGGTGGAATTCTCGCCCGTACACCGGCAGCAACCCCCACGACAAACATGCGCACTTTAGCTGCGAGTACGCAGAGAAGTATGCGGAAGATGACAGCCCATGGGGTCTAGTAGAGAGGTTCGGAGATATGGCTAATCAATTTCTAGTTAAGCAGAATCCGAATGCGGGACCAACGGAAGAGGTTAAATTCTGGCAATATCAATTGGAATGGGCAGGCTATGACCCTGGCGAAATTGATGGCATATTCGGAAGCAAGATGCGCGCCGCGCTAGATAAATGGCGCAAGGACCGGGGACAGGCGGTAGTGGATAACATTACCGGTTGGACTGCGGCAACGATGCTAAAGGAAATGGCTCAGCGTTACGCGGGTAAGCCGGGAACGAATGGAAAGGACGGTGCTCCCGGCGCACCGGGCAAGGATGGGAAAGACGGCGCGGACGGAACATTCAGCGGCACTCTCAATGTAGTTAGTGGAACCCTAGTAGCAGAGGACGCAAGCTAATGAGTACACATGTAACTACTTCCGCCAAAGCCGTTGCGGCGGCTATCGGTACCACGCTCACGGCGGTTACTACCGCACTGGCGACGGTGCAACTAGTTCTTTCTGATGATGCAATTGACCTAGCTGAGGTGAGCACGCTGGCGACGGCGGCTGTCTCGCTCGCGGGCACTGTCTACGCCGTGTGGCGTACAGAGAATAAGCCTAAGTATGCAGGACAGAGCCGCAGTACGTGGAATGACTGAAACGGACAAATTGGATGTGACGCAAGTCACACTGTAGGGGGTAGCGCTGAGGCGGTTGGGCCAACTAGGTTGGTGGCACAACTTGATGAACGGTTCAACCGCCTAGCAGGGCCTAGCGACCTAGAGTCAGCCTGTAAGCCTAGACACGGAAAGCCAGGGGTAGTTACCTCCCGCCGAACCAAGTAGTTACCGAATAGGATTCAACGCAGCACCTACACAGCGTTCACGCCAACACCACGAACACGGTGGCCTAGATCTACACAGCGATTCGCTCGCTTGACGACTAGATAGGTATCACGCTTGATCGGCGTACGGTGTGAATCCTTTTGTAACTACTTTGACTTTAGAACCGGCAGACACGCTATGCGATACACAGCAATTAGCTTGCTTGATTCGCATTAACAGTCTGCCGGTTCGGTCATTCACATGTGTGCATACTGGGTGGGTCCGACTGAACCTAAGTTGGCTAAGGCTTTCTACAGACACCGGAATCCCGGTGTGCACACTTGTGAGTGACTTTGGAGAGGGTTACTCATTTAAGAGAGGAAATGGGATGTTGGAAATCGGAAAGCCGTACCTGTGGAAGTCTCTCAGCTACGGTAACGTTGCTGTGCATTTCACGGGACTTTCCCCGAACGGGAAGGTTGCCAATTTCACCATCGACGGCGGCGAGGCTAGCACTCCCGCACAGCGATTCCCGGAACTGTCCGACGGAATCTACTTCGCTACGGCAGGCCAACTGGTGCGGCGTCCGTCGCGTCGTCCCGGTATCCTGCACAACCGTCCGGAAATCGCCGTGAAGCCTACGGCGGCACGCCGCAAAACTACAGCGAAGATGACGGAAACTATGAATAGTGAGGTCAAGTTCTAGTGCGGCGCAATCAATGGCTTAACCAGACGCGGCGTGAATCCATGGTTGTTATCGTTCGTCCGGATATCAATCGTGGTCGCCCAATGCGGGATATGCTGCTTAGTGACTACGTTGAGGTTCCCCGACTCAGCCTGTACGGGACCTATTCGCTAGAGAGCATGGTCCGCTTCACCCGTGGAAGTAATTCCTAAGTAGCTTTGCGCATATGCATTCTTCCCCGATACATATGCGCATGATCTTAATTCGGCAGTGAGTTAAGAGGGGCGCCACGTGCTATCTACGCGCCGTGGCGCTCTGGTCGCTATAGCCCAATGGCAGAGGCAACGGCTTTAGGTGCCGTATAGTGAGGGTTCGAATCCCTCTAGCGACACGGTTCCGCTGGCATACCGGAACGCCAAACGCTATTAAGCGTGTATGCAAGTCCTAGGGTGAGTGCATGCACCCCGGGCGTAACGCTGGCACGGCAGCGTATACCGTCTCGCAAACGGTCAAGGTTCGCGATCTATTGCCCCCAATAGATAGAATCCCGTGCACTATGCGGCGGTTGGTACAATGGGCACGGGTTTCAATGGAGCATTCTCACGCCCGTGTTACAGGGTGGTTCGATTCCCCCTCGTCGCGCTTGGTAATACAAAGAGAGTGAGAATGGAATGGCTGCAACGAAGCGGTTTATATGCCGCACTCACCCCGGCGGAGTATTCGAAAAGGTGGCTGCTCGCGGAAGGCAGCCTGTACGTTGCACGGCGGATTACCCATGCGATAAGTCTGCGGAAGTCAGCAATACAATTCGCGACGTTCCGGGGGTCGGTAAGGTTGCTATCGTAACTGCTGCTGAGGCGCCCAAAGCGGATAACATTAGCCTGCCTCTCGCCATGGCGGCTAAAGAGCGCCTAATCGCTCGTGAATGGGTAGTCAAGGGACGTGCGTGGATTGATGACACGGACGACGAGACTAACGGCCCGTGGGCAGAGATTACCGCCTCACGCGATGAAGAGACTTTGGTCATGAAATGGCATGGCGGGTATCTAGTCGAACAGAATTACTCGATGGAATTCCTTAAGCCTAGCCAGAATGGCGTGCCTGGTCGGCAACTGAGTTTCGATCCTGACGAATTGACTGACTCTGAGCTAGTCAAGATGATCAAAGGAATGCGCGTAACGTGGTGGAATACGATCGGGGGATCGTACGATTCTGCTGTGATCGGCGATAAGGTCACCATCGAACACATTTTCTTTTCCAACGGCGATGAGGACAACACTAAGCGGATCGTTAAATTCGTTGATCGGAATGCAGGAGGCTTCCGGGCGTTTCATGTCACTGCTCTAGTGAAGGTTGGATAAGTGTCAACGCTGGTGTGCACGGCAGTAACGCTGCTTTGTTGCTGGCTTTATCTGAGGTGGTGGAGTAAGCGTTAATGGCTGATCGAGTCAACACGCTAATGCTGCTGATCCTGTTCGGATCATGGGCTATGGGGCATGTCGGAATCGCATGGGCGGTACACGACCACAAGGATTGAATACACGGAACCCTCACGGTTTATGATCGTGGGGGTTTTTGTGTCAGGAGAGATGATGACGAGACCTAGCGTAGAAAGGGCACTGCCGTTCAACTGTCCGCGTTGCGGAGCGCGCATAGGTGAGCTATGCCGGTCGGCTAGCAAAAAGCCTATGGCTAAATACGTCCACCCAGAGAGAGAACCGAGCGACGCTACTAAGAGCCCGTTTATATCAATGCAACTGAGGAACTGGCTACGCGCTAACGCACACATTCTGCTAGGTGATGAATGAGCAAGATTGGAATAGATAAACGAGGCAGACGCATTGTGTTGTATTCCTCGGTACCTATCGGGGGCCTAAAGACGACGATACCGGGTGCCTATCAGTCTGTTTCCGGCAACTGGACGGTTCCGCTAAGCATTGAGTCGTGTAAGTTGCTGCGGCAGAAATTCGGTACCCGCCTAGAGGTTGGAAACGAATTACGCCGTTGGGCTCACGGAGTACAGCAGTCCCGCCGGTATATGGCTGAGCTAGGCAAGCGTTCTGACGCTAAGCTAGAGAACCTAGCAAGACGTGCGCCTAAGCTAGCTAAGGCTATGCGACGCCGGAAATACCAGCGTGTAGGCGCTAGATTCATTGCAGACAACCACGCAAGTCTAATTGCCGACGATCCGGGCCTAGGTAAGACCCTGATCTGTATGGGCGGCATCCTAGAGGCTGAGGTACCCGGGCCGTATCTGATTGTGGCGCCTAGAACCGCCTCAGAGAGCGTCTGGCGTCGTGAGATAGAGCGTTGGCTGCCTAGGGAACACCGGGCGGTTACGATGCCTCAGTTTCGCTATCAGCGGGAGAAAGCGCTACGCCTGACGCGATTCGGTGAGCACACGTGGTTGATCGTGCACCCGGAAATGGCACAAGTACAGTCCTATCTAACATGCGCTGAGTGCGGCGGTAGGTCAGTACTTAAGCAGAAACAGGCGTTGATTCTCGACTGTGGTCACCAAAAGAACCGTAAAACGCAGAGAATCGATGAACCTAGTTACCCTGCTTTGTTCGAAATTTCGTGGGGTGCCATCGTTGTTGATGAATCGCACGAGAGTCTGATTCGCCGCACTGGTGTTCCTACACAGCGTCGACGTGGGCTAGACATGCTGGCTACCCGGAATGACGGAATGCGTATCGCCATGAGCGGAACGCCGTTCGACTCTAAACCTCATCAGCTATGGGGAACACTCAATTGGCTAGACCCACAGCAGTATTCCGCCTTTCATAGGTGGGCTGAACTGTACTGGCAGAAAGGCGGGTATACCGGCTTTGAAATCGGGGAATTCCGTAAAGATCGGGAGAGTATGCTATGGGATAGCCTTTCTGCTATTTCATTGCGACGCACTAAGGCAGAGGTTGCGCCAGACCTTCCACCGAAAATGGAAATCGGCACGCCACTAAACCCACGCGAGCCTGATTCACCAATCGGTATATGGCTCGAAATGGATGGCAAGCAAGAGCGCGCCTACGCGGAAATGGAAAAGCTCAGCGAGACGGACTTAGAGTCCGGCCAGCTATCCGCGACTACCGCCCTAGCTGAGCTAACCCGGCTTAAGCAACTGGCGTGCGCATACGGTGATATTGATAAACGTGTAATCCGTGCACGCTGCGAGCGTGATAACCAATGTCAGGACTGCGCAAAGCAGGGTTGGCACCTAGAGGATAAATTCTTTTACACGCCAACGCTGCCGAGCAATAAGTTTGATTGGATTGTGGAAAGCCTAGAAGAGTGGGGCTATCCCAAGGATCCGCTAACTAAGATAGTCATCGTTAGTTTCTACACTGGCATTCTCGAAATCATGTCGAAAGGCATAGAAAAGCATTTCAAGAGAAAGCCGAATAATCCGCTGTGTACCGCCATCACAGGGCGCACGCCTAGTAGTGATCGTCGGACCATTATCGACAGATTCAATACGGGGGATGGTCCGGATATCATGATGTTGAATGTCAAGGCGGGAGGTACCGCCATCACGCTAGATACAGCGGATAAAATGATCTTCATTAGTGAGACACGGATTCCTGATCAGCAATTGCAGGCTGAAGATCGTATCCACCGTGTAAGTAATCCACGGACGTGCATGTACTACTATCTCCGGTCGCTAGGTACCGTCGACGTAGGCACGGCTATTGTGAATGCAGAGATGCGGCGTGACTCACACAGGCTGCTAGACCAACGCCGTGGCGTGGAATACATGCGGCATGTAATGGATCTCAGTCATGGGAGATGAAGCGGAGCGCTAAATTGCCCGCTTGACATCAATTCCGACACGGGTTAGGTTGCAACTTCCGGCTAAAAATAGTCCGGAGACAGAGGAAAGGGAATTTGTAATGGCTGTACGTAGGGGAACTACCTCACGGACCGGAACGCAGCGACGGAGCGCCAGCAAGACGGCGGCTGCACCGGCCGCCCGTAAGCGTGCTGCGGCGCCTGCTAAGGCTACGCCTGCTGCTGCCCGGCGGGACGTTACGGAGTACGCGGAAAAGCCTGCCACGCCGTATCACAAGGCATTCGCAAAGTGGATCGTGCAGGAGGTTGGATACGATCCGGACACTGCCACGAGCAAGCGCGCCGCATTCCTTAAGGGCGTTAGCATCGCTACTGCCGCGCGGCCTTCGTTCAACGAATCGGATTTCATCGCTGAGTGGCGGGAGAAGACCGGCGAGACTAAGCGCGGTCCTAAGCCTAAGACTGAGGAAGCGGCGCCTAAGGCGCGGGCTACCAAGCGTCGTCAGCCCGAACCGGAGCCTGAGGAGGATGACGATTTCGAGGATGAGGACGAGGAATTCGCCGAGGAAGAGGATTCCGATTCGGATGACGATTTCGACGAGGATGAGTCAGACGACGATGACGATTCCGACGAGGATGAAGACGACTTTGAGGATGAGGACGACGAGGAAGAGCCTGCACCGGCGCCTAAGGCTCGCACTTCGCGTGCTCGTAGCGGCACGGCTAAGGCAGCTAACACCCGGCGTAGCGGTACCCGTCAGCCTGCTAAGGCTGCCCCCGCTAAGCGCACCGCTAAGCCTGCGGCTGCCGACGATGACGATTTCCTGTTCTAATAGCTAAAGGGCTTTCCCACCATTTGATAGCGCTGGGCGGGAAAGAACCGGTCTAGTCAACCGGGGTGGGGTCGGCTCATGTGGCGTGAGTCGGCCCCTTTAGCATGGGAGTACCCATGAATGTAATTACACTACTATGGATTATTCTAGGAATTACCATCACGTTCATGGTGGTTTGCGTTGTCGGTATTGTCTATGCAATTAGGGACTCACGATGACAACATGGATTTACTAAATGGACAGGCTACCCCTGATTCGCCATTCGGAGCGCGTAGCGTATAAACGATGCCCGAAGAAATGGTTTTGGGCATGGCGCATGGGGCTAGTCCCTAAGCACAAGACTTATGGAGCGCTAGACTTAGGCACATGGGTGCATGAGGCGTTTGCCGATTGGTATCGTCACGAGGATCGAGATAACGTCAACCTCGCAGGCATTTTCATGCAGGCGTATACAGCTACCGCGCTATTGGCTAAAGAGGCAGGCGCTCCGCAGTATGCCCTAGATAAAGCGGAAGAGCTAGCGATGCTCGGCGAGGCAATGCTTACCGCCTATCAGAAATTCTATGGTGCTGGCGATCCTGACGTTAATGTGATCGCGGCGGAGATACCCCTAGAATTCCCGATTACAGATTCCGACGGTAAGCTAGTTGCGCTACATAAGCTAAAGCCTGATCTAGTGTACGCTGATCGTAACGGTGACGTATGGCTGATGGAGCACAAGACAGCCGCACAAATTAGGCTCGGGCATCTACCTATTGACGATCAGGCACGCCCGTATGTCGCCATGGCGGAACCGGCGCTACGTAAGGCAGGCGTTATCGGCAAACGGCAGTATTTCAAAGGGGTTATGTATAACTTCGCTCGAAAGGCGCTGCCGGACGAACGGCCGAAAGACGCTCAGGGTAGGTCACTGAATAAGAATGGTTCGGTTAGCGCTAAGCAGCCAACCCCTACATTCATGCGACACCCGATCACACTCACACGCGCTGCACGCAGGATTGCTCTTATGCGCTTGCGTATCGAGACAATGCTAATTACTGACCTCACGCGGGCCTTGCATGAGAAAGCCATTGATCCGCGCGTGCTCACTAAGACTCCTCATAGTTCCTGCGAAAAGCTATGCCCATTCTTCACGATGTGCGTAGTGGAAGAGCAGGGTGGCGATATTAGCGAAATGCAGCGCACGATGTACGTACGGCGTGACCCGTACCTTTACGAGGAAGAGACTACAGATATCCCACTCAGTTTCGAATTGAGCTAATATGATCTGTAAGAAATGCTGCAAGGGTAAGCACATCAAATGCAAGGGTGGAACGTGGTGTGATTGCCAGCATCGTAGCGGCCCTAGAGAAAAAATGATCCGGCTTTCTGAAATCAAGTTGATTCCATGAGTACCGCTGGCCAGCGGTCAACGCTGGTAACGACGGAACGCACGCGGCTTAGCCTCTCGGATTTCGAAAAGGAATTGATCCGCCTAGATCAGGGTGAGGACGAATCAAAGAATCTCCTGATCTACGGAGATTCAGGGGCGGGTAAGACCGTCCTAGCAGGCACGCTGCCTGAGCGAACCTTTTGGGCCGTGTGCGAGCCAGGGTTTAAGTCTGCGGTTCGCTGGCGTCGCTCTCAGGGGCTACCGCAGCATAAGGGCGCACGACGCGTCAGCAATAGCGCTGAGGCATGGGGCCTTATTGAGTGGCTGGAATACCGCGAGCGTTACCGTAAGCTAGATTGGCTGGTAATCGACGGAGCCACAACAATGCAGGATCGTTTCAGATTGGCGTATACGGCGGAAGCGTTTGACGCGAATCCTGCAAAGCGTGCACACCGGAATCTGCCGGATCGGCCCGACTATTTCAACACGCAGAATTTCCTAAAGTCGTGGATTCCGCGACTAGTCGATATGCCGGTTAATCTGCTGATCACGGCGCACGCTTATCGCACAGACCTTACCGAAGATGGGGAACTACTTGTGTTCCCTGGTTTTCAGGGCAAGGGAACGGAGGTATCTAACGCGATATCCGGGCTAATGGACGCTACCGGGTACATGGAAGCACGCCGCGTTAAGGGCCGTAGAACCGATGAGGTTCGCACCATTCGACGGCTATGGTTTGAGTCGCCTATGGATCGTTCACGAAAGGACGATCAGCAAGTGCGCTACATCGTAGGCGATAAGTTCCAATCGTTGGGTGAGAAAATCGAGAATCCGACGATGCCACAAATCGTAAGTATGATCGATGGAGAGGGAGAGCAAGAATAATGCCTAAGGTCAATTGGGGTATTCGCGCTTCCGATGTCGACAATTTCGACAGAGAATCGCAGTACACCCCTTACGACGGACCGATCCCCACAAACGGCGTTTACCAATTCCGGGTGAAGCGCCTACAGTCGATCGCCGGTACGCGGGAGAAGAATCCTCAGTTGCGTGTGGGACTAGAGCTAGTTCCGCGCAAGGGTCGCGCTGAGGAAAAGCGCATGGCCGGATACTTCCTTATGGCGTTCATTCCTGTTTCCGATAAGACGGCATTCAGGTATGTTCCGTTCCTTGACGCCATCGGAGTCAGCGGCAGGGAATTCGAGGTCGGCACCATTACCGATGAAGAGGGAAACGTTAAGAAGATCGGCCGTTGGCGGAATACAGGCAATGAGATCATCAAGGCGGAAGTCAAGGACGGGCAAGATCAGAACGGCAACACTCGCAAGGAAATCGGATGGATCGGCGCTCTAGGCGATAGCGGACCGGACGATGACGACGAGGAAGACGCGGACGATGACGATTTCGGCGACGAGGATGAGGAAGAGGACGACGATTTCTAATGCCTACCAGTGAGGTAGAGGTAAACACTACAAATGATTTTGCCCTGCATAAGGGGCAGAACATGGATAACCACACTGCCGCGCTCCGTGGTCAGGCTGCCTACGTCAGACAGGGAATGGTGGAAATTCCTACCTTCCGCACGAGGCAGCTAGCCTATCGATACGCCGCGTGGCTTATCTCGCTCGCTGAATTGCTGCCCGATGAAGAGGGACAGGAAGCTATCGAATTCGAAACGGTGCTAGATGCCATCCGAAACGCTTAGCGGCGAGGTGCAAGAAAAGGATCATAACGGTGTGTGGCGCACAGTTCTAACCGCCACGGGTCACACGGTACACGATGGATGGAAGATGCCGAGGGATTGGCGCGCTACGGCCCAACGCACAGCGCCGTACATTCCTGGTAAGACCGGCCCTATTCTTCCTAACGGCCCTATTCAGGCCTTCCTATCGAGTAACCGCTAGCTATCAAGGCTACCCCGTTTCCGAATGCTATTCGGCTAAATCGCCTAGGTCACTGTGCTATGCGAATACGGGGCGGGGTAGCCCTTAGCGAAGGATAATCTATGTACGGGATTTATAATCTCAATGAGTCCGACGATTCGCAGGCATGGAACTACCACGAAATTCGCAGCCACCGCAAACCGCGTAAGAAGTATCCGCGTACCCGCCGTGTCTCCCTACTCCTAGCCGCTGTGATCGCCGTAGGCACGCTAACGCCGTTGTCTGAGGGGGTAACTCATCCTCTCCCACGTGCTGAGGCCTCTACAGGCATTGAACGGATTGAGCCGCGTATTGCCGCAACCGTTAGCCGTACCGCGCGTGTAGCGTCCGTGCGAACGACTAAGATCAACAAAGTAATCAATTACGCTATGGCTCAGCGTGGGGATCGATACAGGTGGGGTGCCGCAGGACCTAACGCATGGGATTGCTCCGGTCTCGTTAGTGTGGCATTCAAAAAGGGTGCCGGAATTAAGCTACCGCATTTCACAGGCGGTATTCAGAAAAAGGGTAAGCGCGTCGCTAAGAAAGATCTAAGGCGCGGCGACATAATCTTTCCTCAGCGTGGGCACGTCGGTATCTATCTAGGCAATGGCAAAATGATTCACGCCTCTACTAGTAAGGGCAAAATCGTTGTGGCCGATGTTTACGGATTCTATACAGCGCGGCGCATTCTGTAATTGAGAGAGGGAGAGGGAATGCTCAGTCGATTTCTAGCCAGACGAGGCAGGAAAGTAGCATCAGGAGAAGTGACGTACCTTATTAGGGAGCTTCCGCCTATCGATCAGAATGATATCCAGTATGCCGCCATAAATACCAAGGACCTTGCGGTATGGGCTGACAGATACCTCTCTGCTATGGAAACGGAAGAGTCAAAGAACTGGTGCCGTTGTGAATGGATCGTTCATCCTGATGACACCAGAGTCAAGCCGGGCACCTGTAGGGAGTGTGGGGGTCCGCCTAGTGCAATCGTGCACCATGGCCTGCCTGAGGATTTCGAGCAGCGCCTAGCGCATCATTACAAGGGCAAGCGAATGCGGCGTGGCGATCAGGCGAGCGATTGCCCGGTGCATACCCGTGAAGGATTCCTAATCTATTTCTTTACATGGGTATTCGAGCAGCGATGAGTGCAGCGAACATCTATGATGCATTGTTCCGCCTAGAAGAGGAACACACAGACGCCCGTGGCGTATTCCCGGAGTTGTCTACTAGCCGCTACGTGCCGGGGGAAGGTAACGCGACTAACTGTCAAGCGTTCATTGTTGGTGAGGCACCCGGCGCGCAAGAGGATGCAGCGAGTAGACCGTTTGTCGGTCCTGCCGGTAGCGTGCTACGGCAACTAATGGAGTTGGCAGGGTTCTCATTTGCTGCTGAGAATTACTGGCTCACCAACGTTATTAAGTTCCGGCCACCTAGAAACAGGAATCCAACGGAAACAGAAATCCGTGCGTTCCGCCCGTTGCTACTAACGGAATGGAAGATAGTCGGATCACCTCAGCTAATCATTCCAATTGGCGGAATCGCACTACGTGCCATCGTAGGAAGATCGATATCAATTCTCCGTGCTGCCGGTAAGTGCCATACGTACACGACACGCATGGGCCGTGAGATAAGTATCTGGCCGATGGTTCACCCGTCATTTGGTTTGCGCAATCCGGCAGCACAGCCGTTGCTAGAACAGGATTGGGAAAATCTGGCAGCGTGGCGGAGGATTCAAAGTGGGTAGGTTGCGTAATGAAATTCACTGATGCGCGATTGCTTGTGACAGGCTCACGAGGCTGGACTGATGGCGGTACTATCTGGCACGCATTACGTATGTTCAAATCACAATGCGCTAATCAGCCAACACTAATCAGCGGTAAATGCCCAACGGGTGCTGATGCAATTGCAGAATACGCGGCTAAAGAATTAGGCTATAGACTAGAACTATACCCCGCAGACTGGGCACGATATGGTAAGCGTGCTGGATTCATACGCAATGAGGTAATGGTAAATGCAAATCCTACACACTGCTTTGCATTCATTGTTGAGAATTCACCCGGTGCTAGCCACTGCCTAGCGCTAGCTAACAAGGCTGGAATTCCTGCAAAGGATTTCCGATGCTGAGGATCAAGGACACCCTAGGCGGCGACCCAATCGAATTCAATTACTGTGAGACCTATGACGACCGTATGGAAATGATAGAGTTTGCTAATGCGCACACAGCTTTAGGCATGGATACCGAATCAACCGGCATCAATTGCTATAAGCCAGGGTGGCAGCTACGCACATTCCAAGTTGGCAACTGGAATACCGCCTATGTGGTGCCTGCTAAGTATAAGACAGTTATTGACGTCATCATTAGGCTTCCTCATGTTAGATGGATTGGTCACAATGGGCCGCATGACATTCGGTCAATTGACTGTTGGCTAGGGGAAGATACCGGCGTCACCTGTGCTGGCGAGACCTACATTCCCGCACACCATGCCGACTCACGGAAACGAGACGAGGGCGGTATTGGGCATGGCCTCAAAGAGCAGGCAATCGCACACGTTGCTCGGGATGCTGGCAAGTGGGAGGCAGCACTTAAGAAAGCATTCAAAGAGATCGAGATACCAATCCCCGGCGCTGTCTATAAATCAGGGCCACGCAAGGGATTGCCTAAGGTACGGAAAGCGAAATTGTCTGAGGGTTGGGCACTCATCGACCCTACGCATCCTGCGTATATAGCGTACGCGGCGGCTGACCCTGTGCTCACATATCGCCTATGGAAATTCTATCAGCCGGTAGTTCGCCAGAATCATGAAATGTATAAATTCGACATGCGTGTGCAGGCGGTAGCGGACACCCTGCATAGGCGCGCCATCCTACTAGACGATAGGTACACGTCACGGCTCAGTGACGCGTATGAGCAGAGGGCGGCGAAGTTCATTGCTCGGGCGGCTGAGTATGGCTGCACAAATATCAATAGTGGTCAACAGGTGGCAACTACGCTCTTGGAGCTAGGGGCGGTACTTACCGCCCGCACTGAGAAAGGCGCATTCAAGACGGATAACAAAGTCTTGCGTGCCCTAGCAGCACTCTATGATGACAACCATTCGCCAGTAAAAGATTTCATTCATTGTGTGCTAGGTGCAAAGCAATTGCTTAAGCGGAGGTCTAGCTATACAGAATCGATGCTAGAGGAAATGGATTCGGATGGGCGAGTGCACCCGAGTATCAATACGCTCGGAGCGCGCACTACACGAATGAGTGTAAGCAGCCCACCATTGCAGCAACTACCTACGGCGAACAGAGAGGAAGATGCGGAATGACGACACTGCCTCGCATGGCACGTGAGATCATCGACAACGGGCCGTACGTGCCCGGCCAGATGCTGCCCCCTACGATAAAGACTCCGCAGGCTGCACTAATGAATGAGATGCGAGAGTTTCTGCTAGCTAGGGGACCTAATACCGATATTACCGGATTCGCCATCATCAAGGACATGTGCAAGGAAGATCTGATTGATGAGATTCTGGCTAATCAGAGAAAGCATTTGCTGACCTGTGAGGTTGCGGACCTTAAGGGCAGCGTTGTTGCCTACCGGGTGGAACGGTACAAGGAAAGCCTTATCTCTGAGGCGGGAATCAAGGTCACACCGGGCATCTTCGGTTCGGCCAAAGTAGAGGACGAGGATTGATGGCCAGGCACAATACAGCGCTAGATAAGCGAGTCGAGGAATACCTAGACAGCAAGGGCATTAGTCCAGATATGGTACGCACAGATTACGTGATCAGGCGTGAGGGCGGAATGACCCTGATCGACATAACACTGTACGCCGAAGATTTCATGGACGAACCGCCGAACACTGATCCGGATCTCTTTACGCGTCGCCCAAAGTATGGTTATCCGACAGAGGACGAGGACTAATGGACGAAGCGATTAAGGCACTAGAAGAGTTGCATGAGCGTGTTAAAAAAGAATCATGGCTTGACGGCGGCACACAGCATGCGATTCTCGCAGGAATTCGTATGTCTATCCGCCACCTGCAACGCTCGGCTAAACAGTGAGACTGCTAAGCGCAGACACCATTAGACGTTGCCTGATAGCCGACCCCGGTCACTCAATGCTCACAGCCGACTTTGACCAAATTGAGTTGCGCATCATCGCGGCTCTTGCTGGCGAACAGGTAATGATCGACGCGGCAAAACGCGGGGAAAGTCTGCATAAGACTACTGCGGCTCAGATGTTTGGGGCGGATTATACGCCTGACGAATATCGCTATTCAAAGAATCTCAATTTTGGTTGGGCGTTCGGTGGTGGTGCTAAAACGCTAGCGGAACAAACAGGCCTACCGATGGGCAAGTGTGCTGAGCTAATTCGTTCATTCGAAAATCAGTTCCCGGCGCTTAGGGCATTCAAGCAGCGGGAACAACAGAAGATTCTCGATCAGGCGCTTAGTAGCGGTCAGCTAAAGGCCTATAGGGAATTGCGTGGCCGAATGCGCTACCTGAGGCAAGACACAACAGAAGGGCGGCGAGCACGGTACGCACTACAGATTCAGATCGACCGCCTGATGTACGGGAAGGTAGGTTACGCAACTACGCCATTCGGTAGGCGGCTACTAGTAGAGGCGGATAAAGCGTATAAGGTAGTGAATTACAAAGTTCAGTCAAGCGCTGCCGACGTGCTTAAGTATGCGTTGCTAGACGTTATGGCTGACCCTGAGCTAGAGCCCACGGTGTTGCTACCCATTCACGATGAGATTCTAGGGCAGGCACCTAAGGGCAAAGCGGAGTACATAGCACAGCGGTACGGCGAGGTAATGACTCGTGACTTCATGGGCGTTCCTCTTACCGCCTCAGGCAAGGTTTATGGGAAGAGTTGGGGCCATGGGTACCGGAAAGAATAGGTATTGGGAATCCTTCCGTGTGGGGTTCTCTTTGACCGTCATCGCGGGAGTTATTTTCATGGCGCTAATCGGTATCGCGAAACTATTTAACTAGGAGAGAGCATGCCTACGAATGACCGACCGACATATGTAACAGATGTGGTCTACAAGAGACAGTTGCTAGACATTCTCCGAGTTACTGATCCTGCGGACTCCGCGCACCAGGCAAGCATTCCAGCACTAGAGGGAATGATTGTAACGCTAGGCCTAGATCTCCCGATCGTCCGCCGAATCACTCCCGAACCTATGGAGTTTACCGATGGTTCAGAAACACAGAATCCGTAAACACGGAAAGGTATGGGTGCTGCACTGTCCCGGCTGTCAGGATCCAGTAACCGGCCCCGTACATCTGATCGGCCCTAATTCATGGTATGCCAGTTCATTCCCGAATATGATGGAATATTATCGGGAATATCATGTCCGCAAGCCCTAACGAATACCACCTAGTTACGTTCGATCCGGGCGGCACTATCGGGTGGGCTCATTTCTGTTTGTCGCTAAGGGCATTCAGCAGGCCTGAGCATCGCGCATTGAAATTCGTAAAGAATTGGTCATGTGGCGAATTCAAAGGATCGGAGCACGCTCAACTAGAAGAGGCACAGCGGCTCATGCACCGGGCACGGTTCGGTGTGATGCCGTACGTGAGTGCTACGGATGTAGTTTCCTCAGGGCACGCGTTGACAGAAATCGTGTCTGAAGATTTCGAATTAACACAGACGGTTGGCGGTAACAATCTACTCAGCCCCGTACGCATCAACGCCGTACTAGCGTGGGAAGCCAGCAAGCTAGGGCTGACGCTGCGGCTGCAACGCCGGTCCATGCGTACGGGAGTGACCCCGGAACGCTTGCAGCTATATGGCTTTGATAGTCCGATGAATCGTAATGGTCAATGGACAACTACGAGTAGCGGCAAAGATGCATTCGCAGCGATGCAGCACGCTATCGTGTGGATCAAGCGAACCAAGCAGCAATCAATGAGTAATCCATGGAAATTGAGTGATGGGCAGACAACGAATGCAAAATGGGATTGCGCTTGCGCCAGGGGCCGACGGTGCGACATCAGGCACCGGAGAGATTAACTCTTTCGGGGAACACATTGGGCGCGAGATTGAGCCAGTCGTGTATCATGTTTATCGGGTGTACGCATATGGGTACACCTCGCTATACGCGACGTACTGGCGTGAGGAGGTGGCTAGGCAGGAAGCGGAAGCGATTCAGGGAATCGTAACCACGTCGGCAATCATCGCGGACTACACAGAAAAGTGAGTAATGCTTAATTGGTATTTTGGCCTAGAGGGATGGGCATGGATTGGTGTGACAGTAGGGTTTATTGGTAGCGTCATCGCTACGTTTCTCGGCATGGTGGTAGCGCTAGGACGAATGATTTTCAATGCTGGGAACGCCAAACACCCTGAGCGTTGCGAGTGCTATGACTGCCAGCGACGGAGAGCGGCGGCATGGGATCGGCGCTATGGGATGGATCGAGAACCTAGGAGGTACCCAACAAGGCCACCACGCAAGTTGTCTACGCGGGAACTACGCTGCGGCATGACGGTAACCGCCATTAGCTCAGGGCTTACCTACCGTATTCGTGATATCGATACCTCAAAGCCGTTGGGTCATCTGATCTATCTACGGAATGTCAAGACCAGCAAAACGTCTATGGTGCTCATTCGTTCGCACATCCTAGATATGGAAATCTGGAATTTGGATACCTCCATCTGGAATGAACCGGATCGGCCAACCAATGGTAACCAGTGACACACCGGGCAACACCCGACCGTGCCCATACTACTTGTGTCAGGCGCGAGTCAAATTCCTGCCGCACGGCACAGACTCACAGCCTGGTAAGAAATTCATTATCCAACGACATGAAATCGACCATCCGATCCTCAGAGGGCAGTGCGTAGCATCGCTAATGTATTTGCCTCTAAATGAGGAAACCCTGGCGCGTTTCGAGGAACGCGAGCACGAAGATTCACGCCTAATCCATGGTGAGGTACGCCGCAGTAAGCCGCCTAGTGGTGGCGATGCTGGCGAATCCACAACACTACGGAACCCCGGACGGATGGGACGTGAGCCGTCAAAGCAATCCCCCGATTGGGCTCTAGGGGGAAGAGCCGATGAGGACGTGCAAGTTCAGCCAACCGGCAAAGAACGAATTCCAATGGGTGTTCTAGGAAAGGTAGTTGGTAGACCAGTGACCGGCATTGATGGACCGATTGGCGCACTCACGCAGGCTGCACTAAAGGGTGGCGAGGGAATCGCCGCGCTGCAAGCGCTTAAGGATGGGCTAGCCGTAGTGCAGGGTTCTCTGATTGAGGCGCGTGATCTAGTTGCCGCTGCACAGGGCACGGCTAGTGCCGTACTGCTAGAGGAGTATCAGGGAATGCTCAATCAGGCATTCGACCGGGCCTTGGAGATTCTGCCCACCATCGAAGAATCAATTACCATCATCAACGCTGCTCAGGAAAAGGGAGAGGAATATATCGGCAGGCTGATGGGCGGATGACCCGCGTTATCTACGTTGTACCGTATGAAACATGGATTGATTCACTGTATAAGAATTCAGGTCGCAATTTCTTTTTCATGGTAGAGCTTTGGGTACTGCTCAGCCTGCTTGGCTGCTGAGTGTGACCTACATCACACTTGACAGCAAATCGCAGCATAGGCAGTGTGAGCCAGCACTAGCCCCCTGAGGGCAACACAGAGAGAAGAGAGACAGTCATGGCTGAGGGAACCACCACTACCACCCGTCCGGCCCGTACGCGAGCGTCTAGGGCTGCCGCTACTAAGCCTGCGGCGGCTAAGACCACTCCCGCGAAGGCTGCGGCGGCTAAGGCAGAGCCGACCGTGACGAACGTCGATAAGTTCACTGTCGATTTCGAGTACGTCGCGGACACTAAGCAGTACGCGAAGTTTCAGGCGCCGGACAACATGAAGGGCGTTGTCGTGGGGAACATCTACGCGCCGCTTGGTACCCGGACGCTTAAGGTTCTCGTCGTGGGTGCTACCGATGAGGCAACCGAGTAGCTTTACAGAATGGTCACGTAATCGGGTAACGTAGGCCATTCGGCGGAAACCCTCGTGTAGATAATCACCCCCGTGTTATCGCACGGGGGTTTTCGTTTATCCGGAGGAAGCATGTTCATGCTGCATAGTCTCGCTATCGGTGGTCCGCTTGATGGCGTCAAGCTAAGCGCTGACGACACGTGGAACGGGCGAGTACGGCTCAGTAACGCACCAAAGAATCAAGATGGGCCTGAGGCCTACCATCCTGGTCATTACTATTGGCGTGAGAACGCATGGGTATGGCGCACTGCGAGCACGAAGCGACCGGCACCCGGAATATCTAAGCTACGGCGCGCTAGTTAAATAAGCTAAATGGAAATAGCCCCCGGTGCCGACGGAAAGGCACTAGGGGCTATTTCGTGTTACAGAGAGAGGAGAGGAAATGGTGCGCCAACCACGCCGCGACAGAAAGCCGAGCCGCGACACGGAGCGTAACACAGGCCAGCGGGTAACGCCTAGTGCCGTGTCTTTAGGATGGTCCCCCTTTCATACGGCAGCTGAGGATTACTATAGAGCTGGCTTCCTCCCGATACCGCTACCTCAGGGCAAGAAATTCCCGCCACCTAAAGGCGTGCCCAATGATGTCGACTATACGGAAGGCACACTAGAGAACTGGCTATCTAGCAATAGGGCGCACAACATTGGCAGCATCGTGCCTGACGGTGTGGTGGTGTTTGACATCGATGGAAAGCCAGGGCAGGAAACACTAAATGAATTGGAGGATAAGCTAGGCGCTCTTCCGCCAACATGGATGAGTTTTCGTGGCAACCCGGACCGATACCATTTGTGGTTCGTATGTCCAGAAGGCCTGACGTGGCCTGGTAAATTAGGGGTCGGACTAGATGTCATCTACAGACATTATAGGTATATGGTTTGCCCGCCCTCAATTCACCCCGACGGAGGTCAATATCGATGGGCAAATCTACGTGGCAATTCGCTACGGGTCAGTAATTCATATCTTCCGGGGATCGATGAATTCAGTGATCTCCCTGATAGCTGGCGGGCAGTTGGTTCCGGAAATGGCTACGTACACCGTGAACGCGCTGCCGTAGATTCCCGCCTATGGCTTAGCGAGCACGGGCAGGGTAAACCATGCGCTGAGATAAAGCGTGTAGTCCAGTTGCATCGTAGGGAAATCAGAAAGCACGCCGATCTAGGCGGAATGCATGACGCTATGGTTAACGCTGTGTGGGCAGTATTGTCCGAAATGTCCCAGGGTCATATTGGTGGCACTGCCGCGCTTAGAGCAATTAAAAATACATTCCTAGCGCAGGCTGACGAATCCGGTAGGCGTGAGGGCAATGCAGCGGAAACCGAATGGAAGCGCGCTATCGTTGGCGCTATTGAAAAGACAGCGATTGAACGCGTGCGTGACGGAGATCCGTGCGCGATTGAGGAGGCGGAACGTGGAAAAGATCCTGCCCGATTCTTTGACCCTAAGCATGGACTTAAGGCCCGATCACTACGAAGCGCTATTGAACTTACTGGAAAGTTGGCCGTTGGTCCGGGAAGGATTATCTATCGACACACAGATGGTCTCTGGACTCCCGATGGTGAGAGTGAAATTTACCGCCGCACAGAGTCTCTCCTCAGACAACGTTATCGTCCTAGTCATGCAACAAATGTCCTCAGTGTTGTTGCTAATCGCATCCCGTTCATTACCGACGATAGACAAGACACCCAATACCTGAATCTACCTAACGGGATGCTTGACTGGCGTGAGGGCAAGCTTTATCCGCATAATCCTAATCTAGTTAGCACAGTACGTATCCCGATCCCATGGAATGATGAGGCAGAATGTCCGGACATTGACCGATTTTTCGGGGAGGTGTTTCCCAAAGATGCAATTGAATTGGCGTACGAAATACTCGGGTACATGTTGTACAACGATAACCCTCTGCATAAAGCCATCCTGCTATATGGCAGTGGACGAAATGGAAAGGGTACGTTTATTCGACTCGCACGGATGCTTGTTGGACACAACAATATTTCCGCCGTTACACCTCAGGCGCTTGATAGTTCACAGTTCTCTAGCGCACAGCTTTACGGGAAGCTTGCTAACCTGGTGGGAGATGTCGACCCGCGTATCTTCCGGAGCACGGAGCAATTCAAGCAATTGACCGGCGGCGACTACATGCAGGGGCAGCACAAGCACAAAGACCCCTTCACGTTCCGGTGCCGCGCTCTCATGGTCGCTGCGTTCAACGCGCTACCGCGTACCGCCGACACCACGGAAGGTTTCTTTAGCCGATGGGTCGTCATCCCGTTCACAGCCTTTTTCCCGGCCGGGGTAGCCGATCCTACCCTGATAGACCGTCTAACCTCGCAGGGAGAGCTACAGGGCCTCTTGCGGGGTGCCGTGGGTGGCTTACAGCAAGTGATGCGCCGTGGGCAATTCACATTGCCACCCAGTGTGGCTAAGGCTACTGAGCGATTCAAAATGGAAGCCGATCCGATGCGTGGATTCATTGAGGAACGCATTGCCTTCCACCATGATAATGATCCGGTATTCGCAGGGCGTACTGATTTGTATAACGGGTACGTTGCGTGGGCTGCGGTTAATGGCTTCCACCAAATGAGTGCGCAGAGGTTCTACGAATCATTCAGCACAGC
>Ga0315910_10000502_pt1 | contig 38678 bp, 36 predicted proteins | sample EdamamesoilMG_FD_204470 | JGI IMG/M metagenome (GOLD analysis project Ga0315910, IMG submission 204470) | Garden soil microbial communities collected in Santa Monica, California, United States - Edamame soil | ecosystem: Environmental > Terrestrial > Soil > Garden | place: USA: California...
GTTCCACTGCGGGCTGCAGCCCTCGAGCTGCGTGGGCGCGCAGCGGCGGTTGCCGTAGGCCCAGATGAAGAACTTGCCGGGGTTGCTCCAGTTGCCGGTGAGGTCGGGCTTGCCGTCGGCCAGGCGCGGCGTCGGCGCGTCGGAATTGAGCACCGGCGGCTGCTGGTCGGTCCCGTACATCGCGACCGCCTGCGTGGCCGGGCCGACGCTTGCCGGCACGGGGACGACCACGTAGACGCTGCCCGTTTCCGTCTGCTTCGTGGTCAGGTCGCGCACGACGTCGCCGTTCTTGCTCTCGATGACACGGCCGGCCATATAGACTTCGATGAGGTGCAGCGGGTTGTTGAAGTCCTTGTAGTCGCTGTACTCGAACTCGTAGGTATCGCGACCGTGCGTGACGACCACGGACTCGAGCATGAAGCGCTCGCCGAGCGGAGCGGAGCTCTCGCCGAGGCGGGCAACCGCCGTTGCGTTATCGACACCCGGAATCGGGAAACTGATGACCGCCGTATCGCCGTCCCAGGTAAGGGACGTCTCGCCGATCGTCGTGGGTCCTGCCTCGAGCAGGCCGCCCGGATTGCGCCATACCCGGCGCAGCGGGATCCCGGCGCCGGCGAGCGCTGCCTTGGGAGCGCCGTACGGGCTGGCCCAGAGGCGAATCAGACGCTCGTCGCGGGCGTCCTGCGCCGGCGTCGCCGTGCCCTCGCCCGGGATGAGACCCGCGCCCGGGACGTCCTCGTTCCAGGCGTAGTCGCCGCTGACGACTTCGATGCTGGAGTACGAACGGCCGTTCGGCAGCGTGCAATTGATCTGGGTGCGCTCGGCGGGTTCCTGATACGCGGCGCTGACCCGGTATCCCGACGTGCCGAGCTCGCCTTCCCGGGCGCCTTCCGCAAACGGTGCAAGCACGCAGTCCTGGCCGTTGACCTGGATCGTGCCTTCAGCCCGGTACTCGAGGGTCACCATGAGCTCGTGTTCTTCGACGCCGCGCAGCATGCCCTGGTGCCAGGTCCAGTTGAACAGCGCGGACTTCAGATCCCGGGCGTCTTCTGCCGGCGTATAGGCTGGCCCGCGACCTCGGCCGAAACCGCCACCGCCGCCTGGCGCTCCACCCGCAGGCCCCGGCCCTGCTCCGGCCCCGGCTCCGCCGCCACCCTGGGCGCTGGAAGTCATCGGTACGCTGAAAACCGCGATGGCGAGCGCGAGACTCGCCGCCGTCAAACCACGATGCATGGCCATTGCAGTCCCCCTCTTTGGTACTTATTGGCTGCTATTCAATTTCGAATTCGACCCTTGTCGAATTGGCCAATGTGATCGAGCGGATGAAGCCGAGCGGCTTGCCGTTCCGCGCCGGGAAATAACCGATGGTGACGACGTCGCCGGCGATGACGGTGTTCGGCCCGCCCTGCCCGAAGCCGAGACTCTGCAGAGTATTTGCCGAACCGGTCGTCATGACCCATTCGGTCGTCGTGCCGTCGGCATTCGGGACGGCCAGCGTCATTGCGCCATGCGGATTGACGAACTCGACCTTGACGATCGTGCCCGTGACCTCACCCGATCCGCGGATGTCGTACACGCCGGACAAGGAATGATGTGCCATTGCGGTGGCGCCACAGAGAACCAAGGCAACCGAAGCAGCCGATGCCAGTTTTCGTCCAGTCATTTGTCTTCCCCTCGTAAGAATCCGGCTCTGCAAGCCTTAAGTTGCGGACCGCCCGGAGCGGGCCCCGATGGCCGGGAGCGTAGCACTGCCCCTGGGCGGCGACAATTGATCCCGGTGCCCTGGGACCGCGAATCCGGCGGGTTGCGCCGGGGCTGATCTAAAGATTTCCAAACCGCCCGGCTCTTGGCGTACCGATGCTGCGGCGCTCAGTCTCCATGAATAAGTAGAATTGACTCATGCATGTGAGTCGCCTAGGCTCAGCCTCATGTCCAAGCGGCTCCAGGTGATCCTTCAGGAAAGCGAATACCGCGAAATACAACGCGTGGCGAGGTCGCGCCGGATGACCGTTGCGGAATGGGTGCGGCAGGCTCTTGCGGCGGCTCGCCGGTACGAGCCGCTGGGTGACACCGGAAAGAAGCTCGACGCCGTACGCGACGCAGCAAAACAGGAGTTTCCCACGGCCGACATCGCCGGAATGCTCGCGGAAATCGAGAGCGGCTACGGCAGCGCGAAATGATCCTCATTGATTCGAACGTACCGATGTATCTCATCGGCGCCCCGCATCCCCACAAGTCCGACGCCCAGCGCCTGCTCGAACGGCTCATCAGCGCGCGCGAACGGCTGGTCACAGACGCCGAGGTCTTTCAGGAAATCCTGCATCGCTACGTCGCGATCGATCGACGCGATGCAATACAGCCGGCATACGATGCGCTGCTCCGCATCGCCGACGAAGTCCTCGCGATCGATCAGGCCGCCGTTGAAAGAGCCAAGGACATCGTCATGGGCAACAAGCGGCTTTCCGCGCGGGATGCGCTGCATATCGCCGTGATGGAGCAGCACGAGGTCGATCGCATTCTCAGTTTCGACGTGGGCTTCGACGGCTATCCGGGAATCACAAGGCTGGCATGAACCCGTTCCGTTCGCGCTCGCGGCCCGTTGCTACTCGTCCCGGCGCATCCGCCGCGCGTTGGTGCGCGGCCTGGTGTTCACGCCTCGCCCCCGACGCTGCAGCGCTTCGCGCAGCATCCACTCGATCTGCCCGTTGACGCTGCGCAACTCCTGCGCGGCGAGCGCCTCGATCTCGGCGGCAACGGCCGGATCGAGGCGCAGCAGGAACGCCTTGCGGCTGGATGGCTCCGTCAATCCTCGGTCCTCAGCCGTAAAGCGTGCCGGCATTGATCACGGGCTGTGCTTCGGTTTCCGCGCAGAGCACGACCAACAGGTTCGACACCATCGCTGCGCGGCGCTCGGCATCGAGATCCACGACACCGCGTTCCGTGAGGCCCTGCAGCGCCATCTCCACCATGCTGACGGCCCCGAGCACGATCTGCTTGCGCGCGCCGATCACGGCTTCCGCCTGCTGGCGGCGCAGCATCGCACCCGCAATCTCGGGCGCGTAGGCGAGGTGAGTGAGCCGCGCGTCTTCGACGAGCAGGCCCGCTTTCGCGAAGCGATCCTGCAACTCGCGTTTCAGCTTGCCGATGATCTCGCCGCCTCCGGCGCGCAGGGTCAGGGACTCGTCGGTTTCGTCGACGTGGTCGTAGGCATACTCATTCGCGAGGTGACGCAGCGCCGCTTCCGCCTGGATGGGCACGTACTGCTCGAAGTTGTCGATGTCGAGCAAGGCGTGCGCCGTATCGCTCACGCGCCACACGATCGCGGCCGCGATCTCGATCGGATTGCCGCGTTTGTCGTTGACCTTCAGCTTCTCGCTGTTGAAGTTGCGCAGGCGCAGGGACACTTTCTTCTTGTTATAGAACGGGTTCGCCCAGCGCAGGCCCGTCGAATAATCGGTGCCGCGATACGAGCCGAACAGCATCACCAGCGCCGACTGGTTGGGCTGAAGGATGTAGATGCCCTTCACGACGAAAACAACCAGGAGGACAAAGGCGATGAGGACAAGCGGATTCGGATCGCCTGGCTCATCGATGGTGGTACTTATATAGAGCGGGATCGCGGCCAGCGCCAGGACGGCGACGATCAGCGCGAGATATCCGCTAAAGCTCTTGAAATCGACTTCCTGCGTGCCCGTGCCCCGCGTACTCATTGGTCTTCTCCCCGGTTGAACGATCGAACCAGGGTGATATTAGAGTGATATCACTTTGGAGCACAAGTCCCGAAGGGTGGACGGGAGATCCTTGCCGGTGACCGAGCCTTTTCAGTCCGCCCGGTATTCGGGTGCCAGCTCCTCGCACCGGTCGACCGCGAACGGCGCATCGGCGGGCAGGACGACGTCGGAATCGACGTATGGCCCGGCGAAGTAGACGGAATCCTCGGCCGTGTATTCGCGCGTGAGCTCGAGCGTTTCCGGATTCAGCGTGAAACGTTCGACGATGTGCAGCGCGCCGCTGTGCGGCACGGCGCCCGCCAGGCTGCCGGGCGCAAATCCGATCGTGTCGACCACCAGCACATCGTCTTCCCAGCGCCCGATCGAGTGCCCGGCGCGACTCGGCGCAATGTCGTCCGGATGCCCGGCGTTCATGTGCACCGTCCGCACCAGCCCGGCACCGTACTCAAGGGTGATGACGCTCTCGCTCTGGGTGATGCGGTTGATCGTGCCATCGAAGACCCAGTCGAACAGGATGCTCGTGATCTGGCAGAACAGCCTGGGGTTGTCCGACGTCGCCTGACTGCGCAACGCTGTGGCCGCCGCGCGTCCGGCTTCGGTCAGCTCTACCGGCGGCGGGAACCAGCCGGCGGGCCCGTCCGGCATCGGCAGCGCGCCGGCCTCGATTGCCTCCACCTGGCTGATGGGCACGAGCCCGGCGCGTCCACCGGGCGGTCGCGCGAGGATCTGCTGCTCCTGCGCCCAGTCGCCCGCGAGGTTCGGCTCGCCCGTCGGCAGGCGCGCCGGCCGCGGCGCGCGGTCAGAGGCTTCGGCATCGGTCAATTGCTCGTAGCGCTGCAGCGTCGGCGTCGCGGCGATCGTCAGCGTCTCGACATGGCACGCCGCTGGATCGTCGCGATGGGGCCGGCCCGTGATTTCGATCGAGACGCCGGGCACGAACATGTCCGGCGACCAGCCCGATCGCCTGAGCACCGTGGCGCCCCGCATCTCGCACCGCATCGCGACGACCTCGCCGTTGCCGTCGACGGCGTCGAAATGGACGTAGGAATGCGGGTTGACGAAGTCGAGCCCGGTCAGCGTGCCCTCGAGCTCGACGTACCCGGCCGGGTCGTAGCGGCCGATGCCGTGGTGGGCCCATGCAGGCGCGGACAGCGCAGATGCGAGGGCAATGACGCTCGCTTTTCGGACGGGACCAAGCATCGTCGTCTGTCGGTATCCGCGCCTGGATCGAGCGCCGACTATAAACCAGGTGGCCACTGTGACGTTGCGTTGACACCTGCCAGGTCAAATAGAGGCGGCGGCGCGGGCTGCCCAATTCAACGCCCATGCATTACAGTGCCTGCCTGAACAATCGGCCGGAGACTGCCGCCATGGATCGACTGAGCTTCCGCGCGTTCCCTGGCGCTATTTCCACAGCCGCCGCCCTGACTGTCGTTCTGCTCGCCGGACCACCCGCAAGAGCCCAGGACATGCGCCCCCAGCCGGGCGACGTCGGCGTCGAAACGAACCAGTTTTCGCCCTACGCCGGGCGGGAGTTTCCGACCCGGGTATTTTTCGGCGAGACCCACCTGCACACCGCGGTGTCCGTCGACGCCGGCACGATGAACCGCGTCGGCCAGGAGGACGCGTTCCGCTTCGCCCGCGGCGAGGAGATCACCACCACGCACGGCCTGCAGGCGCGCCTGTCGCGACCGCTCGACTTCATCGCAGTCACCGACCATGCGGAGATGTACGGCCTGATGCCGCGCCTGCTCAAGGGCGATCCCGCCGTGTTGAGCAGCGAGGCGGGAAGACGCTGGTACGACGCCCTGACGAGCGGCGATCCGGATCGGGCCTTCGCCACGGCAATGGAGATTGTCGCCTCGCTGAGCCAGGGGGAACCGCCGATCGAGGCCGACCAGCTCGTGCGCGACGCCTGGCAGGAGTACACCGCGCTTGCGGACCGCTACAACGATCCGGGCACGTTCACGACGCTGATCGGTTACGAATACACGACTATGGGCGGCAACAATCTGCATCGCAACGTCATCTTTCGCGGCGATGCTTCCGTCGCCAACCAGACGCGGCCGTACTCCCAGTACGACAGCCAGAATCCCGAGGACCTCTGGCGCGCCTTGAGCGACTTCGAGCAGCGCACGGGGGCGCAAGTGCTCGCGATCCCGCACAACGGGAATCTCAGCAACGGCCGGATGTTCTCGCTCGAGACTTTCGGCGGCCGTCCCTACAGCCGCGAGCTGGCGGAGCTGCGCGCGAGCCTCGAGCCGATCTACGAGGTCACGCAGATCAAGGGCGACGGCGAGGCGCATCCGATGCTCTCGCCGACGGACGAGTTCGCCAACTACGAGATCTGGGACCGCTCGAACCTGAACGGCACCGAGGCGAAAACGCCGGACATGCTGCAGTACGAGTACGCCCGCCAGGCGCTCCGGAACGGGCTCATGCTCGAAGAGAGGCTCGGCGTCAACCCGTTCAAGTTCGGCATGGTCGGCTCGACGGACAGCCACACCTCGATGTCGGGCGCCGAGGAGGAGAACTTCTTCGGCAAGCATTCGGGCGTCGAGCCCGAAGCGGAACGTTGGGAGCATATCGTGATCGAGGCGCCGGATCCGCAATTCACTGTCCACGGTTGGCAGCAGGCGGCGGGCGGCTGGGCGGCGGTCTGGGCCATGGAGAACACGCGCGAGGCCATCTTCGACGCGATGATGCGCAAGGAGACCTACGCGACGACGGGAACGCGCATGACCGTGCGGTTCTTCGGCGGCTGGGACTTCACCGAGGCCGATACGCAGACGCGGCTGCCGGCGCGCGCCGGCTACGAGCGCGGCGTGCCGATGGGCGGCGATCTCAGCGCCGCGCCGGCGGGCGAGACACCCACGTTCCTGGTTGCCGCGCTGAAGGATCCGTACAGCGGCAATCTCGACCGGATACAGATCATCAAGGGCTGGCTCGACGCCGACGGCGAGACGCACGAGCAGGTCTACGACGTCGCCTGGTCGGACGACCGGCGCCCGGGTGCGGACGGAAAACTGCCGCCCGTCGGCAACACCGTCGACGTCGGGACCGCGACCTGGACCAACACCATCGGCGCGCCTGAGCTCATCGCCGTCTGGGAAGATCCGGAATTCGATCCCGAGCAGATGGCCTTCTACTACGCGCGCGTTATCGAGATCCCGACGCCGCGCTGGACGGCGTACGAGGCCCTGCGCTTCGACATCGACATGCCGCCCGAGGTGCCGATGACGACCCAGGAGCGTGCCTACACTTCGCCGATCTGGTACACACCGTAACGCACGACTGGCGCGCGCAGCCTCGATCGATTCGCGGAGCGCCTGCGGGACCATGCTGAAGCGGGCGCTGCGGGAACCGCTGCTCCATTTCTTCGCGCTCGGGGCGCTCGTATTCCTCTATTACAGCTGGCGGACCGGTGACGCCGGCGATGCGGAATCGATCGTCGTCTCGCGCGGGCAACAGACCAACCTGATCTCGACCTTCGCGCAAACCTGGGGCCGCCCGCCGACAGAGGACGAGCTCGTCGCGCTCGTCGACGACTATCTGCGCGAGGAGCTCGCCTACCGCGAAGGCTCGGCGCTCGAGCTCGATCGCAATGACACCGTGATCCGGCGACGTTTGCGCCAGAAGCTCGAGCTGCTCGCCGAGGATCTCGCGACGCTCGCGCCACCGACAGCGGCGGAGATCGAAGCGAGCTACGCCGCGAACGGCGAGGGCTTCCGTACCGACTCGCGCTACAGCTTCGAGCAGATCGATTTCAGCTCGGACCGACGCGGCGACAGCGCCGAGGGGGATGCGCTCACGCTGCTTGCGGCTTTGCGCGCCGGCACCCTGCGCTCCGATGACGCCTCCGGCGATTCGCGCGTGTTGTCGCCACGATTGTCGAACGTCGGCGAGCGCGAAATCGCATCGATCTTCGGCGAGAGTTTTGCCGATGCGCTCGCTTCGCTGACGCCGGGAGAGTGGGGCGGTCCGGTGCGCTCGGCCTTCGGTTGGCATGTCGTGCACGTCATCGAGAGGGTTCCGGGCGAGATCCCGCCGCTCGAGGCGATCGCGGACCGCGTCCAGGCCGAGCTTCTCGTCGAGCGGCGGCGCGCCGCGCTCGACCTGCTCTACGCGGGCCTGGCGGAGCGGTACAACATCAGCGTCGAGTCGCTCGAATCGACGGACGGTTCCCGCGAATGAGGCCGCCGACGCTGCGGCCCTCGCTCGCACGGCGCGTCGGCGCCTGGCTCGCGACCGCCCCGCTCGCGACGGTCCTGCTCGCCGTTTGCTTCGCCTTGCCTGCTCAGGGCCATGAGGTTCGCCCGGCCTACCTGAGCATCCAGGCCAGTGGGGGCGAACAGTCTCCCGACCGATTTCTCGTGACCTGGCGCAGGCCCGTCGACGGCGAAGTGCGGCTCGACATCGCGCCGCTGCTGCCCTCGCACTGTGTCGATACGGGCGAAGCGACGATCTGGCTCGACAGCGGCATCGAAGTCACGCAACGGCTCGTGAACTGCCCGGGCGGCATCGACGGCCACGCGCTCCGGATCGCCGGACTCGAGGCGACGGTGACGGACGTGCTGCTGCGTTACGAGCGCCGTGACGCGACAACTCAGGTCGCGCGCCTGACTCCGGACCAACCGGCGCTCACGCTCACGGCCGCCGAGAGCCGCGCCCGCGTCGCGCTGACCTATTCCGTGCTCGGCATCGAGCACATTCTCGGCGGCATCGATCACCTGTGCTTCGTGCTCGCGCTCCTCATGATCGTGGATGGCTGGCGCCGCCTCGTCGCGACCATCACTGCGTTCACGATCGCGCACAGCATCACGCTCGTTGCGGCGACGCTCGGCCTCGTCAGGGTGCCGCAGTCCCCGGTCGAAGCCGTCATCGCCCTCAGCATCGTGTTCGTCGCGATGGAGATTGTGCATTGGCGGAGCGGGCGACCGGGACTCACGCGTCGTGCGCCCTGGATTGTCGCCTTCGCCTTCGGCCTGCTGCACGGCTTCGGCTTCGCGGGCGCACTGGCGGACGTCGGCCTGCCCGCTCACGCCATCCCGACGGCGCTGCTGTTCTTCAATCTCGGTGTCGAGGTGGGTCAATTGATGTTCGTCGGCGCGCTGCTGGTCGCCTGGATCTCGCTGCGCCGGGTCGTCTGGCCGGGCTGGGCCTGGCGCGTACCGGTGTACGGGATTGGCGTCACGGCTGCCTTCTGGACCATTGAGCGCATTGCGGGGTTTGGCTAGGCCAAACGCGACTACCTACCAGCCCTGCCGCACGCCCCCGTCGAACCAGTCCCACAGCAGGTAGAAGACGAATTCGACATCGCGCGACGACCGCTGCGTGACCGGCACGCGGAAACCCGTCGCGGCCATGATGTGCTGCCGCGTGTTCAGCGTTACCTGGAACTGCGGCACGAGGTCCCACTCGGTCTCGTAGCCGGACACATCCTCCCATTTGCCGAGGAGCTCCAGCATCGGCGTCCAGGCACGGCCGTAAGGGTTGCCGAAAGTGAATGTGCGCCCCGTGGCGGCGCGCAAGACGAGCTCATCGTCGAACGCGCTGTCGGTCGGAAATTCCGCGACGCCCTGGAGTTGCAGGAAGCTGTCCCGCGGCAGGATCTTTCCCCAGGACAGATACGACTCGAAGACGTCCGAGCCCTTGCCGAGGCCGCGGGTCTCGTCACCCGTCGCGAGCACGTATTCGCCGCCGACGGAGAGTATCGAGCCGTTCTCGAGACTGTGCATCAGCACGTGCTTGACGCCTATCGCGAGATCGCCGGCGCCCGTCACCCACCCGTCGGGATCGCCGGTATCGACGCGCTGGATCGGGATGCTGATCTCCATCTGGTTGCGCGGCCCGAAACGCTGCTCCCAGAGGAAATTGAAGGAGTAGCTGTCGTTGCCGGCCGTCTGGAAATTCCCTTCGATGACGGCCTCGTCCTCGGGATAGGCCTTCTCGGTGAAGAGCGCGCGCGGCAGGTTGAGCTCGCCGCGCGGCCAGTCCGCATCGCGGCAGAAAGTGCGGACCTGCCGCAGTATCGCGTCGATCTCGGCCTGCGCCAGCGCGTCGCCGAAGGCCGGCATCATGCGGTCGAAGCCGCGGACCGGCCCGCCTTCGTGGATGATCGCGCCCCAGTCAGCGTCCGGCTCGCGATTGGCGAAGTCGCAGTCCGTGAAATCGGGCACGGGGATTTCGAGGCCGAGCGCCGCGGAGGTACGCCCGCGGCCGTCACTGCCGTGGCAGGCCGCGCAGCTTTCCTCGAAGAGGCGCACGCCGTCGGGTGGCGGATCCTGGGCCGGCAGATCGGGCGACAGTGCGAGAAGCAGCCCGGCAACGAGCGGGGACGACGCAGGCGATGTGAGTTTCATGGAGTTCTTTCAAGCTCTGGCGGAGCTGAGTATAGTCACGCGAAGCTCGCTCGCAACTCATTGAAATGCAAATAAAAATAGTTCTCATCCCGATTCTGCTCGCCGCCTCGACGCCGGGGCTCGCGGACCCCGTCGATCCGGCGGCCGCCGCCGCGCTGTTTCAGCATTCCTCGCAATGCGTTGTCTGCCACAGCGATCTCAGCGCGCCCGACGGCAGCGATGTATCGATCGGCACGTCCTGGCGCGCGACGATGATGGCCAACGCGGCCCGCGATCCCTACTGGCATGCCGCGGTGCGCCGCGAAGTGCTCGATCACCCGGCCGCGCAGGCGGCGATCGAGGACAAGTGCTCGACCTGCCACATGCCGATGGCGCACGTCACGGCGGCCGCGGCCGGCGGCCAGTCCGAAGTGTTCGCCAATATTGCGTCGATGCAGGCAGACCCGGTCGGCCATTTCGCGGCCGACGGCGTGTCCTGCACCGTCTGTCACCAGATCGGGGCCGACAATTTCGGGAGCACCGGGAGTTTCACGGGCGGTTTTTCGATCGATACGACGGCGCCGGCCGAGCAGCGCGCGATCTACGGGCCGCACGAGGTGGACGCCGGTCGGCAGCGGCTGATGCAGTCCGCGAGCAGCTTCACGCCCGAGGCGTCGGATCATCTGAAAGCGTCGGAGCTCTGCGCGACCTGCCATACGCTCTATACGCACGCGCTCGACGATCAGGGCAACGAGGTCGGCCAGCTCGCCGAGCAGGTGCCTTACCTCGAATGGCTGGCGAGCGACTTTCGCACGACGCAAAGCTGCCAGGACTGCCACATGCCGGCGCTCACGCAGGACACGCCGATCAGCTCGGTGCTCGCGCAGCCGCGGCCCGCACTCTCGCAGCACATCTTCCTCGGCGGCAACACCTTCATGCTGACGATCCTGGGCAAATATCGCGGCGAGCTCGGGGTGCCGGCATTGCCGCAGGAGCTGGACACCGCGATCCGCCGGACGCGGGAGCATCTCGAGAACGAGACGGCCGCGCTCGCGATCGGCAATCCGCGCCGTACGCGCGATACGCTGGAATTCGAAGTGTCCGTTTCGAATCTCGCGGGCCACAAGCTGCCGACGGCCTATCCCTCGAGGCGGGCCTGGTTGCATGTGACGGTGCGCGACGCCGCGGGCACGGTGCTGTTCGAGTCGGGTACCGTCCGCGCCGACGGCTCGATCGCCGGCAATGCCGGCGACGAAGACGCGGCGAGCTTCGAGCCGCACTACGCCGAAATCACACGCGCAGACCAGGTGCAGATCTACGAGCCGATTCTTGTCGACTGGCAGGATCGCGTGACGACGGGCCTGCTCTACGGCGTCCGCTACATCAAGGACAATCGCCTGCTGCCGGCCGGATTCGACAAGGGCACCGTGAGCGCCGACGTCGCGGTCGTCGGCGAAGCGCTGGCCGATGCGGACTTCATGGCCGGGGGAGACCGGGTCCGCTATCGCGTGCCGGTGGCGGCCGCAGGCACGCTCACCATCGAGGCCGAGCTCATGTTTCAGTCGATCGGCTTCCGCTGGGCGGAAAACCTGGCTGCGTATCCGGCCTTCGAGACGGAGCGCTTTGTCGCGTATTATCGGGACACCATCGAGGACGCGGCCGTCAGGCTCGCGTCCCGGACGGTGACTCTTGAATGAGAAAGACATCGAACTGAAGAAACGAGACAGGTCACCAATGCCAAGGAGCCAGCCATGAACATCGTTCGACGGATCATTCTTGTCGGAAGCCTTACTGCGGCGCTCTCCGTTTCCGCGCAGGTCGGCAATCACCCGGGTCTGCTCGATCCGAACACGGCAACGGCTGCCGACCTGCTCGCCGCGCCCGGCGCCAGCCAGGCTGTCGTCGACGCGATCGTCGCCGCGCGGCCCGTGCTCCGAATGCTCGACCTCGATGCGAAGCTCTCGGGCTCGCTGAGCCGCGAGCAGCTGAACGCCCTCTACGGCCGCGTGTTCCGCCAGATCAACCTGAATACGGCGAGCCGCGAGGAGATCATGCTGATCCCCGGCATGACGGCGCGCATGGCGCACGAGTTCGAGGAGTATCGTCCCTACACGAGTCTCGAGCAGTTCCGCCGCGAGATCGGCAAGTATGTCGATGCGGCCGAGGTGGCCCGCCTCGAACAGTACGTGTTCGTGCCGATGAATCTCAATACGGCCTCGGGCGAGGACTTCCTGACGATTCCGGGCATGAGCAATCGCATGGTCCACGAGTTCGAGGAGTACCGGCCGTACACGAGCATGGAGCAGTTCCGGCGCGAAATCGGCAAGTACGTCGATGCCAACGAAGTGGCCCGGCTCGAGAGCTACGTGACGATCGACTGAGGCTGCCCGCGTTTTGCGGAGGCTCCTCAACTCGCCGTATCTGTTCTGGCTGGTACTCGCGGCACCCGGCGTCTGGTGGCTGCAGGCGTACGCGCGCGAGATTCTCTTCTACGGCGAATTCGTGCATGCGAGCGGCGTGCTGTCGGTGCGGCTGCTCATCGTGACGCTCGCATTGACGCCTCTCGCCCGGCTCTTCCCGCGCGCGCCCTGGCTGCACTGGCTCAGGCGTCGGCGCCGCTATCTCGGCGTCGCGACCTTCGCCTACGCGTTACTGCACGCGGCCGTCTACCTCGAGCGCCAGCAGACTTTCGACCGGATCCTCGAGGACGCGATGGCAGCCGCGATGTGGACGGGCTGGGTGGCGCTCGTCGTCCTGCTCGTGCTCGCCGCGACGAGCAACGACGCATCCGTGCGCCGGCTTGGCCGGCGCTGGCCGCTGCTGCATCGCGCGGTTTACGCCGCCGCCGTCCTGAGCTTCGCTCACTGGATTCTCTCGGCTTTCGACCCGGTGCCTGGCTACATCCATCTCGGCATTCTCGCGGGCCTCGAGTCGATCCGCCTGTATCGGCGCTCTCGTCGGAGAGCAACTCAGCAAGGCGGGACGTAGATTCGCTCAGCGCTGTGCGGGCGCTTCACAGACGTCGTTGCGGGGACTCAGCCGGTGTCGCCATCCCCGTCCCCGGCCGACGCGGGCGGAGGAAAGTCGTTCAGTATTTCCCGGACGGCGGCATCTATGGCTGTTTGGGGGTCCTCAACGTCGGCGCTCAGGATCTGCTTGCGCGCCCAGCCGTGCCAGACGGGCTCGCTGGTCGCGCGGTCGAACACGTCGATCGCGAGCATTCCCTCCGTATACATATATGTGTCGACATTGGGCCAGTAATAGGGCGCGCCCCACCGCCAGCTGCCGCGATAGTCTTCGGGATAGTCGCTCATTCTGATCATGTCACGCGCGCCGACCGTGAAAGACAGCGTGAAGTCCGCGGCTTGCGGCTCTGCGACCAATGTGAATCCCTTGCCGCTCAACTCCCGCTCGATCGCCTCGCGGACCTGTCTCACGCTGAGCGGGCTGATCGAAACGCGCTCGCTGTCGGACTGAATCAGCGGCGTATCCGAGATCCAGGAATAGGTCCGGTAGCCCGAAAAGTCGGCCTCGCGGTAGTAATCGCTCCCGGCCTGCATCGTGACGCAGCCCGTGACGGCCAGGCCGGCGAGCACCGGCAATGCCTGGAATCGCTTGCATCGAAAATTCATGGTTCAGCTCCTGTGCGACGTCGGCCACCGTAATCGCGCACCAACGCGCGAGCGATACGGGGAACTACCTATGCCGGCGGGACGGGCGTGCGGGGAAATGCGGCGATTCGGTCTTCTACGTACATTCGCGTATCGCGGGATTGCGCGCGGGATTCCAGACTTCCATCCAGAGTCAACGTCAATGGGGCGAAGGAGTCCAGCGATGTTCCGCTCCCTGACAGGCAGTGCGATTCTGCTATTCGCGACGAGCGCGCTCTCGTTCAACCTCTTTACGCTTCGCGACTACAGCGGCGGGGAGCTGTTCCAGACATTCTGCGCGAGCTGTCATGGCGAGACAGGTCGCGGCGACGGTCCTGTCGCCCCTGGTCTCGCCGTTGCCGTGCCGGATCTCACGACGATCAGCCGGCGTTATGGGGAGTTTCCGGCGGCCCGCATCCGCGAGACCGTCGACGGCCGCGGTGGCATCGAAGCACACGGCGTGCGCTCGATGCCGGTGTGGGGGTACGAGTTCTGGCTCGAGGAAGGCGCCGACGCCGAAGCCGAGCGGCAGATGCACGAGACGATTGACAGGCTCGTCGAATACCTGCGAACGCTGCAGGCGGATTCGGCGCGGCAGAGCAACGGATCGCGCAAGCTGTGACCCGCTGCTCCGCCGTCGGGAGAATTACCAGCGATCAGCCTGGCGTCGACAGCTCGATCTTGCGCGGCGATTCCTGCTTCCCGGCCTCGGCCTTCGGCGCCGCTATTTCCAGCATGCCGTTCTTGAGGCTCGCCGAGATGCCTTTGACATCGACGTCGGTGGGCAGCTCCACACGCCGATAGACGTCGTTCCGGTGAAACTCCGTCCAGTTCAGGCGGGCATCGTCTTCGGTTCCCTTGTCTTCCCGCTCATGGGCGGCCTTGACGATGATCTCGCGCGGCGTCGCCGTCACTTCGATGTCCTTGGGCTCGAAACCGGCCAGCGCGACTTTGAGTGAGTAGCGGCCGTCGGCCTCGGCCAGCTCCGCGGCCGGCCAGCAGACCTTCCGCTCGGCCTCGAGCCAATCGTCGAGCGCGTGGCCGTTGCCGGCGCCGCGGTGGTTGAAGAGATTCCAGGCTTCCATCCGGATCGCGTCGGCGACCCGGTCGAACTCGGCAAAGATCGGCAGGCGCCGGTCGGTCGCTTCCGGGACTTTTTTCACTTCGACTCGGGACATGGCATTGCTCCTTGAATACAGGGGGTTGGGATTCGTTCACGCACAGGCATGGAGAGGAACCGACGCGAAGTCGGCATTCGTCAGGACAACGGGCTCATCCCGCCCGGCGGCGGCACGACCGCTCCAGGCGGCATCGATCACTGTCTCGTCCGGAACGCGGCAACCGCCGTCGACGATGGCCCCCGACAGGCGACAGTTGCGGCCGATCACGGCACCCGGCAGCACCACCGAGCTTTCGACGATGCTGCCGCGGCCGAGCCTGACGCCCTGAAAGACCACCGATCGATCCACGAGGCCGTCGATCGCCGAGCCGTCGGCGATCAACGACCGGCCGCCGATGCTGCCGTCGGCGCGCCGGTAACCCGGGGTCAGCGCCGGCGGTCCGCCCGCCGCGGGCATCGGCCACGTCGCATCGTCGAGCCGAAACGGCGGCGCAACGTCCAGCAGCTCGAGATGGGCGCGCCAGTAAGCGGCCGGCGTTCCCACATCGCGCCAGTAAGCGGGATGGTCGTCGCCCCTTCCGGTGAAGGTATAGGCGTAAAGCGCGGCCCGTCCGACGAGGCGCGGCAGAATGTCGCCGCCGAAGTCATGGCGCGACTCGCTCGAAAAAGCGTCCTGGCGCAGCACCTGCGCCAGGAAGGCCGCGCCGAAAACATAGATACCCATCGATGCCGGCACGCGATCGGCGACGCGAAAGCCCTCGAGCGTCCGCGGCTTCTCGACGAAGCGCGCGATCCGGGCATCGTCGTCGAGCGACAGAATGCCGAATTGACTCGCGTCCGCGGCCGGCACCTCGATGCAGCCGATCGTCACGTCGGCGTTCCGCGCGCGGTGAAACTCGAGCATCGGCCGATAGTCCATCTGATAGACGTGATCGCCGGCGAGCACGAGCACCGGGTCGCTGCCTTGCTGCCCGATGAGATCGAGATTGCGGAAGACGGCGTCAGCCGTGCCGCGATAGCCGACGATCGGCGCCCGGCTCTCGGCCGGCCAGACTTCGAGGAATTCACCGCCGCGGCGCGCCGCGGGCCCCCAGACGGCGTCGACGTGGCTCAACAGGGCGTCGGGCTTGTGCTGCGTCGCGATACCGATCCGGCGGATTCCCGAATTGACGCAGTTCGACAGCGTGAAATCGATGTTGCGGAACGCCGCGCCGAAGGGCAGGGCCGGCTTGCAGACGTCCCGTGTCAGGACGCCGAGGCGCTCGCCCTTGCCGCCGGCCAGCACGATAGCCGAAGTTCCTTGGGCAAGCTCGTCGCCCGAAGATGTTCTTCTTCTCTGGTCCTGGCCGCGGGTCGGTCGCGGCTGCAAAGCTGCTCTGACCATGGTTTTTCGCCCCTCACAGCGCCATGGGGGCCAATCTAGAAAACGGGCCGGGCCTCGACCATTCGTACTTGCCGCAAAGCGCCAACTCCCCTCTTCGAAAGCCACTGGGGAAACTGCGTATGGCACCTCCTGCGCCTGGCCCAGAACATGCAAACCACCCAAGTGAAGGAGCAGGCCGGTCATGAATACTCCGCTGCACATCGAGTTTCGCAATCTGGAGCATTCCGACGCGGTCGAAGCGTCCGTGCGGGAACGCGCCGAGGCCTTGGAGCGGTTCGCGAAGGAGCTGCTGCGCTGCAAGGTCACCGTCTCGGCTCCGCACAAGCACCACGCGAAGGGCAATCTCTACCATGTCTCGGTCGAGATGCATCTCGCCGGCGCCGAAATCGTCGTCAATCGAAGCCCCGACGCGGACCGTGCGCATGCGGATGTCTACGTCGCGATCCGCGACGCGATCGACGCAGCGGCGCGGAAGCTGCAGGACCATGTCAGGGTGCGGCGCGGCGAAGTGAAGACACATGCGGCGACTCCCGACGATAGCTTCGACTAGGGGACGGTCGTGTGAGGCGCGTGGCGAGGCGGGCAACCCCCGCGCTGTATCCGCTCTCAGCGACGCTCGGCGGCCAGCTGTCTCTCGGTGCGCATTCCGAGCTTCCGCATGACCATGGCGGCGGGACAGAAGCCCGTGAACGACTGCTGAAACAGGTTCGCCCCGACGAATACCGTGAGCCACACGAAGTATGGATGCACGAAGTAGGTCAACAGGACCGACAAGAGCACCATGAATCCCGCGAAAGCATCGACGCCGCGTTCCACCGACATATCCCTTCCTCCTTGCCCGATCTTCCAGCCACTGCCTGCCCTAAGCTCAACGCGACTCGGACCCTGCCCGCAATTTCGGTTTGTACGGACCGGCCCCACGGCCATCACGCATAGGCCGCGGCACGAGGCGCCGTGCAAGATCGATTCCGGTACCACGAGAACCGAGGAAGGAAACCGATGAGCCGAATAGTCGTCGTGGGCGCGGGCACTGGCGGACTGCCGGCCGCGTACGAGTTGCGGCGCGCGCTCGGATCCGGGCATGAAGTCGCCCTCGTGAACCGCTCCCGCCGCTTCCAGTTCGTCCCGTCGAATCCATGGGTGGCGGTCGGCTGGCGCGATACGGACGCGGTGAGCTTCGAGCTCGGTCCCTGTCTCGCGAAACACGATATCGCGTTGCACGCCGCCGCCGTCGACCGCATCGATGCCGCGGGCAGCGCGGTGGCACTCACGGACGGCACGCAGCTTCCGTACGACTACCTGGTGCTCACGACCGGCCCGGAGCTAGCTTTTGACGAGATCCCGGGCTTCGGGCGCGCGGAGCATTTCACGGAGTCCATCTGCACCCTCGACCACGCCGTCGAAACCTACGCGCGCTATCTCGAGTTTCTCCAGGATCCCGGCCATATCGTCGTCGGCGCCGTGCAGGGCGCCAGCTGCTTCGGTCCCGCGTACGAGTTCGCCCTGATCCTGGATGCGGATCTGCGCAAGCGCAAGCTCCGTCACCGCGTGCCGATGACCTTCGTCACGAGCGAGCCCTATATCGGCCACATGGGCCTCGGCGGTGTCGGCGACTCGAAGGGCATGATGGAGTCCGAGCTCCGCCAGCGGCACATTCGGTGGATCACCAATGCCTCCGTCGACCGGATCGAGCGCGGGAAGGTTTTCGTCACCGAGCACGACGCGAACGGGACGCGGGGTCCGCAGCATGTACTCGAAACAGATTTTGCGATGCTGCTGCCGGCGTTCCGGGGAATCGACCCGGTGGCCCAGGTCGAAGGGCTCTGTAATCGTCGCGGGTTCGTGCTCATCGACGAGCATCAGCGCAGCACCCGATTCCCCAACATCTTCGCCGCGGGCGTGGCTGTCGCCATTCCGCCCGTCGAGAAGACTCCCGTCGCGACAGGGGCGCCGAAGACGGGTTACATGATCGAGTCGATGGTGGCCGCGATCGTTCGCAACATCGCCGCCGAGATCGCCGGCCGGCCCGCGGACGCAACGGCCACGCTGAACGCGATCTGCCTGGCCGATGCCGGCGACAACGGATTCGCCTTCGTCGCGATGCCGGAGCTGCCGCCGCGCAACCTGACGTGGGCGAAGAAGGGCAAGTGGGTACACCTCGCGAAGGTCGCATTCGAAAAATACTTCCTGCACAAGGTGAAGTCGGGCAACACGGATCCGGTTTACGAGCGCTACGTCCTGAAGCTGCTCGGGATCGAGAGACTGCAGTCCTGAGGCGCGATCCGGTGCAGCCGACGGAACGGAAGACCGTGCAGCGATTGCGGCGAATCGCCCTGTTGTCGCTGCTGCTGTCCGCATCGGCGCGGCCCGAGACGCTGGGCGAAGCCTGGGACTCCGCGCTGGCTTCGAACGCCGCCCTTGCGGCCGCGCAGGGGCGCGTGGGCGCGGCGGCGGCGGCTCTCGACGCCGCGCGCGCCGGTCACATGCCCCTGTTCACCGCGACGACGTCGGCGAGCCGCTGGGCGGATACGCCCGCCCTCGACTTCGGCGCGATCGGCGTGCCGACCGCATTGCCGCTCTTTCCGGGAAGCACCTTCTCCACTGCCGACCTGCGCGTGTCGGCGCCGCTCTATACGGGCGGCTCGGCGGGTGCGAACGTGAGCGCCGCCGAGGCCGGCTTGCGGGAGCGCGAGCATGGCGCCGCTGTCGCCGCGCAGGACGTGAAGCTCGGCGTTGCCTCGGCGTATGTGGATGTATTGCGGGCCGACAGCGCGCTCGGCGTCGCCCGCGCGAGCGCCGCGAGTCTCGAGGCTCATGCGCGCGACGTCGCGGACATGGAAGCGGCGGGCGAGGTGTCCCGCAACGACTACCTTGCTGCTGCCGTCACGCTCGCGGATGCACGTCAGCGCGAGCTGGAGCGCGCCAACGGGCTCGAAATCGCACGCGCCGCATACAACCGGGTGCTCGGCCGTCCGCTGGACGCGCCCGTCGATCTCGAGCCGCTGCCGGCGGCCGCCGGCATCGAATCGGGGAATCTTTCCGAGCTCGTCGAAGCGGCGATGTCACAGCGGTCGGAGCTCATGGGACTCGATGCCGCGACCAGTCAGCTCGACGCCCGTGCCGAGGCCGTACGCGCCGAACGCCGGCCGCAACTCGCCGTCAATCTGGGCTATCTCTTCGTCGAGAACAGCGTGCTCGAGCGCGAGGACTACTGGTCGGTGGGCCTCGGGGTGCGCTGGAGCCCCTTCGACAGCGGACGCACGCGGCACGCCGCCGACGCCCTTCTCCAGAGCGCCGTGGCCGTGGCGCACGATCGCGAGGATCTCCGCGCTTCGATCGAGCTCGACGTGCGCAGCGCCTGGCTCGACAGTCGCAGCACACGCGAGCGCATCGAGGTCAGCGAGGGAGCCGTGGGCCTCGCGGACGAAAACCTGCGCGTCGTGCGCGACCGGTACCGCAGCGGCGAGGGCACGAATTCCGAAGTGCTGGACGCCGAAGCGCTGCGGGCGCTCGCGGCGGGCAATCTGGCCGATGCACGCTACGACGCCGCACTCGCGGAGTTCCGCCTGGCCCGCGCGCTGGGCAGCCTCTGATGACCCGGAGCACGAGATGAACGCCATCGGAATCCGCATGAATACGTTCCGGCGCGCCGCCGCATACGCCTGCTGCGCCGCCTTGCTGTCGCCGGCCATGCCGGCGATCGGCGCCACGGACGAGCCCCTCGAGACGGTGACGGTGGCTTACGAGACGGCGCCGCGCGAGCGCGTTCTCGATGGCACGGTCGAAGCCGTGAATCAGGCCACGGTCTCGGCGGAGACCTCGGGCCGGGTGCTGGATATCCTGCAGGACGTCGACGACGTCGTTGAGGCCGGGGCGATTCTCATCCGGCTCGCGGACACGGAGCAGCGCGCGGCGCTCGACAGCGCGCGGGCCGCGCTCGGCGAGGCGGAGGCGCGCCACGCCGAAGCGGCGAGCGAATTCGAGCGCGTCGACTCGATGTTCGCGAATGCCACCGTTGCCCGGGCTCGACACGACCAGGCGCGCGCGAACCTCGACGCGGCGGTGGCCCGTCTCGCGGCCGCGCGGGCGGCGGTCGTCGGCGCGGAGCAGCAGCTCGACTACACGGTGGTCCGCGCTCCCTACGCGGGCATCGTGTCGGCGCGGCATGTCGAGGTCGGCGAGCTCGTACGGCCCGGCGCCGCGCTCGTCAGCGAGCTGTCCCTCGAGAACCTGCGCGTCAACGTGGACGTGCCGCAAGGCATGATCGACACGGTCCGGCGCATCGGCAGGGCGCGGATATACACCGGGGACCTGACCATCGACGCGGCAGGCTTCGACATCTTCCCCGTCGCCGATCCGGCCGCGAACACCTTCCGGGTGCGCGTGCCGTTGCGCGCCGGCGGCGCCGCGCTCCTCCCCGGCATGCTCGTCAAGGTGGGCTTCGTCGTCGGCGAAACGGAACGCCTGTTCGTGCCCTCCGCCGCCGTCGTCCATCGCAGCGAGCTCACCGCCGTCTATGTCGTCGCGGGCGCTGCCGTAACGCTGCGGCAGATCCGCGCCGGCGGCGTGCAGGGCGACCGCGTCGAGGTGCTCGCCGGGCTCGAGGCCGGCGAAACGGTTGCGCTCGATCCTCTCGCCGCCGGCGCCCGCCGGCGCGAGAGCGAACGCTGAAGGTCGGACGGTGGCCGACGAAGCGAAGCTCGGTTTCTCGGGACGTCTGGCGGCCCGCTTCCAGGCGTCGAAGCTCACGCCCCTGCTCGCCCTGACAGCGCTTCTCGCCGGCGTGTTCGCGGTCATGGTGACGCCGCGCGAGGAGGAGCCCCAGATCGACCTGACCTTCGCGAACGTCTTCGTGCCGTTTCCGGGCGCGAGCGCCGCGGAGGTCGAGAACCTCGTCGCCATTCCCATGGAGCAGGTGCTGGCCGAGATCGAGGGCGTGAAGCACACGTACTCGATGTCGCGGCCGGGCATGGCCGTGCTGACGATCCAGTTCGAAGTCGGCGAGGATCGGACCTCGGCCATCGTGCGTCTCTATAACGCCGTCTACTCGAACCTCGACTGGATGCCTGCGAATGCCGGCGTGCAGCCGGCGCTGATCCGCCCCATGGGCATCGACGACGTGCCGATCGTCACGGTCACGCTCTGGACCGAAGACGACACGCAGGGCGCACACGAGCTCGCACGCGTGGCGCACGCGCTCGAAGGGGAGCTCAAGCGCGTGCCCGGGACGCGCGACGTCTACACGATCGGCGGCCCCGACAACGTCGTGCACGTCCGTCTCGACGCGCAGCGGCTCGCGGCCTACGGCCTCACGCTCGAGCCCTTGCGGCAGGCGCTGGCCGCCGCGAACAGCGTCGCCCACGCGGGCGCGCTCGTCGCACATGACACCGAGATTCCGATCACGGCCGGCACCTTCCTCGAGACCGCGGCCGATGTCGCCGGCCTGGTCGTGGGGGTCCATGCCGGCAGGCCGGTCTTCCTCGAGGACGTGGCGGAGGTCGTGGCCGGACCTGATCAGCCGGAGAGCTACGTCCGCTTCGGCACCGGCGCGGGCGCCGCGGACATCGGTCTTACGCCCGGCATCGACGCGCCCGCGGTGACGCTGGCGATCGCCAAGAAGCCCGGCACCAATGCCGTAACGATCGCGCGGCAGATCGAGGAACGGCTCGCCGCGCTCGAGGGCAGCTACATTCCGGAGGGCGTGCGCGCGACCGTGACGCGAAACTACGGACGCACGGCGGACGACAAGGCGAGCACCCTGATCCACAAGCTCGTCTTCGCCACGGCGTCGGTCGTGGCGCTGGTGCTGCTCGCGCTCGGCTGGCGCGAGGCCGCGATCGTCGGCATCGCCGTCGTCGTCACGCTGGCGGTCACGCTGTTCGCGTCCTGGGCCTGGGGCTTCACGATCAACCGCGTCTCGCTGTTCGCCCTGATCTTCTCGATCGGCATCCTCGTCGACGACGCGATCGTCGTCGTCGAGAACATCCACAGGCACATGGCGCTCGGTGCAGCCAGCCTCGCGGAGGCCATTCCGCGAGCGGTCGACGAAGTGGGCGGGCCGACGATTCTCGCGACCTTCACGGTGATCGCGGCCCTGCTGCCGATGGCCTTCGTCAGCGGGCTCATGGGGCCCTACATGAGCCCGATACCCATCAACGCGAGCAGCGGCATGCTGTTGTCGCTGGCCGTGGCCCTCGTGCTCACGCCCTGGCTCGCCCGCAAGCTGCTCGGCGCGCATCGCGCGAAGGCGTCCCCGGCGGGCGGGCGGCTCGAGCGGCTGTTCCGGAGCGCCGTCGGCCCGTTCCTCGGCGGCGATCGCGGGTCGCGGGCGCGCCGCCTGCTCTTCGCCGGCGTCGGCGCCGCGATCGTCGTTGCGGTGTCGCTCGTCGTGCTCAAGGCCGTCGTGCTCAAGATGCTGCCGTTCGACAACAAGGCGGAGCTGCAGGTCGTCGTCGACATGCCCGAGGGCGCATCGGTCGAGCGCACCGCGCGCGTGCTCGACGAGCTGGCCGACGCGGTTCGCGGCGTTCCCGAGGTCACCGACTATCAGATCTACGCGGGCACTGCGGCGCCCATCAATTTCAACGGCCTCGTGCGGCAGTACTATCTGCGCGAGGGCGCGAACGTCGGCGACCTTCAGGTCAATCTCGTCGACAAGGCCCATCGCGACCGGCAGAGCCACGAGATCGCGCGCACCCTGCGCGAGCAACTCGCCGCGATCGGGCGGCGGCATGGCGCCAGCGTCAAGATCGTCGAGGTGCCGCCCGGTCCGCCGGTGCAGGCACCGCTCGTTGCCGAGATCTACGGCCCCGATTACGCCGGGCAGCTCGAGATCGCACGCGCGCTCGAGAACCTGTTCGCGGGTATGCCGGACATCGTCGATGTCGACACCAGCGTCGAGGCGGACGGGCGCCGGCTCGTGCTCGCGGTGGACCGTGCAAGGGCCGCCCTGCTCGGGGTCGATCAGGCAGCAGTCACGCGGACGCTCGCCGCGGCGCTCGGCGGCGACGATGTCACCTATCTGCACGACGTGCACGCGAAGTATCCGATTCCCGTGCGCCTCGAGCTGCCGGTGGCCGACAAGGGCGATCTCGACCGCCTGCTGGCGATGGAAGTCGCGGGCCGGAACGGCGCGCTCGTCCCGCTCGCCGGGATCGTCAGCGCGGCCGAGGAGCGCTGGGAGCCGACGATCTATCACAAGGACCTGCTGCCGGTCGCCTTCGTCACCGGCGACATGGCGGGCGATCTCGACAGCCCGCTCTACGGCATGTTCGCGCTCGCAGCGCGGATCGCAGACGCCCCGCCCGCGGGTCACGCGCTCGCGCAGCACTACGTGGGGCAGCCCGAGGTCGTCGAGGACTACGCCCTGAAATGGGACGGCGAATGGCAGGTCACGTACGACACCTTTCGCGACATGGGCATCGCCTACAGCGTCGGCCTGATCCTGATCTACCTGCTCGTCGTCGCGCAGTTCGGCTCATACCTCGTGCCGCTCGTCATCATGGCGCCGATTCCGCTGACGATCATCGGCGTGCTGCCCGGCCATGCGCTGCTCGGTGCGCAGTTCACGGCGACGTCGATGATCGGCATGATCGCGCTCGCCGGAATCATCGTGCGCAATTCGATCCTGCTCGTCGACTTCATCAACCAGGAGATCGCCGCCGGCACCGATCTCGAGACGGCGACGCTGCGCGCCGGCGCGGTGCGCGCGAAGCCGATTGCGCTGACCGCGCTCGCGGCGATGCTCGGCGCGCTGTTCATCCTCGACGATCCGATCTTCAACGGGCTTGCGGTATCCCTGGTGTTCGGGATCTTCGTCTCGACGCTGCTCACGCTCATCGTCATCCCGGTCCTGTACTACGAGCTGCGCCGCCGCGCGGACGCGGGGAACGGCGCCGCCGGGGTCCACGGAGCAGGCGCATAGCCGGCGCCGCTACGTACATCTGCGTATGACCCCGGCCGCGCCCGGCGTTTACCGTGTCCATGTCGCGAACCTGAAGCCGGTGCCACAGATGCAGAACAAGCCCACGACCCGCCCTCCGCGCCGCCAGCGGCGCGGCAATCCCGGAATGCGCGAGGAGATCCACGATCCCTATCGCAGCCGCCGGAAGTCGCGCGCGCCGGCCGCCTGTCCGGAGTGCGGCGCCGTCTATATCCGCGGCCACTGGAGCTGGAAAGCCCCGGGCGTACGGCAGCCCGGCGTGAAGCTCGTCTGCCCCGCATGCCGGCGGATCCGGGAACGTTATCCCGCGGGCGAGCTTAAGCTTGCGGGTGCCTTCGCCATCGCGCACGGAAGCGAGGCGCTCAGGCTCGTGGACAACGTCGCGCGCGCGGAGAATCGCGAGCATCCGCTGAATCGCGTGATGCGCGTCCGGCAGGCCCCCGGCGAGATCCTGATCGAGACCACCGACGTGCATCTGCCGCGGCGCATCGGTCATGCCCTCGAGGCGAGCTGGGGCGGCGAGCTCCACACGCATTACGACGAAGCCGGCTGCTTCGTCCGCGTCGGCTGGCGGCGGGAAGAATGACGGCGGAGCCGCGGTATGTCGTTGCGCTCGACGCCGTGTCGCTCGGCGACATCGCCGAGGTCGGCGGCAAGAACGCCTCGCTCGGTGAGCTGATCCGGCATCTCGAGAAGGCAGGCGTTCGCGTCGTGCCGGGTTTTGCAACGACGGTCGCGGCGTACAGGGCGTTCCTCGCCGTCAACGGGCTCGAGGAAACGATCCGCGAGCAGATCGATCGCTGGGCCGGTGACGGCGTGCCGCTCGAGGCGGCGGGCCAGGCAATCCGGACGGCGATTGCGGGCGGCAAATGGCCGAACGCCATCGCAGCCGGGATCGAGGACGCCTATCGCCGGCTTTGCGCCGCGAGCGGCGGCGAGGTCGCCGTCGCCGTGCGCTCGAGCGCGACGGCGGAGGATCTTCCCGACGCGAGTTTCGCGGGCCAGCAGGAAACATTCCTCAACGTGCGCGGCGCGGCGGACCTGCTCGCCGCCTGCACGCGCTGCCTCGCCTCGCTCTACACCGACCGCGCGATCAGCTATCGCGCCAACCACGGCATCGACCAGCTGCGCGTGGCGCTTTCCGTCGGCGTGCAGCCGATGGTGCGGGCAGATACAGGCGCCGCGGGCGTGATGTTCACGGTGGACACGGAGACGGGGTTCCCGGGCGTCGTCGTGATCGACGCGGCCTTCGGTCTCGGCGAGACCGTCGTGCAGGGCAACGTCGACCCCGACGAGTATCGCGTCGCGAAGGCGCTGCTCGAAAAGAGCGCTTGCGTTCCCGTGATCGAGCGCCGTCTCGGGCGCAAGCAGCAGAAGCTCGTCTACGCGAAGCGCGGCCGTACAGCGCGTCCGGAGCCTGCCGCGACCACGCGGCTCGTGCGCACGACGGCCGCCGAGCGCGCCCGTTTCGTGCTCGACGACCGCGAAATCCTCGAGCTCGCGCGCTGGGCCGTGCAGATCGAACAGCACTACGGCAAGCCGATGGACATCGAGTGGGCCAGGGACGGCCGCACGGGCGGGCTCGTCGTGCTGCAGGCCCGGCCCGAGACCGTTCAGGCACGCCGCGAAGCCGCCGACCTCAAGACTTACCGGCTCGGCAAGGTCGGCCGGCGGCTCCTCACCGGCGCCGCGGTGGGCGATGCCGTCGCCACGGGGCGGGTCTGCGTGCTCGCGAGCGCCGCCGACATCGAGCGCTTCGTGCCGGGCAGCGTGCTCGTCACGGGCAACACCGATCCCGACTGGGTGCCAATCATGAAGACCGCGGCCGCGATCGTCACCGATCACGGCGGCCGCACCTCGCATGCGGCGATCGTGAGCCGCGAGCTCGGGCTGCCGGCCGTCGTGGGCACGCGCAATGCGACGCGCGCTCTGCGCGAGGGCCAGGATGTGACGGTCTCCTGCGCCGAAGGCGACGAAGGAGCGGTCTACGACGGCATCGGCGAAGTCACGGTCGAGCAGGCCGACCTCGGGCGGGTTCCGGCCACGCGCACGCAGGTGATGCTGAACGTCGCAAATCCGGCGGCCGCATTCCGCTGGTGGCGGCTGCCATCGGACGGGGTCGGCCTCGCGCGCATGGAGTTCATCATCGGCCACGAGATCAAGGTCCATCCGCTCGCGCTCCTGCATCCCGAAGCCGTGCGCTCGCGCGCCGAGCGCGCCGCGATCGCGCGGCTCGTCCGCGGCTGGCCGAGCGGCGAGGAATACTTCGTCGGCAAGCTTGCGGCCGGCATCGCGAGGCTCGCGGCCGCGCATTATCCGAAGCCCGTGATCGTGCGCACGAGCGACTTCAAGACCAACGAGTACGCCAGGCTCATCGGCGGCCGCGGCTTCGAGCCCAGCGAGGAAAATCCGATGCTCGGCTGGCGCGGCGCGAGCCGCTACTACAGCGACGACTATCGCGAGGGCTTCGCGCTCGAATGCCGGGCACTCCGTCGCGTGCGGGACGAGATCGGCCTCGACAACGTGATCGTGATGATCCCGTTCTGCCGCACGCCCGGGGAGGCCGATGCCGTGCTCAGCGTCATGGCGGAGAACGGCCTCGAGCGCGGCCGCAATGGCCTCGAGGTCTACGTGATGTGCGAGATCCCGGCCAACGTGATCCTTGCCGAGCAGTTCGCGGAGCGCTTCGACGGCTTCTCGATCGGCAGCAACGATCTCACCCAGCTCGTGCTCGGTGTCGATCGCGATTCGGCCAGGCTGCGCGGGCTGTTCGACGAGGGCAACGAGGCGGTCACGCGGATGATCCGGCAGGTGATCGGCGTCGCGCACGCGAAAGGCCGCAAGGTCGGCCTCTGCGGCCAGGCGCCGAGCGACCGGCCCGCGTTCGCCGAATTCCTCGTGCGCGCCGGCATCGATTCGCTGTCGGTGACGCCCGACAGCTTTCTCGCGGTGAAGAACGGCGTGGCGACCGCGGAGCGCTCAGCGAGCCGGGTGCCGGGCGAGATGACCGCGCACGGCGCCGAGCAGCTCGTCGGCCTGCACGGGCTTGCTCAGGACGATGGACGCGGGGATCGGCGAGTCGGTTAGCTCCGAGCGCGCCGTGTCGCCGGTCAGGAAGACGACGGGAATCGTCGATGACAGCCTTGAGCGCACTACACCGACGACGCCGATTCCGGTCTGGCCGGCGCGCAGCTGGAAGTCGCTGACGATCACGTCCGGCGTCGCGCCGTCGGCTTCGCGCAGCGCCTCCTCCTCGGAGCTCGCGACCGCGGTCTCGAAACCTTCGAGATCGAGCAGCAACGCGATCGCCTCGGCCACATCGCGCTCGTCGTCGACGATCAGCACGCGGCCGCCCGAGGCGGCGGCGGCGCGCTGCGGCGCCGCGGCGACGGCCACGGACGCGGTGGCGCGCGGCACGCCGACGCGGAACACCGTGCCTTCGCGTTCCCGGGATTCGACGTCGACGGTGCACCGCAGCAGGCTCGCGAGCCGGCGCACGATCGAGAGCCCGAGGCCGAGTCCTTCGGGCCGTTGTGTGCCGCGATCGACCTGGACAAACTCCTCGAAGACGCTGTGCAGCTGGTCTGCGGGAATGCCGATGCCCGTATCGCGCACCTCGATGCGCAGCTTCGCACCGTCCGCCCGGCATGAAATGCGGACGCTGCCGCTGTCGGTGTAGCGGATCGCGTTCGAGAGCAGATTGCCGAGCAGGCGCCGCAGCAGCTCCGGATCGGTATCGGCCGCCTCGGACGATGGCTCGACGATGAGCTCGAGGTCTTTCTCGGCCGCCTGCGGCTCGAAGTCCGAGCGCAGCCGTCCGAGCACGTCGTCGAGCGCGCAGGTCGTCGGATTCGGCACCACTACGCCGCTGTCGAGCTTGCTGATGTCGAGCACGGACGCGAGCAGCGAGGACATCGAGTCGAGGGCGCGCTGCTGGCGCTCGAGCAGGTCGCGGAGCGTGGCGTTCGCGCCCGCCTGGCGCGCCGCGGTCCGGTTCAGCAGGTTCAGGGTCTGCAACGGCTGGCGCAGGTCGTGGCTCGCCGCGGCGAGGAAGCGGATCTTCGCGCGATTGGCTTCGACGAGCTGGTCCTCCTTTTCCTGACGCAGCGTGGCGTCACGGACGGAGGCGACGACGAGCGCGCCGGACGGGCTCGATACCGGGCTCAGGCTGATCTCGACGGGAAACTCGCTGCCGTTCTTGTGCAGGCCGTGCAGGGCGAGCCCGGCCCCCATCGGCCGCAGCTTCGGTGTGCTACCGAAGCGGGCGCGATGCCCCGGGTGGTTGTCGCGAAAGCGCTGCGGCAGCAGGACTTCGACGGGCCGGCCGATGAGCTCGGCGGGGCCGTAGCCGAAGGTCTGACCGACCTGGGCATTGGCAAACACGATCTTGCCCGCGGGGTCGACCACGACCGTGGCGTCGGGGGCGAGATCGAGCAGGGTTCGGGCCAGTTCGCCGGACAGATCCATGTTCTTTTCGGAAGTTGCCTGCGCTAACGGTCCCCATGTTAGTCCGACGGCATGGCAGTGCAAGCCGCGAGCGGGCCCGTGACCGCGACCTCGGCGGCCGCGAGGCGCTCGAGGAGCCGCCGCTCGCGGACCAGCGGCCAGAGCCCGTAGAGCAGCACCTCGAGCGGATGCCACATGACGACCCAGCCGGCGATGATCATGCTTTCGCGCAACACCTCGCCGAAAGCGCCGAGCAACCCGAAGGGCAACAAGGTGGCGCCGCCGATACAGGCGAAGAGCGCCGCGAGTCCGATCGAGAGGCTCAATCGCCCTTCTCGCGCCGAGCGGCGGAGCTTCAGGCTCTGGAGGTCCACCGATCGCTGGAAATGCGCCTGAAACGCGTTCGTGACCTGCCGGCGCTCCTCGTCGCCGGGACGCTCGCGCTGCACCTGCACGGCCACCTCGAGCGGGCGGTCCGGCGGGAGCTCACGCGCCCAGGCGACGACGAACTCCTCGCAATCCGGATCGAGGTCGCGCTCCAGGAACGGCGACGGATCGATGGAGTTGAACAGCTGGCGCAGCTCGCCGACACGCAACTGTATCGTGCCGCGTCCCCGCCGCTCGTTCATCAGGCGGCCTTCCGCCGCAGCACCGCCGCGATTACGGACGGCTTCACGATCAGGAGATCGCAGCCCAGCCGGTCGAGAACCTCCTCGGCCGTGTTGCCGATGAAGACGCGGGCGAGCCCCTTGCGCGACACGGCGCCCATGACGACGAGGTCCGCGCCGAGCCGCTCCGACACGGCGATCAGCCGGTCGCGCGTGCCGCCGTGCTCGACGTGCACCTGGTCGCGTGCAATGCCGTGGCCGTCCGTGAGCTCGTACACCGCGGTGCCGTGGCGTTCCCTGACGGCATCGATGAGCTCCGGCACGGGCAGCATGAGGGGCATCGCCATCGTGCCGGCGGAAGTCGCGAGAACCGGCGTCACGTCGAATGCATGGAACACCTCGAGGCTCCCGCGGAGCACGTCGCCGAGCTCGGTCGCGACGGTCAATATCTCGTGGTCGAGCTCGGCGGGCTTGTCGCGCTCATGCACGGGATCGACGGCGGCGACGATGCAGGGTTTCGCGGCGACGGCACGCGGCTTCGCGAGCCACAGCGGCAAGGGACACTCGCGAATCAGGTTCCAGTCCGTGTTGGTAAAGATCGAACGCCTGAGCGAGCTGTGGTAATGCGTATCCTTGATCACGAGATCGGCATTCGATGCCAACGCCTTGCGCACGATGCCTTCGTGCAGCGGCGCGTCCCAGAGCGCGTCGACGTCGACGGCGATGCCGTCGGCAATGAGCGGCCGCGCGAGCTCGTTCAGCCGCCTGAGCTGGTTCTCCGTCTGCATCGCGCGCGCGCGCGCGAGACCCACCGCGTCGGTCGTGCCACCTCCGCCACCGATCGGCTGGCTGTCGTAGGCGCAGATGAAAAGCTCGACGCGCGATCGCGTCGCGCGGGCGATCCACGCCGCGCGCTCGACGGCGGGTTGCTGGTCGGCCGTGGGGTCGACGACGACGAGGATCCGCTTCGGTAGGGACATTTCCGGCTCCGGGCAATTGCGAGGGCTCCATATATACTGGCGGCGCGCGGTGCCCGCAGCTCGCTCAACTCCCTAGGGCGCTTTCGGTAACTACGTATGGGAACTCCGGAGCGGATGGCGATGAATGCGCGCGTGGGTGCCGAAGAGTTTGCAGCGCTGCTCGACGCGGCGGTGGACGGAATCGTCGTGATCGATGCGGAGGGTGTCATCGTCACCTTCAATGCCGCCGCCGAGCGGCTGTTCGGCTATCGGTCCGCCGACGTCGTCGGCAAACCCGTCGAGACCCTCATGGCGGAGCCGCACCGCTCGAATCACGCCGGATACCTGCGGCGCTATCGCGAGACGGGCGAGGCGCGGATCATCGGCATCGGCCGCGAGGTCCAGGCGCGCCGCGCCGACGGCACGGTCTTTCCCGTGGCGCTGTCCGTCGGCGAAGCCCGCGGCCCGGACGGCATCCGGTTCGTCGGCATTCTCCGCGACCTCTCGGCGCAGCGTGCCGCCGAGCTGCGCGCCCGGTCGATCGACGCGCGGCTCGCGCACGTCGGCCGCTTCAACCTCATGGGCGAGATGGCGGCCGGGATCGCGCACGAGATCAACCAGCCGCTCGCGGCGATCGCGACCTATGCCCAGGCCGCGAAACGCATCCTCGAGCGCGAGCAGGCCGACCTGACAGTGCTGCTCGACGTCTGTCGGAAGATCGACGAGCAGGCGCGGCGCGCCGGCGATGTGCTTTCCAACCTGCGCAAGTTCATCCGCAAGCAGGAAATCGAAGCGCAGGAGCTCGACGTGAACGGTGTGATCGCGGACGTCGCGAACCTCATCGAGGCCGATGCGACGGCCGAAGGCATCCCGCTCGAGATTCGCTACGGCGAAGCGCTGCCGAAAGTGCGTTGCGGGGCGGTGCAGATCCAGCAGGTGCTCCTGAACCTCACGCGTAACTCGGTCGACGCGATGCGCGAGGGCGCGCACAAGGATAGAGGCATCGCCATCGCGACGACGGCCACGCCAGAAGGCGGAGTGCGGATCGCCGTCACCGATCACGGGCACGGCGTGTCGCATCAGCTCGGCGACAACGTCTTTCACCCCTTCGTGACGACGAAGCGAGAAGGCCTGGGCGTCGGCCTTGCGATCAGCCGGACCATCGTTCAGGCTTATGGCGGCACGCTGACATATACCGACAACCCGGAGGGCGGTGCGATCTTCACGGTCGAGTTGCCGCCGATCACTGAGGGCTGAGGCTTGCAGAAAGGATCCGCGAAAAAAGCGGGCGACGAGCCGCTGGTCTACCTCGTTGACGACGACGACGCGGTGCGCGACGCCCTCGGCCTCCTGCTGCGCTCGGTGGGGCTCGAATGCGAGGTGTTCGCCTCGGCGCTCGAGTTTCTCGAGTCCTACGACCCCGACCGGCACTGCTGTCTCGTGGCGGACATCCGCATGCCGGGCCTGAGCGGCCTCGAGCTGCAGCAGCGGCTGAACGAGCAGCGCGCGGGCATCCCGATCGTGTTCATCACGGGCCATGGCGACGTGCCGATGGCCGTCACCGCGATGAAGTCGGGGGCCACCGATTTCGTCCAGAAGCCGTTCCGCGACCAGGATCTGCTCGACCGTATCCACAAGGCACTCGCCCAGGACCGCGAGCAGCGCGCGCGCCGCATCGAGGAACAGGAGATCCGCAAGCGCCTCGCCGTGCTGACGCCGCGCGAGACCGAGGTCATGCAGCGCGTCGTGCGCGGGCAGGCCAACAAGGTGATTGCCATGGATCTTGGCGTGAGCCAGCGCACCGTCGAGCTGCACCGCGCGCGCGTGATGCACAAGCTCGGGATGCGCTCGCTGGCGGAGCTCGTGAACGCCGTCGGCAAGCTGGACGCCGAAGCCGAGCCGCCTGGCGGCTAGTACGTATAGGTCGGGCGGAAGCGCGCGAGCTACGCTCGTCGCATGAACATCGCAATCGTCCAGGGCCACCCCGATTCGGCCGCCCCGCACTTCTGCCACGCCCTCGCCGACGCCTATGCGGCCGCCGCGGATGCGGCAGGCCATGCCGTCCGCCGCATCGACGTCGCCCGGCTCGATTTCCCATGGCTGAGGAGCATGACCGAATTCGACAAGGGGGCACTGCCGCCTGCACTGGCCGAGGCGCAGGCCGCGATCGCCTGGGCCGGCCACGTCGTGTTCGTCTACCCGCTATGGCTCGGCGGCATGCCGGCGCTGCTCAAGGCATTCCTGGAGCAGGTGGCGCGGCCGGGCTTTGCGTTCGCGAAGACGCCGCGCGGCGGCTGGACTCCCGCCCTGCGCGGCAGGTCCGCGCGTGTGATCGTGACGATGGGAATGCCGGCGCCGGTATACCGCTGGTACTTCCGCGCGCACGGCCTGAAGAGCTTCGCGCGCAACATCCTGCATTTCGTCGGAATCCGGCCGGTCCGCTCGACATTGATCGGTTCCGTGGAGTCGCTCGACCAGCCGCGTCGCGAAGCCTGGCTGCGAAAGATCGGCGCGCTCGGGCGCGTTGCCGCATAGTCAGGGCCAGCGCGCGCGTGATGCGCTAGCGGTACTGCAGCTCGCTAATGAACCGGACCAGGAGCTCGATGCGTGCGGCGATCGTTTCCTCGCCACCGTCCGCCGTCACGGCGAAGACGTCACCCCAGACCGGCATGAGCCTGTCGCCATGCGCCGCGCGCTGCGTCCGGCCGTCGATGTAGGCGGCCACCGCCTCCGCGGGAAACTCCCCGCCGTTGCGCGTCGCGAGGGTTCGCAGGTTCGGCACGCCGCCACTGAGCGCTGAAGCCACCGGGCCGTCGCCCTCGCCCGTCCGTCCGTGGCAGGCCGCGCAGTGGTTGACGAACAAGCCGGCACCGTCGGGTTCGGCCGCCGTGGCGCTGGAAAACGCGACCGCGCCGATCGCCATGACGAGAGCGTAGTAGCCGATCTTCATCTCAGCGCACGGGCTCGGAGCGTTCGAACCAGAGATCGCGGTCAAGGCGCCAGCCGCCGTTGCCGTCGGCGATCCAGATATGGGCGAAGCGGCCGAGACCGACCTTCGTGCCGTCGTCGCGGTCGATGACCTCGTAGTTGCCGTGCACCAGCATCATGTCCACGCCTTCCAGGCCGTGCGTCACGTTGAGCACCGTGATGGGATTGCTTTCCGTGAAGTCCTGAGCCCAGAAATCGCCGATCGCGTCGCTGCCGGCAATCGTCGGTGCGCCGTGCATCATCAGGCGCGCGTCCTCGGTGTAAAGCGCTTCGAGCGCCGGGCGGTCGTGCCGGTTGTAGGCGTCGACCCAGCGGCCGCCCAGCTGCTGGATGTCATCGGCGTTGGCCGCATCTTCCGGCGAATAGGGATCGAAGGGCTCATTCCAGAGGTCGCGATCGAGGCGCCACGCGGCGTTGCGCGAGCTTCGCGTCCAGATGTGCGCAAAGCGTCCGCCGCCGAGCTTGTCGCCATTGGCGCGGCTCACGACCTCGTAGTCACCGTGCACGAGGACCATGTCGGTGCCGCGCACGGAGTCCGTGACCCGGAGCAGGGTCAGCGGGTCGCGGTCTTCGAAGTCGCCCGCCCAGAACTCCTCGATCTCCGCGTTGCCGGAAAGTGTCGGCGAACCGTGCGCCATGAGTCGGGCATCGTCCGTGTAGAGGGAACCGAGGGCCGCGCGGTCGTGCCGGTTGTAGGCCTGGGTCCAGCGAGCAGCGAGCTCGTCCACGTCGGCGGCCGTCGCGGGCTGGGCGTTGGCCGCGGATGCGGCAAATGCGATCGCAGCGGCGGAAATCGCAGTGCGCAGGATACTTGCAGATTTCATGAGATTCCTCTCTTCGGATATCGATTGCTTAGGGCGCATGTTGGGCGGCATGGGCGCGCGTCGGTACTCGTAGTTCTGCGAGCTTCGTACGTGGAAACCGTAATTGCGGTCGATCACCGAAGCTCGAGGCTCAGGATGATCTGGCATCTGTCGTCGGGATCGCCGGCGACAGTGAAACCCAGATCCTCCCCGAGCTTGCGCATGTGGTCGTTGACCGCCGAGTCCATGGAGTAGAGGCGCTTCACGCCGTGCGCGCGCGCATGGTCGATCAGACGGCGGAGCAGCGCCGTGCCGAGGCCCTGGTGCTGCCAGTCGTCGGCGACGGCTATGGAAATCTCGGCCCCGGTCGCGCCGCCGCCACTCGCGTAACGACAGACACCGACCTGGCGATTCGACTCGGCTCCCTTCGGATCCGCAGCAAGCGCGACGAAGGCCATGTCATTTGCGTGATCGGGGTTGCAGAGCCGCCGGAGCTCCTCGTCGTTGAGCCGCGTAATGCCGCCGAGAAAGAGAAAGTGCTTGCTCGGCGGCGACAGCGCCTCGAGAAACTCGCGATTGCGAGCCACGTCGTCGGGGCGGATCGGCCGGACGATCGCCCGGCGCCCGTCCGCCAGGGTCTCCGTCCAGCTGTCCGATCGTGGCCCTGCTGCGACCGGCATGGGTGAATCGCCCCTCGCGTCCTTCGGTGTCGGCCGAAGATCGCCGGGACTGCCTGTGGATATCGATTGGCTCGTGCCCATCTCGCACCTCGCTGATTCGGTGGATGGACTTTAGGCGCGGTATCGTGATCGGGTCACTACGCACAACTACGTAGCGTGGCGGCGCCGGCTCCGGGCTTGCGGCGGCGCCACCACTTCTCGATCTCGACCGCGCCGAGGATCGCCGCTCCGGCCGCGAAGCATCCGGCCAGCTCGGCAGCAGTCAGAGGCACAGTGCGAAACAGCGCGTTCAGGGGCGCAACGTACAGCACCGCGAGCTGCAGCAACACGGTGAGCAGCACCGCGCCGAGCAGCGGCTTGTTGCTCCCGAGGCCGAGGCTCAGGATGGACGTGCGCTCCGACCGGATCGCGAGCACATGCCCGAGCTGCATGAAGCAGAGCAGCGTGAACACGAGCGTCTGCCACTGCGGCAGATTCGCCTTCCAGGCCCAGGCCAGCGTGCCGAGCGCGATCCCCGCCATGAGCAGACCGACGACGAGCGCATGCGTGCCGAGCCCACCGGCGAAGACGCTTTCCCGCGGCGGCCGCGGCGGCCGCTGCATCACGTCGCGCTCGGCGGGCTCGGCGGCCAGCGCCAGGCCCGGCAGGCCGTCGGTGACGAGATTGATCCAGAGGATCTGCACCGGCAGCAGCGGAATCGGCAGGCCGAGGAACGGCGCGAGGAAGATCGTCCAGATCTCGCCGGCATTCGTCGTGAGCACGTAGCGGATGAAGCGGCGCAGGTTGTCGTAGATACGCCGGCCTTCGCGCACGGCGCGCACGACGGTGGCGAAGTTGTCGTCGAGCAGGATCATGCCGCTCGCTTCCTTCGCGACTTCCGTTCCGGTGATACCCATGGCGACGCCGATGTCGGCGCTTTTCAGCGCGGGCGCGTCGTTCACGCCGTCGCCCGTGACCGCGACGATTTCTCCCTGCGCCTGGAGCGCCGAGACGATCGCGAGCTTCTGCTCGGGGGCCACGCGGGCGTAGATCCGCGCGCGACGCACGGTCTCCGCGACGTCCCGCGGCGAGAGGGCCGCAAGCTCCGCACCGGTGACCACGCCCTCCTCTTCGCCGACGAGCCCGAGGCGCCGGCCGATCGCACGCGCCGTGAGCGGATGGTCGCCCGTGATCATGATCGGCACGATGCCGCCGCTCAAGCAGGTCGCGATCGCCTCGGCGACCTCGGGCCGCGGCGGATCGATCAGGCCGACGAGACCGAGGAGCTCGAGATCGCGCTCGGCCGTCGCCGGTTCATAGACGTCCGGACGCCGGGCGTGCTCGCGAACGCCGTAGGCAATGACGCGCAGGCCTTCGCGCGCGAGATTGTCCGCGCGCCCGAGCCAGTCCGCCGCGTCGGCGCCGCGCGCCGCCTCGACAAGCACCTCGACCGCGCCCTTGGTGATCGAAAGCCAACCGCCGTCGGGCTTCCGGTGCAGCGTGCTCATGCACTTGCGCTCCGAATCGAACGGCAGCTCGGCGACGCGCGGCAGGCGCGCCCGTTCCGCGTTCCGGTCCAGACCCGATGCGGCGGCCGCCCGCTCGAGCGCGAGCTCCGTCGGATCGCCGGCGAAATCCCCGTCGGCACTCGCGACGGTGTCGTTGCTCACAGCCATGGCGGCGAGCAGCAGGCGCCATGCCGCGGAGGATCCGGGCGTTGACGCCTCGGCACCGTCGCAGAAGTAACGCTCGACGTGCATTTCGTTCGCGGTGAGCGTCCCGGTCTTGTCGGAGCAGATTGCCGTCACGGAACCGAGCGCCTCCACGGCGGGCAGGTGCCGGATCAGGGCGTGCTGGCGCATCATCTTGCGCGCGCCGATGGCGAGCGAAATGCTCACGACCGCGGGCAGCGCTTCGGGGATGGCGGCCACGGCAAGGCTCAGCGCCGTGAGCAGCATCGGCAGCGGCTGCTCGCCGCGCAAGAGGCCGGTGACGAACACGATCGCGCAGATGCCGAGCACGACGAGCGCGAGGCGGCGCCCGAAGACGGCGAGACGCCGCTGCAACGGCGTCTCCACGCGGCGCGTGTCCTCGAGCATTCGGGCAATCCTGCCGAACTCGGTGCGCATGCCGGTCGCGATCACGAGCCCGATGCCGTGGCCGTGCGTCACCTGCGTGCCCTTGTGGGCGATGTTGCGGCGGTCGGCGACGACGACGTCGTCGCCCTCGATCGCCGCGTGCACCTTGTCGATCGGCACGGACTCGCCCGTGAGCGCGGCCTCGTCGATGCGCAGCCCGGCCGTCTCGAGGATCCTGAGATCGGCGGGCACGATAGTGCCGGCTTCCACGCGCACGACGTCGCCGGGCACGAGATCCGCCGCGGGTTCGACGTGCGTGGCGCCGCCGCGCAGCACGCTCGCGGCGGGCGCCGCCATCGCCTTGAGCGCGATCAGCGCGCGCTCGGCGCGATACTCCTGCACGAAGCCGACCGTCGCGTTCAGCACGACGATCGCGGCGATGACGACCGTATCGGCAATGTCGCCGACCGCGCCGGCGACGATCGCGGCGCCGAGCAGGATCAGGATCATCAGGTCCGCGAACTGCCCGAGGAAGAGCGCCCATGGCGACTGCGGGGGCGTCGTGTCCAGGGCGTTCACGCCGAAAGTGCCCCGTCGGCGCCGGCTCTCCTCCCGCGAGAGGCCTGACGGCGAGCTTTGCAAGCGCTCGAGCGACGCCTCGGTCGACAGGCGGTGCCAGTCGACGGGCGGTGTTCTCCCGATCGGCAATGAATGAGTTTCGGCTATTTCGCTCAAGGATCGACTCGAGGCCTCGGGTCGATGATGCTCGCGGATGCCCGGTCTTCCGGCAATGCCGGAAAACCGCAGCGGCGAGCTGTACGTAGTATTGCGAATGGCGGGGCCGCGCGGTCTCGCCGAGCATGCGGCGCATGTTCGAAAGAATCGTTGTGCTACCCCAAGGTGACGACCCGTCGCAGCCCGCGCTGCTGCGCGCGGCCCTGTGCGCGGCGCGGGCATCCCGCGTGATCGTCCTGGACGTGGTGCACGAGCCCTTGCTCGACGGCTACATGGGCAACACGGCCGTCTACGAGCCGCTGCGCCAGCGCGTGCTGACCGAGCGCCGGGAGCACGCGGACGCCCTGGCGGACGCGCTGACGCGTCGCGGCACCCCGTCCATCGGCATGTCGGTCTGGGCGGCGCGGCGCGAGGATGCCGTGGCGGAGCTTGCGCGCTCCGGGCGGGTCGATCTGGTCGTCGCGACACCGCTCGACGGTGGACACGGCGGGTTGTCGAGCAGCGACTGGCGCCTGCTCGCGACCAGCCCGGCGCCGGTGCTCATGGTCAAGGAGACGGACGTCCGCCAGTACCGGCATATCGTCGCGGCCGTGGACCCGTTTCACGCGCATGCGAAGCCAGCGCAGCTCGACCAGGGCATCCTTGCGACCGCTGCCCGGCTGCAGGCGCAAACCTCGGCCGCGCTGGCGGTGTTGCACTGCCCTGCGCCGCCCCCGATTCGCGTTGCAGACAGCCGCGTCGAGGCGGAGACCACAGACAGTGACGCCGAGCGACGCCGGGTGCTCGCGGGCCTGCTGCAAGGAGCGGGCCTGCCCGAATCCGCGGCGCGGGTCGTGCCCGGCGCCCCCCATGCCGTCATCCAGGCCATGGTCGATGGCGGCGAGGCGGACGTGATCGTCATGGGCGCGCTCGCACGCGGCCGCATCAAGGAGTGGCTGATCGGCAATACGGCCGAGCGCGTGCTGCATCGCACGCGCGTGGATGTTCTGGCGGTGAACCCGGCACGCTGAGGGCGCGTCGCCCGGCCGTACGCGCGCCCTGTCAGGAACGACCGACGTCGTCCCGATCGGCGGGAATCCAGAGACCGAAGTCGCAGCGCAGGCGCGCGTCGCCGCTCTGCACGACCGTGCCGTGGTGGTACGCGCGGTCGTTGAAGTAGCACCCGGGCTCGTCGGGGATCGTCTCGCGCAGTGCCTCCGTATCCTCGTCCGATTCCCAGGCGACGGGCGAGTTC
>Ga0315910_10000503_pt1 | contig 38658 bp, 29 predicted proteins | sample EdamamesoilMG_FD_204470 | JGI IMG/M metagenome (GOLD analysis project Ga0315910, IMG submission 204470) | Garden soil microbial communities collected in Santa Monica, California, United States - Edamame soil | ecosystem: Environmental > Terrestrial > Soil > Garden | place: USA: California...
TCGGCCTCGGGCAGCAGCAGCACCTCGAAGTCGGAGTTGACGAGCAGACGGCTCTTCGCCGGCGGCGTGTCGCACTCGGCGAGGCCGAGCGCCTTCTGGGCGAGCGGCGTGACGCAGAACGCGGTGGCCCGCCCGTTCTCGAGCGCGAGATCGACGAGGCCGAGGAGGTGGAGCTCCTCCACCAGGAAGCTGGTCACGACCTGGCCGAGCTGCGGCAGGTCGCGCAGGTGCGCCTCGGGCGAGTACTGGAAGCGGCTCTGGTACGCCTCGCGCAGGCCCGACTCGTCGAGCTGCGCGAGGTAGCGCTGCCGCACCGCGCCGACGAAGAGCGGGAAGTCGTACCAGCGGCCCGGCTTCAGGTCGCGCAGCCGCTCGAGCGCGAGCTTGCGCAGCCGCGGCGGGTGGAACGCGCGGCCGTCGTCGTCGAGCAGCGCGGCCAGCAGCTCCTTCAGCTTGAAGTGGACCGAGAGGCGCGGCCACGTCTTGCCCTTCGCCGTGAGCTGCAGCGTGCGGTCGGGCATGCGGCGCAGCAGGTGGCGCTGCAGCGCGAGGTCGAGCAGGAAGTTGAAGAGCGCCTCGGCCGCCGCCTCGGTCCCCTTCGAGCAGAGGATCAGCTCGTCCTCGATCTTCTTCGCGGCGGCGCGGTAGATCTGGCCGCCCTGCGTGTAGCGCACCTTGTCGCGGGTGAGGCGCTCCATCAGCAGCGACAGGTCGGAGAGGAGGTCGACGCCCAGCGAGCGCGTCGCCGCGGCGGGCGGCGGCTGCGGCGTCGCGCGCCGGTCGAGCTCGACGGCGAGGATCTCCTCGAAGAGGACGATCGTCTCGTCGAAGTGGTTGATGCCGTACTCGCCCAGCGCCAGGTGGCGCACCGTGCCGAGGCGCGCCGCCTCGAGCGCCTCCTTCACGTGGCGGCGCGACGGAGCCGACGGGTCGAGGACGCCGCGGCCGACGATCGCGCGCGAGAGGAGGCCGCCGCCCGGCACCAGCGCGCGCTCCCACAGCTCGCGCACGTCGTCGGGCAGCGCCGCCGCGCGCGCCGCCACCGTGTCGGGGGCGAGCAGCGCCGTCTCGTCGTCGGGCGCCGCGAGGTCGGGCCGCGCCGCGACCATGCGCCGCGCCGAGAACGACGCCGAGAGCTCGAGGTCGAGGTCGGTCAGCTCGCGCTGCAGCACGGAGCCGAGCTCGGTCGCGACGACGTAGCGCGTCGGCTCGTGGTCGACCGCGACGCGCTGGAAGAGGAAGCCGCGCTTCACCAGCGCGCGCACCGCCGCCTCGACCTCGTGCGGGCTCATGTAGGCGAACGAGCGCGCGCCGCGGATCGCGTCGAGGTCCGACTCGAAGTGGCGCCGGCCGAGGAAGAAGCGGAGCAGGTCGACGAGCTTCTTGCCGAGGAAGCGCAGCCGGCGCCGCACGACGCCCTCGTCGGTCATCTGGCCGCACAGCTGCGCGGCGACGTCGGCGCCGGGCGCGGGCCGGTGGCCGTCGGGGTCCCAGAACGCATGGAGCTCGCCGAGGTCGGCGGGGCTCTGCATCCGCAGCAGCTCTTCCAGTCGCGTCATGGGAGTTCCGCCGCGCTCGCGATCCGGTAGGTGTAGCCGCGCTCCGTGAGGTACCGCTGGCGTCGCTCCGCGCACTCCTCCTCCTTCGTGTCCTTCGACACGAGGCTGTAGAAGGTCGCAGGCACGCCGCCCGACTTCGGCCGGAGGATGCGGCCGAGGCGCTGCGCCTCCTCCTGCCGCGAGCCGAAGGTCCCCGACACCTGCACCGCGACGTTCGCGTCGGGCAGGTCGATCGCGAAGTTGCCGACCTTCGAGACGACGAGCACGGGAATGCGCCCCTCCTTGAAGTCGCGGTAGAGCCGCTCGCGCTCCGCGGTCGGCGTCTTGCCGACGATCAGCGGCGCCTTGATCGCGCTGGCCATCGCCTCGATCTGGTCGAGGTACTGCCCGATCACCAGCACGTGGTCGTTCGTGTGGCGCGCGAGGATTCGCTGCAGCACCGCGAGCTTGTCGGGGTTCTCGCTCGCGAGGCGGAACTGGTCGCGGCTCGGCAGCGCGAGGTAGGTGAGGCGCTGGTCGGACGGGAAGGGGACGCGCACCTCGATGCAGTGCGCCTCGGCGATCCAGCCGAGCTGCTCGAGCTCCTTCCACGGCATGTCGAACCGCTTCGGGCCGATCAGGCTGAAGACGTCGTCCTCGTGGTGGTCCTCGCGCACCAGCGTCGCGGTGAGGCCGAGGCGCCGTCGCGCCTGGAGGTCGGCGCTGGCGCGGAAGACCGGCGCCGGCAGCAGGTGGACCTCGTCGTAGACGATCAACCCCCAGTCCTTCGCCGCGAAGAGGCCGAAGTGGGTGAACGGCGTGAGCCCCTTCTCCTTGCGATGGGTCAGGATCTGGTAGGTCGAGATCGTGATCGGCCGGATCTCCTTGCGGTCGCCGGTGTACTCGCCGACGTCGTCGGCCGGCACGCGCGACTTGTCGGCGAGCTCCGCCTTCCACTGCCGCACCGCGACCGTGTTGGTCGTCAGCACCAGCGTCTCGCACTGGAGCCGCTCCATCACCGCCATCGCGACGACCGTCTTGCCGGCGCCGCACGGCAGGACGATCACGCCGCTGCCCCCCTTCTCGCTGCCGCCGGCGTGGAAGAGGTCGGCGGCGAGCTTCTGGTAAGGACGCGGCGCGAAGGGGCGGCCGAGCTGCGTCTCCGACCGCCACTCGAAGCGGTAATGCGCGCCCGGCGTGTAGCCGGCGACGTCGTCGACCGGATAGCCGAGCTTGAGCAGCGTCTGCTTCACCTCGCCGCGCGCCAGCTCGTTCAGCAGGAGCGCGCCGTCCGGCTCGCGGCCCGTCGTCCACTGCGCGACGACGCCCGCCTTCTCGAGCTCGCCGAGGAGCTTGGTGTCGGCCGACTCCAGCACGAGGCCGGCGGGACGGCGCACCAGCTTCAGCAGCCCGTAGCGGCGCAGGAAGTCCTGCACGTCGTGGACGACGTTCGAGGGCGGCGGCTCGCGGCTCATCCGCTGGAGGAAGTCGATCACCTGCGGCGTCGTCACGCCGACCGCGGCCGCGTTCCAGAGCGAGAGCGGCGTGATGCGGTAGGTGTGGAAGCGCTCCGGCGATTTCTCGAGCTCGGCGAAGCGCGGCAGGAACTCCTGCGCCTCGCCGGCCAGCGCGTGGCCGACCTCGAGGAGGATCGTGCGGTCCGACTGGACCCAGAGCGGACGGTCCGCGCTCATCGCGCCACCTCCGCCGGCTTGCGCGCGCGCCGCGTGGCGCGGCCGCGCAGGATCGGTGCGAGCGCGCGGCCGGTGTGCGAGGCGGCGCACGCCGCGACCTGTTCCGGCGTGCCGGCGACGACGAGCTGCCCGCCCGCCGCGCCGCCTTCCGGCCCGAGGTCGACGATCCAGTCGGCGCTCTTCAGCACGTCCAAGTGGTGCTCGATCACGACGACCGAGCTGCCGCGCTCGACGAGGCGGTGGAAGACGGCGACCAGCTTCTGCACGTCGGCGAAGTGGAGCCCGGTCGTCGGCTCGTCGAGCAGGTAGAGCGTCCGCCCGATCGACGGCCGCGCGAGCTCGCCCGCCAGCTTCACGCGTTGCGCTTCGCCGCCCGAGAGCGTCGTCGACGACTGTCCGAGCTTCACGTAGCCGAGCCCTACGTCGACCAGCACCTGGAGGATCCGGCGGATCCGCGGCTGCGCGGCGAAGAACTCGAGCGCCTGCGCGATCTCGAGGTCGAGCACCTCGGCGATCGTCTTGCCCTTGTAGCGGACGGTCAGCGTCTCGGCGGCGTAGCGCGTGCCGCGGCACGCCTCGCACGGCGTCCAGACGTCGCTCAGGAAGTGCATCTCGACCAGCACCGCGCCGCGCCCCTGGCACGCGGCGCAGCGGCCGTCGCCCTGGTTGAAGGAGAAGCGGATCGGGGTGAAGCCCTTCATCCGCGCCTCCTCGGTCGCGGCGAAGAGGGCGCGGATCGGGTCGAAGACCTTGGTGTAGGTCGCCGGGTTGCTGGAGGGCGTCGTGCCGATCGGCGACTGGTCGATGACGATCAGCTGCTTCACCTGGTCGAGGCCGTCGATTTTCTTGCAGCCCAAGTCGTCGAGCTTCCGCTCCGCCAGCAGCGCCGCGATCGCCGGCTCGAGCACCTCCATCACCAGCGTCGACTTGCCCGAGCCCGACACGCCCGTGACCGCCGTCAGCGCTCCGAGCGGCAGCGCGACGTCGAGGTTCTTCAGGTTGTGGCGATTCGCGCCGCGCACGACGAGACGGCCGCTGCCCTTGCGCCGCTCCGCCGGCGTCTCGATCGCCGCCTCGCCGCGCAGCCACGCGCCGGTGAGCGAATCGCGCGTCGCCTCGACCGTCTCGAGCGGACCGCTGGCGACCACCGCGCCGCCGTGGACGCCGGCGCCGGGCCCGAGGTCGACGATCCAGTCGGCGGCGCGCATCATCTCCTCGTCGTGCTCGACGACGACGATCGTGTTGCCGAGCGCCTTCAGTCCCTGCAGCGTCTCGATCAGGCGGCCGGTGTCGCGCGGATGGAGGCCGATCGACGGCTCGTCGAGCACGTACATGCAGCCGACCAACCCGCTGCCGAGCTGCGTCGCGAGGCGGATCCGCTGCGCCTCGCCGCCCGAGAGCGTGCCGGCCGAGCGGTCGAGCGTGAGGTAGTCGAGGCCGACGTCGGAGAGGAAGCGGAGCCGTCCGCCGATCTCGTGGAGCGGCTGCGCGGCGATCTGCTGCTCCGCCTTCGAGAGGCTCTTCGGCAACGCCTCGAAGAAGGCGCGCGCCTCGGCGACCGTCTGCTGCCCGACCTCCCGCAGCGAGCGGCCCCCCACCGTGACGGCGAGCGCCTCGGGCTTGAGCCGTCCGCCGCCGCAGCTCGGGCAGGGGCCCTCTTCGGTCAGCTTGAGGATCTTCGCGACCCACCACTTCCCCTCGTCGGCCTCGCGCACCCAGTGCTCGATCTCGCCGAGGATCCCGCGGAAGCGGGCGCTGAAGGTGTACTCGCGCGACTTCGCGTGGCTCTTGGTCGCCATCGTCGTCGCGACGCGCTCGGGCACGCCGACGCCGCGCAGGACGCCGGCGCGCTGCGCCGGGGTCAGCTTCGCGAAGGGCTTCGCGAGGTCGACGCCGAGCTCGCGCGCGGCGCCTTCGAGGATGCTGCGGTGCCAGCCGCCCTTCTTGGTGAAGAAGCGGCCCGGGAACTCGGTCAGCAGCGCGCCGGCGAAAAGCGGCTTCGACGGATCGACGACGATGCGCGACTCGACCGCGCGGCGCATGCGGCCGAGCCCGAGGCACTCGGGGCACGAGCCCATCGGGTGGTTGAAGCTGAAGTGGCGCGGCGTGAGCTCGCCGTCGGGATACCAGCCGCACGCGTCGCACGACGGCCGCGTCGCGTAGTCGCGCCGCGTGCCGTCCTCGAAGAGGATCGTCGCGCTGCCGCTGCCGCGCCGGAACGCCTCCTCGAACGCCTCGGCGAGGCGCGCGCGCTTCGCGGGCTCGACCTTGATCCGGTCGATGACGAGCGCCGCCTCGTCGCGCGGCACGGGCGGCGGCGTCGCGTCGTCGAGGCGCGCTTCGACGCCGTCGATCAGCAGGCGCACGTAGCCGTCGCTCTTGAGTCCCGCGAGCGCGCCGGCGAGATCCTCGGCATGCGCGAGCTGCAGCGTCCGCTTCGCCCCGTTCCGGAAGAGCGGCGCGAGGATCACGCCGCGGCGGCCGGCGCACGACTCGGCGAGCTCGGCCGCGACGCGGCTCGGCGACCAGGCGTGGGCCGCCTTGCCGCAGGTCGGGCAGTGCGGCAGGCCGGCGCGCGACCAGAGCAGGCGGAAGTGGTCCCACAGCTCGGTCGTCGTGGCGACCGTCGAGCGCGGGTTCTTGACGCCGCCCTTCTGGTCGATCGCGATCGCCGGTCGCAGTCCCGAGATCCGATCGACCGGCGCCCGTTCGAGGCGCGAGAAGAAGCGGCGCGCGTAGGTCGAGAGCGACTCGACGAAGCGGCGCTGCCCTTCGGCGAAGAGCGTCTCGAAGGCGAGCGACGTCTTGCCCGAGCCCGAGACGCCCGTGATCACGGTGAGCTGGTCGTGCGGGAGCTCGACGTCGATCGAGCGGAGGTTGTTCTTGCGCGCGCCGCGGACGACCAGCTTCGTCGGATCGTCCTCGGGCGCGTCGCGGCGCGCCGCGGCGGGTTGCGGCCGCGGCGTCGCGACGCCGTCGTGGCCGGTGCGCGGCGGCGCGAGCAGGTCGCGCAGGAAGCGGCCGGTGTGCGACCCCTTCGCCTTCGCCACCTGCTCGGGCGTGCCGGCCGCGACGAGGCGGCCGCCGCCGCCGCCGCCTTCGGGCCCGAGGTCGACGAGCCAATCGCACTGCGCGATCACCTCGAGGTGGTGCTCGATCACCAGCACGGTGTTGCCGCGCTCGACCAGCCCGTGGAGCGCCGTCATCAGCTTGCGCACGTCGTCGAGGTGCAGCCCGGTCGTCGGCTCGTCGAGGATGTAGAGCGTCTTGCCGGTCTCGGGGCGCGCGAGCTCGCTCGCCAGCTTGACGCGCTGCGCCTCGCCGCCGCTGATGGTGGTCGACGGCTGGCCCAAGGTCATGTAATCGAGGCCGACGTCGTGGAGCGTCTGGAGGATCCGCTTCACGCGCGGCACGTTCTCGAAGTGGCGGAGGTTGTCGCCGATCGACGCCTCGAGCACCTGGAAGACGTTGCGGCCGCCGTAGAGCACCTCGAGCGTCTCGCGGTTGAACCGCTTGCCGCCGCACTCCTCGCACGGCACCTCGACGTCGGCGAGGAATTGCATCTCGATCGTGCGCACGCCGGCGCCGCCGCACGCTTCGCAGCGCCCGCCCGCGACGTTGAAGCTGAAGCGCCCCTTCTTCCAGCCGCGCGCGCGCGCCTCGGGCGTCGCCGCGAAGAGCTCGCGCACCAGGTCCCAGAGGCCGGTGTAGGTCGCCGGGTTGCTGCGCGGCGTGCGGCCGATGGGCGCCTGGTCGATCTCGATCACCTTGTCGAGGTGCTCGATGCCGGCGATGCGGTCGAAGGCGCCGGGCGCCTCGACGGCGCCATGGAGCTGGCGCGCGAGCTCGCGCTTCAGCACGAGGTGGACCAGCGTCGACTTGCCGGAGCCCGAGACGCCGGTCACGCCGATCAGGCTGCCGAGCGGCAGGTCGACGTCGACGCCCTTCAGGTTGAACTGGCGCGCCCCTTCGAGCGCGAGGCGCTTGCCGTTGCCCTTGCGCCGCGTCGCGGGCGGATCGAGCCGCTCCTCGTTGCGCAGGTAGCGGGCGGTGAGCGAGTCGCCCTTCGCGACGACGTCGGCGACGGGGCCCGACGCGACGATGCGGCCCCCCTGCTTGCCGGCGCCCGGCCCGACGTCGACCAGCCAGTCGGAGGCGAGCATCGTGTCGCGGTCGTGCTCGACGACGCAGACGGTGTTGCGCCGGTCGCGCAGCTCGCGCAGCGTGCCGAGCAGGAGGTGGTGGTCGCGCGGATGGAGGCCGATGGAGGGCTCGTCGAGGACGTAGAGGACGCCCTGCAGGCCCGCCCCCACCTGCGTCGCGAGGCGGACGCGCTGCGCCTCGCCGCCCGACAGCGTCGCCGCGCTGCGATCGAGCGAGAGGTAGCCGAGCCCGACCTCCTTCAGGAACTGCAGGCGCGAGCGGAGCTCGCGGAGGATCGCGGCGCCGACCAGCGCCTCGCGTTCGGTGAGGAGCGTGTCGGGCGCGAAGAAGGCGGCGGCCGCGTCGACGGTGAGCGCGGCGAACCACGGGATCGCCTGGTCGCGGAAGGAGACGGCCAGCGCCTCCTTGCGCAGTCGCGCGCCGCCGCAGCCGCGGCAGCTCATCTCGGTCATGAACGCTTCGAGGTGCTTCGGGTGGCTCTCGCGCCAGGTCGCCTCCATCGACGGGAGGATCCCCGGCAGGACGCGATGGTCCTCGCCCTTCACCGTGAAGCCGCTGGTCGCCGACGTGTATTCGAACTTGAGCCGGATCGCCTCGTCGGTGCCGTGGAGCAGCGCCCGCTTCGCGCCGTCGTTGATCGAGCGCCACGGCTGGTCGACGCGGAAGCCCATCTTGCGGCCGAGCTGCTCGAGCGCGCCCATCCGCAGCTTCACGTAGGGCAGGTAGCCGGTCTTCGTCATGATCGCGAGCGCGCCGTCGGCGAGCGACTTGCCCGGATCGGGGACGACCTTCTTCGGATCGACGCGCATCGAGCGGCCGAGCCCGTTGCACTCGGGGCAGGCGCCCTGCGGCGAGTTGAAGGAGAAGAGGCGCGGCTCCATCTCGGGCAGCCCGAGTCCGCAAGCCGGACAGGCGAGCTTGCCCGAGAACTCGACGAGCTGCGCCTTCGCCCCCTCCTTCTCGATCCACGCGGAGGCCTGCCCGTCGCACAGCTTGAGCGCGCCTTCGAGCGCCTCGGCGATGCGGCCGCGCTTGTCGGCGTCGATCACGATGCGGTCGGTCACGAGCTCGATCGTGTGGGTCTCGTAGCGGGCGAGCTCGAGCGGCTCGTCGAGGCGCTTCATCTCGCCGTCGATGCGGGCGCGCACGTAGCCCTTGCGCCGCCACTGCTCGAGCTCCTTCCGGTAGTGGCCCTTGCGGCCGCGCACCACGGGCGCGAGCACCTGGCAGCGGGCGCCGAGGTGGTCGCGCAGGAGCGTCTCGGCCATCTGGTCGGCGGTCTGCGCCTGGAGCACGCGGCCGCAGCCGACGCAGTGCGGCGTGCCGAGGCGCGCGAAGAGGAGGCGCAGGTAGTCCCAGATCTCGGTGACGGTGGCGACGGTCGAGCGGGGGTTGCGATTGACCGTCTTCTGGTCGATCGAGAGGGTCGGCGAGAGGCCGCTCACGCTCTCGACCTTCGGCTTCTCCATGCGGCCGACGAACTGGCGCGCGTAGGAGGAGAGCGACTCGAGGAAGCGGCGCTGCCCTTCGCGGAAGAGGGTGTCGAAGGCCAGCGACGACTTGCCGGACCCGGACACGCCGGTGAACGTGATGAGGGCGTCCCGCGGCAGGGTCAGGTCGACCCCTTGCAGGTTGTGCTCGCATGCCCCGCGAACGACGATCTGCTCGTTCACCATCCGCACACGGCTGTGGTCACGGAACCTCGCACCATGGAGCGAGGGGAAAAAGGCAGAGATCGTAGCGACCGATCCGCTCGCCGGTCGGGGCGGAAATCCCGGTTCGCCCGTCGCTGGGGCGTGAAGTTTTCTGGGTCCGCGGCGCGACGCCCGAGGTCGTGCGCGCGAGTCGCGCTCTCGCTACCGTGGCCCGCCCGATTTCCGTCCCACCACCGCCGGGAACCCATCGATGCGCACGATCGTCAGCGACGCCGCCCTCCATTGGGGGCAGGTGGCACGTGAAGTGGCGGACCGAGTCGTGCGTCCGCTCGCGACCAAGTACGACCGGCTTCAGGAGTACCCCTGGGAGATCCAGAAGGAGCTCGCGAAGGCGGGCCTCTTCGGCGTCTGGATCCCGAAGGCGCACGGCGGCCACGGCGCCGGGATCGTCGCCTTGTGCAAGGTGGTCGAGGAGCTGTCGCGCGCCTGTCCGGGCGTCGGCGTGATGTACGCCGTCAACGCGCTCGGCTCCTTCCCGATGATCATCGCGGGCACCGACGAGCAGAAGCAGCGCTTCCTGCCGCCGATCGCGAAGGGCGAGAAGCTGATCGCCTTCTGCCTCAGCGAGAAGTTCGCCGGCTCCGACGCGGGCGGCATGCGGACGCGCGCGGTCAAGGAAGGCGACGACTGGGTCATCCGCGGCGAGAAGAAGTGGACGACGAACGGCGGCGCGGCCGACCTCTACACCGTCTTCTGCGTGACCGATCCCGAGAGCAAGAGCCGCCGCATCTCCGCCTTCATGGTCGAGAAGGGGATGCCCGGGTTCTCGATCGGCAAGGTCGAGGACAAGATGGGCATCCGCGCGGTGCCGGTCGTCGAGACCCACTTCGAGGGCGTGCGCGTCAAGGACGCCAACCTGCTCGGCGGCAAGGCGGGCATGGGCTTCGTCCACTCGATGCAGACGCTCGACTGGGCGCGGCCGGGCGTCGCGGCGCAGGCCGTCGGCCTGGCGCAGGGCGCGCTCGACTACGCGCTCCTCTACGCGACCAAGCGGCAGCAGTTCGGCGCGCCGATCTCCTCGTTCCAGATGATCCAGGAGATGCTGGCCGACATGTCGGCGAAGGTCGACGCGGCGCGCTGGCTGGTCTACGCGGCGGCGTCGGCGGTCGACGAGGGCGACCCGAACGTCACGAAGATGGCGGCCGAGTGCAAGTACTTCGCCACCGAGGTCGCGATGGAGGTCAGCACCAAGGCGGTGCAGATCTTCGGCGGCTACGGCTACATGCGCGACTACCCGATCGAGAAGTACATGCGCGACGCGAAGATCACGCAGATCTACGAGGGCGCGAACCAGATCCAGAAGCTCGTGATCGCGCGCAACCTGATCAAGGAAGCGCTCAACCTCGACCACCTGATGAAGTACATCCCGCAGGAAGTGCAGAGCGACTACGCGAAGTAGCCGCCGCGCCGAACGCCACGGAAACGATCGCGCGCCGCCAGGAGCCGAGGCTCCGGGCGGCGCGCGCTGCTTTCCGCGAAGGCTGCTTCCGCCGCGTCAGTCGCAGCGGCGCCAGACTCCGACCACGCGGCCCTGGATCGTGACGTCGTCGACGAAGATCGGCGCCATCGTCGGATTCGCCGGCTGGAGGCGGACGCGGCCGCTCTCGCGGAAGACCCGCTTGAGCGTCGCCGAGCCGTCCTCGAGCAGCGCGACCGCGATCTCGCCGTCTTGCACCTTCTGCGCCGGCTTGACGATCACGAGGTCGCCGTCGCAGATGTGGTCGTCGATCATGCTGCTGCCGCGCACCTTCAGCGCGAACGCGTCTTCGGGAACCATGTCGGCGGGGAAGACGCGGCTTTCGTGGGTGTCCTCGACCGCCTCGATCGGCGCGCCGGCCGCGATGGTCCCGGCGATCCGCACGCGGACCCACCCTTCGGGCAGCTCCTCGCTCTCGGGCCGCAGCGACGGATCCAGCGTCAGCGTCGCCGTCGCGGTGGCCGACTCCTCGAGTTCGGCCTCGGCTTCGGTCTCGCGCACCAGGACGGCCGCCTGTCCGCCGCCCATCGCGACCGTCCCGCCGCCCGGCAGCAGCGTCAGCGGCTTGAGCTCGCTCGTCTGCAGGAGCTTCCAGCCGTGGGCCGAGCCGTCGCCCTTCAGGTAGCCGCGGCGTTCCAGCGCCTTGAGGTGCTGGAAGACCGTCGTGGGCGACTTCTTCAGTCGTGACGCGAGCTCGCGCACCGACGGGATGTGGCCGCGCGTGCGCGCGAACTGCTCCAGCGCTTTCAACACCTCGAGCTGCTTCTTCGACAGCGGGTGCGACATTCGAGATCCCCCTCGGTGGCGAGTCAGGCGAGGTTGTTAACGAACGCAAAACGAACGTTCAAGCCCTTGCTTCCACACCACCTTTCCGGGGGAAGCCCACGGACGACCCGGTGGAGCCGGTTTCGCGGCCGCGTCGCACCTGCGACCTATGCTCCCTCCCCCCATGGCGCTCCTCTTCGACACGCTCGACCGGCCGCTGACGAGCCTGCGCCTCTCCGTCACCGACCGCTGCAACCTCCGCTGCGCCTACTGCATGCCGGAGGAGGAGTACCGCTGGCTCGACCGCGTCGCGCTCCTCTCCTTCGAGGAGCTCGCGCGCCTCGTCGACCTCTTCGTCGCGCAAGGCGTCCGCAAGGTGCGCCTCACCGGCGGCGAGCCGCTCCTGCGCCGTGACCTCGATGCGCTGGTCGCGCTGCTCGCCCGCAAGCCGGGCGTCGAGGAGCTCGCGCTCACGACCAACGGCCTCCTGCTCGCGGAACAGGCCGAAGCGCTCCGCCGCGCCGGACTCCATCGCCTCACCGTGAGCCTCGACACGCTCGACGCGCGGCGCTTCGAGACGCTGACGCGACGCAGCGGCCACGACCGCGTGCTGGCCGGCATCGACGCCGCGCGCGCCGCGGGCTTCCGCGACCTCAAGCTCGACACCGTCGTCGTGCGCGGCGTGAACGATGACGAGCTCGCGCCGCTGCTGCGCTACGCGCGATCGGTCGGCGCCGAGCTGCGCTTCATCGAGTACATGGACGTCGGCGGCGCGACGCGCTGGAGCCACGAGCAGGTCGTCGGGCGCGCCGAGTTGCTGGCGCGCGTCGCGGACGCCTTCGGTCCCGCGACGCCGCTGCCCGGCCGCGACGCGGCGCCGGCGGAGCGTTTCGCGCTGCGCGACGGCACCACCTTCGGCGTGATCGCCTCGACGACCGCGCCCTTCTGCCGCGCCTGCGACCGCAGCCGCCTCACCGCCGACGGCGTCTGGTTCCTCTGCCTCTACGCGGCGACCGGGATCGACCTGCGGGGTCCCTTGCGCGCGGGCAAGAGCGACGAGGAGTTGCTGGCGCTGATCGCGCCGGCGTGGCGCGGGCGCGCCGACCGAGGCGCGGAGGAACGGCTCGCGTTGCGGGAGCGGAAGCCCTTGGCGCCGCTCCAGCAACTGCAGCAGGACCCGCATCTCGAGATGCACACGCGCGGCGGCTGACCGCGGCGGACGATGGCGAGCAGCCCCGAAGCGATCGTCGAAGAACGGCTGCGCGCGCGCGGCGGCCGGATCGAGCTGCTCGGCGAGCACCTCGCGCGCCTCTTCGCCGACGAGCCGGGCGGCGCCGCGTCGACGAAGGCGGCGCAGCTCGAGTCGGCGCTCCTCCGCGCCTTCGAGAAAGCGGGACGGCGCGACGGCGTGGTCGAGCTGATGCGTCTCGATCGCGGGGAGGCGGTCTTCACCTTCACCGACCCCGAGTTCGACGGCGAGCAACTCGCGCAGGGGCTCCACCTCCGCATGGCCGGTGAGCGGCCGCCTCTCGACGCAGTGAAAGGCGGCGCCCGCCTCCTCCGCGCGCGCGAGCTGCTGGCGCAGGCGACGCAAACCGCCGCGGAGGAGTTCCTCTGGACGACCGGCGGCGCGCTCGTGGGCGCGACGGCGATGAACCTCTTCCTCGTGCGCGGCGCGGCCTTGGTCACGCCGTCGCTGGCGAGCGGCGCGTGGCCGGGCATCGGGCGGCGCGCGGTGCTGGCAGCGGCGCACGACCTCGCGCCGGAGCTCGGCCTTGCCGTCCGCGAGGAGAAGGTCGGCCTCGCCGACCTCGCGCTCGCCGACGACGCCTTCCTCGCCTGCAGCGCCCACGGGATCGTCGCGATCGCGGCGCTCGACGGCCGGCCGCTGCCGGCGCCGCCGCGCGGCAGCCCGGCCCGCGCGCTCGTGCCGCGGCTGAGGCTTCGGTACCACGAGCTCTGCAACGACCGCTTCCTGCCGCCGGGCTGAAGCGCCGGAGGACGGCGCTCCGCCCCGCTCACTTCTCGAGGTCGAGCTCGAGCGCGTTGCTGAAGGCGAAGCCGTGCGCCGTCGCCGGGTCGGCCACGAGGCACTGCGCGTAGAAGGTGAAGGGCGCGAGCGCGCTGACGTCGTCGCCCTGGATCGTGAGCGTGCCGGCGCCCGCGACGCCGCCGGTCCCGCCCAGCGGCACCGAGAAGAGCGTGCAGGGCCGGCTCAGGTCGAGCCAGAGCGTCCCGCCGAAGAGCGGCGTCGTGCCGCTCCCCTCGCCGACGAAGATGAAGCAGGTGGCGCCGCCGAGCGCGTCGGCGATCGTCGCTGACCACGGCCCGATCGCCGGACCATCGCTGCCGGTGAAGCGCGGGACGAAGCCGCCGCTGCCGGCGAGGCCGGTGCCGTACTCGGTGAAGCGCGCGAGGCTCGCGACCACCTCGATCTGGAGGATCGCCGAGCCCGGCGCGTCGCCCGTCGTGCTGCCGTCGAGGTTGACCGAGTTGCCGGTCGCCCAGATCCGCATCTTCCCGAGCGTCGCCGGCGCGTCGAAATCGAACGACCAGCTCGCGTTGCCGGCGCTGTCGACGTTGCGCGGCGAGTTGTGCGTCAGCTCTCCGCTCGTGACGCGCGTCTGCGAGTCGGTCGCGACCAGCTTTCCGCGCCCCGCCGCGACGTCGAGTCCCGCCGCCACCTGCTGCCCGCCCGAGACCGTGAAGGTGTAGGTGCGCGTCGAGTCGTGCAGCACGTAGGCCGGGCCGACGAGCGCGACGGTCGGCACGACGCCGCCGCTGTGGCAGACCGTGCAGTCGAAGCCCTGCTTGCCCGAGAAGCCGGTGATCCCGTTCGAGTGAGGCGCGAGCGCGGCGGTGGAGAACGCGAAGGGCACGGCCAGGAAGCCGGCGAGGCCGACCGCGCGCCGGACGATGCGACCGACGCGAGGCGCGGACGGAAGTTGCGCGCTCATGCTCTTCCTCCCGGCGCGACCCGCAAGAGGTCGCGCGTCAGCGGGCCTTCTTCAACGCCGCCAACAGCGGCTGCAGCAGCCCGACGCGCAGCCGCTGGAGGAACGCCACCGTCCCGATCTTCAGCTTCTTGTAGGGATCGGCCGGCCCGAGCAGCTGCGTCGCGAACTCGCAGAGCTTCGCGTCGTTCCAGCCGAGCCGCTTCTGCTGCTCCTGGATCTGCGCGTAGAGCTGCTTCATCTCCGGCGAGATCAGCTGCTTCGGCGGCGCGGCCGGCGCGGCGGGAGCCGCGGCGGTCGCCGGGTTCTTCGTCTCGGTCATCGTCGCGCTCCATCGATCCCGTCGATGCGGGGACGCACCACCATAGCTGCGGGCCCGATTCCGCAGCGAGTGGCGAACGGTGCCGTGAGGAGTGGATCGCGCAGGCGGCGCTCCCGCGGCGCGGCGTGCTCCGCGGCCCGGCGGCATGGGCGTTGCGCTCCGTATCCCCATTGCGTGACGCAACGCGTCTCGAGGATCTCCTTCGAGGACCGCAGGTCGTCGCGCCCTACGGAGTTGGGGACACCGCCATGACCAAGCACTTGCGTCCGTTCGGGATCGCCGCGACCGCGGCGTTCGCCGTCGGCGGCATCGCGTCCGGACAGATCGGCTTCAACCCGAAGGTCGACTACCCGATCGCCTCCACGCCCGACCAGATCGCGATCGGCGACTGGGACGGCGACGGAGACATGGACCTCGCTTCGACGTGCGATGGGCCGGAGCGCGTCGCGTTCCACTTCAACGACGGCAACGGCGTCTACACGTTCGGCTACAACCTCTACCTCACGAGCAACAGCAACCCGAAGGGGATCACGGCCGCCGACATCGACGGTGACGGCGATGACGATCTCGTCGTGGTGGCCTACGGCCACGACCACATCCACACCCTCGAGAACCTGGGCTTCGGCGCCTTCGCGCTCGCCGACAACTTCCCCGTCAGCCACGGTGCGACCTACGTGACCGCGGCGCTGATCGATGGCGACGACGACGTCGACTTGGTAGTGACCTGCCGCGACAGCGGCGTCGTCGACGTGCTGCGCAACCTCGGCGGCGGCAGCTTCGGCCCCGCGACGAGCTATCCCGCCGGCGCCGACACCCGCGGCGTCTGCGCGGCCGACCTCGATCAGGACGACGACCTCGACCTCGCGGTCGCCTCGCATGACGACGAGGAGCTCATCCTCTTCATGAACGACGGGACGGGCTTCTTCGCCGACGGCATCCACCATTCGATGTTCCCCCTCAAGCCGGAATCGGTGGTCGCGGCCGACCTCGATGGCGACGGAGACATGGACCTGGCGACGGCCGGCTGGAGCGTCCAGTTCGGGATCGACGAGCTCTCGCTCTTCTTCCAGATGTCGCCGGGCACGTTCGTCAACGGGATCACGTATCCGACGCTCGGCACCGACCCGAGCTACCTCTTCGCCGCCGACTTCGACCTCGACGCCGACATCGACCTCGCCGTCGTGAACGAGAGCTCCGACGACGTCTCGGTCTTCGCGAATGACAGCACCGGCGACTTCAGCCTGCCGCTGCTCTTCGCCACCGGCGTCGACCCGGGCCACCTCTGCGGCGCCGACTTCGACGGCAACGGCTCGACCGACCTGGTCACGACCAACGAGGCGGGCGGCTCCATCTCGGTGCTGATGAACCTCGACCGCTCGGCCTTCAGCGACCTCGGCTTCGCGCTGGGCGGCACCCACGGCGATCCGACGCTCACCGGCATCGGCACGCTCGAGGTCGGCATGACGACCACCGTGGACATCGGCAACGGGCTCCCCGGCGCGCTCGCCTACTTCGTGGTCGGCTACGACCGGATGGATGCCACCTTCGCGGGCGGCGTCTTCGTGCCGACGATCGACGTCCTCCTGCCCTGCGTGCTCGACGGGAGCGGCGGCCACCGGTTCCAGGACACGTGGCCCGACCTCTTCGCGCCGGGCGACACCTTCTACTTCCAGGCGTGGATCCTCGATCCCGCCGGTCCGCGGAACTTCGCCGCGACCAACGCGCTCGAGGCGATCGTCCCTTGATGCAGTGACGCAGTGACGCAGTGAAGCGGTGGCTGGCGGCCACCGCGGTTCGACACGCCGCCGCCTCCTCCACTCTCGCCGTTCGCGAGAGGCTCCGAGGAGGCGGCGGTTCTCGTTCCCCGCCGACCGCCGCGGCCGGTCACGCCCGGTCGATCGTGACGTCGGTGTTGTAGTCGGGCACGCGCGATACGGGCTCGAGGAGGCCGTCGGGCAGCAGGCAGTTCACCTCGGGCCAGTGGCCCTGCACGGTGCCGGGCGCGACGTCGGCCAGGAAGACGCGTCCGCGCCAGCGGCCGGTCGCGCTGGTCACGACGATCGGGTCGTCGGCGCGCAGCCCGAGGCGCGCAGCGTCGGCCGCGGCGACGAAGAGATGGTCGCGCGCGGCGCCGGTGAGCCCGTCGACCTCGCGCTGCACCATGGAATTGAATTGCTTGCCGCGCCGCGTCGCGAGGCGGAAGGTCGGCTTTCCGCCGGCCGTCAGCGAGGGCGCGACGGCGGCCGGCGCGTGCGGCACGACGCACTGGAAACGCGCCTTGCCGTCGGCCGTCGGGAACTCGCGGCCGCTCGGGTAGTGGGCGCCGCCGTACTGGAGCTGGTCGCCCTGCTTCGCGAGCGCCGCGATCCCGCGATAGAGCGGGACCGCGCGCTCGATGTCGGCGCGGATCGCGGCGCCGTCGGCGAAGTGGACCTGCGCGTAGCGGTCGGGCGCGACGGCGCGCGCGAGGTCGAGCAGCAGCTCCCACTCGCTGCGCGCCTCGCCGAGGTCGTCGCGCGCGATCTCGGGGCTGAAGATGACGCGCCGTTCGGTGCTGGTCTCGGTGCCGCCGCCCCGCTGCTCGTAGCGCGTGCGCGACGGCAGGACGTAGGCGACGTCGGCGGGAACGACCAGCATCTGGCTCGTCAGCACGAGGTCGGTGTGGACGCGCAGCGGGACCCTCGCCAGCGCCGCGGCGATGGTGGCGGGATCGGGCATCGTCTCGAGCAGGTTGCCGCCGATGCACCAGAAGGCGTCGAGCTCGCCGCGTCCGGCCGCCGCGAGGAAGTCGGGCGTCGCGAGGCCCGGTTCGCTCGGCACTTCGAAGCCCCAGAGCTCGGAGAAGCGGCGCGCGTTCGCGGCGTCGATCGCGAGCCCGCCGGGAAACGCGGTCGAGTAGGCGCCCATCTCGGCGCCGCCCTGGACGCCCGAATGGCCGCGGATCGGCATCAGGCCGCAGCCGGGCCGCCCGACCCACTCGCGCAGGAGCGCGAGATTGACGATCGCCTTCACCGCGTCGGCGCCGTCGGTGTGATGGGTGATCCCCATCGACCAGACGAGGATCGCCCGCTCGGCTCGCACCAGCTCGTCGGCGAACGCCTCGATCTCGGCGACGGCGAGCCCCGCCTGCGCCGCGAGCTCCGCGACCGACTGCTGCGCGAGCAGCGCGCGGTACTCCTCGAAGCCGCGCGTCGCCTGCTCGACGAAGTCGCGCTTCACGTGCGCGCCGCCTTCGCGCTCGACGAGGAGCTTCGCGACCGCCGTCAGCAGTGCGAGGTCGCCCCCCACCTTCACCAGCAGGTGGCGGTCGCTCATCGTCGTGCCGAAGAGCGCGGAGGCGGGGCTGCTCGGCACCCAGTAGCGCTCCATGCCGGGTTCGCGGAAGGCGTTCACGTTCACGACGCGCGCGCCGTTCTTGCGCGCCTGCTCGAGGTACTTCATCGCGACCGGCTGGTCGTTCGCCGGGTTGCTCCCGAGGAAGACGATCAGGTCGGTCTCGTACCAGTCGCGGTAGGAGCAGGTCGTCGCCGCGACGCCGATCGCGCTCTTCAGTCCGACCGTGCTGGGCGCGTGGCAGAGGCGCGCCGAGTTGTCGACGCTGTTGCTGCCGAGCCAGCGCATCACTTTCTGCGCGACGTAGTAGACCTCGTTCGTCACGCCGCGGCTGGTCACGAACATCGCCGTGCGCCGCGGATCGAGCGCGCGCCAGCGCGGCCCGACGTCGCGCCACACCGCGTCCCACCCGACGCGCGTGAAGCCGCGCTCCCCCTTGCGGCGGCGCAGCGGCCAGCCGAGCCGCCCGAGGTCGCGCAGCTCCTTCGACGACTTGCCGGCGAGCGCGCCGACGTCGGACAACAACGCCGGGTCGAACGGCCGCATCGTGTTGAGGCGCAGCAGGTTGAGCCGCACCAGGCAGAGGTGCGTCCCGTCGAGCGTCCAGTCCTTGAGCCCCGTCGTCCCGAGCGCGCAGCCGTCGCAGACGCCGCGCGTCAGCACCTTCCACGCATACGGCAGGTTGCCGCGGTTCTCCCACGCGATGCGCAGCATCTCGAGGTAGTGGCGCGGCTTGCGTTCGGTCAGCCCGAACGGGACGAGGCCGTGCATCAGCTCGCGGAACGTTCGACGGGTGCGCGTCATGGCAGCTTCGTCAGCCGCATCCCGTTCACGTCGAACCAGCACTTCCCTTTCGCGGCGTGCAGCTCCGCGACGAGCTCGACGAGGCGCGTCTCCTCCGCGACCTCGAAGCCGAAGCGGATCGGCTGCCAGCTCGCGTCGCCGACAACGCCGCCGCCGCGGTCGGAGCCGGAGATGCGCAGCAGCGCGCCGCCGCTCGGGCCGCCGTCGACGGTGGCGCAGCCGTGGGTGGCGACCGACGCCTCGAAGATCCACTTGCCCTTCGGGAGCATCACCTTGCGGCGCCACGACGCGGCGCACGGCTCGGCGCCGCACTCGATCGCGTAGGCGCGCCGGCCGGCGTGGGTCGTCGGCTCGACCTTCGCGTCGCCCGCCTCGACGTTCTCCTTGAAGCCGAGCACCTTCGCGCGCCCCTTCCCGTCCAGCTCGAGCGTCTTCGGCTCGGGCCGCTTCGCCTGCTCGCGCAGGCTCTTCTCGCGCTCGACGAGGCGGCTCTCGAGGTCGCCCCACGCGGCGTCGAGCGAGCCGGCCAGCGCGCCGTCCACCGTCTTCGCCGCCGCCGCGAGCCGCTTCTGCACCGGCTTCAGCTTCGGCAGCAGCTTCTCCTTCGCGGCGAAGAGGGGCAGCAGCTCGCTGATCCGCTTCCGGAAGCGGGCGCGCCACGCCGGATTGCGCAGCACCGCGTCGGCCACCAGCGCGGTCGGGTATTCGAGGATCGCCGCCTCGGGATCGCCGAAGACCTGGTCCATGCCGTGCGGCAGGAAGTAGGCGCGCCCCTTCTTGCCGGCGAAGTAGACGCGGTAGTTGTTGGCGTTGTTCGAGTAGCCGTCCCAGTGGCCGACCATCAGCTCCATCGCCACGAAGGTGAGGAACGCCTCGACGTCGAGCCGCTCCTCGATCCGCTGCCAGCGCAGGACCGGATCGCCCTCGCGGCAGGCGTCGGCCAGCGCGCGCAGGTCGGAGCCGTCGTCGGGCCCCTTGCCGTCGTCCTTCTCGAGGCCGGCGTCGATCTCGTGGCAGAAGCCGCCGTCGTAGAGGTTGCCGTCGTCCTGCTTGAAGTGGCGCTTCGCCAGCTCCTCGTCGAACGCCTCCTTCAGCACGTAGAGGCCGAGGTCGCGGCCGTTCAGCCAGACGCGCGCGTGCGTGACGCGCGGCGCGGGGACGCCCGCTCCCGCCATCAGCAGCGAGCAGAGCCACTCGTGGAGGTAGGTCCCGTCCTGCACCGAGTTGTTCAGGTGGAACTTCTCGAGGCCGTGGAACTCCTGCTTCCTCTCGAACTTGTCGACGTTGACCGTGAACGCCGGCTTGTCGTCGAGCTCGCGGAAACTGCCGGCGGCGCCCTTCAGCTTGAGCGCGACGTCGGGGTAGACCGTCTTCTCGTTCTCCTTCAGCTTCGCGTGGACGTAGGCGCGCGGATCGGCGCGCAGCTTGGCGAGCTCCTCCTCGTCGACCTCGAAGCGCAGCCGCGGGATCTCGCCCTTCTCGAAGAAGGGGTCGCTCTCGTCGGGCTTGCGGTCGACGACGAAGGGGCTCTCCTGCGCGTCGCGCGCCTCCTGCGCGGGCGCGGAGGCGAGCGCGGCGAGGACGACCGCGGCGCGCGCGATCGTCGCGGCCGTCACGCGTCGGGCTCCGCGAGCTCGGCGTGCTGCACGCCGCTCACGGCGCCGAGCGCGCGGAGCTGGCCGAGCAGCTCGACCTCGTCGGTCGACAGGAGGCGCACGTCCCACTTCGCCTCGAACGCGGCGCCCTGCCGCGCGGTTCCGGCGGCGGCGAGGCGATGCCAGCGCGCGTGCTGCTCGAGCCACGGCACGACCAGGAGCGCGGGGTCGCTGCCGGGCGCGACGCGGACGACGAGGCGGCGGCGCGGCGCCGAGACGCGCCGCTCGACGAAGCGCGCCAGCACCAGCGCGACGACGGCCACGAAGGGGAGCCCGACGAGCGCGACGTCGCGATGGCTGACGCCGAGCGCCATGCCGGCGACGACCGCGAAGATCACGAAGGCGGTGTCGCGCGTGTCCTCGACCGCGGTGCGGAAGCGGACGATCGAGAGGGCGCCGACGATGCCGAACGCGCGCGCGACGTTGTCGCCGATCACCACGGCGGTCAGCGCGACCAGCACGGTGAGGAGCACCAGCGTCGTCGCGAACGGCGCGGTCGAGCCCGCCTTGCCGCCGCGCGCGACGCGGTGGATCCCGGCGACGACGAAGCCGGCGGCGGTGGCCAGCGCGAGGCGCAGCGCCAGCGACTGCGGCGCGACGGCGACCGCGTCGGCGCCGCCGCCCCGCCACCACTCAGCAACCTGTTGGATCGTCATCCGCGGCGCTCCGCTCCCCGAGCGCGTCGCTCATGAACCGCCGGTACTTCGACACGCGCGAGGGGGTGAGACGATAGTCGGCCAGCAGCGACTTGAAGCACTCCGGCAGCGCGCCGGCGAACTTCAGCTCGAGCAGCGCGGCGTCGCCGAGGAGCGAGGAGCCCGGCGCGACCGGGTCGAGGCGCCACGCGTCGCAGCGCGCGCCGCGCAGCGCGCGATCGAGCGTGAGGCGGAACGCGCCGCCGGCGTCGGCCGCGAAGAAGGCGGTTCGCTCGTAGGTGAGGCGGGCCGCGGGCGCGAGACGGCCGCTCGCGATCTCGTCCGCGAACCAGCCGACGCCCTGCGCGCCGCCGGCCGCCACCTCGCACCGCTGCTTGGTCACGTGGTCGCCGCGCCGGGTCTTCCGCTCGACGAACCAGGTCGCGGCGTCGCCGTAGCGACGGACGCGATGCTTGCGGCCGCCGAAGCCCGCGCGGCGCCGGAAGAGGTCGAGCGCCGCCGTGTCGAGGTAGAGCGTCGTCGTCGCGTAGCGGCCGGCCTCGCCGTGCGGGTCGGGCGTCAGCTCGCGCCGCGCGCGCGCCTCGATCGCCGCGGCGAGCGACGCGTCGACGAGGTACTTGAACTCGAACGCGCCGCGCTCCGTCCCCGCCTGCAGCGAGGGCGAGAGGGCGCGCGCGAGCGCGGAGCCCGGCGCCGCGCCGCTCAAGGACGGCTCACGCGCGACGCACTCGCTCGAGCATCGCCTCGTGCAGCAGGCCGTTGCTGGCCAGCACGTCCCCGCGCGCCACCATCGCGTCGCCGCCCGCGAGGTCGCTGACGCGCCCGCCCGCCTCGCGCACGAGGAGCGTTCCGGCGGCGATGTCCCACGAGTTGAGCCACGGCTCCCAGTAGGCGTCGTAGCTCCCGGCGGCAACCAGCGCGAGGTCGAGCGCGGCGCTGCCGAGGCGGCGCACGTCGCGGCAGCGCATCACCAGGTCGGCGAACTCGCGGACGTTGTTCTCCGCGACCTCGTTGCGCTGGTAGCTGAAGCCGGTGGCGAGCAGCGACTCGCGCAGCTCGCCGCAGCGGCTGACGCGGAGGCGCTCGCCGTTGCGCCACGCCCCGCCGCCGCGGAGCGCGTGGTAGGTCTCGCGCAGCGCCGGCGCGTGGACGACGCCGACGAGCGGCTCGCCGCCGCGCCAGGCCGCGATCGACGCCGCGAAGTTGGGCAGCCCGTGCGCGAAGTTGACGGTGCCGTCGAGCGGATCGACGTACCAGGTCGTCTCCGCGTCGCCGGCCCGGCCCCCCTCCTCCTCGGCGACGACGCGATGGGACGGGAAGCGGCGCGCGAGTCCGGCGACGATCGCCCGTTCGGCGGCGAGGTCGGCCTCCGTGACCGGGTTGCGCCGGCTCTTCAGCTTCACGTCGGCCGGGTCGAAGCGGCGCCAGATCGCGAGGTGGAGCTCGCCGGCGGCGCGCGCGAGCTCGAGCGCCGTCTCGAGCAGCGCTTCGTCGGAGGGAGCGGTCATGGGCGCGATCGTACGCCGGTCCGCCCCGGGGCGACCCCGCGCGGCGCGGCGGCGCGCCCCTTTTCCTGCAGCGGCGCGCCGCTCCCGTCCGATGAGCCGGGCGACCGGCGATACGGAAAGGAGTTCGCGATGGATGGAACGAGCCTGCCCGAGGTCGAGGAGCGCGCGACGATCGTGCCGCCGCTGGCGACGAAGACGCGCCGCCTCACGCTGATGTCGTTCGGCTTCAAGTACGGCGCGCCGCCGGCCAACTACTACTTCGACGTCAGCTTCCTGAAGAACCCGGCGCGCGAGGCGCGGTGGGACCTCTTCGCGCCGGTCTCGAAGGCGATGCGCGACTTCGTGCTCGGCCAGGCGGCGTGCCGCCGCTTCCTCGACGCGACGATGCCGCTGATCCGGACGCTGCTCGACTGCGACGGCGACCTGCGCGTCGCCTTCGGCTGCAACGCGGGCCGCCACCGTTCGGCGATCGTCGTCGAGGAGGTCGCGCGGCGGCTCGAGGACGACGACGTCGCGATCAAGGTGGTCCACCGCGAGGAGGCGTACCAGTGAGCGACGGTCGCAACGACCGCAACGGCCGCAACGGCCGCGCCGCGATCCTCGTCGCGTCGCGCAACCGCAAGGACCTCGTCGACCGCTTCGGCGAGTGGGCCGCGCGCAACGTGAAGGTCCCCCACGACCTCTTCGTCGTGGAATGCGGCAGCGACGAGTCGCAGCGGAGCCGCTTCTCGACGCTCGGCTACGACGATCCCGACTTCCTCGGCAAGTGCTTCGGCCACAACGCGCTGCTGCGCCAGGCGCGGGCGAGCGGCCGCTACGACTGGTGGTGGGTCGTGATGAACGACCTCGTCTTCGAGGAGGGGCGCGATCCGCTCGCGCCGCTGATCGAGGCGATGGAACAGGCGCCGCGCCTCGCGCTCGTCTCGCCGACCGAGGTCGAGAGCCACTACCCGCAGGCGCTGCGGCAAGCCGGCGACGGGCTGCGGCCGGTCACGACGGTCGACTACCTCGGCTTCCTGATGCGCGACGCCGCGTTGCAGGAGGTCGGCTTCCTGAACCCGGCGTTCCGCTACTGCTGGGGCGCGATCCACGAGCTCTCCTTCCAGCTCCATCGCCGCGGCTGGTGGCTCGCCTACTCCGACGCCGTGAGCTACCGCCACCTCGGCGGCTCGACCTACGGCGCGAAGAACACGCAGACGATCTCGCGACCCGAGTACCAGCGGCGCGCGCGTCGCTTCGCGTGGCGCTACTTCCACGAGGTCTACGGCGCCGACTGGCACCGCCTCTTCTGGGAAGCGGCGAAGCCGTTCGGCGCGACCTTCGACAGCTACGCCCACCACCGCGACTACTGGGCGACCGCGTTCAGCGCCGCCGAGCTCGCCGCGCACGCGCAGGCCGATGCGGTCGCGTCGTCGAACGGCGACGGACCGCGCGGCGGCACGACGCTGCTCGCGCCGCCGCGTCTCGGCGTCGCGCTCAATCCCTGCGCGCTCGACCGCCACGCGCGCCTCCTCTCGCGCGTGACGACGCGCGACCTGCGCGCGGCCGAGCCGTGCGTGGCGACGGCGACCGCGCGCGCTCCCGCGGCGACTCCCGCGAACGGCCGCTCGACGCGCGCCGACGTCGAACGCCTCTTCGCGAGCGGCCGCCCGCGTCGCCTCATGCTCGGCTGCGGGCAGCGGCCCGATCCGCAGGCGATCAACGTCGATCTCGACCCCACCGCGAAGGCCGACCTCTTCCTCGACGCGAGCGACCTCGCTCCGGTCCCCGACGGCGCGATCGACGAGGTCCGCTCCTACCACCTCTTCGAGCACTTGACCCGCGAGGAGGCGCGCCGCGCGCTGCGCGAGTGGCACCGCGTCCTGCGGGTCGGCGGCGAGCTGCGGATCGAGTGCCCGAACCTCGCCGTCTGCGCGCGCGAGATCGGGCGCCACTTCGATCCGGAGGGCGAGGACCTCGCGATGATCGGGATCTACGGCGAGGCGAAGCGCGCGGCCGAGCTGCCGATGCGCCACAAGTGGGGCTGGACGCCGGAGACGCTCGCGGCGGAGCTGGCCGCGGCCGGCTTCTCGCGCTCTTCGGTCCACCCGGTCGACCAGACGTGGCGACGCGCCACGCAGTTCGGCCGCGACATGCAGGTCCGGGCGACGCGCTGAGCGCCGCGTCGGCGGCTACTCGGGTCGCGCGCCGATCAGCGCGCGGCAGAGGTCGTCCTGGACCTTCTTCATCTCCGCGTTGCCGCCCTTGAAGCCGTTGATGAGGATCGAGAAGGCGAAGACCTCCGCGCCGTCGCCCTCCCCCGCCATCGCGTAGCCCGACAGCGCCGAGACGCGCGCGATGAAGCCGGTCTTCGCGCGCACGCGCCACGTCATCGCCGGCTCGTTCATGCGGCGGTCGAGCGTCCCGTCGACGCCGCTGATCGGGAGGCAGCGGAGGAAGTCGTCGCGCCACGGCGCCGCGTAGGCGCGCGCGAGCACCGCCGTGACCAGCTCGGCGGTCACGACGTCGTCGCGCGAGAGGCCCGAGCCGTCGACGATCCGCAGCGTGCCGTCGGCGACGCCGACGTCGCGCGCCAACTCGGCGACCAGTCGCGCGCCGTTCTCGACCGTCCCCTTGCCGTAGCGCGCCAGCGCGCACGCCTTCAGCAACTGCTCGGCGATGTGGTTGTTGCTCTCCTTGCCGCAGAGCTGCAACGCCGGCAGGAGCGGGCTGCGGCGCGTGTAGAGGACGCGCGCCTTCTCCGAGAGCTTCTCGTCGGCCGCGGGCGCGCGGACCTGGCCGCCGACCGCGATGCCGGCGCGCTCGAGCGCGGCGCGCAGCGCGCGACCGAAGAAGTCGGGAGGATCGGGGACGGTCGTCTCGACGAAGGCGCCGCCGACGTCGCGACCGACGCTCCCGCGGATGCGGACGACGCCGCGCGCGTCGGGCGGCGAGAGGCCGATCTTGAAGGCGTCGCGTTCCTTCGCGGCGGAGAGCTCGGCGGCGATCGACCAGCCGGCGACCGGCGGCCGCAGGTCGGTCTCGAAACCGCCTTCGGGCAGCGCGACGACGCGCACGCGCACCACGTTGTTGTTGAGCGACAGCGCCGAGACGGGCGCGCAGTAGCTCTCGCCGAGCTGGTCCTTCGGCCAGCCGTCGGGGAGGAAGTCGTCGTCGAAGGCGCGCGCGTCGACGACGAGGTCGCCGCGGATCGACTTCACGCCCTGCAGCGCCAGCGCCTGGACGAACGGCTGCAGCGCGGCGCCGTCGTCCTCGCTCTCGAAGAAGCAGGGCTGCAGCGTCGGATCGCCGCAGCCGCGGATCCAGAGGTCGCCGTCGAGCTTCCCGCCCTCCACCACCGGCCCGTCGGCCAGGAGCGGCGTCTCGAACTGGTAGTCGCGCCCGAGCGTCTGGAGCGCGAGGCAGAGCGTCACGACCTTGAGGTTCGACGCCGGCGCGAGCCCCTGCGCCGCGCCGCGCGACCACCAGCGCATGCCGCGCGTCAGCGAGCGCACGTCGATGCCGACGGTCGCGCCGTCGAGCTCCTTGCGCGCCAGCACCTTCGCGGCCGCGGCGCCGAAACGCGCCGCCCCCTCGTCGCCCGCCGCCGGCGACGCGTTCGCCGCGAGTCGCGGCGCCGCCAACGCCAGCAGCAAGAGCAGCGCGACCGCTCGCGCTGCCGCCTTCACGCCATTCGCCCGATCCACCGCCGCCCTCCCCACCCCGCCAGTCAGGTCCGCCGTGCTCGAGACTCTACGGCGGGATCCCCTTCTGCTCCGGCTTCTCGTCCGCCTCGCCGAGCAGCCACGCCAGCGCCGTGACGAACTTCGCCGTCTCCGCGATCTTGCCGAAGACGAGCTTGTCCGGCGTGTCGGTCACCTTGTGGTAGTCGACGTGCTCGACCTCGCCCATCAGGAAGACGACCGGGATCCCGAGCTTCCAGAACTCGAACTGGTCGCTGCGCTTGAAGAACTGCATCCCGCCGTCGCCGATCTTGAGGCGCGCGCGCGACAAGCTCGTCGCCTTGCGCACCGCCGCCTGGAACTGCGGCGAGTAACCCATGCCGGCGCAATTCAGGTCAGTCGGCGGCCCGCGCCCCACCATGTCGATGTTGACCATCGCGAAGGTCTTGTCCGCGGGATGGAGCGGGTTCTTGCAGTAGGCCGCGGCGCCGAGCAGCCCCTTCTCCTCGCCCGAGAAGTGGATCAGCAGCAGCGAGCGGCGGATCGCGACGTCCTGCGCGCCGATCGCCTGCGCGACCTCGAGGAGGCAGCTCGTGCCGGAGCCGTTGTCGTCGGCGCCGTGGAAGATCTGGCCGTACTCGTCGACGCCGATGTGGTCGTAGTGGGCGCCGATGACGATCCATTCGTCCTTCCGCTGCGGATCGCTCCCCTCCTTGAAGGCGACGACGTCGTGCGTCTTCACCTGCTGGTCGTGGAGCTTGAGCTGCAGGCGGACGCGCGCCCCCTCGATCGGCCGCGGCGCGCCGGCGAGCTTCGCGTCGAGCGCCTTCTGCCACTCGGCGAGCTTGCCCGCGCCGAAGAGGAAGTCGCCGACCGCGCCCGAGCAGTGGACGACCGGCAGCGGCGCGTCGCCCTTCGGGTCGAGGTGGCCGTAGCGCGGGTGCTCGCCCTTCAGGACCGAGAGGTCGGCGTGGTTCGCGGGATCGGTGAACAGCAGCACGGCGACGGCGCCGCGATCGAAGGCGCCGCGCCACTTCGCGGTGATGCGCGAGTGGTTGGTCCACTGCTCGCCCTCGAAGGCGCGCCCCTTCTTGGTCTCGCGCGGCTCGTGCAGCAGGAGCGCGACGACCTTGCCCTTCACGTCGGCGCCGCGGAAGTCGTCGTACTTCTCGGCCGCATCGACGATGCCGTAGCCGCAGAAGACGACCTCGGCGTCGACCGTCCCGCTGCCCGAGCGGCGCACCGGCACGAAGTCGACGCCCGGCAGGAAGGCGTCGACGTCCTGCCCCTTCACGACGCCGAGGCTGTCGTCGTCGCTCCAGGTGACGGCGGGCACCTCGTACTCGAAGAGGTAGCTGCCGTCGGGATTGGCGCTGGTGAGGCCGAAGCTCTTGTGCTTCTCGACGAGGTAGTCGCGCGCCTTCTCGAGACCGGGCTGCGGCGTGTCGCGGCCGGCGCACTCGGGCGACGTGAGGAAGTTCTCGTGGCGCTTGAGGTCGTCGACCGAGATCGTCTCGAGGCGCGCCTTGAGCGGAGCCGGCAACGCGGCGTCGCCGCGCGGCGCCACGCGCGCCGCGAGGAGCGGCAGCGCCAGCAGCAGCACGAACGCCCACGGCCTGCGCCTCATCGCGCCGGCTCCTCGTGGCCTCGGATCACGCCGCTCACAGCGGCAACCGGAGCCCGTCATAGCCGAGCACCAGCGCGCCGAGGAAGTGCTCGCGCGCGATCGCGCGGACGTCGCTGCGCTCGGTGTCGGGATAGAAGTGCGTCAGCACCAGCTCCTTCACCTCGCTCGCCGCGGCGACGCGCGCCGCGGTGGACGGCGTCAGGTGGCGCGACGTCTCGCTCCCCTCGGGGAAGGCCGACTCCAGCACGTAGACGTCGGCGCCGCGGCCGAGCTCGACGGGCGTCTCGCCGACGCCCGTGTCGCCCGAGTAGGCGAGCGTCTTCTGATGGCCGCGGATGCGGTAGCCGAGGCTGTGGCCGAGATGGGGCATCCGCAACGCGACGCCTTCGAGCCGCTGCTGTTCGAGCGCGATCGAGAAGGGACCGGGTTCGAGCTCGACGAAGTCGAGGCGGGTCGGCGGCAGCGCGACCCAATCGCCGAAGACGCCTTGCCCGCGCTGCACGAGCTCGGCGATGCCGGTCGGTCCGACGATCGTGAGCTTGGAGGCTCCGAGCGCCGGGTTGCGCAGGCCGAAGAGGAGCGCGAAGAGGTCGAGGCAGTGATCGGGATGGAAATGGGTCACGAGCGCGGCGCGGACGCTCGGCAAGAGGACGCCGTGGCGCGCGGCGGCGCGGACGCTGCCGGGCCCTGGATCGACCAGCACGCCGCGACCGTCGGCGAAGCGGAGCAGGTGGCCGGGGCTGCCGCGCGTCGCGGTCGGCAGCGCCGTGCCCGAGCCGAGCACGATCCACTCGACCGGACGCGGGACGTTCGGATCCATCAGCTCGCGTAGCCGCGTGGATGGGCCTTCAGCCAGTTCCACGCGTGGCGCACCGTCTCGACGATGTCGCAGTGCTTCGCCTTCCAGCCGAGGAGACGCGCGGCCTTCTCGACGCCGCCGACCAGCGCCGGCGGATCGCCCTCGCGACGCGGCAGCACCTTGTAGGGCAGCGCCGCGCCCGTGACCGCGCGCGCCGCCGCGATCACCTCGAGGACGCTGTTTCCGCGGCCGGTGCCGAGGTTCACCGGCTCGAAGACGCCCGGCTTCATCACGCCGAGCGCGAGGCGATGCGCCGTCGCGAGGTCGGCGACGTGGACGTAGTCGCGGATGCAGGTGCCGTCGGGCGTCGGGTAGTCGGTGCCGAAGACCTCGAGCGGTCGCGTGCCGCCCGAAAGCGCGCTGCGCAGGATGTTCGGGATGAGATGGGTCTCGGGCTCGTGCCACTCGCCGAGCTTCCCGTCGGGGTCGGCGCCGGCGGCGTTGAAGTAGCGCGGCGCCACCACGGCGAAGCCGTAGGCGCGGCAGTACATCTCGAGCTGCTCCTCGCAGAAGCGCTTCGTGATCCCGTAGGGGCTGATCGGCGCGCGCGGGAGCTCCTCGGTGATCGGCACCTTGGCCGGGACGCCGTAGACGGCGCAGGTCGACGAGAAGACGATCCGCTTCACGTCGCAGGCGCGCATCGCCTCGAGCAGCTCGTGGAGGCCGCGCGCGTTGTCGCGGACGTACTTGGCCGGGTTCGTGACCGACTCGCCGACGTAGCAGCGCGCCGCGAAGTGCATCACGGCGTCGACCTTCCGGCTCCGGATCGTCTCGACGAGGAGGTCGCGGTCGCAGAGGTCCCCTTGGACGAGCGGCGCGTCGAGGGCGGCCGGCCGGTGGCCCTCCTTCAGGTCGTCGAAGAGGACGACCTCGTGGCCGCTGCGGCGCAGCTCGAGGACGGCATGGCTGCCGATGTAGCCCGCGCCGCCGGTGACCAGGATCATCCGTTCGCTCCCGCCACGCCCCGTCGTCAAGCTCTGCCGCCAGGACTTGGGCAGCGACGACCCGCAGTCCATTTCGGCGCGGCATCCTACAATCCCGCCCCGCGCCGGACCGGCGCGACGACCGCAAGAGGAAGCGAGGAACCATGACGATGCCCGCCCCCACCCGCGCGCCGCTGCGCGAAGCTTCGATCCCCGGCCTCACCGCCAAGCACCGCGGCAAGGTGCGCGACCTCTTCGACCTCGGCGACGCGCTCCTGCTCGTCGCGAGCGACCGCATTTCCGCGTTCGACGTGATCCTCGACGACCTGCTGCAGGACAAGGGCGAGGTGCTCACTCGCATCAGCGAGTTCTGGTTCCGGCGCTTCGAAGGCAAGGTGCGCCACCACCTGATCACGACCGACGTGGCGAAGATGCCGGCGCCGCTGCCGAAGCACCCCGAGCTGGCCGGCCGCTCGATGCTGGGCAAGAAGGTGAAGCCGCTGATGGCCGAGCTGGTCGTCCGCGGCTACCTCGTCGGCTCGGGCTGGGCCGACTACCAGAAGACGGGCGCCGTCTGCGGCATCAAGCTCCCCGCCGGGCTCAAGGAGGCGAGCAAGCTGCCGGAGCCGCTCTTCACGCCGTCGACCAAGGCGCCGAAGGGGCAGCACGACGAGAACATCGACTACGACCAGCTCTGCCGCATCGTCGGCGCCGAGAAGGCGAAGAAGGCGCGCGACCTCGTGATGTCGATGTACCTCGAGGCGGCGAAGTACGCCGAGAGCCGCGGCATCCTCCTCGCCGACACCAAGATCGAGATCGGCGAGGACGCCGAAGGGCTCCTCGTGATCGACGAGCTCTTCACCCCCGACAGCTCGCGCTTCTGGGCGAAGGAGAAGTGGGAGCCGGGCCGCTCGCCGCCGAGCTACGACAAGCAGATCATCCGCGACGCGCTCGTCGCGATGGGCTTCAACAAGAAGCCGCCGGCCCCGCGCCTCCCCGCCGAAGTGCTGCAGAAGGCGACCGCGGCGTACCACGAGATCTTCGAGCGGCTGACCGGGACGAAGTTCACGAGCCTCGCGAAGTAGTCGGCTCGGCGCCTAGCTCCCGCAGCCTTCGCTCGAAGAAGCGGCGCTCCGGCTCCTGCTTCGAGAGTCCGCACGCCTGCTCGTAGGCGGCGCGCGCCTCCGCGTTCCGGCCGAGGCGGCGCAGGCAGTCGGCGCGCGCGGCGTGGGCCGGCGCGTAATGGTCGAGCTCGCCGCCCGCGAGGAGCTCGTCGAGGCGCGCGAGGCCGGCGGCCGGACCGTCGCGCATCGCGAGCGCGGCGGCGCGGTTGAGCTCGACGACGGTCGACGGCTCGACGCGCCGCAGCAGTTCGTAGAGGCCGACGAGCTGCGTCCAGTCGGTGGCGGCGCTGCTCGGCGCCTCGGCGTGGACGGCGGCGATCGCGGCCTGCAGCGTGTAGGGCCCGAAGCGGCGCGCGGCGAGCGCGTGCTCGAGGCGCGAGACGCCCTCGGCGATCGCGACGCGGTCGAACTTGGAGCGCTCCTGCTCTTCGAGCGGGACGAGGTCGCCCGCCGCGTCGACCCGCGCGGCGCGGCGCGCGTCGTGGAGGAGCAGGAGCGCGAGCAGGCCGTTCGCCTCGGGATCGGGCAGCAGCTCGGCGAGGAGGCGCGCGAGTCGGATCGCCTCGGCGGCGAGGTCGGCGCGGTCGAGCGTCGCGCCCGACGACGCGAAGTAGCCCTCGTTGAAGACGAGGTAGACGACGCGCAGCACGGCGTCGAGACGCGCCGGCAGCTCCGCGCGATCGGGGAGCTCGAAGGCGACGCGCCGCTCGCGCAGCCGCGCCTTCGCGCGCACGATCCGTTGCGCCATCGCGGCCGGCGCGACGAGGAAGGCGCGCGCGATCTCCTCGGTCGCGAGGCCGCAGACCTCGCGCAGCGTCAGCGCGATCTGCGCCTCCTCGGGCAGCTCGGGATGGCAGCAGAGGAAGATCAGGCGCAGCGAGTCGTCGGCGAGCGGATCGTCGCCGGCCGCACCGCTCGGCGCCGCCTCCTCCGTGTCGATCCGCGTCGCGAGCTCGGCCAGGGCCACGTCGAAGCGCGCGCGCCGCCGCAGCGCGTCGATCGCGCGGAACCGTCCGGTCGAGACGAGCCACGCGCGCGCGTTCGCCGGCACGCCGTCGCGCGGCCACGCTTCGAGCGCCGCCGCGAACGCGTCGTGGAGCGCCTCCTCGGCGAGGTCGAGGTCGCCGAGGAGGCGCGCCAGCGTCGCGCGGATCGCCCGCCCGTCGCTGCGCCAGAGCGCGTCGAGCGTCTCCTTCATCGCGACCGCTACTGGTGGCAGCCCGCCGCGATGGGCCGCAGCTCGATCCCCCACCCGAGCTCTTCGCCGAGATGAGCCGCCGGATGGAGCGATGCGATCCGGACCGCCTCGTTCAAGTCGCGCGCCTCGATCAGGATCAGGCCGCCCACCTGCTCGCGCAGCTCGGCGTAGGGGCCGTCGGTCACCGTCGGCTTGCCACCGCGCGGCCGGATGGCGACGCAGTCCCATTCGAGGCTGTCGGCCGAGACGAGGTGACCGCTCCGCTTGAGCTCCTCGTCGTGCACCTTGCAGCGGGCGACCAGCGCCGCGAACTGCTCCTTCGTGAGCTTCTCCATCTTCGAACGGTCGCCGTAGGCGAGGACGAGGTAGCGCATCGCAGTCTCCAGCAGGGCCGACCATTCGACCCGCTAGCTGGTCGAACCGGAATCGACCGGATCGACAACCGGTTCGGGTCGCTTGGCGAACACCCAGCGGAGGACGAGCAGCGTCCCGACGATCAGCGATGCGCGCCACGCGAGGCGCCAGCGGAAGGCGGCGTCGGTGGCGAAGCGGACGCGGAAGGGGGAGACGAGGCCGCCGCGCTCGACGTGGCCGGCGGCGAGCAGTTCGCGGAGCGCCGCGTCGCTGCCGAGCCGCCGGCCGTGGGTCACGCCGGCCAGCAGCCCGGAGGCGCGCGCCGCCGAGAAGGAGGTGCCCGACTCCGTGGTGAGGGTCGTCTCGCGGCCGCCGCTTTCGATCAGCTTCTCGTTGCCGACCGCGGTGTTGAACCAGCCGTCGAGGCTCACGTCGACCCACGGCCCGAAGTTGGACGACGCCACGCGGCCGAGGTCGTTCGCGTTGCCGACCGCGATCACCGGCTCGAACGCGGCCGGGTAGTGCGGCGTCGCGACGCCGTCGTTGCCGGCGGCGGCGACCAGGATCACCTTCTCGCGATCGAGCGCCGCTAGCAGCGACTGCTCCGCCTCGGTCGACGCCGCGCTGCCGAAGCTCATGTTCACGACGATCGGCAGCGCGGGCCGCTCGCGCGCGAAGGCGAGGATCCGCTCGAGCGCGCGCACGACCTCTTCGGTCTTGAGCGCCGGCCCGAGGTCGATGCGCGCGATCGCGGCGGCGGCGGGCGCGGTGCCGATCAACGCCTCCGCCATGAGGTCGCCGTGGTCGCGCTTGCCGCCGGAGAAGGTGTCGACCAGGAAGATCAGCGCCGGCGCGTCGCCCACCTCGACCGCGAGCGCGCTCTTGGTCGCGTCCTGCACGCGCTCGCGCACTTCGGCGCTGCTCGGCAGGAACCAGCTCGTCAGCTCGACCGCGAGGACCAGCAAGAACGCCAGCGGCGCGACGAGGCGGAGGAGGGCGTGCGACGCGTCGCGACGCGGTGACGCGTCGTCGTCGCCGTTCCCATCGTCGGCAGCACGATCTTCCGGTCGCTCGTTCACGAGCAATCGCATCGCGTTCCTCGGCCCTTCACCCGGCGCTCCTCGTCTTGCAAGCCGCGCGCCGGCGGAAAAGAACGCCCCAGGGACCCCCGGGCTAACGTCCGGCGCTGCAGATCCGCCGCGGGCCGGTCGACATCGGTCGCGATGCGGGATCGAGTCGCGACGGAACGGGACGTCGCGGCGAGGCCCCATGCCAGGATGACGCGATGCCGGTGGCGACCATCGAGTGGACCGGGGAACTCCCGGGGGCGGCGCGCCTCATCGACCAGACGCTGTTGCCGGGGGAGTCGCGCTTCCTCGAGCTCGCGACGGCGGAGGCGATGCACGAGGCGATCAAGGTGCTCCGCGTCCGCGGCGCCCCTGCGATCGGCATCGCGGCGGCCTACGGCCTCGTGCTCGGCGTCCAGTCGTTCGGCGCGAGCGATCGTGCCGCGTTCGCCGCCGAAGTGGCGCGCGTCGCGGCCTACCTGCGCACCGCGCGTCCGACCGCCGTGAACCTCTTCTGGGCGCTCGACCGGATGGAGCGGCGCGCGAAGAGCGACGCCGCGCGCAGCGTCGCCGAGCAGAAGCGCGGCCTCCTCGCCGAAGCGCGCGCGATCCACGACGAGGATCGCGCGATGTGCCGCGCGATCGGGCGCCACGGCCTGGCGCTGGTGCGCGACGGCGCGACCGTGCTGACCCATTGCAACGCGGGCGGCCTCGCGACCGCCGACTACGGCACCGCCCTCGCGCCGCTCTACGCGGCGCACGAGGCGGGGCGCCGCTTCACCGTCTTCGCCGACGAGACGCGGCCGCTGCTGCAGGGCGCGCGCCTCACGGCGTGGGAGCTGCAGCAGGCGAAGATCGACGTGACGCTGATCTGCGACGACATGGCGGCCGTCGCGATGCGCGACCGCAAGGTCGATCTCGTGATCGTCGGCGCCGACCGGATCGCGGCCAACGGCGACACCGCCAACAAGATCGGCACCTACGGCGTCGCCGTCCTGGCGCGCCACCACGGCGTCCCGTTCTACGTCGCCGCGCCGAGCTCGACCTTCGACCGCTCGCTGCCCGACGGCACGCGCATCCCGATCGAGGAGCGCGCCGGCGCCGAGATCACCCACGGCTTCGGGCGCGCCACCGCGCCGGCCGGCGTGAAGACGTGGAACCCCGCGTTCGACGTCACGCCGCGCGAGCTGATCGCCGGCATCGTGACCGAGCACGGCGTGATCGAGCGGCCCGACGCGCGCCGCATCGCCGACTTCTTCGCCAAGCACGAGACGAAGCACCACGCCAAGCACCAGGGAGGGACCTCATGAAGCTGCCCATCGACGAGACGCAGGCGCCGAGCGACCTCGCCGCGCCCGAGTCGCCGGCCGGCGAGAAGAAGCGGCGCCGGCGGAACGAGCGGAACGCCGCAGCCTATGACGACGACGTCTGCGAACTGCTGAAGGCGGTCGACGAGTGGCGGCGCAAGTCGGGTCGCACCTACCCGGCGTGGAGCGAGACGCTCCAGCTGCTGAAGAACCTCGGCTGGCGGAAGGTCGGCAAGGCGGTCGAGCCGGTGCCGGCGCCCGTCGAGCCGCTGCCGGAGAAGGCGTCGAAGCGCTGAGCGACGGCGCAAGCCGGTCGCGCGCGGCGCTACTGTCGCCGCGATGGCGACCGGCCCGCGACCGCACGACCCTGCCCGCTTCGCGCCGCTGGCGGTCGCGCTCCTCGCGGGCGCCCTGGCCGGCGTCGCCGAAGCGGCCGGCTTCGCGTGGGCGCAACGGCAGTACCTGCGCAGCGTGGCGGAGTGCCTCGTCGTCTTCGGCGCGCCCGTCGCGCTTGGCGCGAGCGGCGCGTTCGTCGGCACGCTGCTGCTGCGGCGCTGGATCGCGCCGGCGCCGGTTCGGCTGCTCGTCCCGTACGGAGTCGCAGTCGCGGCGGTGCTGCGATGGCGGCGGACCGACTTCGCGGGCAGCGGCGCGTGGCTCGCGACGACGGCGGTCGCGCTGGCAGGAGCGCTCTGCATCGTCGCGTGGCGACGGCCGGGCGAGCGAGCGGCGAAGCGCTGCGTGGTGGCGGCGGGCGTCGCCCTCGTCGCGTGGCCGCTGGGGTCGATCGCGGCTTTGGCGGCGGAGCGGGACGGGCCGCCGCCGCGCGAGGAGCCGTCGCGCGCGGTCGCGCACCCGCGCGTCGACGGGCCGCCCGACGACGCGCCGCGTCACGTCGTGCTGGTCACGTGGGACACGGTGCGCGCCGACGTGTTGCCGCTCTTCGGCGGCGGCGGGCTCGACACGCCGAACCTCGACCGCCTCGCGCGCGAGGGGATCACCTTCGACCGCGCCACCGCCGTCGCGCCGATCACCGGGCCGGCCCACCTCTCGCTGCTGACCGGCCTCTACCCGCCGCAGCATGGCCTGCGCAGCAACGGCGATCCTGCGCCGCCCGCGACCGGCCCCCACCTCGCCGAGCTGCTGCGCGACCACGGCTTCGCGACGGCGGGCTTCGTCAGCAATCTCGCGCTCATGCGGCGCAGCGGCTTCGACCGCGGCTTCGACCGCTTCGACGATCGTCCGTCGGCGCCGAGCCTCGCCCGCTTCGCGTCGCTGGCGCGCCTCGGCTCGATCTTCCTGCAGCGCGTCGTGCCCGCCGCATGGGGCGCGCTCGCCCACCAGACGCCGGGCGCCGTGACGCTCGCGCGCGCGAGGGAGTGGCTGGCCGAGCCGCACGAGCTGAGCTTCCTCTGGACCCATTTCTACGACGCCCACGCGCCCTACGACCCGCGCGAGCCGTTCGCGGCGCGGACGCGCGCGCGCGCGAACGAGGGGCTGCGCGCCGTCGATGCGCGCGCGCAGGCCGACGTCGTCGCGCAGCGCGGCGAGGTCGAGGAGCTCGATTCCCTGCTCGGCGAGCTGCGCGCCGCGCTCGAAGTGCGCGACCCCGGCCTCGCCCGCACGCTGTTGATCGTCGTCGCCGACCACGGCGAGTGCTTCGGCGAGGGCGGCCTGCGCGGCCACCACCAGAGCCTGCTCCACGCGACGCAGCACGTCCCGCTCGTGCTGCGGCTGCCGAGCGGGGATGGGCGCCACGCCGCGCTCGCCGGCATGCGCGTCGCCGAGCCCGTCTCGCAGATCGATCTGCTGCCGACGATCGCCGCGGCGCTCGGTCTCGCGCCGCCGCCGGAGTGCGAAGGGCTCGACCTCCTCGCGCTCGCCGCCGGCAGCGACGCACCACCGCGCGGCCTCTACCTCGAAGCGTTCCAGCACGCCCTTGGCCCACGCCGCCTGCAAGGCTGGACCGAGGCCGGCTGGAAGTACCTGCGCGACCGCGAAGGCCACGAGCAGCTCCTCCGCCTCGACGCCTCCGGTCACGAGCAGCCCGTCGACGACCCCGCGCGGCGCGACCTCCTGCGCGCCCGCCTCGACGGCTGGCTCGCCACCCACCAAGGCGCCAGCGACGACGTGCCGCCCGCGTCCTCCAGCAGCGACGCCGAGGCGCTGAAGGCGCTTGGCTACGGAGAGCGGTGACCGCCGTTCCGAATCGGGTTCGATTCGGCGGCTCGCGGTTCGCGCCGGCTCCGGTGCAGGACCGTGCTCTCCGCAGGTGCCGCAGGGCGGCCGGGGAAACGAGTCCACCGGCTGGCTGGAGGTTCCCATGGTTCGATCACGCTTGCTCGTCGCGGGGCTGCTGCTCGCGGCGTCCGTCGCCGTGGCGCTGGCCGTGCCCGCGCGCCGTTCCGTGGCGCAGGAGGCGCCGAAGAGCGACAGCGTCGAGCGAGAGCCGCTCGGCTACTTCATGGCACGCAAGCTCGACCACTCGCAAGCGCTCTTCGCGGCGCTCGCCGTGAGCGACCTGGCGCGCGCGTCGCAGGAGGCGCAGAAGCTGGCGCTCCTCTGCCTCGACGAGCAGTGGAACGTCGTCCAGTCCCCCGAGTACGGCGAGCGGACGCAGGACTTCCGGCGGACGATCGGCTCGCTCGACAAGGCCGCTCGTGCGAAGGACCTCTCCGGCGCGCAGCTCGACTATCTCCAGCTCGCCGGCCAGTGCTTCTCGTGCCACAAGTACGTCCGTGACGAGTCGCCGCCGCGCCGGAAGTGAACGGCCGATTCGAAGCGGGCTCGAAACGGCGGCAGGCCGTTCACGTCGCCGCGCAGGCGGGAGGCGTTCATCGTCCGTGCGGCGCTACCGCCGTGTCGAGGAAGCGCGTCACCACCTGGGTGTCGGCGGGATCGCTCCCGAAGTTGCAGCCTTCGTGGCCGCCGGCGACCGGGTGGAAGAGCGCAGGCGCGGCATGCGGGTCGTCGCGGCGGCTGGCCTGCACGGCGGCGAAGAGCTCCTCGCCGTGGTGGAAGCGGACGATCGTGTCGCCGCGGCCATGGATCACCAGCCACGGCACGCGGATCTCCGCGGCCTTCGCGCGATTGTCGTAGTGGATGCGGGCGAGCGTGCGGACCGGCAGGAAGGGGAAGCGCTCGGCGCCGACGTCGGGGATCGAGGTGAAGGCCGATTCGGTGATCAGCGCGGCGACCGGCCGACGCCGCGCCAGCTCGACCGCGACGCCGCCGCCGAGTGACTGGCCCCACGCGACGATCCGCTCCGGCGCGAACCCCGCCTCGCGCAGCGCGTCGTAGCCGGCCTCCGCGTCGCGATAGGTCCCCTCCTCGCTCGGCGACCCGCCACTGTTGCCGTAGCCGCGGTACTCGACGAGCAGCGTCGTCCAGCTCGCGCGACGCAGCTCGCGCGCGAGTCCGACGAGTCCCGCGATCGAACCGGCGTTGCCGTGGAAGTAGACGACCGCTCCCTTCGGCGCATCGGCGTCGAACCGCCACGCCTCGAGCTCCACGTCGTCCGAGGTCTTCAGCCGGAGGTCGTGCCACGGCAAGCGGGCGCCCGCCGGCATGCGTTGCGGCGGCTCGGACGGATGCCAGACCAGCTTCTCCTGGAAGAGCAGCAGCCCGGCGCAGGCCAGCAACCACGTGAGCGCGAGCGTCCGGATCACGGTCACCATCCACGACGGGAGGCGTCTCTTGCGGCCGACCCGCCGAGTGGCGGGCTCCGACGTGTCCGACGCGAGGGAGTCGACCATGAACCCGTTCCTCGTTCCGTTCGCCGCCCTGCTGCTCGCCGTCGCGTCGTCGTGGACGAGCCCGACGGCCGCGGCTTCCCGCGTCGTCGCGCCTTCCCGAGTAGGGAGCGAGGCGCGCGTCGTCACGCCGGAAGAGCGGCGCGCCTTCTATCGGACCGCCGGCAAGGAGCTCCTCGATCGCCCGGTCCACCTCCACG
>Ga0315910_10000504_pt1 | contig 38645 bp, 31 predicted proteins | sample EdamamesoilMG_FD_204470 | JGI IMG/M metagenome (GOLD analysis project Ga0315910, IMG submission 204470) | Garden soil microbial communities collected in Santa Monica, California, United States - Edamame soil | ecosystem: Environmental > Terrestrial > Soil > Garden | place: USA: California...
AAGTGTTGATGCGAATGGAAAAATTTCAGGCCTGACATCGGGGGTAGCCACGATTTCGGCTGTCAGCATGGATGGTATTAAGAAAACAAGTATGCGGGTAGTTGTGGGTGATGGTAGCGTTACCGCAGAGGAGGATGAAATTGAGCCAGTGAATGGTTTGCAGTTGTTCCCCAATCCGGCATCAGGCAGTGTTTCGGTTTCTTACCAAGTGACGCGAATACAGGAAGTCAAGGCTGATGTATTGAATGTCGTTGGAAGCAACGTTCTGGAAATATCATTTCTCTCGACAGTTGGTAACAATGTGAAGACTTTTTCATTAGAAGGTTTCTCTCCCGGGGTGTATGTTTTTCGGATTCGAACGGCTGACGGAATACAAATGAGAAAACTGGTTGTGAACGAGTAAGCAAGCTATATGAATACTATCTCAATCTTTAAAGTATCATTTCTCAGTTTGCTTTTCCTTGTGGTATCGATTATCGCACAGGCTCAGAATCCCTTTGTAAAAAGTATTTATACGGCCGATCCTTCAGCGCATGTGTGGGCGGATGGCCGGTTGTATGTTTATCCATCGCACGATATCGAACCACCACAAGGTTGTGATCTGATGGACAAGTATCATGTCTTCTCTACCGATGATATGATTCACTGGACGGACCATGGAGAAATTCTAGGTGCAGCTGATGTGGCGTGGGGCCGGCCGGAAGGTGGCTTTATGTGGGCTCCGGATTGTGCCTATAAAAACGGAACGTACTATTTCTATTTTCCCCATCCCACCGGAAGTGGTGATCAATGGAATTCTACCTGGAAGATTGGTGTGGCCACCAGCACCGAACCGGCTGCCAACTTTGAAGTGCAGGGATACATTGAAGGGTTGAAGTCAATGATTGATCCCTGTGTATTGGTGGATGATGATGGACAAGCTTACTTGTACTACGGTGGGGGTGGGCAATGCGAGGCTGGCAAGCTGAAGGATAACATGATTGAAATTGATGGAGGCATGCAAGCCATGCAAGGGCTGGTTGATTTTCATGAAGGCGCATGGGTGCATAAGTATCAGGGCAAGTACTACTTGTCGTATGCGGATAATAATCCCTCGGGTGGAAATCAGCTGCGGTATGCAGTAAGCGATAGTCCGCTAGGCCCCTGGACCTACAAAGGTGTTTATGTTAAATCAACCGGTAGCCCGACTAATCATGGATCTATTGTGGAATACAAGGGACAATGGTATGCATTTTATCACAACAGTATACTGTCAGGGCATCCGTGGCTACGCTCCATTTGCGTTGACTCACTGTTCTACAACGAAGAGGGTACTATTCAACTGGTGAACCAAACGCGCAAGCATGGAACACCTTTTGCAACACAGCCGGTTTCGATTCCCGGAACTATCGAAGCCGAGGATTACGATGCAGGTGGTCAAGGAATGGCGTATAGTGATACCGAAACATTGAACAATGGAAACGCTTACCGTACTACTGAAGGGGTGGATGTAGAGATGAATAGCCCTGGAAATTATAACATAGGCTGGACCAATGAAGGCGAGTGGTTGGAATATACCGTGCATGTTGCAGAGAGCTCATCGTACACCATCCGGACAGTGGCAGCCTCGCCCAACAACAATAGCAGTATCCGGTTTAAACTCGATGGTAATGACATTACTGGTTCTATTATCATTCCGAATACTGGTGGGTGGCAAACGTATCGTCCCATTTCAACCACGGGAATACAACTGGATGAGGGGATTCATGTCCTTCAGCTGTTTGAAGAGACGGGCGGTTTTAATCTTGATAAAATCAGTATTGAGAAAGAGATCGTTGCTTCAGTTTCTACTGGGCAGCAACGCGCACTCCATCGTGTTTACCCCAACCCGGCTTCGACAGCGGTAATAATTGAAGGTTCCGAACACAACCCGGTGATACGGCAATCGGCTATTTTCGATATGCGTGGTCAGTTGGTGGAGAGATTTGATCATTCAGAAAGGGATAGAAAGAAGGTAATAGACGTAAGCAGAATCAGTCCGGGTTGTTATGTTATTAAAATTTACACAACCCATTCGATCGAAACAAAAAAGGTGGTAATCAACCGATAAAATTGAAATAAAATTAAAGTAGTAATCCTGTAATCAACACATCATGTCTTGTCAACGTAATCACAATAATCAAGGTCTGTTTTTTTTCATCGCATTGTTTTTCATGACCATCAGCGCTGCGGCTCAAAAGAATCCGTTTATCACGCAGATGTTTACAGCCGACCCTTCAGCCCGTGTGTGGTCAGATGGACGTTTATATGTTTATGCTTCGCATGATATTGCCCCGCCACGAGGTTGCGATTTGATGGATCAATACCATGTGTTTTCAACCGATGACATGGTGAATTGGGTTGATCATGGCGAGATACTACGTTCTAGTCAGGTGAAGTGGGGGCGGCCAGAAGGTGGATTTATGTGGGCACCAGATTGTGCCTATAAGAACGGCACCTACTACTTTTATTTTCCACATCCCAGCGGCAGCGACTGGAATAACACCTGGAAGATAGGGGTAGCCACCAGCAAGTATCCGGCAAAAGATTTTGAAGTACAAGGCTACATTGAGGGGTTGGCATCGATGATTGATCCTTGTGTATTTATTGACGATGACGGACAAGCCTACTTCTACTATGGCGGTGGGGGAAAGTGTGAAGGAGGAAAATTAAAAGATAATATGATGGAGATTGATGGCGCGATGAAACCGATGGAAGGACTAGAAGATTTTCACGAAGCCAGCTGGGTGCACAAATATAAAGGGGTATACTACTTGTCGTATTCCGATAATCATGATGAAGGAAACAGTAACGATGGAATAAAAGGCGATAACCGGATGCGTTATGCTACCAGCAACAATCCGTTAGGTCCCTGGAAGTATCAGGGAATTTACATGGCACCTACCGACAGCTATACCAATCATGGATCGATTGTGGAGTATAAGGGGAAATGGTATTCGTTCTACCACAACAGCACGCTTTCAAAGCACGACTGGCTCCGGTCAATATGTGTAGATCGGCTTTATTACAATAAGGACGGAACAATTCAACAGGTAAAGCAGACGACCACAAAGTAAGGTACTAACACATTGACAGGCAAACGGCGCCCTGAAAGTGCTACCGCTTATGCTGTTTCAATCAAGATGCCGTCTAAGGCGCCACAAAATTGCGCTCGATCTGCCTTCGTAAGCTTTCCACTGAATTATAATACAACGCATCGTCAGCAACCATCCAGCCAAGCTGTGGTTCCCAATGATACGCGTAACTGGACAACGTGAGACGGTCGTTGATTAAGTGTTTCGTAGGAGACGTACGCAAGCGTCAAAATTGTGAATTGACTGCGTGCATTCTTTTCCAAAATTGCCTTTATGATAGATAACGCTGTGGTACCAGTGGTAAGGATATCGTCAATGATCAATACCTTCCGATGAAATTCTTCGACAGTGGCCACATGATACGCATCGAGCAAAACATGTTGCCGCTCCGCAGTTCGTAGCCTCGCATACTGTTTCAAGGCTTGACAACGACCTGACTATCGTGCATGGTTTTGAATTCTGACGCGCAGCAAAACCTTCAGTAGCGCACGCTATCCATGCGGCCCTATCGATAGGCCAGCTTTACTTGAAGCGAAGGAGACTTTTCGAGAGACCATCGACACCAGCGGCAAGTTTTCGATAGTGACAAAGGTAGTAGTGATCTACTTCAAGATTGGCCAGCTTTAATTTTTGATGCCGCAAATTCACAACCAACATGCGATTTAGTTCTGTTGCAAAGGTAAGCCTTTGCAGCGTGTTAAAAGAACAATGGGACGATGGAAAGCTTGAACTGGTAGAACAGTTTAAGTCTTGTTAACCAACAGAGCCAATCGTGTGCTTGGCATCGTTGAGGTTTCAACCGGAGGGATAGCCGGAACGGTGGCTGATCCCAAGTTGATCTTTGCAGCCGCACTCAAGGGCGCAGCAACAGAGATCATTCTTTCACACAATCATCCATCCGGTAATCTTGCACCAAGTCAGGCGGATATTGACGTGACACGAAAAATTAAGGAAGGAGGGAAGTTGTTGAAGATCGCAGTGCTGGATCACATCATCATCACAAGCGAACGATATTTTTCCTTTGCAGATGAAGGGTTGCTCTGATCCTAAAGATGAATCCGTGTCATGAAAGCCATACGTTATTTGCTTGATACTTATCAAGATGTGTCTAAACATCATAACCTAAAAGTTGCAGGAGTTAGTACTTTTTTACCATCGGTAGGTGGGGTTATGCGGGTGGTGAGTTCGCTAACTTGCAGCCATCAGGGGTGAGGACGTTTACGGTGTTGATTCGAAGTGGCATTGTGTAGACCAAGCAACGTTCATCAGAGTGAAGTATCGCATTTGTTATCGGTTACATAAATTAAAATGACCCATGAAAAAGATGTCAAGAATTCTGCTGGGAACCATTGGTCTCCTTGCACTGCTCTTCGTGTACAGTTGCCAGCCCACCATTAAGAAAGGTGATGTGCTGCTGGCGCTGGATTCCGATTCGCTCTTCGTTGGTGCTTATGCGAAAGTAAAACTGAAATTTGCACCTGGATTTGGGCTGGAAGATGTCGAGTTTGCACTCAGCGATCAACCGAAGTCTGGAGAGGTAAGTCTTTCGCAAGATCAGGAGTTCGATCCGTCAAACCCGGATGTTATGCTTATTGCCGGATATGCTCCCGGCAACTATCGCTTTTTAGTATTTGCTAAGGGCACAACCGATACGGTGGCAACGATCGACTATAAGGTCACGTCCTCCTGGGTGAATGAGATAGCCGGACCACCCTTGGCATTCACAGAAATTGTCCCGCATCAAACAGGAGGATCCGCTTGGGGTGGTGGACCAGGTGGCCTGCAGAATGTGAACGTCATTCCCGCAACCGGCACGCGTAGAATGGCCATTGTATTGGTGGATACGGAATCACAGCGGTACACCACAAACGCTACAGACCTCCAAGCTATACGCGATCAGTGGATAGACGAAGTGATCGATGGTGTGGCTACTGGCGGTGTGATGCAGAGTGTCCGTCAATATTACCGAGAAGCATCCTATAATACCTTTGATATTGCTGCCGATATCGTTGGCCCCGTACAGTTGAGTGACGACTGGGAAACATACTACAGCCTGAACGACGATGGACTGTGGATACCGATGGCAGGGTTCTGGCAAGCGGCCATCACGGCAGCCGATGATCTGGTCAACTTTAGCAACTATCAAACTATTGTGTTTGTTTCCCAGACGGTGGCTGCCGTGGCTCCCAATCCCCAAAAGTTTGCCTGGCCTTACGCATCAATCGGATCATGGGGTCCCTACGTCACCGCAGAGGGAAATTTCAACCTTGGCGTCATTTCTATGCCGTTCAATTGGGATGTTGTCGATGGTCGCCGTATTCGGGCAACATTTACGCATGAGCTTGGCCACAACCTGGGAATGGGTGATCAGTATGCGCCTTCCGTCCCGATGCCAGGGCCTCCACCGGATACCCGTAACGTTGGATCGTGGGATATGATGCACGCTGAAGGAAATCTGCCTCACTTTTCGATTGCGCACCGCATGCTATTGGGTTGGGTGAATCCAACGTGGATGGAGGCTTTCAATTTTTCGTCCATGGCAACGCCGGTAGACCAGACGATTACACTAAGCGCGATCGAATCAGGAGCACCCCCGGCAGGCAGACGAGCCGGAATTGAAATACGGTTGGCTGATGGATGGAACTACTATATCGAGTACAGAAACCGACAGGCAGGACAAATTGGAGACCAGAATCTGCCCACGAACAATCGGATCTTGGGAACGGATATGGTTTCATCGCCATACACTCCACCGATCTCACGCCCCGGAATCCTCTTGTTAACAAATGATACCGATGGCGATGGTGCTGTGCTCGGCAATGGAAACAATTATCGCGAGACGGATTTTACCGATCCGGTTTACCCTACTGATTTCTCAGTAGATGTCAGTGGCATAGATGGTACGAAAGCGGACGTGCGTATTCGCTATGGTGTAAATAGCAAACCTGACCCTTCCATACGACCATGGCCAGCGAGCGCAGACCGACCGTATCAAAGCCCCGACATCGAAGTTCAAAATGCCCGAAACCTTGCCGATCCCGCATGGTTCAATGTACCATGGGTAGGGAATGTGAATACGGTCATCGCCACCGTGAAGAATAACGGCAACCTGGCGGCACCAAACGTACGCGTCAACTTTTCCGTCAAGGATTTCACCGTGACCAATGCACCAGAAACCTCCATAGGCTCATCAGTCCAAAATATCCCGGCACTTGGAACCACAACCTTTACGGCAAGTTGGACACCACCTGCTACAGGTCACTATTGCATTATCGTACGTATTCCGTTGTATCAGACTCCCGGTGCCGGATCGGTCGTGGAGATGACGGAGCTTAACAATGTTGCGCAATCAAATTATGACCGATTTATTTCCGGTACCGCATCTCCCGCTTCACGCGAGATAACGTTTCTGACAGTACATAATCCATATGCTGACTCCACCCGGATCTTTATCACGGCCGGACAAACAAATCCAAATTATAGGACATACCTTGAACACCGCTGGCTCAAGTTGGCTCCCAAAGAATCCAGGAAAGTCAAAGTGATGATGGAGTTCGATCCAACAGCACCAATCAAACAGGATGTGCAGTCCCGGGAAAAATTCCGAAAGGTCCCAAACGATGTTAAACTGGCAGCACATATTGAAGATCCAACCATGAAACCCATTCATAGTGCGGACCAGACCGGCGGGGCGCAAGTCCAGATCGTCACAGGCAGGAAAACAAAAGTCGGGCGATTCACGGTGGAACAAAATTCGATCAGCGGTACTATCGTAACTGTGGATGATGGAAAAGCAGTTCCGGGAGGAAAAGTCATCATCCGAATTGATCGGGATGGCAAGCCGGAGAACATGGGGTATGAAACAATCGAAATGAAGGAAGGGTATTTTGCAGCTACTCTCAAGGAAAACTGGCGTGTGATCTCAGCGTACTATGTCCCCCTGCCAGGCTTTTCAGATTGTGAGAGCGAACCCGTGCAACATAAGTGATCGCGTAAAGTAGCAAACGGTCTTGTATGCCGGATGAAACGCATCGCATGACGGGCAGCCCGAGAGCGGTGAGGTTACAAGCTCTGATAACGGCAGGTGCTTCCAGGAATCAGTAGTCAGGCGTAACCTTACTACAGTGCCTGGAAGCTTTTTTGTTATTGAACCAATCCGATTCCAAGGTTGATTTACGGCCATCGCAAGTCGACTGATTTGGTGAGCTTATACCCTTCTGTGGACCCTCTTTTGTATTCCTGAAAACTTTATTGAATATTAGGAATCAATACCGTTGAGGTTCATATTTTTCTCGCGCTGTAAAAACCATGGAGTTTACTGAAGATCAAATCTTTTCATTGGCCCCGGATGAGTCGTCTAAGAAATCCGGAAAGGAACTAGCCAATCCATCGAAGTGGAGCAAGCGCCAGTTTAGTGAGCGTGCCCTGTGGGGCGAATGCCAGGGTAGTGGAAAACTACCGTATCAAACTCAGGTCGATCTCAGCAACGTAGCCTTTAAGTGTTCATGTCCAAGTCGTAAGTTTCCATGCAAGCATGGGTTGGGCTTAATGCTTTTGTATGCGCGTGATAGGAAGTTATTCAGCCAGGCATCAGAACCTGATTGGGTCACCGGTTGGTTAGATAAACGGACGGAGAAGGAAGAGAAGAGGGTTGAGAAGAAAACAAAGGAGAAAAGTGTTGATCCGGCAGCACAAGCCAAGCGCCAGGAGAACAGACTCAAGCGTGTCGAAGAAGGCATGGGTGAACTCCGGCTATGGATCAATGATATTGTTCGTAATGGATTCTTGAATATCCCTGGAAGAGGACCAGCTTACTTTGAAGCAATGGCCAAGAGAATGGTAGATGCTCAGGCTCCCGGTCTTGCTGCTATGGTTCGTAAATTAGGGAGTGTAAACTTTTTTCAAGATGCCTGGCAAACACCTTTTCTGGATCAACTCATTCGCATCTACCTGTTACTTGAAGGGTTCCCGAGAATGGAATCGTTATCAACAGAGTTGCAGTCAGAAATGAAAACATGGATTGGCTTTACGCAAAGTCAGGAGGAAGTAAAAGCTGAGTCTGGCATTCGGGATGATTGGTTTGTACTAGCAAAGCAATCCGATAAGGAAGAGAACCTGAACATTGAGCGCAACTGGTTGTACGGCCTTCAGTCGCAACGCTATGCGTTGATCTTACAGTTTTATGTCAAAGGACAAATTCCAGAAGTAAACTTGTTACCCGGATCATGGATTGATGCAGAGCTGTGTTACTTTAAAGGTTCTCATCCGTTGAGGGCTTTGGTTAAACAACAATATGGTGTTAAGCAACCTGGTGTTGTGCCAGGGCTGCCATCATGGAACGATGTGATGGGATCCATAAGCAAGATTTTGGCGGTGAATCCATTTCTTGAAAACTTCCCGGTGATCATTGATAACGTAATACCCATAAAAGGAAATAATCAGTGGATGTTGAAAGACGAAGCAGGAGGAGGAGTTACCATTAGTCAGTCATTTCAATTTCCGTGGAAACTCATGGCGTTGAGTGGAGGTGCTCCATTAAAAGTTTTTGCAGTTGGTAAGGAGCATGAGTTCGAACCCCTGGGTGTGTGGGTGAATGGCAACTATAAATTACTGGTATGAAGTTTTGGGATGGTATCATCAATAACGCAACGTTAGGCAGTGCCAAGATGCCACTGAGGAGTCATGACCTTCCGGAGTATATCACGGAGAGTATTGAACTGAATGAACAGACTGAACCGGAAGAAGATTTTCTTCGCCTGGCAGGTCTTGCTTACCAGTATCGACAAGCCGGATCCACGGCATTGGATTTGAATTTGATCTCGCAGTCGCCCGCGGCAAAAGAAGAGTTTCCTTACGCTTCACCAACGTCAACCAGTATTTTCAAGACGATCATGTCAGAGGAGTTGTACCCCTTGCTGATCTTGTGGTTGCAGCAATGCGAATCGAAAAGGGTTCTGACAGAACCAGAGTTGATACCGGAGCTGTTGGAAATAGCATCCAGAAAAAAAGAACTTCGGAAGATAATTTTAACAGTTTGTGGTAAGCGAGGGGAGTGGTTAAGCAAACTCAATCCAGAGTGGGATTTCTATACGGTTACAAGTGATGTTAATAGTATCTGGCAAACCGGAAAGCCTGAAGAGCGAAAAGAATTATTGCGTGAACTTCGGGTTTCCGATCCATCGAAGTCAATTGAGTTATTGCAATCTACCTGGGATTCAGAAGGGGCAAATGAGAAAGCTGCATTTCTTGAAATTTTAAGAACCAATCTGGTGGACACGGATCGTGTCTGGTTGGAAAGCCTCAAGGAGAAAGGGCAGAAGGTGAATTCCATCATCCTTGATTTATTGAAATCAATTCCATCATCTGCTGTTGTTCAACACTATTGGAATACGGTTAAGGATGCCGTTACCATCAGGACCGGCAAGGCTTTATTGGGAATGATCAACAAAACGGTGATCGAGGTGAATGAGAATTTCCCAGTTCCTGAATCAGTATTTAAAGCCGGAATTGAAAAGTTGAGCAGCAACAAACAGGTTAGCGACAATCAGCACATTTGGTTTCAATTGATTTCGGCCGTTCCTCCTTCGAATTGGAACGAGCACTTCAACCAGAACTGCCAAACCATCATCGAACTCTTCCGGAAAGAGAAAAAGTCGGCCATATATCTTCCAGCGTTGGTGTTAGCAGCGATAAAATTTAGGGATGTACAGTGGATGAAAGATTTGCTTGATCACAGTGAAGAAGACTTGATCGCGTCATCGGTTGGATTACTCGTACGCGCGTTGCCAGGAAGAGATAGAAATGCATACGCGGTACGATTCATCAAACAAAAGCCACAAGAGTTGATCCCGATATTATTGGAGCAGAATGAGGAGTGGAGCGTTGAACTGGCACGGGCAATACTAAGGTTTACGGCCAACGAGGTTTATGCTTACAACAAAACGTTTTACAAACCGGCTTCATCGTTGATTCCAATCAAGATGCTGGAAGAGTTAGATTCCTTTATGCCTTCTGAAGATCAGAAGAAAGTGTATTGGAAGACTCAGTCCGATGAACTTTCACGATTACTCGATATAAAGAAACAAATCCTTCAATCATTTTAATATGGCAACAGTATTACGTCAGCATGCCGAGCAGCAATTTGCGCAGGAACTGGAAGAACTTCAGAAACAGGATTCCGACAAGAAACCACCCAACTGGAAACTCTCACCTCAAGCAGTTGTCGCTTATCTTCTGGGGAAGAAGCTAAAGAATGGTTTTGAAGTTTCACCGAAATACATCGGCAGCCAGCGATTGATCGAGATTGCCGTAGCAACCCTGACTACCGACCGCGCTCTATTATTATATGGACTTCCTGGTACTGCAAAATCGTGGGTATCGGAACACCTTTCTGCTGCGATCTCAGGAGATTCAACCATGATCGTTCAGGGAACGGCAGGAACCAGCGAAGAAGCGATCCGTTATGGTTGGAACTATGCAAAACTGCTAGCAGCAGGTCCTTCGGAAAAAGCTTTGGTAGAAACGCCCGTAATGAAAGCCATGAAGGACGGTAAGATTGTGCGTATCGAGGAACTTACGCGCATCGGTTCTGATGTGCAGGATACGTTGATCACTGTATTATCGGAAAAGACTTTGCCCATTCCTGAACTCAATACAGAAGTACAAGCTGTTAAAGGATTCAATGTGATCGCCACCGCAAACAATCGCGACAAAGGTGTGAATGAATTATCGGGTGCTTTGAAGCGAAGGTTCAATACCGTAATACTTCCTTTGCCGGATAGCATGGACGAGGAGATCGATATTGTAAGAAGGAGAGTGGCAAGTTTTGAAAAAGTAATGGAGCTACCGGCCGAGCCACCGGCGATAGCAGAGATCAAACGCATCGTTACAATCTTTCGTGAACTTCGTGCGGGTGTTACGTTGGACGGAAAAATAAAACTTAAAGTCCCGACCAGCACACTCAGTACCGCAGAAGCAATATCGGTGGTGAACAATGGTATGGCGATGGCAGCTTACTTTGGTGACGGTTCCATGAAGGCTGCCGACCTTGCTGCCGGTATTATCGGAGCAATAGTAAAAGATCCTGTTCAGGACAAAATTGTGTGGCAGGAATATCTGGAAACAGTGGTGAAGCCACGCGATGAGTGGAAAGATATTTACAGAGCTTGCCGTGACCTGGGCGTATGAGTGTTCATGTATTAGGGATACGGCACCATGGGCCAGGGTCTGCCAGGAATGTAAAGGCATTTCTTGAGCAGACTAAACCAGACATCATTCTGGTAGAGGGGCCGCCTGAGGGAGATGAACTTCTTCGGTGGTCAACCCATAGTGCATTAAATCCACCCGTTGCAATTTTAGCTTACCGACCAGACGAACCCAAGCGAGGTGTGTTTTATCCCTTTGCTGAGTTCTCACCAGAATGGCAAGCGATACAATTTGGTGTTCGTAACAAAATACCGGTTCGGTTTATTGATCTTCCGTTGGTGCACAAGTTTGCGTTAGAGCAGGAGGAAGAGAAGAAGGATGAGCAACCTACTGATCAGTCCCTGGCAAGTTCAGAACTAGCCATTGAAGTTAATCACGATCCGATCGGATACTTAGCTGAAGCGGCAGGGTTTACGGATGGCGAGCGTTGGTGGGAGAATATGTTTGAGCATCGTCTTAATCATGACGGTGTATTTGATGCTGTTCATGAAGCGATGGATGTGTTGCGTTCAACGTTGCCCGAAAAGAATAATCGAATCGAGATGCTGCGTGAAGCACACATGCGCAAGATCATCCGACAGGCTGAGAAAGACTCGTTTAATAATATTGCCGTTATCTGCGGAGCGTGGCATGCGCCTGTGTTGGTGAATATGCCAAAGCAAAAGGATGATAACGAGCTACTGAAGAGTCTGCCCAAAGTAAAAGTTGAAACCACCTGGATACCGTGGACATACAATAGACTCACGTTTGCCAGTGGCTATGGTGCTGGTATTCAATCACCTGGTTGGTACGATCACATTTGGAAATATCCGAGCGATGATGGTACCCTTTGGATGGCTCAGGTAGCAAAGCTATTTCGAAGTAAGGAAATGGATACGTCAACGGCACACATCATTGAAGCCGTTCGACTGGCAGAAGCATTGTCATCTTTACGCGGTATAAGTAAGGCTGGCCTTGAAGAGTTGAATGAGGCAACATGGTCAGTGTTGTGTAATGGTGATTCTATATTACTAGAATTAATTCGTGAGGAACTTATTGTCAGCGACACCATTGGCACGGTGCCAGAAGAAATTCCAAAGCCTCCGTTATTGCAGGATGTTGAAAAGTCCCAAAAGAAACTGCGACTTCAGGCAGAAGCAGGAATTAAAGAACTTACACTAGATCTTCGTGAAGAACTTCATCTGGATAGAAGTATTTTTCTTCATCGGTTATTATTGATTGGTGTTACCTGGGGGCACTTGATGCACGTTCGTGGTAAGGGAACGTTTAAGGAGCAGTGGCAACTCAAGTGGGAACCTGAATATTCCATTCGCATTATTGAGAAAGGAAACTGGGGTAACACACTGGAAGAAGCTGTATCCAATTTTGTTGCTGACGAAGCAAAGGAATCTGCAAGCCTAGATGTTGTGTGTGGGTTGTTGGAGAAAGTCATTCCGGCAGATTTATCGAAAGCAACAGAGGTATTAATTCATCAAATCGATAATCTGGCGGCTGCTACAAGTGATGTAGTTCAATTGCTTCAAGCCTTACCACCACTTGTTTCCGTTTCGCGATATGGCAACGTCCGTCAAACGGATGAATCGATGATTCTTGGAATTGTCAATGCGATGATCGCACGAGTTTGTGTAGGCTTGCCTCCAGCGTGTGTTTCAGTTGATGATGAATCAGCGCAGAAGATTACGGAACACATTTACCAATTGAATGAATCGATAGCGTTGTTGAATCAGCCTGAGCAAAAGGAGGAATGGAACGAAACGCTGCTACTGATCTGTGACAACAAAAATACAGCTCCTCTTATTTCCGGTTATAGTACACGATTATTATCAGATGGAAAAGTGATTGAGACAGACGAACTGAATAACAGGTTTCATTTTGCGTTGTCGCGTTCAGGTAATCCTTCGATAGCGGCTTCGTGGGTGGAGGGATTTTTGAAAGGAAGCGGAACCATACTCATCTTGGACGACAGACTTTGGAGTCTGGTGAACGATTGGGTGAGAAGTTTGAGTGAAGAAGATTTTGTCGCCTTACTTCCGTTGATGAGAAGAACCTTTTCCCAGTTCACACATGCTGAGCGGAGGAAGATAGGAGAAAAGGCAAAGAAAGGCGGCAGCATTGCGGTTCAAGCAGTTTCTGGCGAGGATAGCATTGATCACGAAAGAGCCTCACGCGCATTGCCAGTCGTGATGCAATTGTTAGGATTAAAACCCAAGACTACCCATGGACAATGAAGCACATTTAAGAAAGTGGAGAATGATTCTCGGTGGCGGTCAGAATGACGGTACTGAGACACAGCTTCGTGATGTTGATCTCCAAATAGATAAAACACTAGAAGCTTTATACGATGCCGATAGGCAGGGAGGACTCGGTCCATCGTCACCAAACGTTAGCCGTTGGTTGGGAGATATCCGAACGTATTTTCCTAACACGGTGGTGAAGGTGATGCAGCAAGATGCAATTAAACGCCTCAACCTGACCTCCATGTTGCTGGAAAAAGAGATGCTGGAAAATGTTGAGCCTGACGTTCATTTAGTCGCCACGCTCATGACATTGAGCCGGGTGATACCCAGCAAGACGAAGGACACTGCACGGCAAGTAGTAAGAAAGGTCGTGGAAGACTTGCTGAAGAAACTCGCGCAGCCAACGCAACAAGCAATCATGGGCAGTCTGAATCGCTCAAGTAGAAACAGGAGACCGAGACACAATGAGATCAACTGGCACATAACAATTCTCAAGAACCTGAAGCATTACCAACCGGATTATAAAACTATTATCCCGGAGACACGAATTGGCTACGGAAAGCGAAGGCGAGCGCTGAAGGACGTCATCCTCTGCCTGGATCAAAGCGGTTCCATGGGAACATCTGTAATCTATTCCGGAATCTTTGGAGCAGTAATGGCTTCCCTTCCTGCGATCCAAACCAAGATGGTGGTATTCGATAGCAATGTGGTTGACCTTACTGAAGAGCTTGATGATCCGGTGGAGCTATTGTTCGGAGTGCAGTTAGGAGGGGGAACGGACATCAATCGAGCACTTACCTACTGTCAACAGATTACGCAGCGACCAACGGATACTATTTTGGTTCTTATCACGGATCTTTACGAAGGTGGAAATCAAGAGGAGATGCGTAAACGAGCAAAGAGTCTTGTAGAAGCGGGAGTTCAAGTCGTTGTGTTGCTTGCTTTGAACGATGATGGTGCTCCAAGCTATGATCATACCAATGCTGAGTACATGGCCACATTAGGCATTCCGGTGTTTGCCTGTACGCCCGATAAGTTTCCGGATTTGATGGCAGCTGCGCTGAGCAAACAGGATATTGGTTTATGGGCAGCGAAGGAAGAGATGGTCACCAAGAAGTAAATCGAACGCAAGAAGCCTGGCTACACACCAACATTGATCCGGTGTCGCGATTGGTTTTTGATTGATGATACCTAAATTTACCTTGTCACGATTTGTATTGATTTGTGAGGGGAGGTTTAGGTTCGCGTGATGGTGACATCTGGTTATAATATTCTGGATGTTAGATTGTTAAAGTAAGTATTCAAATTCCGTACAGACTACTCTAAAAGCCATTCATTCGAATGGCTTTTTTATTTTGAACTGTTGATGGATTTATTCGCTTTCGCCTTCAAAAAAAGGGAGGGACCCTGAACGGAGGTCCCCACAATTAACAACCAGAATTCGAAGAGTATACAAGATTACAGCTTTGCTGTGAACTCCATGTAACCGCGATATCAAGCTACTGTGAATAATTATACCGGCCTGCGCAGCATTGAAATCGCGATGAAGGCGATGAGGTTATTGGTGATGTGTAAGGATGTGCCGGTTAGCAGGCCTTGTGTTTTCTGTCGATAATAACCGGTTACCATACCGAAGGCGAAGTAGAACGGAAAGAGTTGAAGATTATCATGAAGTAACGCGAAGACTGACGCCTGAAGAATGTTGGCGAATATGAATTTCATATTGCGTTCGCATGCCGAAAGAAAAATTCCACGGAAGAGTACCTCTTCGTAAAACGGAACGATCAATACAACAATGATAAATCCCAGGTATGGATTGTAAAATTGATTAATAGCAACAATGCTGTCGATAACTGATGTGGTGGCTGTTGTATCAATGGTGATATTAAACACTTTCAGTAGTTGAAGATAAATGCCAAGGGCAAAGCGAAGCAGGAGCGCCAACCCAACTCCGGCCAGGATCTGCCGGCCATTGTTTTTAATGGAAGTAAAAAATTGTTTTACGTCTTCGCGTTTTAGTAAGGCAAGTGTATAGAGCAGCGAACCGAAGGAGAACAACAAAAGAAAATCGGCTGTAGGTTTGCTAATGGATTCAATATCATCCGGTGCAAGGCTGTCATTCATCCACGATAAGATTCCGGGGTAATTTATTAGTAAGGTGGCGATCCACTCGCATAAGAACCAAAGGGAACAGGCAATCCAAAAGTGTTTTAAACTCCAATGAAACGATGAAGGAGGAAAAACCTTCCCCCTGGATTTCTGCCACCATCCAAAATAATGAATGGGAAGTATCCAGAGGTAGGGGATAATCAAGATCAAAAGAAGAACAAGTATAAAAAGTGCGAACCGGCCAAGGTCAGCCAATGATAGGGCATGTAGTGGATGTTTGAAGAAAAGTCTTAACCGGTAAATTCCGAAAGCATCGTTCCAGAAATTATCGTCAACGAATCGGTCGTAGGTAAGGGCTGCTGAATCGGGTGTAGCGTAGCGCAAGTCGTACTCCAACAACCGGTGAAGTGGTTTAATTTGATTCCACGTTGTTTGCTTGTAATCTTTCAGAAGAAAATCGCGAGCCTCCTGAACCAATCCGTTATCGATCATAGCCTGTGCCAGCGAGTTGAGATCTTCATAGCCGCTGCTGTCGCGCGAGGCCAGACGGAACGCATCGAGAGCTTTTTCAGAGGCTCCAAGTTCAAGCAAGAGTCTTCCTTTCTGGTTGAGTACCCAGGCATCATCCGTGGAGTCCAAATGATTTATCAGAATATCAATTGCATTTTCTTTTTGATTCAAGTTCTTATAGGCTGTAGCCATCAATACACTGATATCCAGTGTGTCGTTTTGCTCCGTAGCCAACCGCGCATAGCGGATTACCTCTGTATCATTGTCATCATTGAATTGGTAGTTGCGTGCCTGTAATTCGTACACCTGCCAACTGTAGTGACGCCACGCTTCGGTATCATTTTCAATTTTATGGATGAGTTGATTCAGATAAGCAATAGAGGAATCGCCATAAATAAATTCGTTGGCGTAAATCAGTACTTCAGGGTCGTTTGGAAAATTTTCAACGAGTTCCTGTGCACAGGCTTCGGCAGCTTCTGCATTGGGATTGTAGTCCTCGTACTCATCGTAGTAGGCTTCTTGGATAAACCGGCATTTCTCCAAATGAGCCTTTACTTCCGTTGAATTCTCTAACAAGTAGGTAGTGTATCCTGTGAGAATTTGCTGATAGAGGGAATCCTTCGCCTTACCAAGTATGGAAACATTGTGTGTGTGGTCTTTTTCAAAGTATTGCTGCTGTGCTGTTCCGGAGATCGCCAATAGTACAAAGGCAAGGACTGCGAGGTATCTCATAACGTTATAGAATCTAGGTTCGCAAAGAATGCAAATTTTGTTGGTAAAACAGCCATGTTGCTATCGGGTTATAGAAAGAATAAGGTAAGATTTTACCAATACCGGAAAGTATTGCACTAAACTGATGCAATAGATTTTGCAAGCTTTGTTAGTAAACATTTGGGTTTATGCAATAGAAGGAATTCTATTGGTAATTGGTTTGGGTAAATAAATGAAGGCAGCCGGGTAGCTGCCTCATTTATTTACGAGCTTTCTGAAAATCCATTATCGCCTTCGGCCACCGCCCATACGCGCACCACCACCTCCGCGATAACTACCCCCCATGTTTCCTCCGCGATTCATATTGTTGAAGCTGGAATTTTGTTGTGCACTCCGCTGCCGGTTTTGATGATCGCGATTCATCTGCTGAGATTGCTGTGTTTGTTTCCATTGATTGCCATCGCGTTGGTTCCAGCTTCCGTTGTCGTTTCGTTGATAGACGTTGCCTTGCTTGTCGGAGTAAATATCCGCATGCTTGCGCTCGGCTGCATTGCGAGTAGGTTGCTGGCTTGTTTGTGGTCGGTTTTGCGGAGTTCTTCGATCGTTTGTGGATACCGATGGATTCCGGTTTCCAGGAGTACGATTGCCCTGATTGCGCTTTACATCATTGGTGGACACACCATTTCGCTTGTTGTAGATATTGTTGGAGCGATCAACATTGATATTCACATCGCCATTAATGTAGGTTGGTCCACGCCCACCGTAGATACCACCATGGTAAGGAGGATAGTAGGGAGGCCGATGCATGGGTGGCCCCCAATAGCCACCACCACCGTACATGCTGAACGAGAAAAATCCGGCACTGTAATGAAAGCCCATGCTCCAGCCAGTCCACGGGTTGTAGTGCATACTGAAGCCATACGTGACCGGACGAGGATAGTAGTACGGGCCAAACCATGGTGAATAGTAGAACCCCGTGCCGTATACCACGGTAGGCCCGTACACATAACAACCCATGTAGCCGGGGGTGTATCCTACATAAACAACTTCAGGTGTGGATTCATACACGTAAACATATTTTACATTGTAGGCCGATGACTCCGGTGGAATTTTATCAACATCTTTTGGACGATCATCACTTACTTTCCACGGCCCCTTGGCGGATGTGGCAATAAACCAAACACCTTTGTCGACACAGTAGTATTTGGCTCCTGATTTAATTACTGTGCTACTGGTGTTCATGGCCAGTTCCAATGATGTGCCTTCGATCTTTTCAAATTTAGGTTCGCCATCATACGTTACGCTACAGGTTGCTGTGCTTCGATCCACCTTGGCTGTTTGTGGAACCTGTGCATCGCGAATGGCATCTTCACTGGCGGGTGTTCCGGCTACACTCGATAGTACATTGTCCTTGTCAGAACCTTCCGGAATTTTAGCAAAGTCTGCCGGTAGTTTGTCAGCCGCAACATAGCTCCAGGGGCCCTCCAGTTTGGCTGCTGAGTACCAGCGGCCGGAAAGGAGTACATAAAATTTTTGATTATTAATATTTTTGAAGATGTCATCTTCAGAGTTTGATACATAAAGGAGCGATGTGCCGGCAATGTTGGAGAAAGCGGCCTCACCTTTCGATTGAATTATTTCAGCAGGGGTTGTGCTAATGAGAATAGCTGCTGGGCCTGATTCCTGCTTTACTGTTTTTTCGGTTTGTTCTTTCTTTAATTGCTGATCGAGTGCTGCAATTGATTTTGGTAAGGTACTGATGGGTTTATAACCTTCTTTCAAGGCTGAAGAAGCATACCAAAATTGTCCGCCATAGAGGTAGTACTTTTTATCTTCTGGATTTTCAACGATCAGGAAGGCAGAGTTAATGACACGCTTCATCTTTAGGTCTTTGTCATCCTGCAGCCGCGGTTCGCCATCCAGTAAAACAAGTGTAGTAGCTTCTGTTTTATAGATGATGGTGGGGGGATCGGTCTTTAATTGATCGCTTACGATTTCCTGCTCCTGCTCAATGGTGGCAATGAGATCATCCAGCGAACCTTGAATTTCCCACTTGGGAATTTCAGTTTCCAGTAATTTTTTTAGTTTATTGATTTTAGTTGTATCATCAATGCCTGGAAGTTTAACTCCATTCACCTTAATACTTTCAAGTGAAACCGTGCGCGTGTCACGGTCGGTAGCCATTGTAGAGGTAAACCAGAACACGCCAAAGGTTAAATCGCTTTTGGAATTTTCCTGCGCTGAAAATGCTGCGCGGCCTTCCAGTTTATCACCCTTCAGCGATTCGGGTTGAGGTTGGTAAACCGTAATGACGGCACCGTTTTTTGTAGTGATTTCTTTTGGCCACTGTGCCCAGGCTGTGATGGTTACACAACATACTAAAACAACAGAAAGGATCTTTTTGAATTTCATATGGAATTGTTGATTACGGAGTTAGGTTGGGTGAAAAATCATGAAGTTGAATATTATCGACCCCGCGCTTGTCAAACGGATATTCAATCATCAATTGAAAGTTACTTAATGTTATGAGTATTAAACTACAAAGCCCCAGCAACACATGAAAGCCAAAAACGGAAACCAAATTTTCTAGCCGGTGAAGTAAAATCGGAGCTTGTAGAATGGGAAATATGAGAATGAAGAGGAACCCGTAAAATCGCATTCCGGCCATGGTCCGATGGTTCACCAGGCTTACCAGGTACACTGAACTTTCTGCAATGTCTTTGGCGTAGCGGATCATGCGTAAAACATTGCGTTTGGAAATTTCTTCACGATTGTTTTCGATGAATACAAACACCGCGTCCAGGTGTTGCTTGAAAGAAGGATAGTTATGGGTTCGGGTCTCCAGAAGTGAAACCAACTGGTCGAATAGATTTTTTAACAGGGTGTTCGCTTCTTGTTTCTTTTTTTCGTCAAGGTCTTCAGCAACATGAAAGGAGTAGACCAAGGCCAGGCTCCCGGCTTTAAATAAACTAAAATACTCGAGCGCACGATCTCTTCGCTTGAAAGCAGCTTGTATAGAGAAGTGAAGCGGAAACACAATACAAAGGCTGAATAGCATAAGATTAATATCGAGTTTAATCTGATACTTCCATGTAACAAAAGCTGCAACTTGCGAGATGGCCAACGCCAAAAAAGTTCGTAGATTGAAGTAGTGTATAACGTTCATTTGCTATGAAAAGAGTTTATGTTCTCCTTGTCGTACTCATGTTGCTTTCACTTCGCGCATCTGCTCAGGATGTTCCCCTGTTTAGGTCATACGAACCACTGAAACTTCGCGTTACAGGATCAATCAAATCTATCAAAAAGAACTCAAACGACTCTACTTTGATAACGGGAAAGTTTGATTACCGTGCAGACTCGGCTTCGTGGATTACCGTTCCGGTACAGGCGCGTGTACGCGGAAACTTTCGACTAAGAAATTGTTACTTTCCCCCGTTGAAAGTAAAGTTTAAGAAGAAGGACGTTACGGCAACACTATTTGAAGGTAACAAAGCACTCAAGCTGGTTATGCCATGCCGAACAGCAAAGGATAAGAACGAGTTGATTCTGAAAGAGTATTTGTGTTATCAGTTTTATCAGATTCTTTCGCCTTATTATTTCCGTACGAGACTTGCTACTATGGACTTGACCGAAATTTCCAGGAAGAGCCCGAAGCAGTTTACCTTGCTTACTTTTTTTGTGGAAGATAATGCAATGGTAGCTAAAAGAGCTCAGGGAAAAGTAATCGATACGAAGGGAATTCCACCCGCCACCTTCGATGAAAAACAGTCCATTCGTAATGATTTTTTTCAGTACATGATTGGCAATGCCGATTGGTCGGCCGTAATGCAACACAATAGTAATACTCTTTTTGTGCAGGGAAAGTATATTCCATTGTCGTACGATTTTGATATGTCTGGTTTTGTAAATGCTGATTATGCACAGCAAAATCCACCCACATTGGGAACGGGTGATCCTCGGGAGCGCGTATACCGTGGCTTTTGTAAATCGAAACCAGCAATGGAAGAAATACGGAGAGAGTTCTTGGCAAAGGAAAGTGAAGTATTGTCGGTTGTTGAGCGGCATCAATCGGCATTCAGCCGGTATGAACTTAACGACATGCGCAATTATCTGGGGCAGTTCTTCTCCATTTTAAAGAGCGATGGCCAGTTTCAGCAGGCCATCGTTGAAGGGTGCCGCACGAAATGAAAATTAACACAAAATCAGTTTTGATGCCTGCATCGTTATGCCGATTTTGGCAGTTACCAACTAAACTAATGTTGACAATGGAATTCCGTGTCGGGCAGTTTATAGCCGTCATTATCTCAAATTCTTTTTACCGAAAAGCTTTCATTGTATTGCCATTTGTCTTGATGGCGACTTTGGCTCACGGGCAGGTTCTGATCTCGCTTTTGCTTGGCGATAAGTTAAATTCAGGAAAGATTGAATTTGGGTTGGATGGCGGAATAAATTTTTCAAACATACGGGGGCTGAAGGATAGTAAGTCAATGCACACGTTCAACCTTGGTTTTTATTTCGACATTAAGCTAAAGAATCCGCAATGGATGGTGCATACAGGTGTACTAGTTAAGTCTACAGTAGGAGCAGGCGATGTACCGGTTTATTTGCTAAAGAATGCCGCGTTGGATACTGCCTTCGCTGGAGGAGCGGTAGAACGGAGGATAAATTACTTTCACGTGCCGATTATGATGAAGTACCGTTTCAGAAATAATTTCTCAGTCGAAGGAGGAGTTGTTCCTGCCCTTCGTGCCAAAGCTTACGATGTTTTTGCCAATGAAATAAATGGTGACGACCTGGAGTACAAAGTAGACACGCGCGATCAGTTTCACCGGTTGGATTTTGGTTTGATGGGTGGTGTTGGTTACCGGCTTGTTGGCGGTAATGGCATGAACCTAACGCTGCGCTACTACCATGGCCTTGTTGACATTACCCCCGATGATTCAAAGCCAAAGGAATATAATACATCATTGTATCTGGCTGTTGGTATTCCGATTGGTGTTGCCAAAGCGAAAGAACGCGAGAAAGAGAAATCGAACTAGTTACCCTGAACCTACAGTCCGAACCGGTACTGAAGCCCGGCAATTACCTGCTGACGAGAACCCAGCATACCGGTTTCAAAACGTACCATCCAGTGTTTGTTGTATTGATATTGGGTTCCCACTACAAAGTTCCACATATCTTTCGGGCGCTTATCGAGCGAGTATTGAACAGACGCATTTTCATCATCATTCAAAGCTTCATCCATGGAATTCAAAAAACCACCGGCTCGTTCCAAGGCGCGGTTAGCTGTTTGGTGTTTGGCAATGTTTACCGGATTCTTTTGTTCAATCGGTGTGAGATTACTCCACCAGGTATCAACAGCTTCCTGTTTATCGGCTACCGCTTGAATTCCATTATCTACTTTGGCTTGAAGTCCGCTGGTGTCAAACAGATCGTTAAAGTTCATAGACCCGGTTGTACCGCTGTTCAGTTTAAGCCGGAAGCCACCAACCCAAAGGGCAATATTACTGTCGGGCTTTTTCAGCTTGAATGATTTTCCAAACCGTGGTCCGAAAATAAATGCAAAGGCTGGTTTATCAAGTTCGGCTATGTCGTTCCAGGTAAAGTTCAAATCCAGGGCCATCCATCCTCCGGCTACACCAACGGTTGGAGTAAGCCCAAAGCCCATAGAGGTTGCACTAAAATTGGCTTTGGTGTTAAGTTCCATTACCTCCGACCAGTTTCCATCAGCACCGGGAACATAGATGCCGGCATTAATAGCGGTGGAGGGTTGTGATTTTGCGAGAATGCCATAAATGTTAAGGAATGGAAAAAGCCAGATGTCGGGTCGTACATTTATACCCGATGCTTCTGAAGTTGAGTTTTTAAAGCGTACGATTTCATCGAGATTGTACAAGGGACCATTATTGAACCCCACCTGAAGGTTGTCAATAAGTAAATCAGATTTTTGCCAAATGTACTGTGCACTTAGTCCGGCAGAATATGGTAAACTAAAACCAGCCTTGGTGGCTTTGGCGCCCCAGATGGGTAGCGAGTAGGGGTATTCAGACTTTTTTAAGCTATCTATGGATTCGATATTTTTTTTTCCAACTTCTTTATTAGAATAGACCTGTGCATGAAGCGTATAAGTTGATATCAGAAGTGCCAGTAGGAGTTGTTTTTTCATAGGGTGATTTTGCATTTTCCGATTGCAAATTAAGCAAGCATACTAAAATTTTTACTTGATCAACCTGATTTGTTTTTGAAGGCTGGTTAAAACATTTCGCCAATGTTCAGCCAAACACCCCAGTAGTTTTGGCTAAAGCCCAGGTCGATCGCAATGTTTGAATTCGAGTATTTGTTCATCTTGGTTCTTAAACCAAACCCAGCGCCTGCCTGCCAGTGGTTGAAGTGTTGTGTATCAAATTCCGATGCTGAGGATACATTTAAGAAAGCGACAACACCAAACAGTCCGTTTTCGGTTACCTGAAAACGCTGCTCGGTCTCCAGATAAATCACGGCATTAGACCGATACCGGCCCGACTGAAAGCCACGGTTGGAGATACCGGTAGAAGGAGCCCAGTTACTGGCGGGCAAATCCAGGTAAGGTACTTTGCCATTTATAATCGTCCAGTAATAAGATCGCAGGGCGAATACATTGTCGCGGGTTTGGTGGAGCTTGAAATACTTCCGCAAGTCGATGTAAAGTGTATTGCTGTTGAATGTGCTTCCCAAAGCTTTGGAATTCCATCGCCAGGTCACCAGCAGGTAGGCACCACGCGGTGGGTTGATCGCGTTGATGCGCGTATCATACACAAGGTTGAAGGTGATGCCTGAAGATGTAGTGGCATCATACTGGGTTGTGTCATATCGTTCGAGATGACCTTTTCCTTCGTAGTCCGTTTCCTTGATATTGTAGTAGCGATCAAGCGCATAACCAGGTCCGGCATACCAGTTGGGAATAATTTTTCTAAAGGCAGATTGATAGAATCGAAAGAAGTCACTGTCAATAAGGGATTGATCCAATTGTGGTGAATCTCCGCCCAGGCCCCACGCGTATTGCGGGAAATGTGCAATGCGATAGTCACCCACAATGGTGAATGAATTTTTTGCCAGCCAGAGATTAGGGCGTAGAAACAAACCATACCGGTCCTTCAGGTTTGTGTAAGGGATAAGGTAAACGTTCGACAGGTTGGTTGCTTCCGGATCGCCCAGGTAGAATGCTGCGTTTGCTGCCGTGATTACTGCTTTGCCACCACCCGGTACGTTGACGGCAGCCGGAAACAACGAGAAGTGTACTTTTTTGGCCGATCGCTTCTGGTGGATTACTGCTTTGCTTTTGTTCTTAAGGAAAACATCCACAATATCAAGTTGCGTGGTATCGGCTTGCGCAAAGGCAATGCTTGCCGATAGAAGAAACAACCCTGTGATAATGAAGCGTAACATGACAGGTCAAAAATAAAAAAGCCATCGTTATTTGGATGGCTTTTTAAAAAAGGATTGCAGGTTCTACTTTAACTCACCAATGAAGGGAATTCCCTCTAAAATGCTGGCGCGTATTACACTAAGCAGGTAGGCTTCCAACTGGTAAAATTGAGCGGCAGGTTTCTCGCCCGAAGCTTTGCTCATTTTCTTATAGTATGTGGCAATGAGTTTGTCGGTCTGAGCGCCCAGTGAAATCATATCGGTAACAATTTCCTTGGTAGCAGCATCGTCTAATGTTGCATAGCTGTTGGCGTATTTTTCCAACAAAGCAATGCGTTTTTTACCAAGTTCCTTTCGTTTGGTTTCGTATTCATCGTATAACTTCCAGAACGCATCCTTCTGAGCGCCTTCTAGTTGAATGAACTCCGCCACGATTGTTTTTTTCTCTTTGCCATAGAGCGATTGGATCATGTCTACGTCCTCTTTGTTGGATTGGGCAAATGCAAATACCGGGGCAAGCAAGCAGAGGAGAGGAATGAATAGTCTTTTCATAATACACAGGGTGTTTAATTTTTTTTGATAGCCGAAAGTAGGAGTTTTCAATGGATTTAATAAGTACGGAATGAAAATTCAGCGTGAATTCTTGTAAAAAGAATATTCGCCCTTGGAAGGGTTATGGTAAATTTGATTAATATTGATAAACAAGAAAATCAGTTATGAAAAAGATTATTGCCTCTCTTTTATTTAGCCTTGCCGTTTCAGTTACTGCGTGGGCGCAAGCTACCATTACCTTACTTACTTTTGAGAGTTACACCTTTGCCGATCAGTTTGATACTGAATACGGTCATGGAAAAATTCAGGATGGCTTTCAATGGGGAGCCGGTTTGGAGTTTGGATTGCGCGAAGATTTTGCGGTAGAATTGATTTATCAACGCATGGATACTGAAGGGTACTATGACGGTTATTTTGATGGTGGCCAGGGTATCGATTACAAACGCTATAATGGTACAGTAGGTGTTAATTATATTTTGGCAGGGGCTACGCGTTACCAGCCCTTTAGTGAAAAGGTGAGTGGCTTCGGTACATTTAATATGGGCGTAGGAATTTTCAATCCCAGCGATGGACTTGAATCAGAGGATGTGGCACGCTTTACACTCGGAGGTCGCCTGGGGGTTCGTATTCAAACATCAGAGAAGATAAGTATTCGCTTGCATGGCCAGTTGCTTTCACCAGTGCAGTGGGCAGGGGGTGGATTTTACTTTGGAAGTGGCGGCTCTGGTGCTGGCGTTACTACGGGATCTACCATCTGGCAATTTAACCTCGGTGGAAGTTTGAATTTCCGTTTGAAGTAGTTTATTAAGTACGAATAGTATAAAAAGATCAGTGTGATTTACTTTGCACTGATCTTTCTTTTTGAAAGACTTGCCAAAATCTTCCTGAGCTTTTGTGGGTTGTTGGCATACGGAGCCAAATCAAACAAATCCACTTTGCGGAATTCTACTGGATGGCTTTCGCTTTGTAGCGAGATCGTACCCTCCTTCAAAAGTTTACCATCTGTCTTTTCTTTTGGATCGTACCCGGAAACAACGCCATCGCCTATCTGTGGTTTTTCGTAAACCAAAACGGTATCGCCCTCAACAATGTGTTTTATTATCGAATCGCCCAGCACCAAAATATCTACATGCACCCACTGATCGCCATGATAGGTTTTTGACTTTGAGTCGATGCAATGATTGGTGAAGAGTTCTCCATTTAATACCACGTTAGTTCCGGGGGTACATAAGTTGGCGGTGTGGCGTTCGTCTTCTCCGTTACCTCCTAATAATTGAACTTCTATAGAAATAGGAAAGTCCTGATGTAACCCCATAGACTCTGCCGATTGTCCGTGAATCATCGCCCCACTGTTTCGGTATGCCCAGCCCGGACCGTCATGAATTTGATTACCAATAAAACGATACTCCAGGGATAAGAGGTAGTACGCGAACTTTTTTTTGTAGAAGAGATGCCCAAACTGTTCGTTGAATTTCTCATACCTATCATAACTCACCCGCAGGTTGCCATCCATAACCTGGAAGGTATTGGCAAAATTGTCGTTTACGGCATGGTCGCGTATCTTCACCGTCCAGTTCTTCAAGTCTTTACCGTTAAAAAGGTTGATCCATTTACCCGGTTTTAACCGGTCGGAGGTAGTGGCCGATGTAAGCAGGGCTAGTAACATGAAGAGTGGGAGTAGTTTCATAACCTGGAATTTTAACATGAAGGTAACAAAGGCTTGGCAGTTGTATTTAACAGGTCAGCAGTTGTATTTAACAGGTCAATGGAATTGATATAAACCTGCTGAATGTTATAGTAAGAAGTAGGGAACTTACGTTATCTTTAAGAAAGCTAACGGGGAAGATTTATGCGTGGATTCATCATCATACTTCTGGTTTTAACCTCGTGTCAGGTAGGAAAAATACCTTGCCCCAAGGTAAAGTACGACCCGGTGCGTAAGCAGTTCAGGTCATCGCCCTCGGCCTTAACGGCTAAGGCCACACAGGATACAGAGCCGGTTCGCCAAGGTAAAGACAAAAGTGAAAGGTATGTTACCAATGTATCAGCCGAAGAGTGGGACTGCCCGAAACCCGGTAGTAAAAAATATATGCCCAAATCGGTAAAGAATAATATCCGTAAGAATAAAAAGATGGTGGAGTCGGGTAAGCAGATCACCATGCCGTCAGATTCCGTGTCAAATCCTTAAAGCGGATGGACACAACGGAGTAGGCAATCAAAATGTCTGAGTGGTCTATTCATCCTATTGTTTTGTCGATTATAAATATTCCGAGAACGTTTTTTTTAGTTTAGTTGGCTTTCAGTGATACCTTAAGTCTCATTCTTGCGTTCATTTGTAGTGAAATGAGGTTATACTATGAGCGAGGTTTCTGAAAGAGAAGGGAATATAACCACATGGAGGCCTGACGGTAAGAAAGGCATTACCATGTTGAAGAGCCATTATTCGAAAATGGTTTCCTATGTGCTTGCCCTGCTGGATAGCCGAGACGATGTTACGCTGAATGAACTGTTGGAGTGTGCACAAACCGAATTTTCTGATTCCATTGACAGCGATGTGGCGTGGTATATCCTACAGGTAAAGCTTGATCTTGAGGCACGCGATCTGATCAGGGTTGTATCGGCACAACACAACAAACGAGTTTTCTTCTTACGCATCACTCGCCAGGGTCAAAAGAAAGTCAGGTTGGAAAGACAACTTGATGATTGGAATGAATCCAACAATTCATTTGAAGATTAGTGATCATTTGGCGATTGCCTATTAACTCTTCCTGGAAAAGTTTATTATTGTTGAATCATGCTACGAAAACGTTAGCATGACAGAAATCATTTTACCAGGTAAACCGGATGGAAGGGTTTAAATTTTACACTACCTCTACAGCTACAAAGCTGGGAGAAAAAATTGCCAGCACGTTAGGTATTCAAATTCAGCAGGTCTATACAGAGAAATTTTCGGATGGCGAATTGTTTGTCAGGTTTGACGAAAGCATCCGGGGCCAAACCGTGTTTCTCATCAGCAAGATTAACATGCCGTATGAGAATTTTTTTGAGATGCTGCTGGCTGTTGATGCAGCAAGACGTTCTTCTGCCCGTGAAGTAGTATTGATTATTCCTTATCTGCCACACAGCCGGCAGGAGCGAAGAGATAATCAGCGCACGGCAATATCCTCGCGCATGGTGGCCGATATGATTCAATTGATGGGAGCAAACAGGATCATTACCTTGGATCTTCATACCAATGCTATTGAAGGATTCTATAAAGTGCCCGTTGATCCACTGTCATCGCTTCGGTTGTTTGTTGATCATATCCGTAATCTTGATTTACCCAATCTTTGTTTATGTAGCCCCGACTTTGGGGGCATCAAGCGAATCAAGCAATACAAGAAACATATTGAGTGGGCCGACATGGTGGTGATCAACAAAGAACGATTAAAGGCAAATCAGGTAGCGCACATGGAGATTATCGGTGATGTGAATGAAAAAAACGTGATCATCATCGATGACCTGGTGGATACAGCCGGCACGCTTTGTAAGGCCGCAGATTTGTTAATGGAGCATGGCGCTAAATCCGTGCGGGCATACTGCACACACGGAGTATTGAGTGGTGCGGCATTGCAGACGCTTCAGCAATCGAAAATAGAGAAACTGTATATTTCCGATACCGTGCTGGAAGAAATAGTTCATCCGAAGATCGAAACCGTTAGCTGTTCTGAGCTTTTGGCACGCGCTATCGAACATCTGGCATCCAACAAAAGCCTCAGTAAAATTTAGCCCTGAAGCCAAGGTAGGAATTCCCTTAAAAGCCTCTAAATGATATTTGGATTAATTCTAAATAACTGATAGTATTGCGCTTGTATTCCTTAATTATGTGCTGGATTCATCCTTTTTTACCGGTGTATTTAATTCATTTTGAGGGCTTTCAAGGCTTGAAGGGGATTGATGACCGCTCAGCTCAGTCCAGCGAATTTGTAATAACCTTCTCGAAATGTGATCGTACAGCGAGCATCAAATTCAGGGAATTTTTGTGAGTGCTATCAAGATACTATTAGCCGATAATCAACCACTTACGGCTGCAGGGCTTGTGTCGATTCTTGCAGAACGAACCGACATGCACATTGTTAGCCAGGTAGCATCGCGAAACCAATTGGCAACCTTGCTGAATCAACACAAGCCCGAGCTTCTTATTGTCGATTATAATGGCAATGATTTAGTAACACGCGAAGATCTCATGGATGTTCGTGAGAATTTTCCTGAAACCAACGTGCTGGTAATCTCTTCCGACAGTGATAAGGAAAGTATTCTGCAAGTATTACAGTTGGGGGTGATTGGTTACCTGACCAAAGAGTGCAGCCGCGAGGAAATTCTGATGGCTGTATCGACTGTAGCCCGTGGAGAAAAGTTTTTCTGTCATAAGATATTGAATATCATTATGGAGAAACATTTCAGTCCGGAGCCAGCTGAAGTTATTCCAGGAATTTTAACCATGCGTGAAACCGAGATTCTAAAGCTTCTCGCTTCCGGATACTCCACCCAAAAAGTAGCCGATGAATTGCATCTGAGTCCGCATACGGTTCATACACATCGGAAAAGTATTATCAAGAAACTCAAGATCAAGTCTCCAACGGAATTTGTAATCCATGCAATGGATTTCGGCTTAATGCGCGCGAAGTGATCTAGTTTTTTGAAGGTGCACCCGAACCTGGTGTGATGCCAAGCTTTCGAAGTACAAGGTCGGAAATATTATTTTTTTCGTTTGCATACAGCAACACATCACCTCCGCCCATCATTTGAGGATTCATGATGTACGCGTATCCGTTTTCGGTAGCTACTTCTTCAATAGCCTTACCAACTTTGGCAAATACCGGTGTGATTAATTCAGCTTGCTTTTTTTGCATGGAAGCCTGGGCGTCTTGCTGAAACTTTTGAATGTTCTCCTGCAGGTATGAAAGTTCTGATTCTTTGTCTTTCCGTATAGCATCGGGTGTGGTAGCCGACAACCCTTGATAGTATTTATACTTTTGCTCTAACTCTTGATTTTTTAGACGCAACTGGTTTTGAAGTTGGGCATCGTACGTGCGCAATTCCATTTCAATTTGTTTGTACTCTGGCATCTGACTGAAGATGTAATTCCAGTCTGCATGACCAATTTTTTGAGATGATGATTGGGCGTAGGTATACAGACTGGCCACGGCCAATGCAAGGCTAATGAAAAATTTCATACGGAAGGGTTTGTAGTAAGGATGACCAAAACCTGAAAAAGGTTTTAGGCTGTTGAAAGAAATCAGTCAGGGTTTGTCGCGGCCGATGAATCGCGCATTGCCCAGCAGAAATTGAATGGCGCGTGTTACATTTCTATCAACAGCATCATCGCTCTTTAGAAAATTGATGTACCGAACAATTTCCTTTTTCTTGTAGGCATTGAGCTGTTCAAAAATGATGAAGGCTTTTTTGTTCTCGCGAAATGCCCGCTCGAGTTTAGGATGCATGGGTATCGTTCTTTCTTTTGGATCGAACTCAAGTTGAATATCAATAGAATCGCCAACATCGCGGTTAGCTTCTTTTCTCATGGGTGTGTTTAGGTAGAGTCTCCACTTGCCGCTGTAGCGCACCACGTTCTGAAGGAAGTTCTTATTGCCGATCTTTATTCTTACAGGAATTGGGCTCGTAGTTTTATGGGCTTGCTTGAATAATTCATTCAACACAGATTTAGGGGGAAGAACATAAGGGTTGATGCCGATGATATGGATTTTTCCAGTGAATGTAAGCATGGTGTTGACTTTACCATTTCACTACTAATTTACCAATGGATTTTCTGGATTCCAGCAGGTGATGCGCTTTCGCTATTTCGGTTACGGGAAACTCTCCACCCACTACCGGGTTGATCGTATTTTTTTTGTACAGGTCAACAACACCACCAAGGCATTGCAGAAGAATATCGGGCCGGTGATCAGCAAGGTGGAGCATATTTACGCTGAGCACACTTTGCGATTTGCCAATCAACCGAACAGGCGAATACCACCCAAAGTCGAATACGGTTTTTAACAATTTGAAAATGTTTCCTTTCGTGGCAAGAAGCGAGGAAGCACCGAAACAGATGATTCTTCCACCATAGCCCAGCAATTTGAATCCTTTTTTAAAGGAGAGACCGCCCACAGGATCAAAGATTACATCCAGTCCGCGGTTGCCCACTTTCTCGCGTATGGCTACTGCAAAGTCGGTTGACTTGTAATCGATCGGATAGCTGACACCCTGATCGATAATTGATTTATGTTTAGAGGCAGAGGCTGTTCCATAAATCACACATCCTTTATTTCGGGCAATTTGTACCAGGGCAGTTCCCACACCACCCGCTGCAGCGTGAACAAGTACATGATCACCTTTCACTAACGTAGTAACAACTTCAGTACAATAGTAGGCTGTAGCATACTGTGTGGAGAGCGCAACGGCTACACCACTGGGCATTTCTTCAGGAATCGCCACAGCTCCGGCTGAATAGGTAAGAGCATATTCTGCATAACCGCCAAAGCGTGTTAAGGCAAGCACCCGTTGTCCAACCTGAAGGTCCGTTACCTGTTCTCCGATTTCTACAATTCGGCCTACTACATCATAACCCAGAATGCTGGGCATCGGTGGTGCTTCACGATACATGCCATGACGCGCCATCACATCGGCAAAGTTTAATCCGAACGCCTCCACTTTAATAAGTACCTGGTGCCGCGATGGTTTGGGTTTTTCTACATCTCGAATTTCGAATGCTGTTTCCGGATTTCCTTTCCTAACCAATACTACTGCTTTCATGTCTTTAGTTTTTGTCAGCTCAAGTTGCTCTTTTTAATCCTTATTAAAAGGGTGAAGATTCCGATTTTGATATACCCTCTATAGGGTATAATGGTATCATTTTTAGTCACCTGGTAAGGGTATTAAAAAATGACATTTTGAGGCGATTGCCAGGGCAATGGGCGTGCTCTACTTTTGTTTAGAATTTATCTAAACAAAGGGGAAAATGTTAAAAAATTTACGATTAACGGGGGTGTTTGCATTGTTGATGTCGGTTACGGCATGGGCGCAGGTGGGCACTATTAAAGGTAATGTAACGACTGCCGATGGCAAAGCGGCTGAGTTTGTGAACATAGCAGTTAAAGGTACTGGTAAAGGAGCAACCACCGATACGGATGGCAAGTTTGAAATTCGCAAGGTAACGGCTGGAAGTTATACGTTGGTGGCGAGTTTTATCGGCTTTGATCCAATCGAGCAGACGGTGGAGGTACAGACTGATCAAGTAACAAATGTTCAGTTCACCTTAAATGAAACCTCGGCTGCGTTATCAGAAATAGTAGTTCGGGGTATCCGAGAGGGTTATAAAGCCGATGTGGCTTCGAATAGTCTTCGTATTCAATCTTCCTTGTTGGAAACACCACAAAATATCCAGCTTGTAACCAGTGATGTTTTAAGAGATCAACAAGTGATCAGCATGAGTGATGGGCTGATCAGAAATGTAAGCGGTGTAGTACGATCAGAACACTGGGGCGATCTGTATGCCAACATCAGCGCACGCGGTTCTCAACTTCAGGCTTTTCGCAACGGCTTTAACGTAGTTAATTCTTACTGGGGTCCGCTCACTGAAGATATGAGTTTTGTTGATCATGTTGAGTTTGTAAAAGGCCCGGCCGGGTTTATGTTATCCAGTGGCGATCCATCAGGATTGTATAATGTTGTAACAAAAAAACCAACCGGTATTACAAAAGGCGAGGCCGCCATGACCGTGGGAAGTTATGGGTTGATGAGAGCATCACTTGATTTGGATGGAAGACTAAGCAGTAATGGAAAACTGTTATATAGATTGAATGTTTCGGGGCAGAATAAAAACTCCCATCGTGCCAATGAATACAATGACAGATACGCTAACATGAGCGATGTGGGTTCGTTCTATATTTTTGCAACCGATCATTTCAAAGAATTCCCTGTTGAGGCAACTACCTTGCCTGCAGGATTACCCGGTACAAAGATTAATGATCATAGTATCTATATGAACATCAGCCATACCTTCAACAAGGACTGGAGAATTTCCGCACAGGTTGCAAAAATGATTTATAATCAAGAAGGTTCTTCCATGTGGCCAAGCGATGTAAATGCAGATGGCACGATGATTCGCAGTGTTGGCATCTGGGATTCGAAAAGCAATATGACGATGGCTCAAGTATTTGTTAATGGCGAGGTAATAACCGGACCAGTACGTCATAGAATACTAGGCGGTTTGGACATGGCTCGCAAAGCCTACATGGCCGATTGGGGACAATCTCATGTACTTGATGTTTTAGGTGAAGAGTTTGATTTCAACGATCCTTACCTCGGTGTACCCTCAAACGGTTATCCGGAGTTTGATCGGGAAACGCCACTGGAAGAACGCGCACAAGCTGTTGGAGGACTTCAAGATCAGCGCTATTCAAGCCTTTATGTTCAGGATGAGTTAGGATTTTATGAAGGAAATATCCGACTTACAGTGGCTGGCCGGTACACAGATCTGAGTCAGTCAGCTTGGGGAGGATCGCCTGATAAAGCAAAACACTTTACACCCCGTGTTGGATTTAGTGCTTCCATAAATAGAAAGCTTTCAGTTTATGCCTTATACGATCAGGCCTTTGTACCACAAACCGGAAATATGGTTGGTGGAGGTACTGCACAACCAATCACGGGTAACAATATAGAAGTAGGAGCGAAGAAGGACTGGTTTGGTGGTTGGAATACTACGCTCGCCATATACCGGATTTTAAAGAATAATGAAATTACGGCTGATCCTAACGACCCCTTATCAGGTGAGAGCATAGAGCTTGGACAGAAGCGGGCACAAGGATTTGAATTTGACCTTCGCGGAACCATTCTTCCTGGTCTTAATCTTATTGCCAACTATGCGTATACAGATTCACGCGTAACGAAAGTTGCTGAAGGTGTTACATTTATTGAAGAAGGATCTGTTGTTCCTGGTTTCGCTAAGAATACCGTTAATACCTGGCTTACCTATAAAATACAAAATGGTACACTGAAGGGTGTTGGTTTCTCTGCCGGTTACACTGCATTACTTGATCGAGCTACCTACTGGGAAGAATCACCAGCTTCTGGCGACACCATGGATGACTATTTTAAAGTTGATGCTGGTGTGTTCTGGGAGCAGGAGAATTTGAAGATCGCTGTGAATGTATTCAACGTTCTTGATGCATATTTGTACAGCGGTTCGTATGCTTCGAATTATTTCTCAGTACCTGTCTATAGCTATCAGACAGAAGCACCTAGAAATGCAAGACTTAGCATAAGCTATAAGTTTTAGAAATTAAGATTGAATGACCATTAAGAAAGTCATCGTACAACTACACCTCTGGCTCGGATTTACATCCGGGCTAGTAGTGCTTTTTCTGGGTATCACCGGTTGCATCCTGGCTTTTGAACATGAGATCAGAAGTGTAACCGAACCCTATCAATATGTAGCGGTAGAGGATCGGCCGTACCTGCCGCCATCTGAAGTAAAAAAAATCACTGACAAGAATCTTGCGGATAAAACTATTCATGGCATTGCCTATCGCCAATCGGGTAACGCCATTGTAGCAAGTTTTTACAGTCTGGAGTATTACTACCTTATGTATCTCAATCCATATTCGGGTGAGGTACTGAAGGTAAAGGATATGTCTTCCGATTTTTTCCGCATCATTATAAACGGACATTTTTATCTGTGGCTTCCGGCTGAAATTGGTCAACCCATTGTCGCTACGGCTACGTTGATTTTTGTGATCATGATGATCACGGGTATCATTCTGTGGTGGCCCAAGAACAAGGCAGCACGCAAGCAACGATTCAGCATCAAGTGGAATGCAAAGTGGCGTAGAGTAAACTACGACCTCCATAATGTGTTTGGATTTTATATGACCTGGGTGGCCATCTTCATCGCCCTTACCGGATTGGTGTGGGGTTTTCAATGGTTTGCCAAGTCGGTGTATTGGGTTAGTTCAGGCGGAAAAGAGATGATTGAATTCTACATGCCGGTTTCGGATAAGCTCGCTGAAAGTAACCTGGAAGCACCGGCTGTTGACGTGCTGTGGCAACGCATGGCAAAAGAATATCCGAATGTTAAAGTACTGGAAGTTCACATTCCAGAAAATGATTCGTCAGCTATTGAAGTGGCGGCAAACCCCGATGACGATACGTACTGGAAAGCCGACTATCGTTACTTTGATCAGTATACGCTGGCAGAAATTCCGGTCACGCACATGTACGGTAAATTGGGTGAGGCTTCGGTTGCTGATAAAATTGCACGCATGAACTACGACATACACGTAGGGGCCATTGTCGGCTTACCTGGAAAAATCATTGCCTTTATCGCCAGCTTGATTTGTGCCAGTCTTCCCGTTACCGGGTTTTATATCTGGTGGGGGAGGAGAAAGAAAGCGGCCCAGGTTAAACGTGAAGTAAGTCAAGCCGCTGGACTTCTACCGTTAAAACAAGAACAAGTACCGGTGAGTTAATGAATCACAGTATTTTGTTTATTTTGGACGCTCAATTTACCAGTATGAAAGTATTCGTTTTTTTTCTTCTTCTTTTTATCGTGACTGTTGGTCATGCTCAGCCACCACAAGTACCCGCTGATGCAGGAGCTGTTTTTGGAGCTGCTACTACGGCTGATGGGGCCGTGCCCGTGGCTACGGTTACTTCATTGTTAAAAGATCAGGAGAGCGTACCCGTAAAAGTTTTGGCAACCGTAGTGGATGTATGCCCCAAGAAAGGTTGCTGGATGCAACTGGAAATGCCCGATCAAAGCAAGGTGTTTGTAAAGATGAAAGACTACGCCTTCTTTGTACCAACGGCTATAACCGGAAAGTCGGTTGTCATTGAAGGTGAAGCAAAAACCATTGTTACTTCGGTAGACGAGTTAAAACACTATGCCGAAGATGCCAAGAAATCAAAAGAAGAGATTGATGCCATTACAAAACCCAAAAGCGAAGTTCGCCTTACGGCAAATGGAATTCTTGTTGTTAAATAGGGGAGCAGTTCGGTATGAATAATTGGGTGTTGACGTTCAGGAGGATTGCTGTAGCAGAAGGCATTTCGTTTATCGTATTGTTGTTGATTGCCATGCCGTTGAAATATTTTTTAGGAATCCCCGAGGCGGTAAAGGTAGTGGGTTGGATTCATGGTATTCTATTCGTTATGTATGTTGTAGTATTGGCCATAGTGCACTTCGTGGCTCGCTGGTCCGTCTGGTTTTCGGCCTGGGCATTTTTTTTATCGTTAATTCCGTTCGGTACATTCTACCTTGATTGGCAGCTTCGTAAGAAAGAGCGCGCTGCCTGATCGGCTTGTAGTTGGTCTTCGTTGATAAATTTCCGCTATATTTAATTCATGACCAAGCGGATTGTTATCGCCTATTTCCCCAAAGCCTTCAAGTATGCTTCGCCCTTGATTTTCGGTGGAGCAGTTTGGCTGTTGGTTCTTCACTTTCTGTTTTGGCCCTTCGTGTTATTGCTGTTCATCATCATTGTTTTTACCACTAACTATATAACTGAAATCGATCTTCAGGAAAAACGGTACTATGATTATCTGTTCTTTCTGGGGGTTCGATTAAGCCAGGAGTCAGGCAGGTTTACGCATCTCGATCGGATTATCGTTACGAAAGACAGTTACACGCAAATGATCAACACGCGTGTTCAATCGCGTCAGCTTAAATTAACTGAATACACCTGCACCTTGTTGTTTGATCACAATAAGTCGCTTGATTTGTTGACCCGGTACGACAAGACTGAACTACTGATGGGGATAAGAGATTTTGCGCGATTTCTGGAAGTAGACATTGAAGATCGAACGAGCAGTCGTCATTACTGGATTGATCTCAACAAGATTACAGACTGAAAAGAAAAGCCCCGCATTACCGGGGCTTTGAATTTTACTTTTTCTTTTTAGTGGCTTTTTTTACCACTTTTTTCTTCGCCACTTTTTTGACTACTTTTTTTGTAGCCTTTTTAGCTGTCACTTTTTTCTTTGCTGCTTTTTTCACCACCTTCTTTACGGCCTTCTTCACTACTTTTTTAGGGGCGGCCTTCTTCGCTGCTTTTTTCGGAGCGGCTTTTTTGGCTGCTTTCTTAGGTGCTGTTTTTTTCGCGGCCTTTTTAGCAACGGCTTTTTTTACCACTTTCTTCGGTGAAGATTTTTTTGCCGGAGCTTTTTTCTCATTGGCAAACTTTGCAGCCATCAGGTTAAGAGCGGAGCCTGCCTTGAACCATTCAATCTGGCCGGCATTGTAGGTATGATTTACCAGAATAGAATCTTGTGATCCATCGCTGTGATGAAGTACAAGCGTTAATGGCTTATCGGGTGAAAACGAAGTGAGACCAACAATGTCGAAGATATCATCTTCTTTAATTTTATTGTAGTCTTCCTTGTTGGCGAAGGTAAGCGCAAGCATACCTTGTTTCTTCAAATTGGTTTCATGAATACGCGCGAATGATTTCACCAGAATTGCACGAACTCCCAAGTGACGTGGTTCCATCGCTGCATGCTCGCGTGACGAACCTTCACCGTAGTTTTCATCGCCCACTACAATGGATCCGATACCGCTGGCTTTGTAAGCACGCTGAACGTTTGGCACTTCATCGTACTGACCGCTGAGTCCGTTCTTCACACTGTTGATTTTCTCATTATAAAAGTTCGTTGCACCAATCAACAGGTTGTTGGAGATATTGTCGAGGTGGCCACGATACTTTAACCACTTACCCGCCATCGAGATGTGGTCGGTGGTACATTTTCCTTTTGCTTTGATGAGCAGTCTCAATCCTTTCAGATCGGTACCTTCCCAGGGTTTGAAAGGAGCAAGTAGTTGTAAGCGATCGGAGGTTGGGCTTACGCTTACCTTTACACCACTACCGTCTTTTGCCGGAGCCTGGAAGCCTGCATCTTTTACATCGAATCCTTTCTTGGGCAATTCATCTCCGGTAGGTGGATCAAGTTTTACTTGTTCTCCACGTTCGTTGGTCAGGTAATCGGTAATCGGGTTGAAGCCCAGATCACCGGCTATAGCCAATGCTGTTACCAGTTCGGGCGATGCCACGAAGGCGTAAGTATTTGGATTGCCATCGTTACGCGACTGGAAGTTACGGTTGAATGAGTGCACGATGGTATTCTTCTCTTTCTTTTCAGCACCCACACGACTCCACATACCAATGCATGGGCCACAGGCATTAGCGAAAACTTTAGCACCAATTTTATCGAAGGTCTTAATCAGGCCATCACGTTCGATGGTAAAACGTACTTGTTCTGAACCTGGCGTGATGGTGAATTCTGCTTTCGTCTTTAGTCCTTTGTTGGCTACTTGTTCGGCCAGGCTGGCTGCGCGCGAAATATCTTCATACGAAGAGTTCGTGCATGAACCGATCAACCCTACTTCTACTTTGGTAGGCCATCCGTTCTTGGCGGCTTCTTCTTTTACTTTCGAAATAGGCGTAGCTAAATCCGGGGTGAACGGTCCGTTCAGGTGTGGTTCAAGTTCAGTAAGATTGATTTCAACTACCTGATCGAAATATTGTTCAGGATTGGCATACACTTCTGGATCAGCCGTAAGGTGTTCCTTTACCTTGTTAGCCATCTTGGCGATATCGGCCCGACCGGTTGAAACCAGGTAGCGCTCCATCGATTCATCGTATCCGAATGTTGAGGTAGTAGCACCGATCTCGGCACCCATATTACAGATCGTACCTTTACCTGTACAGCTTAATGACACAGCACCATCACCAAAGTATTCAACAATAGCTCCGGTACCACCTTTCACGGT
>Ga0315910_10000505_pt1 | contig 38597 bp, 31 predicted proteins | sample EdamamesoilMG_FD_204470 | JGI IMG/M metagenome (GOLD analysis project Ga0315910, IMG submission 204470) | Garden soil microbial communities collected in Santa Monica, California, United States - Edamame soil | ecosystem: Environmental > Terrestrial > Soil > Garden | place: USA: California...
CGGCCTTCGAGGAGTTGAATCGATGAGCGCGGACAAGCTGGACGGCCGCTTCGGGATCTTCGGCGGACGCTACGCGCCCGAGACGCTGATCGCGCCGCTCGAGGAACTCGAACGCGCCTGGATCGAGGCGCGCTCCGACCCGGCCTTCCAGGCCGAACTGCGGCGCCTGCAGCACGACTACGCCGGCCGCCCGACGCCCCTGTGGCACGCGCAGCGACTTTCGGCGGAGCTGGGAGCGCAGCTGTGGATCAAGCGCGAGGACCTGCTGCACACCGGCGCGCACAAGTTGAACAACACGCTGGGCCAGGTGCTGCTCGCCCAGCGCATGGGCAAGACGCGCTGCATCGCCGAGACCGGCGCGGGCCAGCACGGCGTGGCGACCGCGACCGTCTGCGCCTTGCTGGGCCTGCAGTGCAGCGTCTACATGGGCGAGGTCGACGCGCAGCGCCAGCGGCCCAACGTGCTGCGCATGCGCCTCCTGGGCGCCGAGGTGATCGAGGTGCGCAACGGTTCGCGCACGCTCAAGGATGCGGTCAACGAAGCGATGCGCGCCTGGGTCAGCGAGTGCGTGAACACGCACTACGTGCTGGGCAGCGCGCTGGGCCCCCACCCCTTCCCTTCGATGGTCGCGGATTTCCAGCAGGTGATCGGGCACGAGGCGCGCGCGCAGCTGCTGGAGCAGTCCGGGCAGCTTCCGGACATCGCGATCGCCTGCGTCGGCGGCGGCAGCAACGCGATCGGGCTGTTCCGCGCCTTCGAGCACGACCGCGAAGTGCGCTTGATCGGCGTCGAGGCCGGCGGCCGCGGTTTGTCCAGCGGCGAACACGCCGCGCGCTTCCAGGGCGGCTCGCCCGGCGTGCTGCACGGCGCCTACACCTTCGTGCTGCAGGACGAAGAAGGCCAGATCCAGGGCACGCACAGCGTGTCCGCGGGCTTGGACTACCCCGCGGTCGGGCCCGAGCACGCCCAGCTGCACGCCAGCGGCCGCGCGCACTACGTCAGCGCGAGCGACGAGGATGCGCTGGCCGGCTTCCTGGCTCTCGCGCGCAACGAGGGCATCCTCGCGGCGCTGGAGAGCGCGCACGCGATCGGCTGGCTGCTGCGCGAGCGCGCGGCGATCGCGGGCCGGCGCGTGCTGGTCAACCTCTCGGGCCGCGGCGACAAGGACCTCGAGACGCTGGCTCGCCTGACAGGCCCAAGGTCCGCGCCGGAGCTGCGGCCGTGAACCGCCTGGTCGCGGTCACCAGGGCGTTGCGCCGCAGCGGCTCGCGCGGCATCGTGCCCTTCGTCACCGCCGGCGACGGCGGCTTCGAGCTCACGCTGGCGGTGATCGCGGCGCTCGCGGACGAGGGCGCGACCGCGATCGAGCTGGGCCTGGCCTTCTCCGACCCGCTGGCGGACGGCCCGCTGCTGCAGGCCGCCGCCGAACGCGCGCTCGCGGGCGGCGCGAACTTCGACGCGCTGCTCGAGCTCGCGCGCGCCTTCCGCCGCGAGCGGCAGACGCCGCTGGTGCTGATGAGCTACGCCAACCCGCTCTACGCGCGCGGCCTCGATCGCGCGACGCGCGAGCTCGCCGAGGCCGGCTTCGACGCGCTGCTCGCCGTCGACGTGCCGCCGGAAGAGGACGCTCTATTGGGCGGGCTGTGCGCCAGCCGCGGACTGGCGCGCATCCACTTCACCTCGCCGACCAGTCCGCCGGCGCGCCTGGCGACCGCGGTCGCCGCCAGCAGCGGATTCCTGTACGCGATCGCGCGCCTGGGCGTGACCGGCGCCGCGACCGAGCGTGACGGCGCGGCGCAGGAGTTCCTGGCCCGCGCGCGCCGTGCGGCCGGTGATCTGCCGCTGGCGGTCGGCTTCGGAATCTCCACGCCGGAGCATGTGCGCGCCGCGCTGCTGCACGCCGATCTGGCGATCGTCGGCTCGGCCCTGGTCGAGCACGTGCACCAGGAGTCGCTGCGCGGCGGCGCAACCGCGGCGGCACGCGCCGCCGGCCGCTTCCTCTCCAGCCTGAAAGCGGGCCTGAACCCATGAACAGCCACCACCGAGAACACCTGCGCAGCCTGGATGCGGCGATCGTCGCGCTGGTCGACGAGCGCGCGCGCCTGCTGGCCAGCGCGCAGGAGCCCCTGGCCTGCGCGCTGGACGATCTGCTCTCGCGCTACGACGGCCCGCTTTCCCCGACGACGCTGCGCGAACTGGTCGCCGCGCTCGAATCGGCCTGCAGGCCCGGGGGGCAGCGGTGATCCTGCGTTTCCTGCCTGGCACCGGCGAGGACGTGGTGCAGGAAGTCAAGCTCGCGCTGGAGAGCGCCGGCATGCTGACGATTCGCTCGGGCGAAGCCGAACGACCGATCCTGGCGGCGATCGGCAAGCTCTTGCCCGCGCTGCGCAAGGATCTCGAGAAGCATCCCGCGATCGAGGAGCGCATCGCGCCGCGCGGCGAGCAGCTGCTGGTGCAGCGCAGCTTCCGCTGCTCGCCCTCGATCGTCGCGCTCGGCCGCCGCGGCGAAGTCCAGGTGGGCGGCTCGGCGGTGGTCGTGATCGCCGGCCCGTGCAGCGTCGAGGGCCGCGAGGCCGTGCTCGAGATCGCGCAGCACGTGCGCCGCGCCGGCGCGCACATCCTGCGCGGAGGCGCGTTCAAGCCGCGCACCTCGCCCTACGCCTTCCAGGGACTTGGCGTCGAGGGCCTGCGCCAGCTCAAGGACGCCGGCGAAGCCGTCGGCCTGCCGGTGGTCAGCGAGATCATGGACGCCTCCGACTTGCCGGCCTTCCTCGACCACGACATCGACTGCCTGCAGATCGGCGCGCGCAACATGCAGAACTTCACGCTGCTCAAGAGCGTCGCGCGCGCCGGCGTGCCGGTGCTGCTCAAGCGCGGGCTGGCCGCGACCGTCGACGAGTGGCTGGCCGCGGCCGAGTACCTGTGCGCGGGCGGCGCGCAGGTGATGCTTTGCGAGCGCGGCATCCGCACCTTCGAGAAGGCCACGCGCAACACGCTCGACCTGACCGTGCTGCCCTTGCTGCGCGAATGGACGCACCTGCCGATCCTGGTCGATCCCGCGCATGCCGCGGGCATCGCCAGCATCATCGCGCCGCTGTCGCGCGCCTCGGTGGCCGCCGGTGCCGACGGCGTGGCCGTCGAGGTGCACATGCGGCCCAGCCAGGCGCTGTCGGACGGTCCGCAGGCGCTGCTGCCCGGCGAGCTCGTGCGCATCGTCGCCGACGCGCGCATCATGGCGGCGGCGACCGGGCGGCGGCTGCACGACGACCCGCGCACGCGCGCGGCGCGCGCTCAGTAGCTCTCCTCCGGCGAGGGGAATTCCTTGGCGCGCACGTCCTTGCCGTAGCGCTCGAAAGCCGCCTGCATGTCGCGGCCGATCTGCGCGTAGCGGCGCACGAAGCGCGGGTGGAAGCGCGTGTACAGGCCCAGCATGTCGTGCGAGACCAGGATCTGGCCGTCGCAGCCGCCGCCGGCGCCGATGCCGATCACCGGCACCTTCAGTCCGCTGGCGATGCTGCGCGCGAGCTCCGCGGGCACCTTCTCGATCACGATCGCGAACACGCCGGCGTCCTCGAGCGCGCGCGCGTCGCGGCGCACCTCCTGCGCCTCTTCGGGTTCGGTCGCGCGCACCTGGTAGGTGCCGAACTTGTGGATCGACTGCGGCGTGAGGCCCAGGTGGCCCATCACCGGGATACCGACGTCGACGATGCGCCGGATCGTCGCGCAGATGCTCTCGCCGCCCTCGAGCTTGACCGCTTCGACCGAAGACTCCTTGACCATGCGGCCGGCGTTGCGCAGCGCCTCGTCGGAGTTCACCTGGTAGGACATGAAGGGCATGTCGGCGACCACCAGCGCGCGCTCGACGCCGCGCGACACGACCGCGGAGTGGTAGAGCATCTGCTCCATCGTCACCGGGATCGTGGTCTCGAATCCCTGCACGACCATGCCGGCGGAATCGCCGACCAGGATCACGTCGATGCCGGCGCGGTCGATCAGCTGCGCCATCAGGAAATCGTAGGCGGTCAGCGCGGTGATCACTTCGCCCGCGGCTTTCATCTGCTGCAGGCTGCGCGTGGTGATCTTGCGCGAACGCGTGTCCTTCGCCGCGTCGGGTCGTTTCGTCATGGCGCGAGTGTAGTCCCTGCGCAGGCTCAGCGCGCGAGGCCCTGCTCCACCAGGGCCAGCGCGCTGTTCGCGCCGTCGAGCATCGCGCTCATGATGCCGCCGGCCCAACCCGCACCCTCGCCGATCGGGTAGAGGTTCAGCCAGCCGAGCGCGCGCCGCGACACGGGCTCGCGCGGCAGGCGCAGCGGGCCCGAGCTGCGCGATTCCAGGCCGACGAATTCGCCGAGCGGGCCGCTGAAGCCGGGGATCTGGCGCTCGAATTCCAGCAGACCGCGCGCCAGGCTCGCGCGCGCGAGCTCGGGCAGCAAGCGGTCCAGCCGCGCCGGCCTGGTTCCGAAGGTGTAGGTCGAGTGGCGCGTCGTCGATGCTTGGCGGCCCTCGAGGAAATCCGCCGCGCTTTGCGCCGGCGCCGTGTAGTCGCGGCCGCCCGCGTCGAAGAAGCGCGCCTCCAGCTCGCGCTGGAACTCGACGCCGGCGAAGGGTCCGCTGCCGAACTCGGCGGGCCCGAAGGTGGTGACCAGCGCCGAGGTGGCCCAGGCCGAGCTGTGCTTGGAGTTGGACATGCCGTTGGTGCACAACAAGCCCGGCTCGCTGATGCTGGCGACGATGCGGCCTCCCGGGCACATGCAGAACGAAAAGGCCGCCGGCAGGCCTGCGTTGGCTTTGCACAGCAGGTTGTAGCTCGCCGCACCCAGCGGCGCGGCCAGCGGGCCGGTGCCGTAGCGCCCGCGGGTGATCAGTTCCTGCGGGTGCTCGATGCGCAGGCCGAGCTGGAAGGGCTTGGACTCGAAGCGCACGCCCTGCTGCGCGAGCGCGAGCAGCGTGTCGCGCGCGCTGTGGCCCGGAGCGAGGAACAGCGCGTCGCAGGCCAGCTCGCCGCGCGTGGTCGCCAGCGCGCGCACGCGGCGCGGATCGCCCTCGTCGAAGATCAGGCGCTCGAAGCGCGTGTCGAACAGGAACTCCACGCCGCGCGCCGCGAGCCGCTCGCGCAGCACGGGCAGGATGCGGTGCAGGCGGTCGGTGCCGATGTGCGCCAGGCCGTCGTAGACGATGTTGGGCGGCGCGCCTGCCGCGACCAGTTGCTCCAGCAGCGGCAGCTCCAGCGGATCGTCGACGCGCGTGTAGATCTTGCCGTCGGAGTAGGTGCCCGCACCGCCCTCGCCGAACAAGAGATTGCGCTCGGGATCGGGGATGCGGCTCTGGTGGAACTTCGCCAGGGCGCGGGCGCGCTCGCGCAGCATCGGGCCGCGCTCGAGCAGCGTCGTGCGCACCCCGTTGTGCGCCAGGATCCAGGCCGCGAACAGTCCGGCGGGCCCGCTGCCGACGACCACGGCGCGCGCCGCGGCCAGCGAAGCGTGCGGTCGCGGATGCACCAACGTGGCCGGCGGCGGCGTGGGCTTGAGCGCTCCGCTGCGCTCCAGGCGCGCCATGTTGCGCGTGCGCAGGCGCGCGTCGAGCACCACGTCGACGTGGCAGACGAATTCCAGGCGCGGTTCACCGCCGCGCCGGCGCGCATCGAGCGCCTTGCGCGCGATGCGCAAGCCACGCAGCTGCTCGGGCTCGATCCCCAAGGCCTGCGCGGCGCGCGTCGTGAGCAGGCTCTCGCTCTCCAGCGGCGAGAGCCGCAGGTTGAACAGGCGCCACGCCGCGCCCGCGGACGAGGGAGTTGTCGGTTGCATGGCGGAGCCGCTTGGGGCCCAGGTGCCGCAGGTCGCTCGCGCTCGCGACGGCGCGAGAACGCAAGCGGCGGATGCTAGCATGCGCGGCTGTCCCAGGAACAACACGTTGAGCCCGCTCTACAACACCTCGCGCGAGGACTTCTCCGCCCTGTGGTCGCACTTCGAACTCGAAGCCGACCGCATCCACGTCGTCGACGCCGCGGACCCGGGCCAGGACCGCCCGGCGAAGCAGCGCGGCGGCGGCCACGTCTTGGTGGCGCAGGTCGGCTACAGCCCGGATGTGGCGGCCGCGGTGCGCACCTACCGCCAGCGCGGCGAGCCCGCGCTCGCGCCCGACGGCGCGGCGATGATCTTCCTCAAGGACGCTCGGCCGGCGCAGGAGATCGCGCGCTGGCGCAACGCGCTGTGGCCCTGGCTGCACGTGGTGGCGCACGTGCGTCTCTCGCCGGGCGAAGCGCATATCGAGACGCTCTCGGGCACGCAGACCAAGGCTCTGGCCGTGCAAAAGCGCGGCCACCTGTTGTTCGCGCGCCGGCGCGAGCAGGTGCTCTCGCCGCAGACCACCGTGGCCAAGTTCGACAAGAACGCCGGCGGCTGGAACCCGACGCCGGGCTCGCGCGGCTGGGCGCACTACCGCTGGATGCGACGCTACGTCGGCAGCTTCGCGCCGGTGCGCGCGGGAGCGCGCGTGCTCGACTTCGGTTGCGGCGCCGGCTGGTGCGGCATCGAGGCCGCGCTGAGCGCCCCGGGCTGCAGCCTCGCGCTCTTCGACCCTTCGCCCGAACTGGCCGAGGGCGCCGGAGCCAACGCGCGCAGCGCGGGGATCAAGGACGTCAGCGTGCGCACCGGCTTCGGCGAGTCGCCGCCCTTCCCCGCCGCGGGCGAGGCGCGCTTCGACCACGTGATCTGCTCCGGCGTGGTCAGTTTTTCGCCCGACTTCCAGCGCTGGTTCGACGGACTGGCGGGCACGCTGGCCAGCGGGGGCACGCTGGTGATCGGCGACCTCAACCGCGAGTCGCGCGGCATGCGTTCGCGGCGCGCGCGCAAGCTGCTGCTGCCGGCGCGCGAGATGAACGCCCTGGTGCGCGAAGAAGCGCGCGCGCAACTCGAGCAACGCGGCTTCGTGCTGGTCAAGGCCGCGGGCTACCAGCTGACCTCGCCCTGGCCCGAGGCGATGCACCTCAGCGACACGCGCCTGGGCGGTCTGCTCTCGCCGCTGCTGCTGGGCTGGAACAAGCTGCGCGCCGGCGAGGGCGATCCGGCGCGCTTCGACAGCTGGGTGCTGCAGCTGCGCGCGCCTTGATCAGGGCTGCAATCGCGCCAGCGCGGCCTCGAGCTCGGCGGCGTCGGGCGCGCCCTGCCAGCGGTTGCGCAGCACGCCCTGCGCATCGATCAAACACCACGTCGGCCAGCCGCGGATGCGCCAGCGCGTCGCGTTGGCGCCCGCGGTGCCCTGCTCGCCGTCCCACACGTTCGCCCAGCCCGGTCGCTCGCGCGCGAGCGCGGCTTCGAAGACCGCGACATCGACGTCGGAGTTGACGCCCAAGAGCACGGGCCCGTGATCGAAGCGACGCTGCGCGAGCGCGCGTTGGCGCGCGAACAGCGGCTTGCAGGCTGCGCACCACTCGCCCCAGAAACACAGCAGCACGGTTCGGCCGCGCAGCGCGAGCAGGCGTGGCGCGCGGTCTGGATCGCGCGCGTCGAAGATCTCCGGCACCACGTCGCCGACCAGCACGAGCGAGGCCACGTCGGCGGCGAAGCGCTCGGCGAATTCGCCCCAGGTCATGCCCGACAGCGGATGCTTGGCCGCGCCGTGCTCGGCGGCGATGCGGCGCAGCACGGCGAGCAGCTGCTCGCGCTCCGCCGGCGTGATCGCGGCGCCCTCGAGCGCACGGTCCAGCAGCGGCTCCACGGGGCGAAAGGCGCAGGCGGCGCGCACGCTGGGCTGGCGCGTGCTGCGCTGGATCTGCTCGAGCAGGCTTCGGTCGTGAGCGTCGTCGCGCAGCACGCGCAGGACGAATTCGCCCATCACGTCGCCGTCCTCGGCGTACTCGGCGATCACGCGCGCGAGCGCGCGGTCGCGCGCCTCGAGCAGCTCGACCGAGGGCTGCTGGCCGTCGAGGTGCGCGACGAAGCGCAGCGACTCGTAGCGTTCGCGCCCGCGGGCCGCCTCGGCGACGCGCATGGCGCGCCGGGCCAGTTCCACGCGCACCGCGGTGTCGGGCACGCCCTGCCGCTTCGCGCGGCGCCAGTCGCGCAGCACGTCGGAGAGGAACTCCGTCGCCGCGGCCTGGGCCGCGCGAGCCGGGTCAGCCGGACCAGGCGGGCGGGCCGCCGGCGCGACGAGCAAGAGCACGGCGCACGCCACGGCAAACACCGCGGCGCGCGCCGTCCTGGGAGCGTCGTGCAGGCGCCTACTTTTTCTTGGAAGCCTTCTTGGCTTCCTCCACCAGGGCGTCGATCGCTGCATCGAGCTTCTCATCGCCCGGCGAGCCCACGAACTTGTGCCTGATCTTGCCCTCGGCGTCGATCACGTAGAGCGTCGGCCAGCCGCTGATGCCCCAGCGCTTGGAAATCGGCCCCTTGGTGCCGTCGGGTCCGTTCCAGAAACTGCGCCAGGTGATCTCCTCCTTCTTGAGCACCGGCTGGAGCTTCTCCAGGTCCGGGTCCGAGTTCACACCGACCAGCGCGAAAGGCTCATCCTTCAGTCGTGCCACGAGCGACCGCTCGTGAGGGTACATGGCCCTGCAGGGCGGTCACCAATTGCCCCAGAAGTCCAGCAGCACGACCTTGCCGCGGTAGTCGGAGAGCTTGAAGCTCACGCCCGAGGTGTCGTTGGCTTCGATCTCCGGAGCCATCGCGCCGATCGCGAGGTGCTCGATCTGGAACAGGATCGACCCGCAGATGTCGTTCCAGGATTCCTTGCGGCGCGGGTCGACCACCGTGCCGAATTCCTTCTGGATCGACTTGAGGCCATCGACCAGCTGCTTGGTTTCCTTCTCGTTCAAGCCCTCGCGCGACTGGCGCGCGACGAGATCGGAGAGCGCGAGCATGGCGCAAGCCGCCTTGACCTCGGGAGCCTTGGACTTCTTGGCCAGCGCCTTGGCGCGCTCCTGGTCCTTCAAGAAGCTGGACACCAGCGGCGCCAGACGCGCTCCGTCGTCGGCGTCCTTGGCGATCACCAGGTCCCAGAGCTCGCCGCGCAGCTTGTCGAGATCGGGGCTGACGCCGCGGAAGCGCAGTCCGTAGCTCAGGCTGAGCGCCCCGATGCGGTCAGCGCCGTCGCTGGCCGCCTTCGCGATCGCCAGCGCGCGCGTGCTGAAGTCGAGCACCTGCGTTTCGGTCAGCGCAGCTTCCTTGGTCGCGGTCTCGACCGCGGCCTTCAATTCCTCGAGCGTTTCGAAGACGGCCACCAACTCGGCCGCGCGCGGCGGCGAGCTGCCCGCTGTGCCGCCCAGCATGAGCGCCAGCAATGCCAATGAAAGGGTATTCAAGAAGACCTCCTGGTCGGACGATGGGAACGTTCGAAAATTCTAGGAGCGCGTCGTGCGCGTGGGTTTCACGCGCGGGCCGCGTCCGTAGTCGAGCAAGCGGGCGAGCATGGGGCGAAGTTCGCTGCGGCGCACGATCAAGTCGATCTGGCCCTTGCCCAGCAGGAATTCGGCGCGCTGGAATCCCGCGGGCAATTCCTGCTTGAGCGTGGTCGCGATCACGCGCGGCCCGGCGAATCCGATCAACGCGCCGGGCTCGGCCAGGGTCAGGTCGCAGACCGACGCGAACGAAGCGGTGACGCCGCCGGTGGTCGGGTGCGTCATCACGCAGATCGAGTAGCCGCCCTTGTCGTTGAACTCGGCCAGCGCCGAGCAGGTCTTGGCCATCTGCATCAGGCTCAGCACGCCTTCGTGCATGCGCGCACCGCCCGAACTGGTGAAGATCAAGAGCGGCAGCTGCCTGGCGCCGGCGACCTCGGCCGCGAGGGCGATCTTTTCGCCGACCACCTCGCCCATCGAGCCGCCCAGGAAGCTGAAATCGAGCACGGCGAGCACCAGCGCGCGGCCTTCGATCGCGCCGGTGCCGCACAGCAGGGCCTCGGCCTGACCGGTGCGGCTCTCGGCCTTCTTGACCTTGTCGAGGTAGGGAATCTGGTCGTGGAACTGCAGCCGGTCGATCGTGTGCAGGTCGGCGAAACGCTCTTGCCACGAGTCGGGGTCGAGCAACATGGCGATGCGCTCGCGGCCGGGCAGCGTGAAGTGGAAGTCGCAGGCGGGACACACGCGCCCCTTCTCCTCCAGCTCCTTGCGGTAGATCATCTGCCCGCAGCTCTCGCACTTGAGCCACAGGCCGCCGGGCATGTCCTTCTTCTTGCGCAGGCGCGCGAAGCGCGTCTCCGACAGGGCGGCCTCGCTGCTCTTGGCCTCGCCGCCCGCTTCTGCGATGTGCGGCTGGGGCGCAGGCAGCGGCGCCTCGGCCGCGGACTCGCGAGCGGGCTTCGGCGCGCGCTCGGACTTCGAGGGCTTGGCATCGCTCGCGCGCGCAGCGACTTCGGGCGTCGGCGCGGCCTGCTTGTCCAGGCCGGACGTGGCGGCGTCGGTCTTGGCCGGTTCAGGATGGGGCATGGAGCACCTTCTGTTGCGCCGCGCGCGCGCATTCGCGCAGGCGTGCGATCGTGGCCGGGATGTCGCTCGATCCGAACACCGCGGAGCCGGCCACGAAGACGTTGGTCCCCGCTTCCGCGCAGGCGCCGATGGTCTTCTCGCTCAGGCCGCCATCCATCTGCACGTGGCCCGTGAAACCACGCTCGCGCAGCCAGCGCACCTTGCCCAAGACCTCGGGCATGAACTTCTGCCCGCCGAATCCCGCGAAGACGCTCATCACGAGCACCAGGTCGACCGCGTCGAGCACGTCGGCGACGCGCTCGATCGGACAATCGGGATTGAGCGCGATGCCGACCACGGGCACGCCCGCGTCGCGGAAGCTGCGGATCACTTCGCGCTGCGCGACCTCGCCCGGCGCGACCTCGGCGTGGAAGCTCAGCACCTGCGCGCCGGCGGCGGCGAAGTCCTTCGCGTAGCGCCGCGGCTCGCTGATCATCAGATGCACGTCCAGCGGCCGGCTGGCGACGCGCGCCAGGGCCGCGACCACCGGGGCGCCGATCGTCAGGTTGGGGACGAAGTGCCCGTCCATCACGTCGACGTGCAGCCAATCGGCGCCTGCAGCTTCGACCCGGCGCACCTCCTCGCCCAGCCGCGCGAAGTCGCAGGCCAGCAACGAGGGCGAGATCAGGTTGGCGGGATTGGGCATCGAGGGCCCGCACGGGACGCGCCCGCGCGGACAGCCCGGATTCTAGCCGTCGGGCCAGGCCGATGCGCCCCCCTGGGAAAAGCTCCCTGCAAGGGCAATTCCTGCCCAACAGGCCTCAGGAACGGCCCTGGAGCGCGGCGATCCCCGGCAGCAGCTTGCCCTCGAGCAGCTCGAGCGAGGCGCCGCCGCCGGTGGAGATGTGGCGGATGCGCTGCGTGAGTCCGAGCAGTTCGACCGCGGCGACCGAGTCTCCGCCGCCGACCACGGTGTAGCCCTGGCAGGCCGCGACCGCGCGTCCGACGGCCTCGGTCCCGCTGCGGAAGGCGGGCATCTCGAACACGCCCATCGGCCCGTTCCAGACCAGGGTCTTGGCGCTCTTGATGCGCGCGGCGTAGAGCGTGCGCGTCGCCGGGCCGATGTCCAGCGCCATCCAGCCGGCCGGGATGTCGCCGACCACGACCTTGGCCGGCGAATCGGCGGCGAACTTTTGCGCGATCACGTGATCGCTGGGCAGGCACAGCTCGACCTTGCGCTGCGCCGCCTTGGCCAGGGCGGCTTGGACCGTCTCGAGGTGCGCGTCGTCGCACATCGAGTTGCCGATGTGCGCACCCTGCGCCTTGAGGAAGGTGTAGGCCATCCCGCCGCCGATCAGCAGGCAGTCGACCTTGTCGAGCAGGTTGTCGATCACGCTGAGCTTGTCGGAGATCTTCGCGCCGCCCAGGATCGCCACCAGCGGCCGCTGCGGATTCGTGAGCACGCGCGCGAAGGCCTGGATCTCCGCCTCGAGCAACCGGCCGGCCGCGGAGGGCAGCAGGCGCGCCACGCCGCTGACCGAAGCTTCGTCGCGGTGCGAAGTCCCGAAGGCGTCGTTGACGAACACGTCGCCCAGCTTGGCGTAGCTCGCCGCCAGGCCCATGTCACCCTTGGTCTCGCCGGCATTGAAGCGCACGTTCTCGAGCATCACCACGCCGCCCTTGCGCGCGGCGCAGGCCGCTTCGACCTCGGGCCCGGTCGAGTTCGCCAGCTTGGTCACCGGCGCCCCGAGCAGATCCGAGAGCCGCCGCGCGACCGCGTCGAGACGCAGCTTCTCGTCGACGCCCTTGGGCCTGCCCAGGTGCGACATCAGGATCGGCCGGCCCTTGCGCAGCAGGATTTGCTGGATCGTCGGCAGCGCCGCGCGGATGCGCGTGTCGTCGCTGATCGCGCCGTTGGCGTCCATCGGCACGTTGAAATCGACGCGCACCAGGACGCGCTGTCCCTCGAGCGCCAACGCGTCCAGCCCAGGCGTGGAACTGCTCATGCTGCCGCCGCCTACTTGCCCAATCGAGACATCAGCAGCGCGAGGTCGACGACGCGGCAGGAGTAGCCCCACTCGTTGTCGTACCAGGCGATCAGCTTGACCATGCGCTTGTCCATGACCATCGTCGACAGCGAATCGAAGATGCTGCTGTGCGGGTTGCGCAGGATGTCGCTGGAGACCAGGGGATCGGTCGAATACTCGAGGATGCCCTTGAGCGCGCCGGCGGCCGCGGCCTGGAAGGCCTGGTTGACCTGCTCGACGCTCACGTCCTTCGACACGCGCGCCACGAGGTCGACCACCGAGCCGTCGGGCACCGGCACGCGCAGCGAGCAGCCGTCGAGCTTGCCCTTGAGCTCGGGCAGCACCTTGCCCACCGCGCGCGCCGCGCCGGTCGTGGTCGGGATGATGTTCAGCGCCGCCGCGCGCGCGCGGCGCAGGTCCTTGTGCGGCAGGTCGAGCACGTTCTGGTCGTTGGTGTAGGCGTGCACGGTGGTCATCAGGCCGTGCTCGATGCCGAAGCGCTCGTGCAGCACCTTGGCCACCGGCGCAAGACAGTTGGTCGTGCACGAAGCGTTGGACACGATCCTGTCCGTGGCCTTGAGCACCTGCTCGTTGACGCCGAGCACGATCATCGCGTCGATCTCGTCCTTGGGCGGCACGGTCAGGATCACGCGCTTGGCGCCCGCGTCGATGTGCTTCTGGCAGTCGGCGCGGGAGCTGAACACCCCGGTCGATTCGATGGCGATGTCCACGCCGTTGGCCGCGTGCGGCAGCTTGGACGGGTCGCGTTCGGCGCTGACCAGGATCCTGCGGCCGTCGACCGTGATCGAGTCCTTGTTCGAGGAGATGCTGCCCCGGAACGGCCCGTGGACCGAGTCGTACTTGAGCAGGTGCGCCAGGGTCTCGGTGCTGGTCAGATCGTTGAGCGCCACGATCTCCACGTCCGGATGGCTCTGGTGAACGACGCGGAAGACGTTACGGCCGATGCGGCCAAAACCATTGATCGCGATGCGAATCGCCATGGGATGGGTGGCGGCGGCCGAGATTGGCCCGCCTGGGGGGCTGGGGTGGGCGAGGGAGTGGAACGTAAAGCCAGCGCCAGACAGGGCCAGCGCGCGGCCGCGCAATTTCCGGAAAACGTGGGGAAAGAGGGTAGCCCGCCCTGCCGATTCGATCAACGCGCCAGGGCGACTCCGAGGCCGGTCGGGGACCTGCGGCGCGCAGACTTGAAACGCACGCCATGCAGGACAACAGCCTCTTCGGCGAAAGCCGAGCGCACCCCGGCGTCGGCGCTCTGGATCCGGGCGCGGAGCCGGCCGGCGGGCAGGCCGCGGCCGGGCCGGCGACGGCGTGGGCCGAGCGCTGGGCGGGCCTGAGTCGGGACTGCGGCATCCGGGCCGGCGAACCGCTGTTGATCGCGCTGTCCGGCGGGGCCGACAGCGTGCTTTTGCTGCACCTCGTGCGTCAGGCTCGGCCGCAGCACCCGCTGCGCGCGGTGCACGTGGACCACGGCTTGCGCGGCGAGGAAAGCGACGCCGACGCGAGCTTCTGCCAGCGCCTGTGCGCCCAGCTCGGCGTGCCCTTCGCGCTGCGCGCCGTGCGCCTCGACGCGCGCCGCCAGGGCTTGGAGGAGCGCGCTCGCAGCGCGCGCTACGGCGCCTTGATCGACGAGGCACGGGCCTTCCAGGATGCGACGATCGTCACCGCGCACCACGCCGACGACGCGCTGGAAACGCTGTTGCTGCGCTGGACGCGCGGCACGCGGCCGGGCGGATTGGCCGGCCTGGCTCCGCGGCGCAGCTTCGACACCGCGGGGCGCATCCACGTCGTGCGGCCGCTGCTGCCGCTGCGGCGTGAGCTGCTGCGCTCCTGGCTGGCCGAGGCGGGGCTCGAGCACCGCGAGGACAGCTCCAACGCCGACTTGAACTTCGCGCGCAACCGCGTGCGCCGCGAGCTCCTGCCCGCGATCGAAAGCAGCGCCGGCCCGATGGCGATCGAGAATCTCTTCGCCTTCGCTCGCGCGGTGGCCGAGCTCGAGGGCGCGCTCGAGCAGGCGACCGCGCACCTGGGCTGGAGGGCGACGCCGCACGCCGACGCGCGCGGCGCCCAAGCCGGCCGGCGCGGTGGACGCTTGTCGCGCGGCGCGCTGATGGAGCTGAGCCCCGCGCTGCGCAAGCGCACGCTGGCGCGCTTGCTGTGCGCGGGATCCGCGCACGCTCCCAGCCGCGCCCTGCTCGAGGCCCTGGCCAGCGACCTGCACCTGGGCCGCTGCACGCGGCATGCGCTGCCCGGCGGCTGGAGCCTGCAGCTGCGCTCGGCCGAGCTGGTGCTCGAGCCGCCGCGCGAGCAGCCGCCCGAGCTGCGCGACGGTCCGGCCTGCGGCCTGCCTTTCCCGCCCGCCGCGCGCGGCGCGGGCGAGTACCACCTGCCCCTGCCCGGTCTCGTGCACCTCGAGGATGGCCGCCGCCTCTCGGCGCAGGTGCTGCGCCCGAGCGCGCCGCGCGAGGTGCCGCGCGGCGAGTGCAGGGTCGAGCTCGACCTGGAGGCGATCGAGGACCCGCGCGCGCTGCGCGTGCGTTTCCCCAGGCCCGGCGATCGCTTCCACGCGCTCGGCGCGCCCGGATCGCGCGCCCTGGTGCGCTTCCTGGCCGATCGCGGCATCCCGCGCGGCGACCGGGTGAAAGTCCCGCTGGTCACTTGCGGCCCGACGATCCTGTGGGTCGCGGGCGTGCGCCCCGCCGACGCGCCGCGCGTGCGGCCGGGCACCACGCAGCGCTTGCGTCTGGAGCTCGACGCGAGCTGAAACGCTCCGCGGGCCGGCCCGGGCCGGATCAGTGACTCGGCGAGCCGGTGCGGATACCCTGGGGGATCCAACCCTGGCCCTGACGCCCCGTCCTTTGGTGACCTCCCCTGCCCTCCCGACCGGCCTTTGCGAGCGCCTGCATTCGGTTCGCACGCGCCTCGCCGAGGCCGCTGCGCGAGCTGGGCGCCCGCCGCCGCGGCTGGTGGCGGTGACCAAGAGCGTCGCCGAGGATTTCGCCGCGCGCCTCTTGGCGCTGGGTCAGCTCGACCTGGGTGAGAGCCGGGTCCAGGTGCTCGAGGCCAAGGCCGCCGCCCTTTGCGGAACCTCGCCGGCGCGCTGGCACTTGATCGGCCACCTGCAGCAGAACAAGGCGCGCCGGGCGGTCGCCTGGTGCCACAGTATTCATTCGGTCGATTCCTTGCGTCTGCTGGCCGCCCTGGAGCGTCTGGCGCTGGAGCTGGGCAAGCGGCCGATGATCTACCTGGAGGTCGACTACGTGCGCGACGGGACGCGCAGCGGCCTGGCCGAGGATCAGGTGCTCGAACTGGTGCTCCAGGCGCGTACCCTCTCCCAGGTGCAGCTCGCCGGCCTGATGACGATCGCCCCCGTGCCCGATTTCGACGGCGACACGCGCCGCGCGCGCCAAGTTTTCGCGCGCCTGCGGCGTTGTTCCGAGCAGCTGCCGCAAGAGGCCTTCGCCGGCGGCCGGCCCTTGCTGTCGATGGGCATGAGCACGGACTTCGAAGTTGCGGCCGAGGAAGGCAGCGACGTGGTGCGCGTCGGCAGCGCGCTCTTCGAGGGCGTGGAGTCGGACTCATGAGTTCGGACGAATCCCGCCGGCTGTTGCTCGAGCTGCTCGGCGAAGGCGGCACGCAAGTCGAGCTGCCGCGCTCGGGAGTGCTGACCATCGGCTCGATGGCGAGCAAGGTCGGCTTCCTGGTCAGCGGCCAGGGCGTGTCCGACGTGCACTGCGCGATCGGCCGCGCCAAGGGCGGCGGCTTCGCGCTCAAGGACCTCGGCTCGGAATACGGCACTTGGGTCAACGGCGAACGCGTGACCCAGGCCAAGCTCGAAGTCGGCGACTCGATCCTGATCGGCTCGCGACGCCTGCGCGTCTTCGATCCCGCCGCGCCGCCGCCCAAGGCCGCGCCCGCGGAGCCGCCGAAGTCCGCCGCGGCGCCTGCGGCCGCGCCGGTGACGCAAGCCGCGGCAGCGCGCGTCGCTCCGATCGCCACCACCAATTACGAGCAGACGCCGCTGCCCAAGATCCCCGGCTACCGCATCGAGAAGCTGCTCGGCCGCGGCGGCATGGGCGAGGTCTTCCTGGCCACGCAGGAGCGGCTGGATCGCAAGGTCGCGCTGAAGTTGCTCTCGGCGAAGCTGTGCGCCGACGCGGACTTCGTGCGCCGCTTCCAGGACGAGGCGCGCGCCGCCGCCGCGCTCTCGCACCCCAACGTCGTCGTGGTGCACGACGTCGGCGAGGAATCCGGCCGTCACTACCTGTCCATGGAATTCATGGACAAGGGCAACCTCGAAGGCGTGGTCGCGCGCGTCGGCCGCATGGCCTGGCGCGAGGTGCTCGGCGTGCTGCACGACATCGCCAGCGCACTGGTCTACGCCGAGGCACGCGGCATCGTGCACCGCGACATCAAGCCCGCGAACATGATGCAGGGCTCCGCGGGAGCGACCAAGCTCGCCGACCTCGGATTGGCGACGCAGCTCGAAGCCGAATCCAGCGAGTCCGAGAACGGTCGCATCTTCGGCACGCCGCACTTCATTTCGCCCGAGCAGGCGCGCGGCGAGCGCGTCGACGGCCGGGCGGACCTGTATTCGCTGGGCGCGACGGCCTACCGGCTGCTCAGCGGCCGCACGCCCTTCGAGGGCGCGACGACGCGCGACATCCTGCGCGGACACTTCAACGACACGCCCAAGCCGCTGCTGGAAATCGACGCGCAGATCCCGCCGGAGATCGTGCGCATCGTCGAGCGCCTGCTGCAGAAGAAGCCCGACGACCGCTTCCCCTCGGCCGCGGTGCTGCTGGCCGAGGTCGACCGCGTGCGCTCGAGCCTGCTGCACGGCGAGCGCAAGGCCGGCGCGGCGCGCGGCACGCCGAAGCTCGCCGTGCTCGCCCTGCTGGTCGTTGCGGCGGGCGGCGCGGCCTGGTGGTTCACGCGCGATCGCGCGGATCCAGGCAGCGGCCCCATGCCGCGCAACACGAGCGACCCGGCGCTGGCCCAAGGTCCGGGCAACCAGGGCACGCTGCCGCCCGACGAGGACGGCGATCCGACGCAGGCTGCGGCCAAACCTCCGCGCGACGGGGACGACGACACCAAGCTCAAGCTGCTGGAGACCAGCGCCAAGCTGGCCTGGAAGGAACTGCCCGACGGCCTGGATCCCGCCGATCGCGCCGCGCGGCTCCTGGCCCTGGCCGCGGAGTACGAGGGCACCGGCGCGGCGGTCGACATGCGCGCCGAGGCCGAGACGATCACGACCTCGCTGCGCCAGGCCGACGCCGCGGTCGCGGAGCTCGGCCAGCGCCGTCAAGCGGCGCTGAGCTCGCTCGAGGCGGCGTCGACGCCGCTGCTGGAGTTTCCCGCGCAGGCTTTCGCCGCGATGAACGCGCTCGCCTTCGACACGCGGCTGCTGCAGGACGAGGAGTTCCAGAAGCTGCGGCTCGCGCACTACCGCAAGGTGCTGGCCGAGGGTCTGGCCGCCGCCACGCGCGCCAACTCCGAGATCTCCGCCAGCGCGGCGCGTGGCGACTTCGCCGACGTGCGCACGCGCATCGAGGCGCTGGTCCCGCGCCTGGCAGCGCCGAGCCTGCTCGAGGGCTTCGAGCCCGCGCAACTCCCCGATCTGGAGCTGCTGGCCGCGCTGGCCCGCGACCTGTCCGAGCGCGGAGGCGGGATCGACGCCGAACGCGAGCAGTTCCTGGCGGCGCAGATCGGTGCCGACCGCGCGCGCCTGGCGACCGGCCTGGGCGGCGCGCAGGGCCTCGAGTCCGAGCTGGGGGCGCTCGACTTCGCCGCGCTGGGCGCGCGGCTGAACCAGCTGGAGTCCGTGCTCGCCACCGAGCCGGCGCGCGAATTCGTGCACGAACTGGGCGCCGACCTGCGCCTGGGGCAATCCGCCTTGGGCTCGGTCGCGCGTGAACTCGCCGCAGGCGGCTGGAAGCGCAAGCAGGTCGCCGATCCGCGCGGGGGGCGCGCGCTGCCGCGCAACACGCTCACGGCCGACGCAGCCGGTGTGACGCTCGAGGTCGACGGCAAGCCCGAGACCGTGCCCTGGTCGGCCTTCGGCGCCAAGCCGCGCGAGCTGCACCTGTTGTTCCACGAGCGGCTCGAGCGCGCCTACACGCGCGAGGAACTTCTGGGCATCGAGGCGCTGCTGCGCACCGCGGCGATCGCGGCCGCGATCGAGGGCGCGAGCGAAATGCTCGAGCCCGGCACGACCGCGCGCTTCGACGAGAGCGAGCTGCGCGAGCTCGCCGAGTGCTTCGAATGGGGCCGCGCCTGGGCCGCGCAGGCCGGCGTGGCCGAACGCTTCGAAGCCGAGAGCAAGGCTGCCGAGCTCCTGGGCCGCAGCCTCTTCGACGCCAGCGAAGGTTCGTGGTCGGCCTCCGTGTCCGGACTCGATCGCCTGCTGAAGGACTACTCCGACACGCTCGTGGTGCGCCTGCTGTCCAATGGCGGCGCGACCCACTGAGCGCGCGCCCGCCGTGGAGGCCTTCGAGATGCGCGAGCTGCCGGGCGGCACCTGCTCGGTCAGCGTGCGCGCGCAGCCCGGGGCCCGGCGCAGCGCCCTGGTCGGCGTGTGGAACGGACGGCTCAAGGTGGCGCTGCGCGCGCCGGCCGAAGACGGGCGCGCGAACGAGGAGCTGATCGAAGTGCTCGCGCAGGCGCTGGGGCTCAAGCGCCAGCAGCTGCTGCTGCTGCGCGGGGCCAAGGGCCGGCTCAAGGAGATTTCGCTCGCGCTTCCGCTGGAAGAAGCGCGCCGACGCTTGCAAGAACATCTGCCCGCCGGCTAGCTCAGAGGCCCATGCACCCCTCGCCCTTGGACGCGCTCGTCTTCCAGGCCCAGGCCCAGCTCGAGGCCAAGGGCGTCGGCGCACCCACCGCGCTGCTGTTCTCGAGCACCGGACTGGGGCTCTTGCCGGCGCGGCTCAAGGACGGCCGCCGTCTGCCGCTCTCGCAGATCGCCGGCGTGCCGGCCTGCTGGCAGCAAGCCGTGCTGCACTGGGGCGATTTCAACGGCCTCTCGCTGTGGATGATCGACGACGAACCCGGCGACCTCGAAGCCGGCGCGCCGCCGTGGGTCGAGGCCTTCCCGGTGTGGCTCGCCGCCGCCGCGGGAGCCTCGGCCCTGCTGCACACCAGCGCGGGCCATGCCCTGCCGCTCGCCGGCGCGCCCGAGCTCGGGGCCTTCGCGCTGCTCAGCGACCACGTCAACCTCTCGGGCGCGAGCGTATTGGTCGGCCTGGGCGAAAGCCGCCTCGGTCCGATCTTCCCCGACCAGACCCAGGTCCACGACGCGCACCTGCGCCGCGCCGCCAAGGCGGTCGCGACGCGCCTGGGCATCGTGGCGCAGGAATGCGTCGCCGCCTGCACGCTCGGGCCCTCGATCGACACGCCCGCCGAGCGGCGCTGGTTCGCGCACTGCGGCGCGCATGTCGCGGTGCAACGCCTGGCGACGCCGATCCTGGCCGCGGCGCATGCCGGACTGGGCAGTTTGTGCGTGGTGGTCGTGACCGATGCCGGCGAGGGTCCGCTGGACATCGCGCGCGTGGCGGCGACCGCCAACCGCATGGCGCCGGCGCTCGACGATTTCCTGTGGACACTGGCCTCGGACGTGCAGATCGAGGCGCACGGCCGGCTGGAACGGGACGCATGAGCAGCGCGCCTGCTTTGCGCCTGGGCGTGCTGGTCTCCGGGGCTGGACGCAGCCTGGAGAACCTGGCGGAGCGCATCGCCTCCGGCGAGCTGGACGCGCGCATCGCCGTGGTGATCTCCAACACGCCCAAGGCCCTCGCGCTGGAGCGCGCCCAGCGCCTGGCGCTGCCGAGCGCCGTGGTCCCCCACCAGGAACATGCGACGCCCGAGAGCTTCAGCGCCGCCGTGTTCCGCGAACTTTCCGCGCGCAACGTCGAGCTGGTCGTGCTCGCCGGTTTCCTGCGGCTGTTGATCGTCCCCGACGCCTGGCTCGGCCGCGTGATCAACATCCACCCTTCGCTGCTGCCCGCTTTCGGCGGCAAGGGTTTCTACGGCGAGAAGGTGCATCAGGCCGTGCTCGATCGCGGCGTGCAGTTCACCGGCTGCACGGTGCACTACGTGACCAACGAGTACGACGCCGGCCCGATCCTGCTGCAGCGCTGCATCGCCGTGCGCGCGGGCGAGGACGCGCGGCAGCTCGCCGAGCGCGTGTTCGCGGAAGAGAAGCTCGCGCTGCCGCAAGCGATCGAGCTGCACCGCCGCGGCGAGGTGCGGTTGGAGCAGGGGCGACTGGTGCGCGGCGGCTGATCGAAGGCAGTCGTCGTTCAGCCACTACAGCGGAATCCTCGGCATTTCAGGCCAAGCTCGAGGGCCACGTGCGGTGGAGGTTGTATCGATGCCGCGCCGAGTCCTTCCATTCCTTCGGCAATCCGCTCAGGTTCCCTCGCAGCACGCGATTCCCCTCTTGTGCGCCCGCACCGATTCGCGGGCGCAGAATCGGCCCCCCGAGCAGGCGGTCGGACCCTCTCAGTTGATGCCGAATTCCCTTGTTGCAAGCGCGCCTGGCAGCACGCACTCGCACTGCACGCCGCAATAGTCGTGGGTCATGATCGCGAGGCCTCCGCCCTCGATCCGTAGCATGAATTCTTCGGAAACAAGGGCAGAGGATATTGCAGTGGGGAATTTGGAATCGGTGGAGTGGAGAGTTCCAGTAAGAGAGGTTATCGGAACTCTTTCCCAACGGGAGAGTAGCGGAGGGGGCTGAGAGGACCTGTGGGGCGCGCCCCGGGACTCCCCAGCCGCGCGAGCCCGGCCAGGCCGCGCCCACTCGGAGGGAGTTCCCTGCCTCTCCAGCCATGTGCGGTACTTGGGGCCGGATCGCGCGGCCCCGCCCGCTACCGCAACGCTCCCGGTGGGCTTGCCCCCCGCCAGGAGGGCTCTGTGCGGGTGTGGCTGGAATCGGAGGCACGAGGCCCGGCGCTTGCAGTAGGCTGGTCTTTGGCCGAGCGACGCACCGTCGCGGGCCCCTCACGACGCCTCAAGAGGATCGCGATGCAGGACTCGAACTTCGCCCGCTCCGCCAAGCTTCGTACGACCTCGATGACCCTGCTGATCCCGGCGTTGCTCGCCTTCGCCGGCCCTGCCAGTGGCCAGTGCCAGAAGGGACTGACGGCCAATGAACCGATCTTTGTGAAGGTCAGCCACAGCACACGTGGTGATGGCAATCTCACCGAGGATGACAAGGGGCCGACGTACCCCAGCCTCCTTTCCTACAAGGCACTCTCCGAGCACGTCACCTTTTCGGAACTGTACGCCGGCTTGAGGCTGTTCGATGCGAACCAGCAACCGACGGACTTCGGCTTGAGCTGCTGCACGGACCGAGAGATCGAGATCACGTTCGAGCAGACGCCCCGGACCACCGCCGTGCACCAATGGACCGTGCCAAGCGGGGGAGTCAAGGACTTCCAGCTCAAGTACTACTGTTGCAAGGACTCCTCGGCTACGCATCTGACCGATGTGCTGCAAGTTTCTTCGACCCAATGGAAGTTTCGCGCGCTGAACAACTACCCGCCGACCGTCGGGACACCGAGCTGTGGCTGTCCTCCCAGCGGCTATACGCGCACATGCATCGGCTACCTGATGCTGGACATGACGATCCCCAATGCCTTGCAGCCGGAGTGGGAGGATCCTGAGGAGTTCGGGCTGAAGTACGTGCTGGCGCTCGACACGGTTGCGCCACCCAACAACAAGCACTTTGCGATCGGCGCTCAGGATATCGGTCCGGTCTGGGTGATCCAGGACTCGTGCGAGTGCCGCTCGTTGTTCACCTACCCGACCACGCTGCCGCCGGATGACTCCGAGATCGCGGGGCCGCCGTGCATTCAATTGTCACCTGCCTTCCAGGAGGTCGTCGGCCATCCGACGGTCTCAGGCTGCCTGGCAGAGTACTACGAAGAGTCTCCGGCTCCGCTGGGAGCTGATCTCGGCGGCTACTACTTGCAGAACCGACCCTGCGCGGCGTCCGAGGTCGTGATCGAAGGGGCGTTTCTTCAGGTCCCGCTCGGCTACATCGACCGGGACGCGTCCGCTGGCGGCCGGGTGCGCGGGGCGTTCTATGAGTACCTTGATTCGTACGACGAGGTCGAGGTGCGGATCCGCGTCGAGAACAAGAACAATTGGCAGACGCCGGCTGACTGCTCCCCCGGGCCGCCGTCTTATGCTTATGCCATCGCGGGCAATAGTGGCGTCGGGGGCAGAGACTTCGTCCTTGAGGAACGAGTGCCCTTCGATTCCAACGTCAAGTGCAGCACGGGCGGGCAGTTCGTCTGGCAGGAGATAGTCCCTCTGTTCGACGGCACGAATTGGATCTACACGGTCAAGTTCAAGGGTGACCAAGGCAACTTGAACACCGCCTTCTATCGGAAGCTCCGCGGCCTTCGCATTCGCGCTTTGGGCGACACCGTCAATGAAGGGCCCGAGATCGCGCACTTGGAACTCGAGGCTGCCTACCTCCATGCCGCAGGCGGCTATTCATCCTTTGTCAATCTGGGCTGGTCCAAGGCATTTCGGGCCGTGATCTTGGACCAAGAGCACTGGAACCCCGTCGGACAATGAGGGGGTACAGAGTGAGTTCACGATGGAACCGCGAGCCCGGGGCTCGTCGCCGTTTGCTGCCACTTGGGTGCTCCCTTCAGACCGTCCTGAGGCTGGCCGTATGTGTCGTTGGGCATTCCAACGCGCAGTTCGCGAACGCACAGCAGGCAGGCTTCTTCCCGCTGGGTGATCCGCCCGGCGGGATCAACATGAGCAGTATCGGAATAGAGGGCATCTCCTCCGACGGGACGGTGGCCGTAGGGAACTACGTGGTGCCTGCACTTCCGCATCCGGCGTTCCGCTGGACGGCCGCCTCTGGCCTAGTATCGATCGGTGTCCTTCCCGGTGGGCAATCAGCGCGTGCGAGCGCAGCGAACTGGAACGGCAGCGTGATCGCGGGTCTTGCCGATTCTCCTTCCTATCCAGGCGCAGAGGTATTTCGTTGGACTGCAGCTAACGGCATGATCGCGATGGGAGTTCTCCCTGGTGCTTCAGGCGGCGGGGCGACCAGCGTGAGCCTAGACGGCACCGTAATCGTTGGCACTTGTGATTTCCCAGGCCGAATCGAAGCCTTTCGCTGGACCGCCGCGACGGGCATCGTCGGGATGGGCGGCTTCCCCGGGCAGACCGCGTACAGCATCGCCAACGCGACCAACGCCGACGGCAGCGTGATCGTCGGCGGTGCGTACATAGCGGGCTTCCAACAACCCTTCCGGTGGACAGCCTCCTCCGGGATGGTCGCCTTGCCACTCCCACCGACGGCGGGTGCAGGTTCCGCCTTTGATGTCAGCGCCGACGGCAACGTGATCGTCGGGCAGACCTTCGGTCTTTATGAAGCATTCCGCTGGACTCCGGCCACCGGCTCCGTTGGCCTGGGCGATCTTCCCGGAGGCGTGTTCTCAAGCTGGGCGCGCGGCGTAAGCGATTCAGGCCTGGTGGTCGTCGGTCAAGGTCGGACCGCCTCGGACCACGAAGCTGTGTTGTGGGGGCCCACGGGCGGCCCGATCTCGCTCGAGTCCTACTTGAGCTCGCTGGGGGTCACCGCGCACCAAGGCTGGCGGCTGGTCCTCGCCGAAAGCGTGTCAGCGGACGGGCTACGCATCGTCGGATACGGCACCAATCCCGCGGGCCAGGATCAATCCTGGATCGCGATCCTCCCCGAGCCCTGGACGGAGTACTGCACGGCCAAGCCGAACTCCTTGGGCTGCACCCCTGCGATCTCGGCGGCGGGCGTGCCCAGCGCGGCGAATGTCTGGCCCTTCGTCGTGCGCGCCAGCTCGGTCTTGAACCAGACTTCCGGCCTGTTCTTCTACAAGGTCGGCGGCAGCGGCACGGCGGTGCCCTTCCAAGGCGGAACGCTCTGCGTGGGCCCGAGCGGCATCCGGCGAACGCCGGCGGTCATTTCTGGCGGCACTCCTGCTCCGGCGCACGACTGCTCGGGAGCGTACACGCTTGACGTGAACGCATTTGCCCACGGCCAGCTCGGTGGCAATCCGGACCCCGCGCTGCTCACCCCTGGCACCATCTACCGGATGCAGGCTTGGGGCCGCGACCAAGGATTTGCCGCGCCGAACAACACTTCGCTCTCCAATGCGCTGGAAGTGCCCATCGGACCATGATCGCGTAAGGGGGCACGTGCGGCCTCCAGCCCCGCTGCTCTACGCCCGATTCTTAAGAACAGGCCTTCCCGTGCTCCAGAGCGGGGTTCTTGGATGTTCGTAGGCGGGTTACGCTCGGGGAGCCACCTTCCTTGCCGGGGAGTGGTGAAGCGGCCTGCGTGAGTTTGGATCTTCGGCTTGCTGCCCCACGGCGCTGCCGAGTCCACACCATGGATCATGCACTCGCAGGCCGCGGCAGTGGCCTTTGCGGCCTAGGACTGGACAGGCTGACGCTGAACCGCAGCACGCTCGTGAAGTAGGCGTCGCGCGATGGCGCGGGCGCCGGTGCGCGCGAAGTCCGCACGCAGACGCGCGTGTCGCGCGCCGGTCAGCGTCGCGTCGGCGAGGCGGCATCCGCGTTCGCAGGCTGCTAGCGCAGAATCGTTGCGACCCGCCGCAAGTTCCAGGCGCGCCAGAGCCGCGAGAGCCTGGGCCGCGAGCGCGTCGTCAGCGATAGCGAGCTGCTCGAAAGCATCGCGCGCGCTCGCGGATTCGCCGCAGCGCTCCAACGCGCTCGCGTGCACCAGAAGCGCGGCGCGGTCCGCGGGATCGAGTTCTAGGACGCACCCGCTCCAGTCCCTGGCCGCGGGCCAATCGCGGCGGCGCGCGAAGAGCTCGGTCAGCGAGCGCGCGCGCGCAGCGGCATGACGCGGCGGCAGGCTTTCCGGCTCAAGCGCGCGCGACAGGTGCGCGCAGAGCACGACCAGGCTGAGCACGTCGAGTCGGTTGTGCAAGAACACCGCTTCGAGCAGATGCTCGCGGCCCGCGAGAAAATCGAACCACGCCGCGGGTGCAAAGGAACCCGGCAGGTCGCGCTCGCGCTGCACGCCGCACAGCTCGCGCTCCATGGTCGCAAGACGTCCGTCGACGAAGGCGGCGCGGTAGAGACGGCGGCAGGGATGGTAGAGGTCGAGGTGCGCGCGCGCCTCGAAAGGCGGCTCGACGCCGTGCAGGCGCATCTGGTCCTCGAGGCGGTGGCGGTCGAAGCTCTTGCCGAAGAAGCTGACCAGGGCGCCGCGGCGGCGCACGCGCTGGGCGCAGGCTTCCAACAGGGCGGGCGCCTCGGCGGGCGAGCGCAGGAACCCCTGCCAGAGTTCGAACCGGTCTCCGTCGAAGTGCAGCAGCCCGATCTGGAACACCTGCGTGCCTGCGCCGCCCGAAAGTCCTGTGGTCTCGATGTCGAGGAAGGTGCAGTCGCGCGGATCGAAGTCCGCGAGCGCGGCGTCGCCGGTGAGCTTCGCGAGAGCAGCGCCGCGCGCGCCGAGCACTTCGTCCAGACGCAGTTCGCCGTGCACGAAGTCCGCGGGGAAGCGTTCGACGCGCACGCCGAAGCTGCCGCGCTCGTTGACCTGCGTCGACAGGTCGCGCGGCATGCCGCGCGTGCGCGCGACGGAATGAGCAGCGTGCGCCGGCAGGATCGGCGTCGCAGATTCGACCGGCTTGCGCAGGGTCGCGCGCGCCGTGCGGCGCAGATACCACGGCGGAAGCGGTTCGGACGCGGTGCGTTGCGGCGCGGGGACGGGATCGGGTTCCGGCGGCTTCGACGGCGACTCCGCGGCGGGCGCGACTCCGGCCGCGCGCAGCGTGCGGCGCAGTCGATCTGCGAATTCTTCGCGCGACTCGGCCATCATTCGCTCTCGTGCGCCAGCGCGAGCGCGAGATCGCGCTCGCTGGGCGCTCCCGTGGCGCACAGGTGCGCCAGGATCGCGATCGCGGTGCTCTTGCCCAGTGCACCGGCCTGCTCGGGCGGGCCGACGCACACGGGGCAACCGTTCTTGCACGCGCAGTTCGTGACCACCTCGCGCGCCGCGGCGAGCACCTCGCGGTGGCCCTCGTACAGGAGCTCTGACAGGCCGACGCCGCCCTGCACCTTGTCGTAGAAGAACAGCGCGGGCCGGCGGAAGTGCTTGGATTTGACCTGCGTGGAAATCCCCAGGTCCTGCGGCTGGCAGCGCAAGAAAAGCGGCGCGACATGCCGGATCAATTTGCCGACTCCGGCCCAGGCCGCGCCGCGATCGCCTTGGTCCAGGCCGAGTTCGCGCGCGGAGTCCTCGGAAAGCGTCAGCACGCAAGCCTGCGTGTCCAGCTCCTCCGCCGGCAGGTGGATGTCCTCGGCCCCCACCGATTCGCGCGTGTAGAAGCGCACTTTCTTGTACTGCGTCGCCAGCGTGGTCACGTGCACCTCGCCGGCCCAGACCGAGTAGTCCTCGCCGCTGTTGGCTTGCGCGGAGCGATCGCGGCGCGCGGTGCGCTCCAGGCGCAGCACGGCGACTTCGGTGTCCGTTTCGGCTTCGGTGAAGTAGTCGCTCTCGACGCGCTTCAAGTACGCGCGTCGATTCTCGTAGTCGAAGCGCTCGACTTTCCAGGTCTCGCCCTCGATCTGGTAGATCGCGCCCTCGTGCACCGTGGTGATCGAAGCCGCGCGGTCGATCTCGCCGATCGCCTTGCCGCTCTGCGCGTCGAGGATCAGCACGTTGTCGGGGCCCGCGCCGCCCAGCGTCACGTCCTGCGCCGGGTAGGCGTCGGCCATCCAGTACCAGGTGCCGTCCTTCTCGTGCAGCACGCCGCTTTCGCCGGCGAGGTAGTCGAGGATCGACTCCAGGTGCGCGGCCTTGGCGAAGGGCGTGTCGCTCTCGAGTTCGCGCCGCGTGAACGGCAGTTCGAAAGCGGCGCACTTCACCTGCTCGGAGAGGATCACCAGGTTGTCGGGATCCAGGCCCAGGCGCTCGCGCGGCGCGCCGAACAGGTGCTCGGGATGCTGCGCGAGGTACTGGTCGATCGCGTCGGAGCGCGCGATCTGCACCACCAGGCTCGGGCCGCCGCGGCGGCCGACGCGGCCCGCGCGCTGCCAGAACGAAGCCTGCGAGCCGGGGTAGCCGACGAGCACGGCGACGTCGAGCCTGCCGATGTCGATGCCCAGCTCGAGCGCGTTGGTGGTGACCACGACCTTGACCGTGCCTTCGCGCAGACCCTGCTCGATCTCGCGCCGGTGCAGCGGCAGGTAGCCGCCGCGGTAGCCGCGGATTTCATCGGGATCCAGGCCGAATTCGTGCGCAGCTTCCTTCAAGTAACGCGTGAGCACCTCGACCGCGGTGCGCTGGTTGGCGAAGAAAATCGTCTGGTGTCCCGGCCCGATCAATTGATGGCCGAGGCGGCGCGCTTCCTCGAGCGCGTTGGCGCGCAGACCCGCGATCGGATCGAGCATCGGCGGGTTGTAGACCGCGAAACTGCGCGGACCGGCGGGCGAGCCGTCCTCGCTGACCACGTGCAGCGTGCGGCCGGTCAGGCGCTTGGCGTGCAGGGCCGGATCGCGCAGCGTCGCCGAGCTCAACAGGAAACGCGGGCGCGAACCGTAGTGCGCTGCGATGCGCAACAATCGGCGCAGCACGTTGGCGACGTTCGAGCCGAAGACGCCCGAGAGCGTGTGCACCTCGTCGATCACGATCGTCGACAGGTCGCGGAACAGCTCCGACCACTTGGGATGGTTGGGCAGGATGCCGGCGTGCAGCATCCACGGGTTGGTCAAGAGGATGTGCCCGCGGTCGCGCAGCGTGCGCCGCACCGAGGGCGGCGTGTCGCCGTCGTAGGTGAAGCTGTGCCAGGGCTGGCCGAGCTCGCCGATCAAGGCGTTGAGCGATGCGGACTGGTCCTGCGAGAGCGCCTTGGTCGGAAAGAGGAACAGCGCGCGCGCCTTGCCCTCGGTCTCCAGCAGGCGCTGCAGCACCGGCGCGACGTAGCACAAGGTCTTGCCCGACGCGGTCGGCGTGGTCACCAGCACGTCGTGGCCGTCCAGCGCGCGGTCGATCGCCTCGCGCTGGTGCGAATACAACTGGTGCAAGCCGCGGCGCTCGAAGAGCTCGCGCAGCCTGGGATCGAGCCCGGGAGGCAGCTCGCGCAGCGTGGCCTCGCGCGCCGGCAGGTGGTTCCAGTGCACGATGCGCTCGCGCAACTCGGGGTTGCCCTCCAGCCGCGCGACCAGAGTCTCGACGCCGAGCGGCGCGCGCGCGCGGCGCGCGGCTCCGCTGGTGGCGCTGGGCGCGGCGCCCTTGGCGATCGTCGCGCCCTGCGCGAGTCCGGCCGGGGCGGGGCAGGGCAGCGGCGAAAGGGTCGGCTTGCTGGGCCGGTCGCCGTCGCGTCCGGAGGGCTGGGCAGGGCGTTGGCTGGCGCTCATGGGCTGGTGGTTTGCCGCTTGTTAGGGCCCGCAGAGGCTACGCCGCGCGCAGGCCGCGGGCAACCCTTGCCGCCGGCCAGTCGCCGGCCCGGTCGCGGCCGCTCCCCTAGGGGATCTGCTCGAGGTCGGCGTAGAGCCCGCTGGAACTCACGTCGCCGCGCAGCTTGCCGTCGTCGAAGCCCCAGCGCTCCCCCGCCGCGCCGCCGAGGATGCCCAGCTGGTAGCTGATGCGCACGCCCCCGCCGTCGACGATCAGCACGCTCCAGGCGTTGGACAACTCGAAGGGCGCATCGAGCGCGATGGCCACGTCGGCGCGCAGCGACAACAGCCGCTCGATGCACTTGAGGAAGGGCTTGGGTGCTTCGGCGGGCGTGCCCTCGACCGACCAGCGGCCGCTGGCGGCATCGCGCACGAAGGCGCGGCGGAAGGGTCCGCGAGACAGCTCGATGCGCGCGATGCCCTGCTCGGGCAGGCGGATCATCTGGCGGTCGCTCAGCTGCTCGAAGCCGAGCGCGCCGAAGGCCGCGGCTTGCAGGTCGACCACGCCGACGAGTTCGTCGCCGATGCGCCGGAACAGCCGGCCCTCCAGGCCAGGACCCGCCGCGTGCGGCGCGCCGAACTCGAGGCCCAGCGACAGGCCCTCGGCGGCGAAGACGCGCAAGCTCGCGGGCCGCTCGCCCGCGTCGAAGGGCAGCGCGTCTTCGTCGACCAGGAAGCGCGCCGCGCGCGCGCTCTCGATCGCGCCCATCAGATCCGAGACGGCGATCGAATCCGCGCGCACCGAGCCCGCCTTCGACTCCAGCGTCCACAGCGCTCCCTCGCGGCGCAGCGCGAAGCGTCCCTCTGGATTCTCCAGTTCGATGCGTTGGATCCGATCGCGCTCGATGCGCAGCAGGCGCAGGTCGAGGAAACCGTCCGAGGGCATCGAAAGGAACACCACGTCGATGTCGTCGACGCGGTAGACGTGCACCGAACCGGCCAGGCTGCAGATCCAGGCCTCCGACTCCGGCTCGCGACGCAGCAGCAGCGTCTGCTCGCTGCCGTCCTGCAGGCCCAGCTCCAGGCGCAAGTCGGGCTGCTCCAGGCCGAACAGCGGCAGTTGCGCCGCGGAATCGCCGAGGAAACTGCGCGCACGCAGGTAGCAGAGGTTGGTCACCAGGCCGATGATCGCGCCCGGATCGAGGGCTGCATTCCAGGGTCGGCTGGCGCGCCAGCCCGTATCAGTGGAAGCCGCGTCCAGACCCAGCTCGAGCGCGGGCGCGCCGGCCTCGAGCACGAGCGCGCCGCTGCGGCCAACGCTGACCACGCTTGCCGGATCGACCTTGAGGATGCGCCGGTCGCGCCAATCCGCGAGGTCGCGCTCCAGCGTCGAGTCCAGGTTCATCGAGGTGCGCACCACGACGCCGTCGATGCGCGCGAACACGTGCTTGCGGTCGATGTCGACCGCGCCCAGTTCGAGGCGCAGGCTGCGCTCGCCGGCGGGCAGGCGCTCGAGGATCTCTAGCACCGCGCGCGGCGGCGAGAGCGAGAGCGCGGCGAGATCGGGCCGATCCACCAGGGTCGCGCGGTTGCTGGCGAGCAGCTCCAGCAGCCGATCGAGCACACCGGGGTCGGCCTGGTAATCGAGCGGATCGGTGATCTGCCAGGCTCCGTTCTCGTCGCGCTGCAGGTTCAGCTGCAGGCTGCGTTCGAGGTTGTCCAGGCGCAGCCGCTGCACGCGCTCTGGCCGCAGGCCCTCGCACAGCGCGCGATCGACGGCGAATTCCCCGCCCTGCTCGCGCCCCAGCTGCCAGAGCACGAGGCCGCCGAGCGCCGCCACCAGCAACAGCATGATCCAGATCGTCCTCGACGACATGGATCAGCGCGCTCCTTCGAGGACCGGCGAAGTGGACATGGGATTCAGCGCCGGCGCTGGTACCAGGTCAGGATCCCGAGCAGTGCGCACAGGCCCGGCAGGCCGAAGAGCACCAGGCTGCGCAGCTTGAGCAGGTTGTCGCCCTGGCGCACGTCGAGCACGTTGCGCTGCTCGGACGTCGTCGCCACGCTCAGGCGGTAATCGCGCGCAGCCAGCCAGTTGAAGGCGTTGAGCGCGAAGTCCTTGTTGGCCTCCATCGCGGCGGTGCTCAGGAATTCCGGCGAGCCGAACACGAGCACGCGCCCGCGCAGCAGCTCCGCATCCGCCGCCAACTCGCTCGGCGGCGTGATCTCGACGGCGTAGACCAGGCTGATGCGCTGCTGTTGAACCTCGTCCGCGTCGGGCTTCCAGTTCTGTTCGCCGCCCGCGCGCGGCAGGTCGATCCATGCGCGCGCGCTGGAGCGCACCAGGTCGGACAGCACCGCTCGCTCCGGCGTCCGCGCGCGCGACAGCGGCCGCGACATCGGGCTCCAGACGCGGCGGCCGAAGCGCGCCAGCGCCTCGCTCACCGGGTGCTGGATCGAGAGGCCGTCCGGGCCGACGAAGATGTTGGAGCAGAAGGCCTGCCCTTCGACGTAGCCGCTGGGTCCTGGAATCGATTCGCTGACGATGCCCGGGCCGATCTCGACCCCGAAGCGGGCGGCGAGTTCCGCCGTGCTGCCCGATCCTTCGGGATAGCGGTGGCTGCCGGTGATCAGCAAGCGTCCGCCGCGCTCGACGTAGGCCTCGATGGCCGAGAACTCCTGCGCGGAGAAAGCCTGCACCGGATCGACGATCGCGAGCACGGCGCACTCGGCCGGGATCGGCTCGCCCTGGCCTTCGAAGCGCTCGATCGAGAACCCGTCGGCGACCAGCGCGGTCTCCAACGCGCCCAGGCCGCTGGTCTCGTTGCCGCTACTCGAAGCGGCGGCGTAGATGTCGCGTTCCCCGTGGCCGGTGGTGAACAAGAGCTTCGGCCGTTGGCTCGAGACCACGCGCTTGAGCGCGCCCGCGATGGCCTCCTCGCCGCGGAAGGAAAGCAGGCGCGCCGGCACGAATCGATTGGGGTCGGGGTTGCCCGGATCGACCTGCGCGATGTCGGTGAACAGCCGCAGCGGCACGCGGGACTCGCCGCGGTGCACGACCACCAGGCCGAACTCGTCGCCGTCCATGCGCAGGCGCGACAGCGCGGCGCGCGCGCCGGCGACGTCCTCGGGCGCGTGGTCGATCACCTTGATCTTCTCGGGCGCCGCGTTCTGCAGCACGCGCAGCAGATCGCTCATGCGCCCCTGCGCCTCGCGGCCGGGGCCGGCGATCACCTTCGGCACGGGTTGGAAGAAGATCTCGATGTTCGCGCGCTCGGGCAGTTTCTTGACCAGGTCCGCGAGCACGGGATCCAAGGTGTTGCGGCTGGACTGCGTCAGGTCGGCTCGCGCGCGCAGGCCCGGGCGTTCGGCGAGCCAGGTGGCCAGACCCGCGCCCAGCGCGCAAAGCGCGAGCGCCAGCAACACGCCCAGCGCGATGCGAATGCGGGTCCAGGGACCAACCGCCGCGTCGTGCACTGCGCTCATCGCCAGCGCCTCGATTCCACCAGGCGCGTCGCCAGGAACACGCAGGCGGCCGTCCACACCACGAAGAAGACCACGTGCGAACTGTCGATCACGCCCATGGTGAACGAGCCCTGCACGCGCGCGATCACGTCGACGCGCCGGCTGAATTCGCCGCCCCAGTTATCCGGCTGGGCTCCGACCAGTTTCACGAGGAAGGGCAGCAGCAGCAGCACGATGTTGAACACGAAGGCCAGGAAGGCTGCGAGCAGCGGCGTGCTCGTTCCCGCGCTGGCCACCAGGCCGATGGCGCAGAAGAGGCTGGAGACCAGCAGCGCGCCCAGGCAGCCGCCCAGCAGCACGGGCCAATCGGGCGGCGTGCCCAGCAGCGCGACCGCGAGGCCATAGAACAGCGTGCTCGACCACAACAGGCCCATGAACACGCTGGCGGCCAAGAGCTTGCCCACCACGATCGCCCAGTCCGTGACCGGCGCGGTCAGCAGGAACTCGAGCATTCCGGCGCGCGACTCCTCGCTGATCATGCGCATGGTGAGCAGCGGCGGCAGCACGGTCATCAGTGCCCAGTAGGGAGTGGAATCGCCCAGCGAGAGCGCCAACGAACTGTCGATGTCGCCGCTCGAGCCGTCGACGTAGAGCACGAACAACGCTCCGTTGAGCAGCACGGCCGCCAGGAGCAGCACCCAGGCCAGCGGTCCGAGGAAAAGCCCGGCGAGTTCGCGCCGGAAAATCGTCAGCACGCCCCTCATGCTCCACCGCCCGACTTCGGCGGATCGCACGCATCCGGCGGCGCGACCGGTTTGGGCTTCGACAGGTCGCGCGCGGGCGCGCCCTCGAAGGGATTGAGGTTGTAGGCCGCGCGCGGCGGAGTCGGCGTGCCCAAAGGGATCGGCTTGGCCGGCGCGCTCGGCGGCGCTGCCGCGGCCGCGCGTGGCGCGGCGACGCTCCATTCGATCAGGCCGCTCGCGGCGGGAGCCGCTGGGGGCGCGGCGATGGCGATCGGTTCCGCCACGGATTGCTGGTTCCGCGGCTCGAAGTCCAGCGCGATGCGCGCGAACAGGTCCTCGAGCGTCGGCTGGCTCCAGGACAATTCGCGCAGCGACCAGCCGCGCAGCGAGGCCAGCGCGCCGACGTCCTCGCGCAGGTCCTCGTCGCACAAGATGCGGAAAACGTGGTGGATTCCCAGACGACCGCGGTCCTCGACCTCGCGCACGCCGCGGATCGCGCGCAGCAGGCGCAGCGCGGCCGCGACGTCCTGGCCCACGACCGCTTCGAGATGCACCGCGCTGGCGTGCAGCTGGCGCTGGACCAGCTGCGCCGGCGTGCCGTCGGCGGCGATGCGGCCGCGATTGAGGATGATCACGCGCGGACACACGGCCTCGATCTCGGGCAGGATGTGCGAGGAGATCAACACCGTGTGCTGGCGGGCGAGCTCGCGCAGCAGGCCGCGCATCTCCAGGCGCTGCAGCGGATCGAGGCCGCTGGTCGGCTCGTCGAGGATCAGCACCTTGGGGTTGGGCAGCAGGGCCACGGCGAGCCCGACGCGCTGGCGCTGTCCGCGCGAGAGCGAGCCGATCAAGCTGCCGATGCGATCGCCGATGCGCACGCGATCGAGTAGCGCCGGGATGCGCGCGCGATACTCCTTGCGCGGCAGGCCGTGCAGGCGCGCCTGGAACTCGAGCATCTCGCGCACGCGGTGTTCGCGGTACAAGGGCACCGACTCCGGCAGATAGCCGATCTGCTTGCGCACCGCGAGCGAATCGCGCAGCACGTCGAGTCCGGCGATGCGCACGCTGCCGGAGCTGGCCGGCAGGTAGCCGGTCAAGATGCGCATCGTGGTGGTCTTGCCCGCGCCGTTGGGCCCTAGGAATCCGACCACTTCGCCGTCGTCGAGATGGAAGGACAGGTCCTCGAGGACGGTGGTCGCGCCGAAGCGGCGTGTCAGGTGCTCGACGGTGATCACGGGGAAGGAGGGTAACGCTGGCGCCGACGGCTCACAACGCAGCGCCGCGGCTCGCAGTTCAGCGAACTACCGCCCGAGACCGCGTGAACTACCGCGCGCAGTACGAGTGTGCGGCGCCGCTACGCACGCCGAGTGCAGCTTCGCACGTCGCGGGGCTCCAGAACGCAGCGGGCCGCCCCAACCGAAGGCTGGGACGGCCCGCGCGAACGAACCGACGAGACTCAGGCCTTCACTTCGAAGTCGGCGTCGACCGGCTCGTCCGGGTTCGTACCCGGCGCGCCACCGGGCGCAGCCTGGCCAGAGCCCGAGGGAGGAGTCGGCCCCCCGGCCCCGGCTTGCTGCTGCTTGTAGATGGCTTCGCCGAGCTTTTGCGACTTCAGCTGGAAATTCTCGAGCGCGCTCTTCAGCGCATCCTTCGATTCGCCCTGGGCGGCCTGCTTCAGCTCGGCCGCTGCGCCCTCGATCGCGGCGACGTCTTCCGCGGACAGCTTGTCCTTGTGTTCCCTGAGCGACTTCTCGCTCTCGTGGATCAGCTGCTCGGACTGGTTCTTCAGGTCGACGAACTCGCGCCGCTGCTTGTCTTCGGCCGCGTGCGCTTCCGCGTCGCGACGCATGCGGTCGATCTCGGCCTGGTTGAGGCCGGAGGACGACTCGATGCGGATCTGCTGCTCCTTGCCCGTGCCCTTGTCCTTGGCCTTGACCTGCAGGATGCCGTTGGCGTCGATGTCGAAGGTCACCTCGACCTGCGGCATGCCGCGCGGAGCGGGGGCGATGCCGTCGAGGTGGAACTTGCCCAGCGTGCGGTTGTCGCGCGCGAACTCGCGCTCGCCTTGCAGCACGTGGATCTCGACCGAAGGCTGGCTGTCGCTCGCGGTCGAGAACACCTGGCTCTTCGAGGTCGGGATGGTGGTGTTGCGCTCGATCAGGCGCGTGCTCACGCCGCCCAGGGTCTCGATGCCCAGCGACAGCGGGGTCACGTCCAGCAGCACGACGTCGGAGACTTCGCCACCGAGGATGCCGCCCTGGATCGCCGCGCCGACGCCGACCGCTTCGTCGGGGTTGACGCTCTTGTTGGGCTCGCGGCCGAAGATCTTCTTGACCATCGCCTGCACCGCGGGCACGCGCGTCGAGCCGCCGACCAGGATCACTTCCGCGACCTTCGAGGGATCGAGGCCCGCGTCCTTGAGCGCCTGCAGGCAGGGTCCCTTGGTGCGCTCGACCAGGGCTTCGGTCAGCTGGTCGAACTTGGCACGCGAGAGCGTGTAGTGCAGGTGCTTGGGACCCGAGGCGTCCATGGTGATGAACGGCAGGTTCAGGTCGGTCTGCATCGAGCTGGACAGCTCGCACTTGGCCTTCTCGCAGGCTTCCTTCAGACGCTGCAGGGCCATCGGGTCCTTGCGCACGTCGATGCCCGCGTCCTTCTTGAACGAGTCCGCGGCCCAGTCGATCAGGAGCTGGTCGAAGTCGTCGCCGCCCAGGTGCGTGTCGCCGTTGGTGGCCAGCACCTCGAAGACGCCGTCGCCGATCTCGAGGATCGAGATGTCGAAGGTGCCGCCGCCCAGGTCGTAGACCGCGACCTTGCCGCTCTTCTTCTTGTCGAGGCCGTAGGCCAGCGTCGCCGCCGTCGGCTCGTTGATGATGCGCTCGACCGTCAGGCCGGCGATCGTGCCCGCGTCCTTGGTCGCCTGGCGCTGCGCGTCGTTGAAGTACGCGGGCACCGTGATCACGGCGCGCGTCACTTTCTCGCCGAGGTGGTTCTCAGCCGCTTCCTTGAGCGCCGAGAGCACCATCGCGCTGATCTCCGGCGGCGTGTACTGCTTGCCGTCGACGTCGACCTTGACCAGGTCCTCCGAACCGCCGACCAGCTTGTAGGGCACCAGCTTCTCTTCCTGCGCGACCTCGCGGTGGCGGCGGCCCATGAAGCGTTTGATCGAAGCCACCGTGCGTCGCGGGTTGGTCACCGCCTGACGCTTGGCCGGCGCGCCGACGAGCCGATTGCCGCCGTCCTGGAAGGCGACGACCGAGGGCGTGGTGCGGGAACCCTCCAAGTTCGTGATGACGACGGGCTCCCCGCCCTCCATCACGGACACCACGGAGTTGGTGGTGCCCAGGTCGATGCCGATGATCTTGCCTTGTTGTGCCATGTGTGCTTGGGTTCCTCTGCGGGTGACGAGCACGGAGAATCAAACGCCGTGCCAGCGCTGCACATGTCGTAATTGCTTGTTTGGCAAGCCCTTGCGCTCAGGCACGGCTTTCGGCGTCTGCCAGGCTGGCAGTCCGCCGGCCGCAGCCACGCTTGCGGCCTGCCACGCTGGCAGGGGGGGGCGCGCGACCCCCACCACGGATCAGACCGCGAATTGCCTCAGGTGGTGGTCGAGGTGGCGCCACTGCAGGCGATCCCATTGCTCGACGCGCAGCGGACCGAAGAACGGGTGGGGCTGGGTGCTCAGGATCGACGGGCCCTGCTCCGCGAAGCGACGCACCAGGCTGAGCAGCTGTTCGCGCTCGGCCTCGAAAGCCGCCGAATTCGCGATCACGAACTTCGGGTGCGTCGGCATGTTGCGCTTCCAGGCCTTGTCGCTCGTCAGCGAGCGCCGGGCCATGCCGCCGAAAAGGATGCCGATCAGGCCGCGAGACAGCTGCAGTTCGCCGCAGGCGACCCGCAGCGGCTGGCGGCAGTGCGCGAGCATCTGCGCCACGTTCATCTTGCCCCACACGGCCCTCGAGTCCGCTCGCAGGCGCCCGATGCGCTCGATCAGCTCGCGGTTGTCGCGGGCGTCGAAGATCGACGTGACGACGCCGGACTGCTGCGTGCTCATGTCAGCCCGTACTCCTTCAATTTCCGGTACAGCGTGCGCTCCCCCATGCCCAGGATCTTGGCCGCCTTCTCGCGGTTGCCCTCGGCGAGCTCCAGGTTGGCCTGGATCAGGGCGCGCTCGACCTCGGCCATCGAGCGGCCTGCGAGCTCGAAGCCGCCCGCGCGCCGGCCGTCGCCCTTGTGCTCGTGCACGCTCTCGGGAACGTCCTCGATACCGAGGACCTCGCCGCGCGCGAGCAGCACCATGTTCTCGATCACGTTGCGCAGCTCGCGCACGTTGCCCGGCCAGTCGTAGCGCACCAGCAGGGTGCGCGCCTCGGGCGTGATGCCGCGCACGTTGCGGCCGTGCTGCGTGGCCAGCTCGGAGATGAAGTGGTCGACCAGCATCGGCACGTCGCCGGCGCGATCGCGCAGCGGAGGCAGATCGATCGTGACCACTTTCAGACGGAACAGCAGGTCCTCGCGGAACTCGCCGCGCTTGGCCATGGCGCCCAGGTCCCGGTTGGTGGCCGCCACCAGGCGCACGTCGACCTTGCGCGTCTGGTTTCCGCCGACCGGCAGCACTTCGCGCGTTTCCAGGACGCGCAGCAACTTCGCCTGCGTCGAGAGCGGCATGTCGCCGACCTCGTCGAGGAACAGCGTGCCCCCGTCGGCATACACGATGCGGCCTTCCTTGGCGCTGATCGCACCGGTGAAGGCGCCCTTGGTGTGGCCGAAGAGCTCGCTCTCGATCAGGCCCTCGGACAGAGCGGCGCAGTTGACGGCGACGAAGGGGCCGTCCTTGCGGTTGGAGTTGTTGTGCACCGCGCGCGCGATCAACTCTTTGCCCGTGCCGCTGTCGCCCAGGATCAGCACGGTCGCGGTGGTCGGCGCGACCTGGCGCAGGATGTCGAAGATGCGCTTCATCGCGGGCGAATGGCCCACCAGGCCCTCGAAGCCGAAGCGCTCGTCCAGTTGGCGGCGCAGGTCGAGGTTGGTGCGGCGCAGGCTGCCGGTCTCCAGCGCGCGCGCCAGCCGCGTGCGCAGCTCGGCGATGCGCACGGGTTTGGCCAGGTAGTCCGCCGCGCCCAGGCGCATCGCATCGACCGCGGTCTCGATCGAGCCGTGGCCGGTGATCAGGATCACCACCGCGTCGGGCTGCAGCGTGCGCGCTTGGCGCAGGACTTCCAGGCCCGAGACCTCGTGCATCACCAGATCCGTGAGCACGGCGTCGAAGGTCGCCTCGGCCATGCGCTCCAGGCCCTCGCGCCCCGAGCGCGCCAGCGTGCAGGCGTAGCCGTCGACCTCCAGGCCTTCGGCGAGCGCCTCGGCGTGTCCCTCGTCGTCGTCGACGATCAACACGCGCGGCTGCTTGGCGCTCTTGGAGTCGGGGGCGTTGTGGATCACGCGTCACCCCCATAATGCCGATCGGCATCGACCGGAGCAGGAAGTTCCGTGTCGGCCTCGGTCGCCGCCGCGGGCAGGCCCGCGTCCAGGGTCAGCGCGCCCTTGCGCTGCGGGCGCTCGCCGGCCAGCTCG
>Ga0315910_10000506_pt1 | contig 38579 bp, 37 predicted proteins | sample EdamamesoilMG_FD_204470 | JGI IMG/M metagenome (GOLD analysis project Ga0315910, IMG submission 204470) | Garden soil microbial communities collected in Santa Monica, California, United States - Edamame soil | ecosystem: Environmental > Terrestrial > Soil > Garden | place: USA: California...
TACTAATGCTGCGAGGAAAAGTGATTTAGTTTTCATATCGTTTTTGTTTTTGTTTACGATACAAATATACGGTGCGTCCAAACGCAAGGCCGACCGTTGTAAGTAAACATGATTTTATTTCGTAAAAATCGTTTGCAGAAACACAGAACTAAAAATCATTCAAAACGACAGCATTCGCATCAGCGCAAACGCTTTCGATAAAAAGAAAAAAAATACAACGTTTGCATAGCCTACTTTTAACAGTCATCAAACAAAAAAAAAGACAACCACACCCGGTGATTGTCCTTCTTATTTCTTCTGCCATATTAACTGCAGACGAAATATATATCCGCTAATTACGAACTGTTCTTACTATTCCTTTGCTATCCGATACCTCGAACGAAAACGCTCCTGTTGCATCCCGTAGTTTATAAATCCGGGCAAAATCACCCTGAACTTTCTCCTGTCCGCTGTACAACAGCTCACCTTCTTCACCACGTATGGTAATTTGCAACGTTTCATCGCCCTTGTTTGGCACAGTCAATAAGAACGCTGACTCTTCAGTGGCAAGACGAACCAATCCAACCATTCGATCACTAGGCTCACCATATTGAACCTTCTGTGTCTGCCTCAAGGCCGCATCCGAAACTTCAATGGTGTATTCACCTTTTGCCAGGTTTTCAAAATTATAGGGTCGCACAAACGACTCTACTTTTCGAATCGTCTCAACAAAAACAATATTATTGTCGGCATCCAGTATCGAGACTTTAATATCGCTTGCGTTAGCGCCTTTGTAAAACACTTTAAAGGTGGAGCCATTTTTCATTACTGCCAGTCCGGAAACCGGTACTGGTTTATCGGTTGCCCTACGGGCAAATGCTGAACTGCTGATTACTACCAGCACAAGTAAAATTGAGAGGATCTTTTTCATACGGTCTTGTATTTTATTTACAATTCTAAGACGCCTTATCCCCGATGAATGTTGCATTGCAATCGTTAATTATTGTTAACCTTTAGTTTACAATTGTTAAATACAAAAAGCTGCTGAAACGCAGTGCTTCATAAAAAGATGCACGACAAACTGAATACTTTAAAGGAGTAGTATGACAACAGGGTTACATACCACGATTGGGGGTATTACTAAAACGAAAAGAAAATCAATTCAAATGATAGACATCTTTGCTTCGGGCTTCCTGATTTAAAAGGTAAACCTGATAGCGAACCTGACTGGCCAGAAAACTTTCCTTCTTATCATCGGGCAGAAGCAGAAATTTGTAACGATCGCTTACATCCAAACTCAGTTCATAAGCAACCTGATAAAAGGAATAGGTTGTAAAATGGCCATTGATCTTTCGAAGGGTAAGGTATTCCAAAAATGATTCGTACAACTGTTGACCCGGAATCTGATTCTGATCAATATCCCAGAACCGCACATCGCCACCTGGATACATTTTATTCTTATAAGTGCGGAGCATCATGCTCAGCGTAAATACATCGAGGCACTTTACAATAATATCTGCTTCACCTCCCGGATACCGCTTGATCACGCTTTCCAATCGTACCAGCGAACCGATCTTCTCTTTGTTGATTTCGTTGGTAAAGTAAATACCAAACGTAACGTCACTGCTTTCGGCATCTTCCAAAAGCTGCTTGTACCGAGGCTCAAAAATATGAAGGGGTATCAGTTCACCCGGCAACGGCAAAATACTCAACGGAAACATCGGTATTTGGGTGATTGATGACATACTCCTAATAGGTTATTAAATAGTGAGGCTTTACTCCAAAGCTATCGATGAGGTTTTGTTGCCCCGGTAAAAAACCAAGGTTGATCAAAAACGAAAACCCTGCAACCACACCACCAAAGCTCTTTATTAACGAAGCCGCTGCACCGGCTGTTCCACCTGTTGCTAATAAATCATCATGCACTAAAATGCGCGATCCCGGCCTGATGGAATCTTCGTGCATTTCGATGGAGGCGGTGCCGTACTCCAGGTCATACGACTGCGACCGTTTTTTATACGGAAGCTTACCTGCCTTTCGTACAGGAACAAACGCACAGTTTAATTCGCGCGCCAGGATCGATCCAAAAATAAAACCGCGTGCTTCCACAGCAGCAACGGCATCAATATTTTGCGAAATGAATTCAGCTTTTAATGCAGCCACTACTTCATTCATTAAAGCAGGATCGGCCAGCACAGGTGTGATGTCTTTAAAAACAATTCCAGGTTTTGGGTAATCGTGAACATCGCGAATGGTTTGTCTGATTTTATCCGTTAAAAGCATAGTAAATAGTAAAATCGTTTTTCAAAAATACGGGTACTAACCAGCGAATGCAATTCTTCAACCGCATTCATCAGGCAGTCACCGGCATATTTTTTTAAAAGCTGAAGGAAGAAACGTGATTATGTCGGAGGCGATCAGACTGTCCATTCCATTTTCATGCGCTGCCAAATCACCAGCCAGTCCATGAAGATAGGTCCCCAACACTGAAGCTTCGGTTGCCGTGTATTGCTGGGCTCGTAATCCTGTTAAGATGCCGGTAAGCACATCACCACTTCCACCGGTTGCCATACCTGGATTACCTGTGGAATTGAAATACACTTTTCCATCAGGCGAGGCGATGGATGTATGCGCTCCTTTCAAAATAATCACACACTTTACTTGGATGGCCAGCGCCTTTTGCTTTTCTAGCCGATCAAAATCCGTTGACCACGGCCCCACCAGTCGTTCAAATTCTTTTGGATGTGGTGTCAGGATACTACCCTCAGGAATATTGTGCATCAGTTCTCGATGTGCCGAAAGTATATTCAGCGCATCAGCATCAATAACAAGCGGTGTTCGGCATTGTTCAAGAAGCCTGGCGAAAGCTTTCACACTTTCCTCTGCCTGGCCCAGACCAGGACCAACACCGATGGCCGAATACTTTTCGAGTGAAGGTGATTGCGTAACGTATTCATTGTGTTGATCAAGCACAACCATGGCCTCCGGAACGGATGTTTGAAGTATTTCATAACCACACCGCGGAGCATGAACAGTGAGCAATCCCGCACCTGACCGCAGCACTGCACGCGATGCCAGCACAGCTGCACCCATCTTCCCTAAACTTCCGGCTATCAACAGGGCATGACCATACTTTCCTTTGTGATCGAAGGTGGAACGCGGATGAAGTATCTTGCGAGCGTCTTTTAGTTGCAGGTAATAATGAGAAGTATCCAGTTGTTTGAGCAATACTTTACTGAGTCCTATATCAACTATAAACCATTGCCCCACATACGGATGACAGGCCGGAAGCAGAAAGACCAGTTTAGGAAGGTGAAACGAAATGGTAAAGTCAGCTTTTACAATTGAAGTATCCGAAGGTCCATCCATCAACAAGCCGGAAGGAATATCCACCGCTACACGAATGGCATCTGTCTGGTTGATGTACCCAATGGCTTGCGCATAAATACCGCCCGGAGCACGCGACAATCCAGAACCGAACAGTGCATCGATCAATACATCACTACCAGCAAACAATCCCCGATCTGATTCTGTTATGATTTCAAAAATTTCAACCTTTCCTTGAATTCTGGTCAGGTTAATTTTAAAATCGTCTGACTCCCGAACCGAACCACGCACAATCCAGACCGTAACCGGGTACCCCCACTCTTTTAACAAACGGGCAATACCTAATCCATCGCCACCGTTGTTTCCCGTGCCACACACAATTCCAACTTTCGCAGATATTGCAAAACGTTCTGTAAACCACCCTACAAAAGCACGACATGCACGCTCCATTAAATCAATAGATGCTATCGGTTCGTGTTGCATGGTGAAAGCATCAAGCGCTTTGATTTGTGTTGCGTTGAGAATCTTCTGCATATATGAAGATACGAAATCAGCGGTCTACTTCACCCATCACCACATCAATCGATCCGATGATAGCGATGAGATCGGCCACTAAAATTCCTTTTGAAATTTCGGGAAGTACGGACAGGTTAACAAAACTGCACGAGCGGCACTTGCATCGAAACGGGATGTCGCTGCGGCCATCAGCCCGGAAGAAAAATCCAAGCTCGCCCTTGGGTATCTCCGCGCGAACATAAAAATCTTGTGCAGCAGGTCTTATCTTTTTAGGGACCAAAGCCTGCGGATCGAAATCCCGCGATCGTTGATGATCGCTGGTGAGTTTATCCAAACATTGTTCGATGATGCGAAGCGATTCATGAATTTCCTGGTAGCGCACAAAGGTTCTGTCCCAACAATCACCGAGCTTACCCATTTTACCTTCGCCAACCGGAATAGCAAAATCCAACTCCGGGTAAACCGAATAAGCATCTACTTTTCTCAAATCAAAACGCAACCCGGACCCGCGCAACATCGGGCCGGTAACACCACAGTTGATGGCCAGGTCGAGGGGTAGTACTCCTACATGGGCCGTGCGGTCAACAAAGATTTTATTGTTGATTAAAATCGATTCGAGTTCAGTAAGCTTGGGTCTAATGTACTTGACAAACTCACGGCAGCGATCTTCAAAGCCAACCGGCAGATCGTAAAACAATCCACCAATCCACATATAGTTATAGAGCAGACGCGCACCCGATGCCCACTCGAGCATGCGCAGAATATGCTCGCGATCGCGCATAATCCAGAAGAACGGGGTGAAGGCACCGATGTCCATGCCATACGTACCGATGGCAATAAAGTGTGAGGCAATGCGATTCAACTCCGCTACCAGTACACGAACATACTCCACACGCTTGGGTATCTGTTCTGTGATGCCGAGCATTCGTTCAACACCCATGGCATACGCGTGCTCGCTGTTCATGGCCGCAACATAATCGAGCCGATCAACAAACGGAATCACCTGGTTATAGGGAAGATTCTCGGCATGTTTTTCAAAACACCGATGCAGGTATCCGATATGAGGAACTACTTCTTTTACAATCTCGCCATCCATCAATACTTCCAGGCGCAACACACCGTGTGTTGATGGGTGCTGCGGTCCGAGATTAATAATCATTTCTTCCGAACGCAGATCGCCAGCCGAGAACTTGTTGGGCTCTGAAAGAATAAGATTATCGGGGTGCGATTTATATTGTACTGACATTAGATGTGAGACTAGAGATGTGAAACATGAGATCAGTCCACTTTAATGTTTCTGTAATACTCCTGATGCTGGTAATCCTTTCGAAGTGGATGCCCCTCCCAATCGGCAGGCATTAAAATTCTGCGCAGGTCAGGATGATTGGTAAAAACAATTCCGTACATGTCGAACGCCTCCCGCTCATGCCAGTCGGCAGTTTTCCAGATGGAACTCACTGAATCAATCACAGGCTTTTCGCGTGGTAAGGTTACAGCCAGCGTGAGAGAAAGGTTATACGGAATGGAGTACAGGGTGTACACTACCTCCATTGTACCTTTCTCTGCACCGTTATCAATTCCAGTAACACAAGAAAGCATATCGAAGTACGTGCTGGGATTTTCATGCAGCGCCTTACAAACAACAACAAGGTCATCCGCGTGAATCCTGAAACCTTTCGGAGCAGATGCCGGCAAAATTGCAGCTTCCTGATGTATTGCCTTCGCTTTTATAATCGATTCAATGTCTTCAAACGCTGACATGACTTTCTTTTTTTAACAGTGCCTCAATAGCTTTCGGTGCTACTAGACTTTCGCTTCGTATTTTCTCTTGCAATTTCAAAAATCCTCCGATCAAGGCTTCGGGGCGGGGCGGGCAACCGGGCACGTAAACATCTACCGGCACAATACGATCGACACCTTTCACTACATGGTAGCCGTGTTGCCAGTATGGACCTCCACAGTTTGAGCACGAACCCATCGAAATAACATAGCGTGGCTCGGCCATTTGTTCATAAAGTCTTTTTATCCGGTCGGCCATTTTAAAGGTTACGGTTCCGGCTACAATCATCACATCGGCCTGGCGTGGTGACGATCGTGGCGCCATACCGAAACGATCCATATCATACACAGTTGTACCGGTGCTCATAAATTCAATTGCACAGCAGGCCAATCCAAAGGTCATGGGAAACATAGACGACAACCGCGCCCAGTTGAGCAGATCCTCCAACTGTGTTACCATAACACCTCCTTGTTGAAATTGTTGATCTAAGAGTCCTTTCATTTCCGATGATCTGCGATTTAGTGATTTTGAATTGTGATTTCTAAAGGGTTCTATGGCTGGCGGTACCGCTCGTTAATGTTATCGTATAATGTTTTGGGAACGGGAGATTTGAAGGCGGTAGGTTTAGGATCTGGCTTGATCCAATCCAGGTGACCATTAACCCAGGCATACGCCAACCCCAACGCCAGCACGAAAATAAAAATCACCATTTCAATAACCGCATACCAACCCCAGGCTCCACCGGTGGCAACCATCAGTTCTTTATTGGCAAAAATGGTAGACCACGGAAAGAGAAAAACAATCTCCACTTCAAACAACAAGAAGATGAGCGCAACAATGTAAAAGCGTACATTGAATTGAGTCCAGGCGGGGCCGACAGGTTCTTCACCACTTTCGTAGGTTGTAAGCTTTTCCGGATTAGGTCGATGAGGTCGGATAAGACGAGAAACCAGCAGCGTAACCAGAATAAAAATTACTCCGGCCACAAAGAAGAGCAATACTTCACCAAATGCTGAATAGTAGGGTTGATCCATGTCGACCAAAGATAAGCATTGAAGCCGACTGTCAACAGCGTTTTATTTTTTAACCTTAACAAACACGGGTGCTTGCTCTGCACGCCAATCGCTTGTTAGGCGTTTCTTTTCTTTTGTCTTCCAATTAATAAGGTAAATGTCGTACCGCGTTGAGTTCGCCACGTCTGTCACGAGCCACTTACCATCAGAAGTCCAGTCGTGCCAGCCGGGTTCGAGGTCAAGGTTGATAATCTTAAAACTGCCAGGTTGATCGGGTTTTACACCAAACAAATCATAACGACCGTTTTGGAACGACATGTACGATATGAATTTTTCACCGTCATTCCAGCGGGGTGGACCAGCATGGTAACTGTGCCATTCCACAGTAGTATCATTTGGTGGGTAGGTGGTGAGTTTACGAAGCCCGGTTCCATCGGCATTCATCACATACAACTCGTCATTTGTTTCTACACTATTGCGCGACCGAATCTTGAAATTATTTTTAATCATGCCCCTGAATACAAGCTGACCATTGGGTAAGAATGAAGCATCATTAAAATTCTCCAGGCCAGGCGGCACTACGGTTGACAGTACTTTACCTTGCCAATCAAGAATAGTAAACATACGTTTGTCATCCACACGTGTCTTCACAATCAGCTCACCACCTTTCTTGCGTGTGCCCAGGTAGCTATCCTCAATTACCAGGTTGCTGATCTTCCTGACGTGACCACCATTAGCATCCATTTCAAAAAGCTGATACTTGCGGGAGGTAGTGTCGCGATCGGAAGCAAAGTAAATCTTGTCTTCATAGGCATAGTAAACCCAATCAATCCCCTTACTGTTGCTGATGTTCTTCTTGTCAGAACCATCGGCATTCATCACAAAGATCTCATAATTACCATCGGCCGTATCGTAATAAACATTGTAGGCGATCTTCCAGTTTTTAAGTTCGTGTTGAGCCACAGCAAGATTAACCACGACAATAACGATGAGCAGGGTAATACTGTATTTCATAAACAATACGATAAAGGGATTGATTGGTATCTGTTTATTTCCAGGCTGCGATGATCACACCCATCAGTGTAAGCGACACGATGCTGTAACCGGCATTGATCAGAAATAATTTGAACGACTTCCGTTCAAAGAGGTAATGCATCCCAACAAAGGTGGCCACCCAACCAAAGCCGGCCAGAAATCCCCACAAGGCTCCCATCTCCGGTCTGCTTTCAGGCCCCATGTACATGGCCAGGTTAATGGCGGCAATCAGGCCCAGAAAAAAAGCGAGGCCAAAAATCTTGATCATGTTGGCCCCCTTCATACTTTCTTCCGTGAAACCATTTTCGCGCATCCATACTTTTCCAAATGCGGCAGGCGAATACCATACACCACCAACTAAAAAAGTTGATAATGCCGCCACCAGAATGGCCCAATAATTTAATTGTGCTTCCATACGTGAATAAGGTTAGATTGAGTTAAAGTACTTCAATATTCTGACATGATCAATTTCTGATTCAGTCGTTGCCGTACCATTTGAATTTCTGAACTTTATACGCGCGAAACCTGAAAACTTTGCCAGGCAGGAAGCTTTATGAACTCAACCGGAAAAGATAGTACCTCAAGCACACCCGCAACAGACGAAGTAAAACTAAACGACAACGTTATCCGGCTTGTGGGCATTCCGCTGTTTGGAATTTTTATTCCTAACCTCACCGGTCTTTTCGGAACGTTGGGCGTTCGCGATCTGCGTTATTGGTTGGGATACCTCTACTTCATTACCCTGGCCGCGCTGATCTGGCAAGGCAATCGCTATCTCATGTTTCGCACCCGCAAGCGGTTCACCTGGTTTGATAAACCCATCGAGAAGTTGATTCTGCTGTTCTTCAACAATATTTTTTATACTACTCCGCTTACCATCTCGTGGCTATGCCTGTGGTACCGGTTCGCTGGCTTTGATGCGATTAAATGGGATCGTATTCTTATTGTCTCGCTGGTCAATGTAATTTGCGTACTGTTTGTGATTCATGTGTACGAAACGGTGTTCATGGTGAAAGAACAACAAAGCGAACAAGTAAAGAATGCCGAGCTTTCACGAGCCAAAGCGGAAGCTGAGCTGGAGGCCTTAAAAAATCAGATCGATCCGCACTTTATGTTCAACTCGCTGAACAGTCTTTCTTACCTCATTGGCACCGATACCGTAAAAGCTAAACTCTTTACAGATAACCTGGCCGATGTGTACCGATACATCCTTTCACAAAAGGAACGAACCATGGTGCTTCTGGAAGACGAATTTATTTTTATGGAAAAATATGCGGAGTTGTTGAGGTTGCGATTCGGCAAAGCACTCCACATTCAAAAACATTTTAATGGTACTACCGAAAAAGAATTTCTGATTCCACCCATCTCTGCCTTTGTGGCGCTTGAGAATGTGGTGAAGCACAATGAGATTTCGTTACAAGCACCATTATGTGTTGACATTTCAGTTGAAGCGGACCAATTGATCATCCAGAATAAAATTCAACCGAAGCGAAGTATTCATCACTCCAGCAGGATTGGACTAAAAAATCTGGACGACCGGTTCAAAATTATTGTTGGCAAAGGTATCGTCACATTACACGAAAGCGAGTTGTTCACGGTAGTACTACCTTTAACCAAACTGCAGCTATGAAGGTGATTATTATTGAAGACGAATTGCTGGCCCAGGAAAAACTATCTGCCATGCTGCGTAGCATCGACACCTCCATTGAAATTCTTGCGAAACTGGGCAGCGTAAAAGATTCCATTCAATGGCTGGCTCAGCACGCCACACCCGACCTTGCCTTTGTTGACATCCAGCTTTCTGACGATCACTCCTTTGAAATTTTCAGAAAGCATCCTATTCAGTTTCCAGTCATCTTCACCACAGCCTACGATAAATACCTGCTGGAAAGTTTCGAATTCAATTCTATCGACTACCTGCTCAAACCCATCACCGAAGATAAACTCAAACGCTCACTCGAAAAAGTCCGAAAGCTCGAGCAACACTTTTTACAGGGCAACATTTTAAAGCTCATTCAACAGCCGGCAACTGCACCGAAACGTATCATCGCCAGAAAAGGAACAGAATTCGTGGCGGTGGATGTGAATGAAGTGGCGTACTTTTATACCGAACATAAAATTGTATTCGCCAAAGAATTTTCTGGTCGCCAGGTACTCCTTGATAAAAACCTGGGCGAGTTGGAAACTTCGCTGGATAAAAAACAATTCTTTCGCATCAACCGGAAATTCATTGTACAACACAAAGCTATCGACCGGTTTAAACCTGATAACGGTAAAATCAGAATTTTTCTAAACCCCGAAATGAAAGAGGAAATACATGTGAGTAAAGAAACGGCTCCGGAGTTTCGAGTGTGGATTGGGGATTAATTCCAGATTTCAACGTTTCAGGAACATTGAATTCGGAACATCAAAACTATTCCTGCAACGGTCTCTTCTTAATCATACCGCCTTTAATATCGTTCACACTATTCTCGACAACAAACGCTTCCGGATCGATGCGGGCTATTTCTGTTTTCAGGCGTTGAAGCTCCAGGCGGGTAATGACCGAGTAAATCACATCCAAATCTTTTTCGCGATGACCGGTTTTACCAAAACCGCTTTTACCTTTCAAAATAGTAACGCCCCTTCCCATCTTATTAATGATAGCATCTTTGATTTCGGCACTTCGTTCGGAAATAATCATTACGCTGGTGTATTCTTCAATACCATGAACCACAAAGTCAACTGTTTTGGAAGCGATCAGGTAGGTGAGGATAGCGTACAATGCGGTCTCAACATTAATAAGGTAAGCCGCTACCGAGAATATAATGATGTTAAAAACCAGAATAATATCGCCTACCGTAAGTGTGGTTTTACGGCTGGAATAGATTGCCAATACTTCCGTTCCATCAATCACACTTCCTCCACGAATGGAGAGCCCGATGCCACAGCCCAAAAAGAAACCACCGAAAAAGGCTATCAATAATTTATCGTGGGTCACCAATGGAAATTCAACAAACGAAATGCACAGGGCCAGCAAACAAATAGCAATAAGGGTTTTGACAGCAAAGCGCTTTGATACTTGTGTATACCCGATGATGATAAAGGGAATATTGATGATTACTAACAAGTACGACAGATTCACTTTTGTTATCAAGTTCACCAACAATGAAATTCCGGTAACGCCTCCATCGAGAAAATGATTGGGTAACAAAAACCCCTTCAACCCAAACCCTGCTGATAGTACACCTAATAAAATAAAGAAAGTATCTTTTACATTTCGCTCTATACTAATGCGCCTGAAACGCATTTCCTTTAATTGGCGCAGTCGCTGCTGTGATGACATGGCGGTCAAGTTAAAAAAAAGCGACTAAAGGATACTTGATTTTCCTCTAGTCGCTTAAATAAAATTAACGGTTAATTATACCAGTTCCATTTCGTGTGTTTGCCTGGCCAGTCGCTGTTGAATTTCAAATGGCACAGGTGCAAACTCTGCGAACCGTTGTGTGAAGCTGGCTCGGCCTTGCGATAGTGACCTGAGCGTGGTTGAATAGCGATCAAGTTCGGCCAGCGGTGTTTTCGCTTTGATCACCTGAAAATTCCCTTTGCTATCCATACCCATAATGAGTGATCTTCGTGTTTGCAGATCGCCCATTACTTCGCCCATCACATCTTCTGGTAACGAAATTTCTACATCATATATTGGTTCTAGTAGCTGCGGCTCTGCGTGCATAAAGGCGTCCTTAAAGGCCATCATGCCGGCTATCTTAAATGAAATATCGTTGGAATCCACCGCGTGCATTTTACCATCGTACACCATCACGCGCACATCGCGTACATACGAACCGGTAATAGGCCCTTCTTCCATTTTCTCCATCACACCTTTTAAAATGGAAGGGATAAATCGGGCATCAATCACACCTCCTACTATACAATTGTAAAACACCAGCTTGCCTCCCCACTCCAGCTCGATTATTTCCTTTCCCCGAATACTAAAATCCGTTGGCTCAGGCATACCTTCCAGGTAGGGTTCAATTTTCAAATGCACCTCGCCAAACTGACCCGCTCCACCCGACTGCTTTTTGTGCCTATAGTTGGCGGCAGAAGATTTGCGAATAGTTTCGCGATACGAAATGCGTGGTGTTTCAAAATCGACATGCAGTTTGTACACGTTCTCCAAAAACCACTTGCACACGGCCAGGTGTAATTCACCTTGTCCTGAAATAATGAGTTGCTTAATTTCCTTAGAGTATTCCACTTCCAGTGTAGGGTCTTCCTGATGAATTTTATGCAGCACTTCGCCTATCTTTTCATCATCATTCTTGCTCTTTGCTACTACAGCCGTGCGAATGCGTGGTTCCGGAAATTCAATTGGATTAATTGTAACATCAAAACCTTTGGCATGCAGTGTTTGATTAGTATAAGTATCCTTAAGTTTCAACGTGGCGCCTATATCTCCGGCAATCAACTTATCCACCGGGTTTCGGGTTTTGCCATCCATAATAAAGAGTTGGTGTATACGCTCCACAGCGCCTGTCTGGCTGTTGATCAACTCCGAGGTTGTTGTTACCTCTCCACTCATCACTTTAAAGAATGAAAGCTTACCCAGGTTGGGTTCGATATGCGTCTTAAAGATGAACAACACCGCTGGTTTGGTAGTATTGTAATCGAGTTCTGTTCCATCGGTAGTAATCTCTGATTTTGCTTCCTGTGGTGTGGGTGCAACATTATCGATAAAGCCCATCATGCGTCCGCTGCCCATATTCTTTTTGGCCGACATCACAAAAACAGGAAACACATCGTGATGAATCATGCCCAGCGTTAAGCCTTCGCGCATCTCGTCTTCATCCAATGTGCCTTTTTCAAAATACTTCTCCATCAGCTTTTCATCGTTCTCAGCTGCCTTTTCTACCAACACATTATGCAATTGATTTGCCTTCTCTTTTTCACTTTCCGGAATCGGAAGTTTTTCAGGCTTCCCTCCTTCTGTCGGAAACTTGTACATCACCATTTTCAGCAAGTCAATAATGGCGTTAAATCCCTCACCCTGACTGAGCGGATATTGCATTTGCGTTACAGCGGTTCCATAGCGCTCTTGCAAAGATTGCAAGGCCAATTCAAAATCTGATTTAGGATGATCAACCTGGTTGATGGCAAAAATGGTTGGCTTCTGAAACTGATCGATATAATTCCAGATCAGTTCAGTACCTACTTCTACACCATGTTGTGCGTTAATCACCATCACACAGGTATCGGCCACGCGCACAGACGAAATCATTTCGCCAACAAAATCATCAAAGCCTGGCGTGTCGATAATATTAATCTTGTAGTCGTGCCATTCGGTGTGGAGAGGCGTTGCAAAAACAGAGTTACCACGCTCTTGTTCAATTTCATGATAGTCGGATACTGTACTCTTTCCCTCGATTGTTCCCCTTCGATGGATAATTCCGGCTTCAAAAAGCATGTCTTCGGCCAGCAGGGTTTTGCCAGCCTTGGGCGCGCCCAACAGAACAATGTTCTTCAGGTGTTTTTCATCATAGACTTTCATGGCGTTTGATGTTTTAAGGTGGATAATTGTGTTTGACCCTGATTTTTGGAGATGACACTACGACATGACCAGCAGGGCATTTTCATAGGCAATAATTTTCGTGGGACGATAGTGTGGAAAAGGCAAATGAATGTACCGAAAAGAAATCTTAATTGAGAGATTTTTCTCCGAAACTTCTGGCCGCCCACCGAATAACCAAGTTTTATACTCGTCCTTTTTCTGTACCTTGATCAAGGGCAAATCAGCGATTATGTGTTAAACTTTACGATGGCTGATTTAACCATACACAATAGTAGCAGGTCGAGTTTTCTTAAATTCTAACGGATAACACCCCGTCAATTGATATTCGTCATGTGCATCTGATATAAATCAAGACCATTCCTGACAATCATCAGTTGGCAGATTTTTACCGGGCTATACTTTCACATCAACAAATGACAAATGCTATGAAAACCCTGAAGCACTTCGCACTCTTTCTGATTTTTGTGTTCATTTTTCAAATCACCGCCCTTGCACAGGCTCCGTACCGCGTAAAGGCCAGCAAGCTGACGATTGATGGAACTTCGTCACTGCATGACTGGACCTCCGAAGCCACCAAACTGGAGTGGACCGGCAGCTTTCTGGTGGAGGATAAAAAACTTGTACAAGTAAAGGATGTGCAGGTTAACATTCCGGTAAAGTCAATCAAAAGCACCAAAGGAAGTACGATGGATAACAAAACCTATGATGCGTTCAAGGCAGACAAAAACCCGACCATCGCGTACAAATTTTCCAATACCAAAATTTCTGGCACAGGCGATTTCGCGCTGGCAACAACGGGCACCTTACAAATGGCCGGAGCAACACAACCCATAACCATGAACGTAACGGCCAAGCTGCTGCCCAATGGCGACATTCAACTTACCGGTTCACAGAAATTAAATATGAAAGATTACAAAATGCAACCTCCAACAGCCGTGATGGGCACTATTAAAGTGGGTCCGGAAGTCACGGTAAAATTCGACTTAACACTAACACAAACTAAATAATATCAATTGTACCAATTCAAAACACTTAACCAATAAAGTTATGAACACTAAAAATTTAAGATTTGTCGGCCTATTACTGCTGACCATCTTGGCTGGAAATGTGATGGCTCAATTTCAACCTGCCATTCAATACTTCCGCCCGTACGACAAACGAGGTATCAATGTTTTTGAAACTTCGAAAGAAGACACCGTAGTATACGATGGTTTAAAGCTTCGCCTTGGTGCCGGTTTCACACAAGGATTTCAAAGCCTGGAACACAGTAATGGGCTAAATGTAGATCCATCAGCCTTGTACGAACTTGGATCAGGTTTTCCGCTAGCACAAGCTAACCTGAACATTGACGTTCAACTGTACGATGGTGTTCGTCTCAACCTGGTGTCTTATATGTCATCTCACCACCACAATGAATTCTGGGTAAAAGGCGGCTACCTGCAAGTAGACAAAGTTACTTTCCTGCACAGCGAGTTTATGGATAAACTCTGGCAGAACCTTACTTTAAAGGTAGGTCATATGGAAGTTAACTATGGCGATGCACACTTCCGCAGAAGCGATGGTGGTAACACCTTCTGGAACCCCTGGATTGAAAACAACATTATGGACGAGTTTACTACTGAAATCGGAGCTGAATTATATTATCAGAACAAAGGCTTCATTGCAATGGCAGCCCTCACCGATGGTGAAATTCAAGGCAATGTTTACAAGCCATCTTCCGATAATATCTCTAAACGCAAACCATCTCTTTACGGTAAAGTTGGTTACGACAAGCAATTCACTGATAACTTCCGCGCACGGTTAACCGGATCATTCTATACCACCAAGTCTTCCATCAGCAACACCATCTTTGGTGGCGACCGTACCGGCTCTAACTACCAGTATGTAATGGAAAATGCACCTGTAACCTTAACCGGCAACGCATTCTCAGGCCGTTTCAATCCTGGCTTCAGAGACAATGTTACTACCTTTATGATCAACCCGTTTGTGAAGTATTCCGGACTTGAAATTTTTGGAACCTTTGAATTTGCGAAAGGTGCGAGTTCATTCGAAAATGGTGAAGGTACATCCTGGGAAGCTACTGGCGATCGTGAAGCAAACCAAACTGCCATTGAAGCACTTTATCGCTTTGGCAAAAAAGAAAACTTCTACATCGGTGGCCGCTACATCAAAGTGGATGCAACTGTAATCGAAGGTGCTACTGCCGCCCTTCCTGGAACACAATATGATGTTACCATCGACCGGGTTTCTGTTGGCGGTGGCTGGTTTGTAACCCCCAACATTCTGATGAAAGCCGAGTATGTAAATCAGAACTATGACGGCTACCAGGACACCGGTGCTAATAGCCGGTTTTACGAAGGAAACTTTAAAGGTATCGTTATCCAGGGCTCAATTGCCTTCTAACAACAAGGTAAACGTAAAAAGGCCAGCCGATGAAGCTGGCCTTTTTTCTAAATCCCAAGTTTATCCGAACCTTTTTAAAAGCATAGACCTTTCTTAACTTGATTAACAATATGAAAGCGGTTTTGATTTATCTACCCTTTGTAGTTCTGATGAGTTTTGCACCCTCACCCGAAAAAGGTGTATTGATTCACCGCTTCATCGTGCTGCCATCCAGCAAACTCACTATCGATGGCAAAACGAACGTAAATGCCTTTCAATGTGCCATAACTCAGTATGTTGGCAAGGATACCCTAGTACTGGAAGAAGGCGGAAAAAGCAAGCGCCCGGTTTTCAGAAAAGGTTTTGTTGGGTTACAAGCCTCCAGTTTTGATTGTGGCATGAACGTAATGACCAACGACTTTGGAAAAACAATCAAGGCAAAAGACTACCCCGTGGTGTCAATCGAATTTATTTCGTTTGAGCGCACACCGCATTACGATAAATCCGAGACCTTTCGCGGAAAAATGAAAATCTCATTAGCCGGAGTAACCAAACCCTTTGACCTTAACTGTACCATCGAAGCAAAAGACACCGGACACATTCACCTGAAAGGAGGTCGCGAATTTACCTTTGCCGATTTCAATCTGGAAGCCCCATCACGCATGATGGGTATGGTTAAAGTACACGACAAACTCACGGTTAATTTTCACCTGGTGTTATTACTCGATCGGAATTCCTGAAATTCTCCACACTACCACAGGTCTCAACAGAATCTATCTATTTCTTAACAGGTACCAGGTTTACATTAAAGCTGATGGTAATCTCATCGCCTGTGGTAACCGTACCAAACATGAACGATGGCGGATCAATTTCAAAATCGCTCATCTTTATTTTTTTTGTACCACTGCAAAGCAACGTGTGATTGGGCATTACCTTGTAGGTAGCATCAACAGAAACCGGCTTTGTTACGCCCGCCACTGCAAGATTTCCTGTACATTGAATTTTCGCTCCGATAATCACGGCTGAGGTCAATTCAAATTTGATGTTCTTGTGATCGGCAGTATTCAGGCTGCTGTAGGCATTCTTATCCATTGCATTGTGTCCGCTCTTCAGGCTTTCGCTGCGAACCGATACCGTTAAAGAATTTAGTTTTGAAGGCGTTCCGTCAGCATTGACCTGAAAGCTGGCCTGGCATTTTCCTTCCTGCGAAGTCATCGTCCATTCATGCAAGGTGGACGTTCCTGAAATAGAGAGGTAAGATTCTCCGGTTTGCTTGTATAAAGTTTGCGCAAAGCCTGTTGATGTTAGCAGAACCATCACGGAAGAAATTGCGATGACTTTCATGATCAATCAATACCCCAATAACTTCAGCATGCTCTCGCTGGTCTGTTGGCCGGCAAAAAGGCTGGTGGTAATCTCACCATCTTCATTGCGATCAATCAGTACGTGTTGTGGCGCAGGCACCAGGCAATGTTGAATGCCCCCGTAACCACCCAGCGATTCCTGGTAGGCTCCGGTATGGAAGAAGCCGATGTAGAGCGGTTCCTCATCGTTAATCATCGGTAAGAAAACTTCACCGGTGTGTGCTTCGGAGTTGTAGTAATCCATACTATCGCAAGTCAAGCCGCCCATATTTACTTTATGGTAAGGATCATCCCACTTGTTGAGTGCAAGAAGAACGTATTTCTGATTCAATCCCCAGGCATCCGGCAGATGGGTAATAAAAGAACCATCGATCATATACCACAGCTCTTTGTCGTTCTGTAGTTTCTGATCGATTACCTGGTAAAGTACAGCACCGCTTTCACCAACAGTATAACTTCCGAATTCCGTAAAGATGTTCGGTACCTGTACGTTATTCTTATCGCAAATCCATTTGATATTTTCCACGATCTGTTCGATCATGTACTTGTAATCGTAATGAAAAGTAAGAGACGTTTTAATCGGGAAGCCACCGCCAATATCAATCGAATCCAATGTAGGGCAGATCTTCTTCAACTCGCAATATTTAAAAACAAACCGGCTCAACTCGCTCCAGTAGTAAGCCGTGTCTTTAATACCTGTGTTGATAAAAAAGTGCAGCATCTTCAGGGATGCCTTGCTGCTGTTCTCAATATTGTCGCGGTAGAATGGAATGATGTCGCTGTAGCGAATGCCTAAACGCGAGGTGTAGAATTCAAATTTCGGTTCTTCATCTGCGGCCACACGAATACCCACGCTGTAAGGTTCCTTCACATTCTTTTCGTATTCCTCAAACTCGCCCATTTCATCCAGAATCGGAACACAGTTTTTAAACCCATCATTGAGCAGCTCTGAAATGTATTTCGTGTATAACGGCATTTTAAATCCGTTACAAAGAATGTAGGTGTCCTTGGTTATTTTTCCTTTGGTATACAGTGAGCGTACAATCGGAATATCAAAGGCAGAAGAAGTTTCAACGTGCACATCGTTATTCTTAAGGGCCTCTTCCAACACAAAAGAAAAATGCGATGATTTCGTACAATAGCAGTAGGTGTACTTGCCATTGTACTTAAACTTCTCCATGGCGCTGTTAAAGATAGCCTGTACAGAGCGAATATTTTCGCTGATGCGTGGCAGGTAAGTAAGTTTTAACGGAGTGCCGTATTTTTTAATGATGTCCATTACAGGTACATCGTTGAACAGCAATTCATGGTCGCGGACCTTAAATTCTTTTTGAGGAAACTCAAATGTCTGCTCAATCAGCTCGCGGTAGCTCTTCATTTACTTCCGTTATCTGTTAATCGTTGCAAGTATGGTTTGAAACGAAGGCTGCTTAATCAAAATTCCTACACGACTTTGCTACCGGAAAACCCCTGCCTGTTGGCAGACAAGGATAACGGAACCGACTAACGCCCTCTGTAAAGGGTGCAATATTGGTATAATTTTGCCATCTTTGCAATACGATTTCAAAACGCATGATTAACCGTTTTTCCAACATCATTTTCCCGATCAATGTCGGGCTGCCCGATTTCTAAGGGCTAACGGAAACACGTTTTTTGAACATTTTCCTGCGGTTAATCATTATTTAATCAAACCTTAATTGTCGTATTGTGAAAGAGTTAAAGATCATAGAAGTGAAGTCCGAAATCGGTGCCGGAACACGGGGAGCCAGCCTGGGCATTGAAGCCATTAAAATTGCCAGCCTGGATATGAACTCCGATTTCTTCAAGCAGCACGAATCAGTAGAGGTAGAGAATGTTAATGAACTTCTGTTCGATGGCGCCAAGCACTCGTACGCCAAGTTTATTGATGGGGTAATGATCATGGAAGAACGCGTTTGCCTAGAGGTATATGAAACCATCTGGGAGGAAGATTTTCCGTTTGTTATCGCAGGGGATCATAGCACAGCTTATGGCACCATTGCCGGAATCAAGAAAGCCACCCCGAAAGCAAGATTGGGTGTTATCTGGATCGATGCCCATGCCGATATTCATACACCGTTTACTACACCATCCGGTAACATGCATGGCATGGCGCTGGCCATGGCGTGCGATATCGATAACCTGGAATGCAAGGTGAACGACCCACGTGGAGAAACCCTGGAGTACTGGGAGCAAATTAAAAACGTGGGCATGCCGGGGGCCAAAGTTCTTCCCGAAGACATCGTCTACATTGGTGTGCGCGATCTGGAGAAACCAGAAAATTATCTGATCAACAAGTACAATATCAACTTTATTGAAATTGATGATGTAAAAAAACTTGGTCCCGCTAAAATTGCCAAGCGCGCATTAGAAATGCTCGACCACTGCGATTTAATCTACGTTTCCTTTGATGTGGATACAATTGATAGTCGTTTCTCTACCGGAACCGGTACTCCTGTACCGAATGGATTAACGGTTGAAGAATGTAAAACCCTGAATGTTGAACTCGCGAAAGACCCAAAAATCTGTGCGTGGGAAATCGTTGAAGTAAACCCAACCCTGGATACCGAAAACAGAATGGCTGAAAGTGCCTTTGAAATTCTGGAGGCTACTGCAAAATCCATTGCGAGCCGACCCGTATTGGCGTAATCAAGAATACTCAAGGTTGAGACGCAAGTGCTTGCGTCTCAACCTACTCGTTTAGATACTTCATTCCAATCTGCTTTCTGATTTCATCGCTAACCTCGGCCATCATCAGGCTGAAGTCGTGTGACATGAGGTCGCTTTCAATATTATTCCCCTTCACACAGCGCATCACTTCTTCAATCTGAAATTCAAAACCCGTTCCTGGATATGGAATATGTGTTAATTTCTTTTCTTCTTTTCCGATCGTTACCGAAATAGCCTGTGATTTGTACCAGGGTGTGTGAATCGTAATGGTACCTGTTGTACCTACGATATCTGCTTGCTTGGGTGATTCGGCAACAATCGATGAATAAATATTCGCCATCGCGCCATTTTTATAATACAGTAATGCCGATGTATTCTCATCCGCACCAGTAGAAGCAAGTTTTCCAAAGGCCTTTATGTTTTCTGGTTTACCTAATACAGCCAGGGCCAGAAACATTGGGTAAACACCAACGTCTAACTGTGCCCCACCACCAAGTTTTAAATCATAAATTCTGCTGGTAGCATCGAACGGAGCAGCGAAACCAAAATCGGCCTGAATGAATTTTACTTCACCAATCACACCGGCTTGGATTAGCTCAAGGGTTTTTACTGTTGCCGGAATGAACCGTGTCCACATAGCCTCCATTAAAAAAGTGTTGTGCTCGCGAGCAACGTTGATCAACGCTTGTGCCAAGGTGCGATTAAGTGTTAACGGTTTTTCACAAAGCACCGGTTTCTTATTCTTCAGGCAGAGTAACGCACAATCAACATGATAAGCATGTGGCGTGGCAATGTACACCGCATCCAGTTCATCATCCTGTGCAAGCAATTTATAGTCAGTGTATACCTTGGGTATGTTGTAGTGCGCTGCAAACTCCGTAGCGCGTGTAGCATCACGTGAAGCCACGGCACAAATCTCAGCGTGAGGAAGTAATGAAAAGGAATCAGCAAACCGCCTGGCAATCCTCCCCGGACCGATAACACCCCAACGAAATTTTGTATTCGCCATACATCAAGTTATTTGAGAAAAAACCAACCTTCTAAAAAGTTGGCCGTGAAATTGCAAAGTTCTGTCAAAACTACATAAACATTAAAGTATGAAACAAACCCTCCTTTTACTCGCCCTGTTGTTTTTGGGTGCCACAGCCCAGGCGCAAGGCTTCATTACCGTAATTAATGACGATGAGTTCTCTGTGCTCTTTGGCAATCCCACCACGGTAACTCGCACAGATGGAAGTGAACTTACCGGAAAAATAACCAGCGGCACATTGATGAATGGCTACCTCAAAAGCATCACCTTAAAAACAGTGGATGGCGAAAAACACAAGCTTAAACCAGAGGATATGATTAAGCTTTCCATCAAAGCCACCAAAATTATTAAGCTGGCCATGATCACCGAATCCACCACATCTATTCAGGAACTTACCAAGACAAATTTCGACAAGATTGACAACCTCGACAGTGTTATTTTCGAACGCGCTGCACGAGCAAAAAAAGACGATAAGTACGCCATGATGCAATTGCTCAATCCCGGATTTGACAGTAAGATAAAAGTATATGCCGACCCCAACGCCAACCAAACCGGAGGCCTAAGCATGGGTGGTGTTCAGTTTACCGGGGGCGAAGATAAATCCTACCTCTTCGTAAAGAAGGGTGAGAAAACGGTGATCACAAGAAAGAAAAATTACAACAAGAATTTCGAAGAACTTTATTCTGATTGCCCTGAAATGCTCAAGGCCTTTGCCGGCAACAAAATCAAATGGCAGGATCTGGCCGGGCATGTTTTTGCTTATGATCAGGTTTGTGAGTAGCCACACCATCAACTTTGTAGTTCTTACCGATTATGCTCCCTCTGCGGCCCAGAGGGAGCATAATTTTCCACCGAGTACCATGGCAGATGAGGTGAGTCTAAAACTCCGTTAAGGAAGTATATCTTCCCTCTTTTTCTTTATTTTCGCCCCTGAATTACGAATCATCAAAGTCATGAGCAAAAACGGACCGATTTCTACTTTTATTGAAAAGCATTACCTCCACTTCAATGCCGCTGCCTTAGTGGATGCGGCAAAAGGATATAAAAAACATATTGCCGAAGGCAAGAAAATGATGGTGACCCTGGCCGGTGCCATGAGCACAGGCGAACTGGGCATCAGCTTCGCAGAGATGATCCGTCAGAATAAGGTGCACATTATTTCCTGCACCGGTGCCAACCTCGAAGAAGATATCATGAACCTGGTAGCGCACTCGCACTACAAGAGAATTCCCAACTACCGCGATCTTACACCCGAACAAGAATGGGATTTGTTGGGCAATCACTTGAACCGTGTTACCGATACGTGCATTCCCGAGGAGGAAGCATTCCGCAGATTGCAGGCTCACTTATTTAAAGTTTGGAAAGATGCTGAAGATAACGGTGAACGGTTGTTCCCGCACGAATTTATGTTCCGTATGATCAACAGTGGCGATCTGAAGCAATACTATGAGATCGATCCGAAGAATTCGTGGATGATTGCAGCAGCCGAAAAGAACATGCCGATGGTTGTTCCAGGCTGGGAAGATTCTACGATGGGAAATATTTTCGCGTCTTATGTTTTGACAGGCGAACTGAAAGCCTCCACCATGAAGAGTGGTATTGAATACATGGTGTGGCTGGCCGATTGGTACACGGAGAACGCAGGCACCGAAGGCATTGGTTTCTTCCAGATTGGTGGAGGTATTGCCGGAGATTTTCCGATCTGCGTGGTGCCGATGCTCCACCAGGATCTGGAACGCGACAACGTTCCGTTCTGGAGTTACTTCTGCCAGATCAGCGACTCTACTACCAGCTATGGTTCCTACTCAGGCGCTGTGCCGAATGAAAAAATTACGTGGGGAAAACTCAGTATTGAAACTCCGAAGTACATCGTTGAAAGTGATGCCACCATCGTGGCACCCCTTATGTTCGCGTATATTCTGGAATGGTAATTTAATTTTCAATGAGTCGATGGGCTGATGTGCAAATTGGAATTCCTAAGATGATGAGCCGACCATTTGCACATTGGCCCATCGAAAATTTGCACATCAAATGAATCTCGATTCTCTTATTCGTTCCGAAGTACAAAAAGCTGTAATCGCAGTTTTTAATCATTCACTGGAAAACATACAACTTCAACCTACTAACAAGGAGTTTGAAGGATCACATACTTTAGTGTGTTTCCCACTCACCAAGATTTCCCGTAAAGGACCGGAAGAAACTGCCAGGGTGGTGGGCGATTACCTCGTGCTGCATTCAGGGATTGTCAGTAAGTACAATGTTGTAAAGGGATTTCTGAACCTTTCGTTGAGCGACAAGGTATGGGTTGAGGTGCTGCAAAATATTTTTGCGAATCCTCACTATGGTCAATTGCCCGATAACGGTCAGGAGATCATGCTTGAATATTCATCGCCCAATACTAACAAACCGCTACACTTAGGTCACCTCCGAAATAACTTCTTAGGATGGAGTGTAAGCGAAATTCAAAAGGCAAACGGGTACACGGTTCATAAAGTACAGATCATTAACGATCGCGGCATTCACATTTGTAAATCGATGGCCGCGTGGAAACTTTATGGCGATAACGAATCGCCTTTTACCAGTGGCCTCAAAGGAGATCACCTGGTTGGAAAGTACTACGTTGAATTTAACAAAGCATACACCGCACAAGTAAGTGCGCTCGTTAGCAAAGGTGTTGCCGAGGCAGAAGCCGAAAAGCAGGCGCCTATTATGAAACTGGCCATTGAGTTATTGCAGAAGTGGGAAGCGAAAGATCCGGAAACGGTAGAACTCTGGAAGATGATGAACGGCTGGGTGTACGAAGGCTTTGATGCCACCTACAAAAAAATGGGTGTCGACTTCGATAAGCTCTACTATGAATCGGATACCTACCTCTTAGGAAAAGAAGAAGTAATGAAGGGACTCGAAAAGGGCGTGTTCTTCAAAAAAGAAGATGGCTCGGTTTGGGTTGACCTGACGGCTGATGGACTCGACCAAAAAGTATTGCTCCGTGCAGATGGTACATCCGTGTACATGACGCAGGACATTGGCACAGCTATTTTGCGCTTCCGGGATTTTCCAAAAATTTCCGGGCAGGTTTATACCGTTGGCAACGAGCAGGAGTATCACTTCAAAGTATTGTTCCTGATCTTGAGTAAGCTGGGTTACGACTGGGCCAAGCGTTGCTATCACTTGTCGTATGGTATGGTGGATCTGCCTACGGGCAAAATGAAATCACGCGAAGGTACTGTTGTAGATGCCGATGACCTCATTGGCGAAATGGTAGACGAAGCCGAAAAGCAAACACGCGCAGCTGGTAAACTTGACGATATGAATTCAGCAGAAGCGCAGAAGTTATTCAACATGATTGGCCTTGGCGCGCTGAAATTTTTCTTACTGAAAGTTGATCCTAAAAAACGCATGCTGTTCGATCCAAACGAATCTATTCAACTGCAGGGATTCACCGGTCCGTTTATTCAGTACACCCATGCGCGGATCAGAGCAATTCTGAGAAAAGCCGAGAGCATGAGTATTCAGGTAACATCGGCTGATTTAAAATCGGTGGATTCGCTTGAACCTTCCGAACGCGAAGCATTGCAAGTATTAAGCTCATTTGAAAGCAAAGTGAAGGAGGCAGCGAAAGATTACTCCCCTGCGGTAATTGCCAACTTTGCCTTCGACCTGGCAAAAGAATACAATCAGTTCTATCAGAACATACCCATCTTCAACGAAACCGATGCTGCAAAACTGAAATTCAGAGTCGCATTCTCAAAATCTGTTGCCGATGCCATCAAGCGGGCGATGAGTTTGTTGGGAATTGAAGTACCTGAGAGGATGTAGACATTGTTTCGGGGTTCAGGTTTTAAGTTTCAGGTTTGGCTTAAACCAAACGTTGATCACTCGAAACATTGAACATGAAACTCGAAACTACTTCGGATCCTCGTAATTCTGGAAGGTGTATGCAAATCCAAAATTAAAGAGTTGACTTACCTGCGCTCCCGGATCCTGATCGTAATCGTATAACAAGATTCCGCCAAGACCTACGGTGATAAACTTATTCACCTTGGCGTTGAGCATCAGGTCTAACCGATGATCGATGGTTTTCATTTCCAGCGTTTCGTAGTTTGCATACATTACATAGCGCCACTTCAGGTTTAAGTTTTTCGCAATGTCTTTATCGAACTCGGCCTGCAGTTGAAAGGCCAGCCACTCAAAGCGTGTAGACTCGCCTATTTCAACACCATACGGAGCATCCAGATCAACAGCATCAAAACGTCCGTTGTTATCATCTACGATTGTAACACGAGGTGAGAACGGTGAAATTCTTACCTTGAAATAAGGCACTGGATGATACTCCACCCCCCAGGCTGACGTAATAAAGGCCGGAGCAAAAATATCGGAGGTTAGGTCACTGGTGTTGTCTTCGTTGTAGTTATATCCCTTGGCAAACTGACTTAGGAATGTAAGCGAGGTGAACAGGTCCCACTTCGCATTAAGCTTATGCCCATACTTCGTGTCGAGGTAAATACGGTCGATGGTTTTGCGATAGCCCTGACCACTGTTGTTTACGAAACCAAATAGAAGCCCGATTTGATTATCCCATGAACTTTTGCCCTTGGCATAATTGGCGGTATAGTTAAACAAGCTGTTTAATCCAATGGAGTTAATACCCCCGGCTTTCCAGTTGGAAGAGAAAGCAGCCTGGTTAACGTTGATATTAAAGACAAGTTTTTTCTTCCAGGGCGACAGTGTATCAGGCTTAACGATCTGTGCGTTAAGGGAGGCTGCACTTAGTAAAAGCAGAAGACCAACGAGTGTAGCTTTTATTTTCATATTGCTTGGGTTTTAGCGGAAAAATACGACTAAAACCAAAACAATAAAACCTACATGTTGTTCAGTTTGATTTCATCGAGAGCCACTTCTGTAAGTGGTTTAGTAATGAACTTGATAACGTGATTGTTATTGACAATCTTATCAATGTCGCGCTTGTTATCCGAACTGGAAAGAATAATGACCTTACACTTGCTGCGTACCAGTTCGTTGAATTTTTCGAATTCATACAAGAAGACAAAGCCATCCACAATCGGCATATTGATATCCAGAAATATCAGACTGGGAAGATTTTCCTGATTGTTCTGGTTCTCACGCAAGTAATCAAGCGCAGCTTTTCCGGAACCTTTAACTTCTACGCGTTTGGCGAACTTGGTAATTTCGATAATACGCTTGCTGATAAAATTATCAGTGTCATTATCATCTACGAGCATTACCAGGTCTATGGCTTTTGTATCTGTTTGCATTAATTCTAGGTAAATCAGGCCGTGCGCCCGTTTCAACGAATCACAAAAATATCTTTTTTTGACTTATTTGGGAAGGTGCTGAAAAAATTCCGAACATCAAGTAATAAATATGGGGAAAACGTGGTAAAAAGTAAGATTACTTGGCCATTACCTTCAATTTTTCGCCCACAGTAAGGTTAAAATCTTTCTTATTGTTCCACTCCATCAACTCCTTAATCGTGACATTATATTTCCGGGCAATGCTGTAGAGGGTATCGGTTGCCTTTACCTCATGTCTGACTTCCTCGGGCTTTTTAGGCGTTTCAACAGCAGTGTTTTCAACCGGCTGGTTTTCAGAAACCTTCAGAATCTGGCCTGGCTTAATCCCTTCCTGCAAACTTAGTCCGTTCCAGTTTACAAGGTCCATTACCCCCACCTCGTATTGCTTGGCAATTCCATACAAAGTCTCGCCTGCCTGAACGGTGTGCATGGACTTTTTGGGCACAATTACTACCTCCATAACGGGCTTTGTCACTGAATCGGCCGGTAAAACAGGGGGTGTTGCTGGCTGTAAGGTTTTTGTGGAATCAACAGCTTCTACTACCGGTTTTTCTACTGTATCGATTGCAACCGGAAGTGCTGATTTTGGTAACTCAATCACAGGCTTCTCCGAAACCGCTGCCTGCGCTTCCGAGGGATTTACACTCCAGGAAAATACCTGGGAATCATCAACTTCCACAGCCGATGCCACAGGCCCGGTGCTATTGGATTCTTTGGGCTTGGTAGAAGCAAGCCACAGCGTCATACCCGGGTTGATGTCGCCATCGCTGTCAATGCGGTTATAACGCTTCAGTTTTTTCTGCTGTACACCGTACTGTTGACTAATTCTCCAGAGATTATCGCCTGCTGCCACCGTATGATAAGCCTGATCGCCACGCGCCCGTTTCTTGCCCAGCAAGTAGTACTGGCCAGGTTGAAGCCGATCGCTGATCGAAATATCATTCCATTTCAAAAAAGCGGACAGATCTACCTTTGCCCGGTCAGCTAATTGCGTTGGAGTCTCTGCGGCCTTTGCCTGAATAACAGCAATACCATTTATTTTCTTTCGCTCACCTTGTTGTTTGAGCGATAGCGACTCCGAAGCCTTGCCGGCTTTCGAATCGGCAATGGCTACCGAGCCTGTTACGGGAGGTAAATTAATGGCGGTTGCATCGCCTTTAACAGGAATGATAATAGCGTAGCTCCTATCGCTGGGTATCGTGCCGCTTTTCGTCCATTTGTTGAACGATACCAGTTCGGCTTCATCCATTGCTATTTCTTTGGCAAGCTGCGCCAGTGATTTCTGGTTATTACTATCGTATGCCTTTACCTGCAACTGCCCAGCACCTTTAACTACATCTTGAAATGCCACTTTGTGTGCCAGGTATTTTTTAACATACCAATAGGTTTTGCTGGTAATCTCCATGTGTCGTGCACCGTGTTCGCTCTCTTTTTCTGATTTCATGACACCTCCGGCACCCATCTGGTACGCTTGCAGGGCATACAACCAGTTATTGAAGTAAAAGTTATTCTTTTTGATGTAGCGAGCCGCAGCCCGCGATGAAGAGACAATGTTTTTTCGCTCATCAATGTCCTTATCAACACGCAGGCCCATTTCAATAGCCGTAAAATCCTTGAACTGCCAAAAGCCCACTGCGTTCGATACCGAAACTGCATCGGCAATCAGGGCGCTTTCCTGCAACACCAGGTACTTAAAATCATCGGGTACACGCTCCTCTTCAAACACCTTTTCAATAATCGGAAAGTATGTTTTAGCACGCTCTACTTTGATGTTGTGATGGCGCGGTGATTGGGTAAGCGCATCCACGTCTTTCTGGATTTCTCTCCGGGCGTCATCGCGAATGGTGAGCGTCATATCCGCGAACTGCATCTTGTGCGGAACCTGCGGTGCTTGCGCGGCTACCGACAAGGGGATAGCAAAAAATAGCGCGATTAGTATTTTCATGTGTTAATAATTGATTTTTGATGGACACATGGAATTCGCATATAGTATCGTTCGCTGCATGCTCATTTCATAGGTTAAAAAATGATCGGTCGTTCTTACAAAAACTCCACCAACTCAAGACAAAGATACTTTTCTTATCATCATAATCCCATCGCGAATGGGTAGAAGTATGTTTTCCACCCGCGGATCACGCTGCACCTTTGCATTGAATTCCAGAATGGCCCGTGTATCCTTATCCGGTTTCTCATCCAATACCTTGCCACTCCATAAAACATTATCGGCAAGGATAAAGCCATTAAGCTTCACCTTATCAAAAACCATATCGTAGTAACGCGCATAATTCTCTTTATCGGCATCGATGAACACCAGATCAAATTCTTCGCGAAGCAATGGTATGATCGTAGCGGCATCGCCAATCCGATAATCTACTTTTTCCTGAACTCCTGCCTTTTCAAAATACCCGCGGACGCGATTCTCCAGTTCTTCATTGATGTCAAGGGTAATGATCTTTCCACCGTCTGCTAAACCTTCGGCCATGCATAAGGCGGAGTAACCCGTGTAGGTGCCGATTTCCAGTATTCGCTTCGGCCGGATCATTTGACTGATCATGGCCAGCACCCGTCCTTGCAAATGTCCTGACAACATACGTGGTCTTAGTACCTGTGCGTGTGTATCGCGATCGATGCGCTTCAACAACTCACCTTCATCGGAGGTGTGGCGTTCAGCATAATCTTGAATTCCTGTGTTGATTAATTCCATAGTGTAAATGCAAGTCAGAAAGGCCGGAAAACCGAAAGATTTTCGGCCTTCCGGACTTTACGGCTCACTTCGGTTCCATCGTTAAATAGCTCAACTTCTTTTCATCAAAAATATCCTGTGCAATATCCTGAAGGGTTAACGCAGTGGTGGCGTCAATCGTATCAAATATCTCTTCGAGTTTAGGCACTCTGTTGTAAAGTAAAACGCTGCGACCCATCATCAGCATCAGGCTCAGATTATTTTCCTCGGCCATGGCCAACTGACCTTTCATTTGTTCTTTGGCTTGCTCGAGTTGGCGTTTCGTTAAAGGCTTCTCCTGAAACCTGTTCAGTTCATTGCGAACCAGGTTAATGCATTTATCTAACTGCTTGGGCTCGGTGCCGAAGAACACGGAAAACATGCCGGTGTCGGAATACGAAATGTATTGAGCATCGATCGAATATACAAAACCATACTTCTCGCGCAGTGAAAGGTTCAGTCGCGAATTCATGCCAGGGCCTCCGAGAATATTCACCAACAGGTAAAGTGGAATTCGGTTCGGGTGATGAATGGGGTACGCATCACGACCGATAGCACATTTCGCCTGCTTCACGGTGCGTTTTAAAATTTCCTCGCGCGGTTTATAGGAAGAGAATTTTCTGCGCCTCCCGTTCGACTGATGCGTGGTAAACCGCTCCAGATACTTTTTAGCCAAACGCTGAACTTCATCCAATGAAATATCGCCAACACAGGAAAAGACAACTTTCTTGGTGTTGACATGATTGCGGAAAAATTTTGTAAAGTCCTTTTTTCGAAATGACTTTATGGTATCCTCTCGCCCGAGAATATTCATACCCATGGGATGGTTTTTATACACAATTGCTTCGAACTCGTCTTGCAGCGATTCGTCCGGGCTATCAATGTACATGGCCATCTCTTCGAGAATCACACCCCGTTCTTTCTCCAATTCCTTTTCCGGAAAAATGGAATGGAAGGTTATGTCGCTCAGCACATCCATGGCGCGTTCAAAATATTCGTTTCGAACCGAAGCATAAAAGGCTATCTTTTCTTTGTCGGTAAAGGCGTTCAACTCACCCCCCACCGCATCCAGGCTGCTGATAATATCCAGCGATTTCCGTTTGCGTGTTCCCTTAAACGCCATGTGTTCCCAAAAATGCGCAATGCCCTGATTGGAAATATCTTCGTCACGGCTACCTATATCCAGCACAATACCGCAATGAACAATAGCGGTAGTGGTGATGCGCTGGTGAACCACCCGCATGCCGTTCGATAACTTTAAAATGGTGCAATCTCTCATGGGGCGAAATTAAGCTACGAGGGACGATTTATAAACCCCTGCCTACCGGCAGCGAGGCGTAGGAAGAGGTTTATTTTTAACCCAGGTCAAATCCAGGTTCTGCATTTAACATGGCTGTAGTGTTTCGGTACCGGACAAATCCGACCGCGGACGGGCATGGAGTAAATACCACTACCTTATTTTTTCTATAATTAAGGAATAATTCTGCTGGCATAACAATTGCAATTTTACTGCACTATGGATACACAAAAAGTTAGAACCTGCTTTACGATCACCTTTACGGACGATCAGTACAACCGTGCAAAGTATTACATCGAAGACATGAAGCGGCATCCGAACAGAGTCTTCTGGCAAGGTAAAAAAGGTAAAACCGATGAGGAGTTGATCATTGAACAGATCGCGCACCGCATACTTTCCGGCTTCTACAACGATGATCCACTGGCTGCCAGCCGGCACATTATGCGTATGGATAGCTCGGTAACGATTTGAGATTGGTGAATAATGATTAGTGATTTATTGAAGTACAAAAATTGCAAGTCATAAATCCAAAATCATGAATCGCAAATCAGATACGATCAAGAATCTTCTTGATTAAAGAGTCTACCACTTTATTCGGATCCTTGGAGAATTTATTCTTCACGCGATTGGCGATGATCGCATTTACACTCAGCACTTCGTGGCCCATCAGCCTGGCCATGGCATAGTAGCCGGCCGTTTCCATTTCAAAATTAGTTAACCAGAAGTCGCTGGTTTTGTTGTGGTAGTAATTCAATTCTTCCAACAGGCGCGGATACTTGATTGGCACCCTCAACGCCCTGCCCTGTGGAGCATAAAAGCCTGGTGTAGTTACGGTGTTGCCCTGAATCATATCTTCACCAAACTGATCCTTGAGCAACTGCGATCCCTTCACCACATAGGGTAACATGGGCAGGTTGGCATTCTTCTGAATATCCTGCGCAATGCTCTGTTCAAACTCATCCATTTCAAGGTTATAGAAAAGCATCAGGTTATCCAGCCCCACGGCATAATCCGTTACCAGGTGCGACCCCAGCGGAATATCTTCCTGCAGCGCTCCCGATGTACCGATGCGAATGATCTTCAGTTTCTTTTTGCGGCTTTTTGGTTCGCGTGTTTTTAGATCGATGTTCACTAACGCATCGAGTTCGGTTAAAAAGATTTCAATGTTGTCGGTGCCCATACCCGTGCTGATCACAGTAATACGGTTGCCTTTGTAGGTACCCACGTGGGTGATAAACTCCCGTTTGTTCATTTCGAATTCAATGTCATCGAAATGCTCGCTGATGCGATATACACGCCCGGGATCGCCTACGGTTAGTATCGTTTCCGACAAATGCTTGGGCAACAGACTGAGGTGGTACACACTTCCGTCATCGTTGAGGATCAGATCGGTTTCAGAAATTTTTGCCATGAAGCCGTGCTACAGGTAAAGATTTTTTATCGCTTTGCAATCAGGTGTTGACTTTTTGTGCTGGGTTACCAAAAACCGTTTCGCCTGCCTTCACCGGAGCTACTACTACTGAACCGGCTCCTATTCGCGAGCCCTTGCCAAGGGTAATACCACCTACAATGGTAACACCCGCACCAATAAAAACTTCGTCTTCAATTTCAACACCATTACTGATAACCGTCCCGGCACCAACCTGAACAAAGTCACCCAGCGTTACTTCAACGCCAACAACAGCGCCAGGATGAAGGATGCAGTGATTGCCAATGCTGGCACCCGCTCCAACACAAACTCGCTGATCAATGAAATTACCATGCCCCAGGTTGGCAGAGCTTGCCAATACCGAAGACCCATGAATGGCATTAACCGGTTGCATGTGGCGCACTTCCTGGATCATCTTCACCAGATTTTTGCGAAGTTTCGTTTCATCAACAGCAACAAAGGCTTCACACTTCTTGCCTATCAGCTTAAGAAAACCGTCATCATCTGTACTGCCCAGTACCGTTACCGTATCAATTTCTGTATTGTGAAGTTTCTTGTTATCGTCCAGAAAACCGTAGACAACATTGCTGTTGTGTTCAAAAATTTCTTTCGCTGCACGGCCCAGTTGACCTGCGCCAAAAATAATTACCGGATTGTCCATTACCTGTTCTCTTAATGTAAACAAAGGTAAATTTACCTTCACTCCTGAACAAGCTTGCGAAATGATCTTTGTATAAATTGCACTACACCTTTCACCAGGGGGTTGTCTGCGGAAATAAGCAAAACAAAAAAAGGAAGAAACCCGATACGAAAGCGAACGAGGGTTCCAAAATTTGGTGTCGATAGCGCCAGGAAGATACAAAGCAGTATGATGTAGACTGATGTGGTCAGAATCAGCAATCGATTTCCGGAAGAGCTACTTCGCTTCCAATATGGAATAGACGTTAGGAATAAAATCACCAACACCAGATTTTCAAATGCCGCTGCAACTTGAAACAGATTGCGGGCTTCCCACAGAAATGGCCGAAACAATCCGGATAGCAACGCTTTCGGAGCGTAGTACGCTACGCTTGAAACCGTATCCTGAAGAAACTTGTATTCAATAAAATCTCCGGGGGCCGATATCGCAGCATAATCCAAATAATTATTCAGCACAACAGCAAGAAAACGTTCGGGATAAAAGTTTGGATGCAGAAGACTTATAATCCCTATCGGAACGATAAACAGCACACTCCAACACAACAGGTGGATCCACCAACGACTAATCCTAAAAAAGGGTTGAACAACGAGCTTCATCATGAGGGCAGTTACAAGCACCGGCAGCAGCACTGCGATATAGTAATACTTCAGATTCCACAGCACCCAAAGCGACAGCAGGAGCAGAATCCAACGCACCACACCGACTCGTTCCCCCATCCAACATTGTAAGAAGACTGCCACAATAAAAAAAAGACTGCCCATCGCCAGGCTCTCTTTGGTAACACCCGAAGACCATAAAGCAACAGAAGGAAAAAGCAATAAGGCCAGGATACTTGCCGGTAAAAGTGTGTTGTTAAACCGAAGCATTACCCTTACGAGCGACCACGTTCCAAGAAAGGAGAAAAATGAAAGGTATAATGCCGTTACCCAATAATTATCAGCCGTGATCAGATTTATTAAACTTACAATCTTCACCAGGAACAACGACCTTGGCTGCTGATACAAAATTTCCTTCCACACCGCGAACGATTCATCACCACGCCAAAGGAAACTCACGTAACCTAAAAAATCACTCTTAGCAAAACGAGTTAGGATTCGGGCATCTTCGAAATAAGCAAATGAATCGTTAATGGTATAGACGTAGCTGTAAAGCAACCCCAGACCAATACCACAGCTCAGTTTCAACACCAGCGCAGGCCAGTAAAAAGGGCTAGCCAACGAAGTTTCTTTTTTCCAAAGCATGTATGCCACAGAAAACAGCACCAGCATGTTTACAACACCAACAATAATTGTCATCGCAGCGGTTTAAGCAGGGAAGCCCCTATGCTGCAATCTAAGCATCTGTGTTTGGAACAGAAATTATTATTTAATTCAAGTAAGGCTTGCGAGTCGAAAGCGGTTTTGGATTTTATGCCCAGATCCGCCCACATGCGGGTAACCGTGTTTGACTCGGCCGGAAGTTGGTGTAAAACATCCACCGCGCGATCGATGAGCACTTGCTGGTCTCGTACCTTACCATACGCCACCAGCAATGGAACCACCGAATTAATCAATACCGCATCGATACTACGCTCCCCGAATGATGGAACTTCGTCTTTTGCGGGTGCTCCCAACCGATAGTGTGTTTTCCAATAAGCCGATACCTCGACTGAAGCGAGTTGACGAAACGCAGCATACGATTCTGCTTCCAGAATTCTGGAGAAGAGATTCTGCTGCTGATACAACAGACCTGCAAACTGTGCCAACCGCATGGACGGAAAATTGGCTGGGCGTAAGCGCAAAAATTTCCATTGCGTCTTGTTCAGTTGTGTCGACTCCAGTTTATACTTCTGCGCCAGCAACGTATACTCGCGCTGAAGCTCGCGGACATAATCATCATTGACTTTTTTATCCGATAAAAATCCAGCCTGCCCGAATAGCAAAGCCTCAATCTGGTTGCGTTTATCGGCATGTTTTAAAATCGTTTTGTAAGGTAAGCTTCTGGCCAATTGCAGAAACGGATCGGCATTTACCTTGAAACCAAAATTGCGCGCCAGAAGCTGGTAGCAGGTTTCATCCCAATCATTCAGGTTGCGTTGCAGCCAGGTGAGTACTTCGCGTGATTTTGTTTGCAGCCGTTCGGCCAGCACACGCTCCAGCATGGATAATCGAATTAGTGCAGGCACCTGAAGGATAGATGGTGCACACGGTATTGTATCAACACTGGCAAGAAGTTTTTTATACTTCAACACCAGCCCCTCATCCACCCTTTTCTTTAATTCAAGGGTTGGCAACAACGAACCATCGTTGCGCTTCACCGGTTTATCGTCACTCCATACCACGTGCAGAATTACGTTCTCGTATGCTTCGTCCGCACCGTGGTTGTGGTCTGTCCAACCGGATGCGTGTACATGAATTTCCACACTGCCCACCCACTCCATCGCACCAATCTTTACGCGTGCGTTTAGAAAATCCGGACCGGCATCAGCATTTCGATTTCCGGTTTCAAAAATGCGAATCGTCTCACCGGTGGTCGTGAGCAGATCATGTTTAGCAAAATATTGAAATTGCCAGAGATAATGAAGAAATGCTTCAGCCATCGGTAAGTGGTAGTAAGGACAACGGATACTTTACCGATTTACGATTTTGTTGCTTTAAAATCAACTGAAAACGTTGTCGTGTCTAGCGCCCGCGCAGGCTGTTGATGCGCTCGGAAACTTCTTTCTCATGCATCGTGGAGACGATCGCCCACTTAACGTTTGGAATATCCAACGGTGCGTAGGCATTTAAGACCTCATCGCCCGAAGAGGTTCGTTCGATAATCGTGCCTTGTTCGCCCTGCAATGCCTTTGTTACCGAGTCAAACTTTATTTCTTCCAGCAAAATACTGGTGTTTGTTTTTCGGATCTGATGAATGATGGATGAATCAATTCCTTCGTTGCGCAGCGATGCCAGGTAGGCTTCAGGCTTTTCGATCAGTTCGCGCGCGATGGAACGCAATTTAAAATCCTGACCAACAATAAAAGTTTCGCCACTTCGGCCCAAACCATCTTCAATCCAATTGTTATCGCCTGTTAAAATCTGGTTGATCTTGTTAATGGGCATTTGAAAAACCAGCACCCCTGTTTTTTCATCGCCATCGTACACCGGGCAGGCAATGAACGAAGCAGCCGTGCGATAGGAAGGATCGTATGGCTCAAAATCGATTAGGCGTACAAAATTCTTATCGTCACTCTCCATTGCTGCTTGCACTACTTCACCAAAATTGGTTTCACTGTAAAGTCCGTTCAGCAAGCTGGTGGCGTAATCCACCTCCTTGAAAACACTGTAGAGCATGTCACCGGTTTTGCTATCCAGCAGAAAGATATCATAGTATCCAAATTTCTCGAGGAAGCTGCGTATGATCGGGTGATACCGTTCATGCACGCTGCTGTATTCGCTTCCATCTCCGGCATTGTCGAGCGATGCTTTCTGGCCAGTAGGATGTGCATTGTTGGCGATGTAATGATATTGAAGAATGCAGGCCAATCGATTATCCGGAAAAAAGCGATCGGCACTTTCGTTGGTATCGGTGTTATCTTTTAGCCGGGGCATAAACTCATTGGTGTAGTATGCCTTCAAACTACTCTTCATGTGGGCCAGCATGCTTTCATCTACCTGCTGGCCGACCGCAGAAAAAGCTGCCTTAAATTCCCGAACCGCCTCAACAATCATTTTATTTTCAGAAAACGTCAGTATCTGATTTCGAATGATATCAAAGTAGTACTCAACATTTCGCTTACGGGTTAACGTAATGGAGCGAAGCTGATCAAAACGTGCCTGGTAATTCAACTCACCCAGCTGATTAAACAGCTCGTTATACTTGCGGCTGATTTCTTCCTGTGTGGCTTGAAGTTCTTCCTGGTTTTGACGCAGTTCTTCTTCTTGTGCGCGCATTTGCTCCGTGCGCTCTTCCGCTTCGTTCAACAATTGCCGGGTTCGTTCAGCCGTACGAATGGAGGAGATAGTATGCGCGATGCTCTCACCAATCTTCTCGACAAAGAGAATTTCATTGGGCGAAAACTCACTGAACGAAGCCAACTCGGCCACACCCACAATCTCATCGCTGGTCATGAGTGGAAAGATCAACACGGTATTGGGATTAGCCCCGCCAAGTCCGGAGGTAATCTGTACAAAATCGCCCGGCACGTCTTTAAGGTATACCGTTCGTTTTTCCAAGAAGGTTTGCCCCAGTAATCCCTCGCCTATTGCCACGCGCTTGACGAAATGTTTTGTGCGCGCGTTGGCATAGCATGCCTGCATTTCGAGGTATTCAACACCTGCAGTGTCCTTCTCAATCAGAAACAAAGCACCTTGATTGGCATGTAAAATTTTTACCAGTAAAATGATTACATCGTTGGAAAGCTTCTTGAGATTTTCATTCGAGCGGAGTACTTCAACAAATCGCGCCAACCCATCGGATGCCCAATTGCGCTTCTCGTCTTCTGCTTTCACATGGATCAAATGGTCTTTCATTTCCAGCAACGACTTACCGAGCAAGTCGCCTGCGTGTGGTAATTCATACAGCGCCTGTAATTCGCCCGACCGTATTTGGCTGGCAAACTCCGTTTTTAATTTCAACTCCTGCTGTACTTTAGCCAGCACCTCCGACACTACCGCAATCTCCCCGGTTACCTGCACCTTACCTGCCGTTGTGAATTTACCTTCCGCCAGTTTTTCAACACTTTGTTTAACCGTGACAAAGCCAAGTACCAGTCGTTTGATATAAACCAGCGCAACCAACAGGTAGCCCACCATCAGGATGCCGATGACTATACTGGCAGGTACCGAAAAACTTTCCGTATTGAAGTAGGTCAACACAAGGAGCGCTAACGTTAGCAAAACCGGAAAAAGCATCAAGAGGGCAAGCTGAGTAGACAGGCTGGCTTTACGGAGTCCGAGATTCATTGAATAAATATGGTGTCACACCAAAGTAGGTTTTTTTTGAGACTCAAAAATCAATTTCAGGTATAAAAATTTATCAACATCAGTTCCATTGCTAACCATACTGCTATAAAATTGCACCCAAAATCAATCTCATAGGCTAAAAAACTAGCAAGCGTATCCCTTTCTTATTTAGCCAAATTCTTTAGTCTTGCAGTAAACTTTGTCTGTAATGAAAGTCAGCGCGCTTTGCACCGATATTGATGGAACCCTGCTCAATGCTGATCGCGAACTTTCACCCCGCACCATCGCGGCCATCTTGAGTTTAAAAAACAGGATACCTGTAATCCTGGCCTCTTCACGCATGCCATCAGCCATGCGGCATCTGCAGCAAGAACTCAACATTGCCCATCAGCCTTTAATCTGCTACAATGGCGGCTATGTAATTCAATACCCGGAAGGGTCAACCCAACCAACGGTTTTCGATTCCGTAGTGATACCACCCCGGATATGCCAGGCGGTGCTCGACATCGCCCAACACCCGGCCATCCATGTAAGTCTTTTTAATGAAGACTATTGGTATGCGCCCCGAACAGACGAATGGACCGAACGGGAGGCACGGATAACAAAAGTAATACCCACCTTAATTGTACCCTCCCATTTGCCCATCGTTAAAAACTGGAGCGATGCTAAGACCGGGGCGCATAAAATCATGTGCATGGGGCCGGAAGAAAAAATTCACGAATTGGAAAGTCAGTTGAACGCTAAATTTTCCGAAGACCTGCACGTGTACCGTTCCAAATCCACCTACCTGGAAATTGCGCCACGATCCATCTCGAAAGCTACGGCCTTGAAGCTGATACTCCGAAAAAAATTCAACGTGGATTTATCGGAGGTAATGGCTTTTGGGGATAACTACAACGACATCGAAATGATAAGAGCCGTAGGCCTTGGCGTAGCGGTTAACAATGCCCGTGAAGAAGTAAAAGCCGTTGCCCGCGAAATAACCAATAACAGTAAGGAAGATGGCGTGGCCATAGCCATTGAAAAGTATTGTCTTTGAACTTTTTAGTAACCCACCCCTGCGGAGAAGCGTCAAAAAAACAAAATCTGTTTATGGCGCGCTATCTCATTGTATTGATTTGTATACTCCCTGCAATCTCCGCTTCCGCTCAATGGAAAAGTAAGCAAACAAAATACGTTGACCTTCAGTACACAACCGCAGACGACACATTGGTGAACACTATTATGCGTGACGTTGAACAAGGTGTTCATAAAGTAGAAGAATACTTTGGTGTTCCGTTTGCAAAAAGATTTCAGGTTGATGTGTTGCCGGGGCGTCATGCGTTGGACAGTCTGTGGCAAACGCGTTGGAATGAACCAACGTTTACCTCGCAGTGCTGGATGGTAGCCAGCGGAGGCGTTACCGGGCTGCACCTCCTTTCTCCGCGTGTTTGGAGCACAGAAGCATGTGAGCATGATGCTGCCAACAGCCAACATGTTGCTAACCTCATCACGCATGAAGTAGTACATGTTTACCACGGGCAGTTTAC
>Ga0315910_10000507_pt1 | contig 38573 bp, 31 predicted proteins | sample EdamamesoilMG_FD_204470 | JGI IMG/M metagenome (GOLD analysis project Ga0315910, IMG submission 204470) | Garden soil microbial communities collected in Santa Monica, California, United States - Edamame soil | ecosystem: Environmental > Terrestrial > Soil > Garden | place: USA: California...
ATCCGCTACCAAGTGTAAACTCAATAACGGATTGATTACTTCATCTGACCGGAATTAATCCTGGCGGGTTGCTCCTCAGCATTGCCCGCTTCCGCTTCATCCGGTAATCAAATGTCAAGCGATTTCAGGACTAACTAAAAAGTGTAAATTTGTATCAGGACTTTTAACCAAAATGTGTAAACTTTTTTCAGGACGAGTCATTACAAAGGACTCGTCCCGACACTTTTGGACTGGCTGGACAACGAAGACGAAAGAAGAATCGTGTGGACGAGAATTCTGCCGACAGTTGGGCAAACGACAGTTGGACCAATATTAATGTGCCCGGACGATTGCAACTTTCTCTGCACGACAGTTGTGGCGGAAATCTACAGGACAGAAAAAACAATTGAATGGAAAAGACTTGGGACAAATGCCAGCCCCACAAATAAATCAGTTGAGAAAATGGGACAAGAGGTTAACTGGTTTCCGAGACTTCAATTTAGTTTTGACACCAATCACTACGTGGACTTCATTGAGAGTTTCAAAAAAGAGTTAGTGTGAATGCAACGGTGCACAACACCGTGTTTAAGTAATTGCGGGGTTTTGTGTCCTTATTCAAATTGGTTTATTAATTTAGTCCCACCACGTGGGACAGTTGCGCAGCAGGTCGGGTTTAACATTCCACTTCGTTCCATTTTTAAACCCTCCTACTCCCGCAACTCCTTAAACACAAAACGTTGTGTGCCAGTCGCAACCTCACTAGATGACGAAACGAACAAAAATATTGTCAATCATCACAATTGGGGTTATTGCATTTATCGCATTCAGAATAGTGACTTATGAATCCCCTTTGGAAGACTGCCTCGTTAATGTGGGATTCATAGACGAATTTGATGACTTAACAGCACAAAAAGTTTCAAAGTTTGAAACTACTGGAACTATAACAGGAATTGAGATAGCTGTAGAGGGGCAAATAAAGGGAAAAGGGCTTCTGACAATCAGCTATTCGGATTCTACAAGTTACCGAAAGTATAGGTTGGATTCCGGGACGGTTGAAATCGATCACGTTAGCGATTGGTATTCAAACATTTGTTACGTGACTTTCATCCCGACAACGACAGCAGAGGGGAAACTCCAAATCATTTGTGATTTCATTGGCGACTAAGCGACCAGCACACAATAAAGTAGCTGTTGCGCAACTCATGCAAAGTCATGAATCTGAAACTTGAGTGCGAATCGATCGCACTTGTGCACAACTTCGTGGATAACTTTGTTAACGAGCTAAAATTTTACTTTCTGATACTGAAAGTAGATTTATCAAATAAAAACTGATAGTACGAGCTAAATCACCAGCCTCCTTGGGCAGGCTTACTACAGCTGCCATTTCAGTCACAGCACCGTCTCCGCCCCGTGACACTGCGTTTTTTCTTCTCGACAGGAAAGCAATTAGCAAAGAGAAAATAAAGGACCTGGAATAAGGGGCTATCGGAAATGCTTATATTAGCATGTTGCCAGCCATTGGGTCGGACAGAGTGGTTACCAGTTGACAGAATGACAAAAGATCACATATTGACAATCAGAGTTGCCCTAGTATTATTTCAGTTATTGTTGGTACTTTCTTGTTCTACTCACAAGACGAATAAATCTAGTGACAGTGGTTATTATGAGACACTGCGAACTAAAATAATCAATGGAGCTGACCTCACAAGCACTCTTGAGATTGACTCAGGACAGTACACATTATTGATGTATGAACATTTTTCTGACGTTAAGTATAGGAATCATTCATTTCATGGTAAGAATATATATTTTAAGGTTGACTCATTGGGAGTATTTGGCAAGCAAGAGTATTTCGAAGTCCCGTCTAAGGAAATTGACGTAAGAGCATTTTTTTCTAACTATCGATGTTTTGTTTGCAAAGTCGATTCCATTTTCGGTAGTCTTTATAGACTTCGGATAACCCGTGACTCAATTACATTTGGGATAGATTTGAAATATGCTGGATCGAATCAGCTCCTTAGGGACACCATTACTTTTTCGCTAGACAAGGATTTTTTTAAAACGTTTTTTATAGACTATAAGGGGGAGTATGATAATCTAAGGATTGCTTTGAAAGAGCCATTAAAGGTCAGGAAAATGGAACTGTTCGGTTATATGCTTTCATATGGACTTGACAGTTTACCGGAGTCTTTTGGAGAAATGGAAAATATTGAAGAACTGGATCTTTCAAATTTGGACCTTAAGGACCTACCAAAATCATTCACCAACTTACATAAACTAAAAGTGCTAGACCTCAGCTACAATGACTTTGAGTCCTTCCCAATACAAGTTTTTGAGTTGAAAAATTTGGAAGTCCTTAATTTAAAACTATCCCATTTGGACTCCATCCCGCCTGGTATTGGTCAACTGACAAAGTTGAGAATTTTGATTCTTGACGATAATAAATTTAGCGACTTCCCATTTGCTGTTACTGAATTGAATAATCTCGAAGAACTTTCAATAACAAGTTCAAACATATCGTTTATTCCAAAGGAAATTAGAAATCTTAAGAAATTAAAACGATTGGATTTGTCATCGTTCTGGAGCTATAAAGACAAAAATCAAATATCAGATGTTTCAAATTTAATGAGCCTGATTAACTTGGAATCGTTAGACTTGGATTGGAATAAAATCGAACGATTGCCAAATGAATTGTGTTCATTGAAAAAGGTTAGAAAATTATCACTTCTCTCCAATCCTATAAAGGAAATTCCGGAGAGTATTCGAACCTGTAGTCAAATTGACACGCTTCTTATCGACAATGAGGAGATTGACAAGAGTTCACTCAAGAAAAAGAAGAAGAAATAATAGTATTGTAACAAAGAGCCGAGAAAGACCCAACGGCTGGCAACAATGCATATAAATCATGCCGGCACAGTTTGATTTTAATTTGATATTTTGGTGTGCCGGCACGCTTTATATGCGAACGTTTGGCGGTAACTCAGTATGGCGACAATAAATGGATTTATTCGTTCTTATGGAGCTGCTGTTCGTAGAGCTGAGAGAGCACAACAACGGGAAGCCCGAGAATTAGCAAAACGATTTAAGGAGCAACAGAAATTTGAAGAAATTCAAAACGCCCATCAAGCCGTTGCGGACTGGGAGAATTATGTTAGAACAATTCAATCGGTTCATAAAAATTGCACCGACCCTATTGATTGGGAAAAGATTAGGGACTCAAAAAAAACCAGCGAACCAAAACCAGAATTTAAAAACGAGCTAATTGCAAAGAATAAACTTGAAAATTTTAAACCATCAATTTTTGACAAAATATTTGGGTCTACAGAAAAGAAAATAAGGAGACTTAAAGAGCAAGTGGAAGAAGCTAAGGAAAAAGATACCAAAGAGAATGACATCAAATACAATGAATATAAGGACGAGCTTAAGGACTGGGAGGAATTGCAAAAAATAAGTGAGGGCATTGAAAAAAGGCAGATTGAATCATACAAGGACGCTTTAGAATACTTCAATCCCTTTTCAGACATTGGAGAATTAGGAACTCAAATTGGTTTCTCGATTGACAGTAATTATATAGACATTGACTTGCATGTTAATAGTTTAGAAATAATACCCGACTATGTCTTAAAGAAGACATCAACAGGTAAATTATCGAAGAAAGCTATGCCCAAAACCCGCTTCAACGAATTGTACCAAGACCATATTTGTAGTGCGTCATTGAGGTTAGCGAGAGAAGTATTTGCATATTTACCAATAGACTATGCAAGAATAAACGCTATGTCAAAAATAGTTAACAGTAAGAATGGACAGCTTGAAGACCAACCTATTCTTTCAGTAATTTTTAATCCAAAAACAATTAACAGTTTAAACTTGGACAAAATTGACCCTTCGGACAGCATGCAAAATTTTCTACACAACATGGACTTCAATAAGACAAAGGGATTTGGTATTGTTTCCAAAGTAGAATTTGAGAAATGAAAAACTACCGCCAACAAAAACGTCAGTCGCAGCAGTGTCTCCGCCCCGGAACACTGCGTTTTCCTTCTCGACAGGAAAGTAAATTAGCAAAGTGAAAATCATCAACTCTCACCGAGCCTACACCAGCTTTACCGGCAACTGCCTGATGCGTTTTCCGGTGGCGGCAAAAATAGCATTGCATAGGGCCGGAATAAACGGAGGCACGGGTGGCTCGCCCACACCGGTAGGCCGCTCGTTATTCTCGATAATGTGAACGGCTGTTTCGTAGGGGGCATCGCTCATACGCGCCACCTGGTAGTTGTGAAAGTTAGATTGCTCAACGCCTCCGTTGCTCATGGTAATTTCACTCTTCAACGCAAGACTGGCGGCAAAGGCAGCACCTCCTTCAAACTGTGCTTTGATGCGCTCGGGGTTTACAGCCGTGCCACAATCAATAACATAATCAACTTTAGGTATACGGATTTTATTTTTCTCGTCAACGGTTACTTCCACTACGCAGGCCACGTAGGTAAGGAAACTGCGATGGGCCGCAATACCCTGACCGCTGCCTTTTGGTAGCGCTTTTCCCCAATTGGATTTATCGCGTACCGTTTCAATAACGTTTCGGAAGCGGGCGGTATCCCAGGGAAATTCTTCCATGGGTACACCATAATTCCAGAATTCAGCGGTGAGTGATTTAAAATCAATGTGGCGATCGTTGCCTAATAATTCCAGCAGATTCTGGGCGGCATCAATACCTCTGGCGTTGGCAATTTCATCGAGTGTGCACCCAACGGCAAAAGCGTGATGAATGTTGGCCACCGAACGAAGCCAGCCGATGCGGGTCTTTACTTTTGCTACCTGGGTTTCGCAGCGGATATTTTCGATAGTGTATGGGAAATCAATCATGCCCATGCTGAGTTCGGCCGAGTCGGGTTCGTTGGCATCTGCATTGGCGGTTCCTCCAATCGTTGGAAATACTGAACGATGCAACCACGCGCTCACCTTGTTATTTTTATCGAGGCCTACTTTGAGGTGCTGTGCTGCCGGGAAATGATAGAAGTCGTGCTGGATATCGTCTTCGCGCGTCCAGAGAATTTTAATAGGCGTGCCCATTGTTTTTGAAATGAGGGCGGCTTCCACTACAAAATCAGGTTTTGATTTTCGTCCGAACGCCCCACCAAGTAAGGTGATGTTAATCGTTACGGCACTTACTTCCAATCCTAAGGCTGCGGCAACTGACTTGCGTGTGCCTTGCTGATCTTGCACCGGAGCCCACACTTCGCAAATACCATCGTGAACGTGAACAAGTGCGCAGGGTGTTTCCATGGCGGTATGCGCCAGGTGTGGCACAACATAATCGACCTCAATTATTTTTGCCGCACTGGCCAGGGCTTTATCCACCAGCCCATTCTCGCGTCTTACTTTCCCTTTTGCCTGTGCGCGTTTCAGCATGTCGTTACCATAGGTAAGCGAATCGTAATCGGCATTGATGCCGGTTGCCCATGTTACCTGTAGTGCTTCACGACCTTTCAGCGCAGCCCAGGTATTTTCGGCCACCACCACAACACCCCCCAGCGGCTTGTTGAAGTTTGTGGGAAATCCGGGGGCATCTAGCGTAAATACTTTTAGTACTCCGGGAATTTTTTGTGCTTCATCGGCTGTGAACGATTTCAGCCCGGCTCCGGGTTCGGGATTGCGTTTGATCACAGCAATTTTTGTATTGGGTAGCGAATTGTCGAGACCGAATTTCGCTTTGCCCGTTACGATGTCTTTCAGATCTACGATGGAGCTTTGTTTTGATATGTATCGGAAATCTTTCGGTGATTTCAGTACTACACTTTTTTCATCGGGCAAGGGCAGGGCAGCGGCTTTTTCAGCGAGGTAGCCAAAGCCAAGCGCTTTGCCGGAGGTATGAACTACTTCATGATTTTTAGCGTTGCATTCCGCTACATTCACACCCCATTCGTTGGCAGCGGCTTGCTCCAGCATGGTGCGCACAGTAGCGCCTGCTTTGCGAAGCGGTGTGTAAAACATGCGCACACTGTAGGAGCCATCGGTGTTTTGATCGCCATACTTCTCGTCTGCTACAGCTTGCACGATTTTTACTTTACTCCAATCGGCTTCCAGTTCATCGGCCATAATCAGAGGTAAGCTGGTGCGGATGCCGGTGCCCATTTCTGAGCGGTGTGCCACGAGGGTAACTTCTCCGCTACCGTTGATGCTGATAAACAGGTTAGGGGAGAACACCGCATCGGGATTGCCCGTTAATTTTTTAGATGTGTCGGAGCAGCGTACGTTGAGCCCCAGCAGCAAGCCCGACATGCTCAGCGATGTAGCTTTGATAAAATCCCTGCGGCTTACCTTAAAGATTTTATGTTCGTTGATTTCAGTTTTCATTGGGCAGTTGGGTTAGCAGCTTTCTTGATGGCTTTGCGGATACGTTCATACGTACCACAACGGCAAATATTTCCTGACATGGCACCTTCAATATCGCTGTCGGTGGGCGAAGGATTTTTTTCGAGAAGAGCAATGGCGGCCATGATTTGTCCGGTTTGACAATAGCCACACTGCGGAACATTTTCTTCCATCCAGGCTTTTTGTACAGGATGAAGATCTTCACCGTTGGCAACGCCTTCAATGGTGGTAATTTGTTTGTTGCTCACGGTTGAAATTGCTGTGGAGCACGACCGGATTGGATTGCCATCGAGATGAACCGTGCAGGCGCCACAGAGGGCCATGCCGCAGCCGAATTTTGTTCCGGTAAGTCCCAGGTTATCGCGCAGTACCCAGAGCAGGGGAGTATTCTCCATCGCTTCTACGGTATGCGTTTCTCCATTTACGGTAAGTTGGTAGGTTGCCATGATGGTGGTGAGTTTCCATCAAGTTCCGAATTAATATGAAGGAGAACAAATTAAATTATGCCACCGATACTGCTAAATGCTATCGGTGGTCACATCCTCATTCCATTTACTACGGTAGTCTTGCTCCCATGTTTTTTATATTTTTACAGATCGTTAGCGTGTCTAAAAAATGCATACTGAAGAACGTATTTCCTCAACCGATATTCTTACTACCGCCAGCCGGTTCATTAACAGTACCTCGGCACCGATCTTTCTCACAGGAAAAGCAGGAACAGGTAAGACTACGTTCCTGAAAAGCCTTGCAGGATCTACGCATAAGTCATTCATTGTGGTTGCGCCTACCGGAATAGCCGCGCTAAATGCCGGTGGCACTACTATACATTCTCAATTTCTGCTACCCTTCGGTATGTTTTTGCCTGGGCGAAATACCTCCACAGAGTACAATCAGGGCAGTAATTTTTATACCTCCGATGCCTTAGCCCGAAAACATCCGCTGAACAGCGTACGCAAACAAGTACTACGCTCTATCGACCTGCTGGTGATTGATGAGGTAAGCATGCTGCGTGCGGATCTTCTCGATGCCATAGACTACCGGCTTAAGGCTGCACGCGGAAATTTTAAGCAACCTTTTGGTGGTGTTCAGGTTTTGCTCATCGGAGATTTGTATCAGCTTCCTCCGGTGGTGAAACGCGAGGAAGAGATGAAACTAAAGGAGCATTACAAGAGTGCGTGGTTCTTTGAATCGTATGCTCTCAAGAATTCCGGGTTCGTATACATTGAACTCGACAAGATCTTTCGCCAACATGACCGTATTTTTATTGATCTGCTGAATAATCTCCGAAACAACTGCCCTACCAACGATGACATTGAAGAACTAAACAAGCATTATAGGGACAGCGAAACAATTCGCCACATGCGCGAGGTCATCACCCTTACCACACACAATTATAAAGCAGATGATCTCAATCAGCAGGCATTAAATTCGCTCGAAACATCCTCTCATATTTTTCAGGCTTCCGTAGAAGACGATTTCCCGGAAAGCATGTATCCGGTGCTGGCGAAACTTGAACTGAAAGAAGGTGCCCAGATTATGTTTGTAAAAAATGATACCGAAGACAAAGCCTACTTCAATGGAAAGCTGGCTACGGTAAAGTCGATTGCCAATGATGGGATTATGGTGGAAATGAGCGAAAGCGGTGCGCCCTACAAATTGAAGAAAGCACGGTGGGAGAATAAGCGGTATACGTTGTCATCGGATGCGCAGCATCTGGATGAGGATATCATCGGGTCGTTCGAACAATATCCGGTTAAGCTGGCATGGGCTATTACCGTACATAAAAGTCAGGGACTAACTTTTGATAAAGCGATTATTGATGTTGAGCAGGCATTCGCAGACGGACAGGTGTACGTAGCGCTTTCGCGGTTGCGTTCACTGGATGGTTTGATCTTGCGCACCCACATCCGCACAACTGCAATCAGCACCGATAAGCAGGTAGCTGCCTTCACGAGCGACAATCATCAGCCTGATCAATTAATGCTTACGATCAAGCACAGACAGCGTGACTTCATACTCGAACGCATCAACAAAACCTTTGACTTTGAGGAAATAGTGCGCGAGATAAACTATGTTATGCGAAATCGTGCTGAGAATGCGTTGGAAGATGAATCCATGCAGCCCATACTTCATCAACTTGCGCAGGCACTCATAAAAGAAAAAAACAACACCAGCACCTTTCGGAATCAACTTCGTGTTTTGCTTGAGACTGGTGAACCCGGACCGTTGCTGGAGCGACTGCAAAAAGGAAGTGCGTATTACCGTAAGTTGTTATGGGAACAAGTAGCGGTACTTCTTCAACACCGCGAAGAGATGCAACACAAAAAGCGGGTAAAGGCTTACCTCACCAGTCTTTCGGATATTGATCAGCTTCTGTTCAAGAGACTGGAAGATGTTGATAAGGTAATGCATCTTACCGAATCCATACTCACCGAAAAATATACGTTTGACTTTTCGGTAGCTACGCAACAACGAGCTGCTGAGCGGTTGAACCTGATCCACGCTATCCGGGAAAAAACTCCGCCTCCTTCTGATAGGAAAAAGAAAAAAGGAGGTAAGAAGAATAAAGATGGACCCAAGACCCACGATATCACGTATGAGCTTTTCAAAGCCGGTAAAACCGTAACAGAAATTGCTGAAGAAAGAGGACTAACGCCCGGTACAATTGAAAGTCACCTCGTATCGCTTATCAGCGAAAGCCGCATTGATATACATGACTTCATCAATGTAAACGATGTTAAAGAAATCATCGAACTAATAGTACGTGAACCGGATGCCAGCCTTTCCAGACTGATTACCATGGCGGAAGGTAAATTCAGTTTTGCGCAGCTACGTGCCGTGATTGCCCATAAGACTCGTGAAGATGCCAGTACTCAAAGCGAAGCCTGACTCAACGACTTTGGTGTTCCCGCTTTATAATTTTGTAAACAACCTTTTTTTCGTTCACCGCGAGCATGAGGAAGTATACGCCATCGGCAGCAGTCTGTAAATCGATTGTTACCGGGCTGGTGTTGGGAAAAAGCGATTGAACCAATTGCCCGCGCACGTCATGGACCTGAAGCGAAGTAATGGAAGAAACGGAATGAAGGGTGACGAAACGTGAGGTTGGATTGGGGTAGACTTCTATCGATGAACGTAAAGCTTCTTCCGTACTAACAACCGTACTAACCACCGGTTCATCGGATGCGCTCCAGTTCGAAGCCAGTGCATTGTCGAGATCAGCAGCGTTTAGTTTTAAGTACTTTCCCGTACCATCGGCAGCAGGCCAGGGTGTAGTATCATCGTATGTCACTTCATCAATTAAATTTCCAAACGCATCGGCCAGGGTTATTTTTTGTCCATCGTTCGAAAGATTTCGGGTGAATTCACCGTAGGGTGAAAAGCCGAAGAACAGCCGGAACGTTGCCGAATTACTGGCCAGTTGAATGACACCTCGTGGCTCCAGAATTGCGCCTGGCGTAAACTGGTAGACAAAGCCTGTTCCGCTAAAGTAGATGCCGGTAAGATCAACCGGCAGGTCGCTGTTGTTGGTGATCTCGATGAACTCCTGATCGTTGCTATCGGGAAAGCCTGAAGAAACCGCTGGGTTATAATGAATGCGGGTAATAACGAGTGGTGGTGTTGGTTTATTGGAGCAGGCCGAGAACGATCCAAGCGAAGCAGTCATCCAGGTCGATCGGGTTGAAATAAAATTTTTAATTCCGGAAACCTGATCGTTCAGGTCGAGGGTTTGTCCCCACTGTTGTTTCTCCCATTGCCACAGCGCCAGTTCGCGTGCAGATGCTTCTTCTATAAGCGCTACGGTTTCATCGATGAAGGTTTCGATGTTGGCAGCGTGAAGCGGCTGGCCGGGTTGCGTCAGTTCATGCCAGCGTTTCGATAAATAACAGCGGAAGGTTGTATTGTTAAACAAGTCTTTCCAGAATCGTGAGCCGATGTTATCGCCATTATCAAATTGCCAGCGGTCTGTTTTACTGCGGTTGAGATTCCAGATAAATAAATCGTTTCCATAGGAGAGGTTAATATCCCACAGCGGCCCCGCGCGAAGTTTTCCATTTCTATCCTTATGAAAAAAAGTACTGAATTGGTAGGCGTCAACATTGGCGGCCAGTTCGTTGATCAGCATAAAATCAACAAAGGATGGAATATCAATAACCGATGGATACCCGCTTGCCAGCGCGGTGTTATTAGCTTTTGCGGCCAGCGATAAAAATACAGCCTGAATGTAGTTGGCTTGTTCTGACGTGATCTCATCAGGCTTTGGCGATTCGTGAATGTAGTTAACATCGTTGGTACCAATGTAGCTTGACATTTGCCAGGCGGAAGGATCTTCCCAGGTAACTTTGTCGGCTTTGGTAAGGTATCCACCGGTTGCCATTACACCGATATCGGAAGCATCCATCTTGGCGATGTCTACGCGGTTGTCGTCTATTTTTACTTTTTCCTGTAGTATGTAGAGGCCTTTGTACACTCCGTTAATGATCACTTCCACGTATCGGGTGCGGGGGGCATAGTTGCCGATGTAGCGCGACAGGTTGTAGGAAATGTAATCGCGCATGAGGGATGGATCAAACGCCAATCCATTCAATACCCAGTCATTTTCCTTGGGCATATCAAGAAGACTAACGTTGTTGTTCGAAATATTGTCGGCCTTTAACGTGGTTAATCCGTACTGTTTTTTTTGAAGTGTTGCTGAACTGGACCCGCGTATTTCGATTTCAATCCGACCGGTGTAGTTAAGGGAAGCAGTATTGTTCTGATCGGTTACAGCGTTTCGCTGGCCTTCGCCATTGTAAATGATCTTCATGTTACCGAATACACGCGGATTATCCGGTATTTCAGCATTGTTATCAATGGCAATAATGACAATCGGAAGATTACTATCGGTGAGGGATTGGGCCGTTGACACGACTACCCCAACACACACACACACGATGGAAAGAATCAGTCTCATTAGTAAATACGCAAACAGCAAAGGTAACGGAATATGATTACAATGCAGATACAACCGGGCTGGTAATGTAGCGCATGGATGAAATGAATCAGTATGCGATTGAAAGAAAGCATTGCCCTTGCAACGGGCAATGCTTGGGATTAGGCACAACGTTATTGAAGAAAGAAGGTGATAGCCTGTTTCATTTTTACATTCACTGGTCGGCCGCGTTGTTTACCGGGCTCCCACTTGGAAAGTTTAATTACCCGTATGGCTTCTTCATCGCAGCCATCACCAATTCCTTTTTCAATTGCGAAGTCGCTGGTTTCGCCTTTTGCATTTACGGTAAACACAACGTACACTTTGCCCTGCGTTCCGTTGCGCCTGGCACGTGAAGGGTACTTCATCTTGGTGCTGAGTAATGCAGAGAAGGCCGGATAACCACCAACAGGCATTGGCATTTTTTCTACACGATCAAACGTGTATGTGCTGGAGTCAATCGGAATTTCAATGGAGCCCAGCGAAAAGGATTCTATCGCAGCCTCCTGATCAACACCTCGAGGTTCTGTTGTTTCAGGTGTTGTGTTGTTTAACAGGGTTGTGAAATTGGTTGGATTGGGCGGAGCGACTTTGTTCTTTATTTTTTCGGGCTTTACAGGTTCTGCAGGTTTGTCGTGTGTGGTTGCCCGAACGGTAAACAATTCAGGATCATGTACCAGCGTGGTTTGGCGTTCGAAAATATTTTCTTCGCGCACCATCCATTGGAAGGCGGTGATTACGATTCCCAGGCTGATCAATAAACTGAAATTGAAAATCAGCGCACGGTAAACGTGTACATCATACTTCGGATTCTTCTTTGGTTCCATACAGATTTAGGTTTAGCTGTTAAATGGTAGGAACCGCGCGGTCTGCCGACTTCGGCAAATAAACATGTCTGCCATCAGAATGCGCGATCGGAATGAAAGTCACCGGGCGGTAAAAAAATCTTTGGGTGTTCGTAGGGGTTAAGACGAAGTAAAGTGTCTTGAGTGAAAAAAAGTAAGACTATGAAAAAGCTAATCGTTACAATGCTTGTCCTGATGCTGACAGGATTATATGTCCATGCCCAGCAAATTCAAACCGTATTTAAGTCCGGGCGTTCGGGTGGGTATGGAGCCATTTCCAATAAGTTCACCAAGATAGGCGATGAGTATGCCAACATGGTAGAAGTCTATGGGGGGTGGTATACTAATGGACGTTTCCTGCTGGGGCTTGGGGCATCGGCAGCAACGAATAATATTGCCGTGTTACCGGAGCACAGTGTAAATCCGTGGAAGGATATGAGCTATGCGTATGGCCAGTTTGGAATGGTGAATGAATATGTTTTAGGATCGGATAAAGCCCTTCATGCTGTTTTTCATTTGTTTACCGGTGCAGGTTTTACCGCACAATACGATCGCTATGGCTGGGATGGTGATGATGAAGATTTTGACGATATGTTCGACACAGGTGCGGATGAAAACTGGTTCTTTGTCATGGAGCCGGGTGTTCAGCTTGAACTGAATATTGTGAAGTGGATGCGTTTCAGTCCGGGTGTGTCTTACCGATTGGCGTATGGCAGCGATGCCGCAGGACTGCGCGATAACGACCTGTCGAGCATTTCGTACAACCTTACCTTGAAATTTGGAAAATTTTAATTTCAACACCAGGTACCAGCTCACGGTTTAAGCCGGGGCTGGTATGTTCAAATTAAAACGGGCTCTTTTCAATTTTTGCGTTAGCGGGTAATCTAAACAATGTGTCATCCAATTTCATGGCGCTTATTTCAATGGCAACACTCTCCATCACAAATTGTTGATTTTCGATCAACATCTTTACGGGAAGTGCTTTGGCAGTTGATATAAACGTGGACCAGTTCTGATAATGAAAGTTGGAAAAGAGCTGGGGGTCTACTCCGATTTTTGAAGTGAAGTAGTATTTTTGAATACCGCTCTTGCAGGTGAGCACTACTTCATCGCAGGTATGGCCCAAAACGGTAACGGCACTTTTTGTTAATTCTGTTTTAATCACCTCATCGTTGTTAACCGCGGCATCCATCCAGAAGAGTGTTTCTGAGTTTGCCAGTTTGTTATAAAGTTTGTTGTCTTTCAGAATGTAAATCTGCCATTGAAAAAAGTTTCCATTCGATACCGACTTAAAGTTGCCCTTCTTAAAAAAGTACTCTTGTTGATACCCCAGCATTGCGGTGAATTGTTCATCGGTGAAGTTGGGTAGTTTACTCTTGTACGTGTTTTTGTATGTGATTTTTCCTTCGAAACTCTGGGTGCGCCCAGCGTAAGCAGAACTGATTAGAAGTAATGAAAGCAGGACAATTTTATTGGACATCGTCTTTCTGATTTTAGGAATTGTAAGATAGCGCAATTTTCTGGTTCAGGCGTGTTAACCAGAGTGATCGTTGGCAGGCGTAGTAACCTGCAGGGTAGTAGCAGGCTTGGGTGTATTGGCACCTTTTCCTTCCCAGTTTTTCACTATGAAGAACAGTATCAAAAGTAAAGCGATAATCAGGAAATAGATAAAAACACGAACTACGCGTTTCATTTTTTGATCGCGTTCGTGCCGGGCCATGACTTCACCGTAGTTCCGGTGTTGCGCTATGCGCCCTGAACTCATCATGTTTCGTCTTAACCGTATCTCATTCCTTCCCATCGTACTTTATGCGTAAGTTAAAATTCTTTCTCAACCTGTCCAGTGCGCGATACGTTCGCATTTTTGCACCGCTTTCGGTGATGTCGAGAATAAATGCAATTTCTTTAAAATCTTTGTCTTCGAAGAAGCGAAGTTCCAGTACTTCCAGCATGTCGGTAGGCAGTTCTTTCAGGTAGCGTAGTAATTGCTGCACAATGTCTTCGTCCCACGTTTCATTGGCTTGCTCAATCAGTTCGCGTACCCTCACTTCTTCAATACTGAATACCTTGTCGTGCTTTTGTTTGCGATAGTGTTTGTTTACTTCGTTGCTGGCTACCTTGTATAGCCATGCCGAAAAGGGAACACCCCGAAACTGGTAGCGTTCAATATTTTTTAAAGCACTGAGAAAGGTTTGGGAGCAAAGGTCGGCAGTCAGATCTTCGTCATCGGTTTGGCGGTAAATGAAGTTGAAGATGCGGTCAAAGTACTTTTCGTAAAGCTCCCCAAAAGCGTTGGGATTCTTTTTCGATCGCTCCAGTATCGCGTACTCCTGTTGTATTTCAGCTTCTGACATGCGGTTCCACTTCAGCACTATAATGCGAAGCTTTTATGGAAGTCACAAGTATCATCGGTTAAAGTTCCAGGTTCCGGGTTCCAGTTTTACGAAAACTCGAAACCTAGAACTCGAAACCCGAAACCCGAAATGGAACCTGCAACATGGAACCCGGAACTAACTCCTATTCATTTCTCAACGTATTTACCGGATTAATCAACGCTGCCTTAACGGCCTGAAAACACGCGGTACCCAGTGCAATGGCAATCGAGAGCGTAGACGCGATCACAACAGGCCAAACGCCAATGTCAGTTTTGTAGGCGAAGTCGCTGAGCCATTGGGTCATAATCCAGTAGGCTACCGGAAGCCCAAGAAGAATAGCAATGAGTACCAGCTTGATGAAATCTTTTGTGATTAGAACGATGATGCTGGTTACGGTGGCGCCCATTACTTTGCGAACACCTATCTCTTTTGTTTTTTGCGCAGCCGAAAAAGCTACCAATCCAAACAACCCAAGACAGGCAATTAGTATGGTAAGGGTGGCAAATGTTGTGCTGATGGCACGCATGCGCTGTTCATTTTGATACAGGTGCATATACTCTTCATCCAGGAAATCAAATTCAAACGGCCGGTGTGGTGTAACGGTGGCGCAGATTTGTTTTAACGTAGCCATCGACTGGGTGATGTCGGCAGTGCCATTAAGCTTTACAAAGATGTGGGAGTATTGTTCTTCGGTGAACAACACCACGGGTGCAATTTTCTGTTGGAGCGGTGCGAAGTGAAAGTCTTTCACAACACCAACAATTTCACCCGTTCGTCCATTCATGCTTACGGTTGTTCCCACGGCCTTTTGTGTATCGAGTGCCAGTTCTTTCAGCGTGGTCTCGTTAACGATGAAGCTGAATACAGTGTCGGAGGCAACCCGCTTAAAATCGGCCTCGCTGAAATTTCTTCCGGTAAGAAGTTCCATGCCCAATGCCGGCACAAAATTTTCGTCAATCGCCATCGCGGTTACAATCATGCCCTGTGTGTTGCTGTTTTCAACAAGGTTGATGGAATACCCACCCTGAATGTTGGTTGGCGATTCGGTAGCCCGGGCTACTGATGATGCGATACCGCTGCGAAGAATTTCTGAACGCAACGTTGTAAATACTTCTTCGGTTTTTCGATCGAGCGGAAGGATAACTGTGTTTTCTTTTTGGTAACCCAGTTTTTTGTTCTGCATGAAGTTAAGCTGGTTTGTAATCACCAGCGTGCCAATAATCAATACTATGGAAATTCCGAATTGAAATACTACCAGGCTTTTGCGCAGCCAGATACCTTTATCGGACGTTTTAAAATTTCCTTTCAGTACGCTAACCGGTTTAAACGATGTAATCGCGAAAGCCGGGTATGCTCCGGCCAGCAATGCGATGACAACGGTGGCCAGTAAGGCCAGCGTAATAAAGGGTGCATTAATAAAAAGATCGCTGGTGAAATTTTTTCCGGTTAATGAATTAAACATGGGCAACGCAAGTTTCGCCAGCAACATGGCTACACCCAGCGAAACAAGGATGATGATCATCGATTCGCTCAGAAACTGAAAGAACAATTGCTTGCGCAAAGCCCCTACTACTTTTCTGATGCCTACTTCTTTGGCGCGATCGGAGGCGCGGGCCGTGGCCAGGTTAATGTAATTGATGCAGGCAATCACCAGGACGAGCAACGCAATTGCTCCGAAAATATAAATGTATTGGATGTTGCCAACCGGAATTGACTCATGCACACCTGACTTTAAATAAAGGTCTGGCAGGTTGGTGAAGTTATACTTTACGTAGTCACCAGGATTGGTGATCTCTGACGCTACTTCTTTTTTTACCAGCGCATTTGTTTTTTGATGAAGCGATTCAAGGTCGGCCGCAGGTGTGAGCAATACAAAGGTTTGATAGTTGGCGCTCCACCATTGTAATTCTTTAGAAGCAGTAAGCGATGCGAACGAACCCAGGAAATCAAATTGAAAAACTGAATTAGTCGGCAGATCTTTCAGCACCCCGGTAATAGTATAATTAGTTCTTCCGTTGACAAGGAGTGTTTTTCCAACAGGATCATCATCACCAAAGTATTTTCGGGCAGTCGATTGTGTTAGCACCACCGTGTTGGGTTGAGTGAGTACCGTGTTGGGATTACCATCCACCAAGGAAAAAGAGAAAATCTGAAAGAAGGTGCTGTCCGCAAAAAAGAATTTTTCTTCCTGGAAGAGATTGTCTTCATGCTTTACAATGTAAGGGTTCCATCCTGAGGGATTATAAACACGCACCCCGTTTTCTACTTCGGCAAAGTTCTTTTGCAGGGCTGGCAGCAAGGCAGTAGGCGAAACGGAGATCTTCGAAGTTTGTCCGCCAAAACTGTATTCCAGCGATACACGATAAATCCGGTTGGCGTTATTGTGAAATGTATCGTAGCTTAATTCGTGCTGTATCCAGGTAACCAGCAGCAGGCAGGTGGCCAGCCCCAGGGCCAGCCCCGCTATAGTAATAATAGAGTAACTAAGGTGCTTGCGTAAACTTCGAAGGCCTATGAGAAGGTAATTTTTTAGCATGGGTGATTTTTTTTCGTTCTTATCTGATAAGACTTCGTTTTAAAGCAGGGGGTTGCACAATGCAACCGGATTTCCGGAAATATCCTTTTCGCGGTAAATTGAGGATACAGGTGGTTTAAATACCTAAAAATGAGGGATAACAAAAGATCGGTCAAACGCCTACTTTGCACGGTGATGTCAATGAGGAGGATATACACAATCATGTTGCTGGTATTGCTTTCGTCAGTAGTGGCTGAAGCGCAATATTACATGTACTCCACACGCAATTTTACAGCGGTGGATGGTCTGCCACAATCGCAGGTGTCGGGCATGGTTGAAGATCAAAGCGGATACCTCTGGTTAGGAACACAGGGTGGTGGCCTTGCCCGTTTTGACGGACGCGAGTTTAAAGTTTACACCACAAGAGATGGGTTGTTGTCAAACGATGTGGCAGCCGTGCTCATCGATCAGCATAAAGATTTATGGATTCATCATTCACGCGGCATAACCAGGTTTGACGGGCTTACCTTTCATCCTTTTCAGGATACCAGTAGTTCAAGCACAACCATGTTTAAGAAAGCATTCGAGCATGGCGATTCTATCTTTATGATTTCGTCTAAAGGTACGTTGGCAAAAATTCACAACGACTCTGTTTATTATTGGGATAAACCGCTGGTAGCAGGCCGGATGATTCTGTTGTTCATCTCGCTGCCAACAGGAGAAAAATGTTTTGTGTTGGATGACGGTTCATTTCTGGTTTGGCACAAAAATAAAACCATTACGTTCTCGGCAGGATTTGAAACCGGCAGAATTTATAACCGGTTTGTCTATCAGGGTAAAGCCTGCTTTCGGTCAGAGAAAGGATTCTTCTGGATTGATTTCCTCAACAAGAGTATAGTACCGCTGCCAAACAATCCTACCTTTGGTGTATTGGCTTATAATGCCAAGGATGATTTTTTCTGGACGACCAACGGCATCTCACTTTTTCAAGAGTCTTTTAAGAAGGGAATTCACAAGGTTGATACTGTACTGCGCGATGTTGAAGTATCGCAGGTGCTTGATGATGCCGAAGGCAATACCTGGTTTGCCACCAATGGCCGGGGGCTATACAAGTACTTCAAGCAGGATTTTATTCGCTGCAGCTCCGATAAGTTACAAGCTGTGATGGCTATACTGGTAGGTTCAGACGGAACCAGTTGGCTGGGCACCATGAACCGAGGGCTTTGGAAAATCAAGAATGGAAAAATTCGTTCGTATGTAGATGCCAAAGAGTCGTATCGCAACAGTGTGTATAGTATTAAGGAAGCACCCGATGGAACGGTGTGGGTGGGGTCGGCTTATGGCTTAGGACGTTACAACAAAGAAGCGGATGACTTTACCTGGTTTGGTCTGGAGCAGGGATTGAATCACTACAGTATTTCATCCATTGACTTTGACGATCATGGTGGCATGTGGATAGGTACGCGCAAAGGCTTATCCTACTACAATGGAAAATCTTTTCGGAATTATACTACCGCTGACGGGCTGACATCAAACAATATTTGGTGTCTTTTTTTCAACAAGGTTAATAAGACGCTTTATGTAGGAAATGATTTCGGTTTTCAGGCCATGAAGGATGGCGAGCTAACTACACAGCAAATTCCATGTATTCGTAATACCGCTATTATCGGCATACAGGCCTTTCAGGATTCATTGTTAGTGCTGGCTACTGCCGGTGCAGGTACGGCTATTTACAATCCGGTAACTAAAAGCGTACGAACGATTTCATCGCAGGATGGACTCGCGTCAGACTTTGTATACTTTGCTGCTGAAGATGAAAAGAATAACCTGTGGATCGGAACAGAGAAAGGAATAAATCGTGTGAAGCTTGATGCAAAATTGGAAGTGCTCGAGAACCTTTACTATGGATACGACAACGGATTGATTGGTGTAGAAACAAATTCCAATGCATTCTGGATTTCTGAAAACGAAAAGTACTTTGGCCTGATTGACGGACTATACGAATTTAATGACCTGAGCGGAGAGCCGCGCACTTCGTTTGATCTCCATCTTACCGATGTTAAAATTTTTTATGGCGATTATTCGGCCCGCGACTATGCCGACAGTGTGAGCGGTTTTTACAAGATTCCTGTTAACCCGCAATTGCCACCCGATAGAAATCACATTACCTTTTATTTTAACCGGGTTGATAAGCATTATCCGAAGTCAGTAAAGTTTAAGTATTACCTCGAAAACTTTGATAAAACATGGTCGCAGCCATCATCGATGGATTGGGTTACCTACAGTAATCTTCCACCGGGCGATTATGTGTTGAACGTGCTGAGTACCGACAACAAAGGCAGTTGGGATGAGGAAGCCCGCATTACATACGCCTTTTCCGTTAAGGCACCGTTCTATCAAACAGCCTCCTTTATTATCGGGGTTTTTATTTTGCTGGCAGGAATTATTACCCTGATCTTGTACCTGCGGGTAAAGCAAAAAGTAAACAAGATGATGATGCTGGAGCGCATTCGCATCAAAGAACAGGAAACCCTTCGCAAGGAAATCGCCCGCGACTTTCACGATGAAATGGGCAATCAACTCACCCGCATCATCAACTACATCAGTTTACTCAAGCTTAACAGTAACGGCAATGGGAACGGCTATGCAAACGGCCATACCCACAACAATGGAAGCCATGACCTGTACACGAAGGTAGAAGATTCGGCCAAGTACCTGTACACCGGAACACGCGACTTCATCTGGTCAATCGATCCGGTAAATGATGAACTCTCCAAACTGTTCATTCACATTCGTGATTTTGGTGAAAAGCTGTTCGAAGAAAAGGGCATTCAGTTTCGGGCATTCAACGAAGTAAAGGAAAAGGTAAAGTTGCCGTACGGTTTCAGTCGCGAGGCCAACCTTATCTTTAAAGAGGCCATGACCAACGCGTTTAAGTATTCGCAAGCCAGAAATGTTTCGTGGCAGTTAAACCGGCTAGACGATGGTTTTGAAATGAGTCTGCGTGACGATGGTATAGGGTTTTATACCGATGAAATAGAAAAATCGAACGGTCTTCAAAATATTCGCGAAAGAGCCGACAGGATACACGCCTTTTTACGTATACACAGCGAGAAGAATAATGGAACAACCATTACATTAAACTTCAAACTAACCAAAACTCTCAAATATGGCCTTGCCCTTTAAGAAACGTGTGATGATCGTAGAAGACGATCTGGAAATACGAAACAGTTTCAACCTCATTGTGAACAGCTCGCAGAAGTTCATGGTGGTAAGTGCGTACGGAAGTTGTGAAGATGCCATCGATAACCTGAACCGCGATAAGCCGGAGATTGTGTTGATGGATATTGAGCTACCCGGTATAAACGGTATTCAGGGAACGAAAGTGATTAAAGATAAAAGTCCGCATACGGATATTATCATGGTTACCGTTTATGAAGATAGCGAACTGGTATTTGAGGCGCTCAAAGCCGGTGCATCCGGTTACATTACCAAGAGCGCCAACTATATGGAGTTATTAACAGCATTAGAAGAAATCATGAAAGGAGGAGCACCTATGAGCAGTCGCATCGCACGAATGGTTATTGATAATTTTCATGTTAACCCCAACTCACCACTCACCAAACGTGAGACAGAGATTTTACAATTGATTTCCGAAGGGAAAACATATACCCAGATTTCGGAAGAACTTTTTATTTCGAAAGAGACAGCCAAAACGCACATCAAGAATATCTATTCAAAGTTACAGGTGAATAGCAAGTCAGAAGCCATTGCGAAGGCAAACCTGGAGAAACTAATTTAATAGTCCGAAATTCTTTAGTCGAAAGTCCGAAAGTAGTGCAATTCTTTTGCGCGACTTTCGGACTTTCAGTCTTTATACCTTACCGATTAAGCGGTTACCAACCAAAAGTTTCCTGACTTGTAAAATCAACCGTATTGGGTGATAGAAATAAGTGCTTATCCATTAAACTTTGTTGCCATATCCTTCCTCATACAAGTAGAAATTTCTTCATAAGTTTAGGTTAATGAAAAATTTCGAAGGATTGGCCCCTCAGACGGAGGGGCTTTTTTTATGCCGTGGATTTTGATCTATAAAGTTTATTGAAGTTGAGTTATGGTTTTGAAAAAATGAATTAACGAATATCAAACGAGGAATTTAGAGTAACCAGAGATGAACCTTAAACTCAAAACTCAAAACTAAAAACTCGGAGCTCGGAACCGTGGAACCTTGAACCTGGAATTTTTGAACCTCCAACGTTAGCTAACCCAAAACGGGTTATATCATCACCATCAATATACCATTTCTTTAGTCATTCTTTTAGCGAATGCTTTTGGGAGTTTTGAAGTAACGTCCTGACGATCGTTAGCGATTTGTTAGGGGGGAGTTTAGTATTTAAAACAAACCCAAAATGTATGAGGAAGTTTTTACTATTTGGTTTTTGTTTCCTGCTACACCTCAGTGTAGTGTGGGCGCAGGAACAAACTGTATCAGGCATTGTAACCGATGCACAAGATGGTTCGCCATTGCCTGGTGTTAACGTTGTGGTGAAGGGAACAGCAACCGGTACGGTAACCGATGCAAGTGGTAGTTATCGCTTGTCAATACCGGCATCATCCACCACACTGGTGTTTTCATTTATCGGATTAGTTACACAGGAAGTGGAGATTGCTTCACGCAGCACCATTAACCTGGCGATGGCGCAGGATGTTACCCAGCTTGGTGAAGTGGTGGTAACGGCTCTTGGTATTTCAAGAGAAAAAAGATCCTTGGGGTATTCGATAACGAACGTTAATGGTACAGATCTCACAAAAGGAACCTCTAGTAATTTTACGTCAGCACTTGCCGGTAAGATTGCTGGGGTGCAGGTAACCGGAGGTACAGGTGCGCCTGGTAGTTCAACGAATGTTGTTCTTCGCGGCTATGCCAATATTGGCCGTGGTACACAACCCTTGTACGTCATTGATGGTGTTCCGGTAACAAATACAAATCAAAACTATAACACCAATGGTGCCGATGTAAACCGTACAGTTGATTTCGGTAATGGTATCAACGACATAAACGCTGGTGATATTGAGTCGATGTCTGTACTGCGGGGATCTGCGGCCACAGCAATGTATGGCTCAGCGGGAGCGAATGGGGTTATTATGATCACCACAAAAAAGGGATCGAAAGAGTTGGCAGGTAAACCCAGAGTCACAATAAGTTCTGCAACAATCTTTTCATCTCTCTTAAAGAAGCCGGGCTATCAGAAATCTTTTGGCCAAGGTTGGGATGGCAAGTATGCGAGTGAAGAAAATGGTAGCTGGGGACCGCGCTTCACCAATGACTCGCGCCTATGGGGTAATGATGTAAATGGAAGTCAGTTGTATAAGGATTTTTCATTTCTGGAAGATCAGGTAAGTGATTTTTATGAAATAGGTACGATGTACGATAATTCAATTTCAGTGTCGAGTGGAAATGAAGACGGGTCCTTTTACATCTCGTACAATAATGTATCCAGCGATGGTATTGTGCCCAGAGACAAAGACTCGTTTAGTAAGAATAGCTTCAAATTTGGAGCTTCCAGAAAAATGGGAAAAATATTGGAGCTAAATGCAAGTTTCAATTATATCAACAAAGAGATCAATGCTTTGCCGACCGGGCAGGGGCAAGGAGGAAGTGCCAACTTGTTTGATGATATTCTGCAGCACCCCACCGACATCAGTTTGGTAGACATGGATGGATATAGGGATCCCAGCGCATTCCAAAATCCAAATAATTATTTCTCTCCTTATTTGTGGAACCCCTACTTTACCATTGATAATACTTCTAACGAGGCCAAGATCGATCGCATGATTGCCAGCTTTACATTAAACGCTGATATCTATAAGCCCTACAACATAAAGGGTACTGTACGGTTTGGTGGCGATGTTCAAAGCACTTTTGGTTATAATTATGACGGTAAATATACCCTTGATGATAATAGTGTAAACAAAGGTACTCAGGATGACATCGATGGATACTATCGTGAGTTTCAGCGCGTCAATCGGTTATACAACCTGGATGGATTCATTTCCGGTGGTCATAAGTTTGGAAACATAAGTGCAAACCTCATGGTGGGTGCTAACATGGAGCACAATAACCAAAGTCTTAGCATGGATGAGGTGAAGTCGTTGGTGTTGGAGCAATCCTTTCCTAACCTGGCAAATACTTCGGCTACCCCCATCGTGTCAGGCGGCTTTCCCTACAGAATGTTCAGAAGACAATCCCTTTATTCTGTTTTGGAATTGAGCTTCCACGATATGTTGTATGTAACAGGGTCGCTTCGTAAAACATGGTCGTCTACGTTACCAAAGGAAAACAATTCCTATTTCTATCCATCGGTGAATGCCAGTTTCGTTTTGTCCGATGCAATAGAAGCCATCAATCCAAGCTGGGTTGATTTCATTAAGGTACGTGTTGGCTATGGTCAAAGCGGTAATGATGCAGATCCGTATGTAGTAAACCCGGTTTATGTTCAAGGGCAAGTAACAGGTGGTATTCCCTTTAGTGATCTCACGTTTCCATTGGGTGGTGTAACCGGATATGAGTACGCCAACGTTCTTGGAAATCCAAATCTCAAACCAGAGATATCCTCCGATTTTGAAACCGGGTTGGACGTTAACCTGTTTCAGAACCGTGTAGGGTTGGATATAACTTACTATAATAAAACTACAGAGGGTCTGCTTTTGCAGCGAACACTTGCATCATCCTCTGGATTTGATTTTATCTGGGACAATGTTGGTAAAATGACCAATAATGGTATTGAGATTACAGCCAACTTTACACCAATACGCGACCTGGGTGGATTAACCTGGCAGCTTGGTTATAAGTTCGACAAGAATGTTAATAAAGTGATTAATCTCACAGAAGGGCTTGATGAAGTAACCATTACGGGTTTTGTCTCACCAAGTGTTGTGGCGATTAAAGGAAAAACAGTTTCGCATGTTAAGGCCTTTGGAACACAAAAGACTCCGGACGGAAGAGTTATTGTGGATTCGCAAACAGGCAGACCTTTAGCTACCCCTGAAGGCGTAGATCTGGGCAGTACGTTGTATGATTACACCATGGGGTTAACAAACACCATTACGTATAAGAACTTCTCACTGTTCTTTCAGTTTGATTACAGACATGGTGGAAAATTCATTTCGTACAGCAAGCAATCCACGATGTGGACAGGCAAAGATCCACTCACAGCCTACAATGACAGAAAGCCATTTGTTGTACCTAATTCAGTATACCAGGATGACGAGGGAAATTATGTGGAGAATACAATTCCCATCACAACAACCGATCTAAACAATTACTATACCGGTGAGTGGAATGATCAGGCCTATGTTTTGCCAAAAACATTTTGCAAGCTTCGCGAGGTTAATCTTACCTATAACCTGCCGCAAAGTCTGCTGAGCAAGAGTTTCATATCATCGGCCTCCGTTTCTTTAGTAGGTAACAACCTTTGGTTATGGACACCGCCCGAAAACAATGTGATTGATCCGGAGATCACCACGGCCGCGAATGGATCCAGTGCAGAGTTCGGAGAGATAAGAGGATACCCTTCCGTGCGGAACTATGGCTTCAGGGTTAATTTATCATTCTAAAATTGATCAGTGATGAAAAAGAATAATGTAATTATGCGAGGCGTGCTCAGAATGTCATTGACCATTGCCCTCTCTTTATCGGTATTGTTTAGTGGGTGCGATAGTTACCTGGACGTAAATGACGATCCAGACGCTATTCAGAACAACCCCGGGGTATTTCTGTTACCATCCATCGAGATTTCAATAGGCAGCGTTATTGGTGGAACATTTGCACTCCATGGTTCGCTCTGGGCGCAATACTACAATCAGAACAACACAGCCAATCAATACCGAACTATTATTGATATGGATATGCGTGCAAATGATGGTGATAATATGTGGGTGGAGATGTATTCATCGGCCTTGAGTGACGTTCAAAAGCTAAAGGAGTATAGCCTTGCTACAGAGACTTACGATCCTCGGTTGTATTTAATTGCAACCGTTCTTGAGAGCTATGCATTTCAGATCATCTTTGATGCCTTTGGTCAGGCTCCGTACAGACAGGCATTTCAAGGCGAACACGGCAATAACTACAACCCGGTTTTTGATGATGGAGAGGAGGGTTATCCATTGTTGGTGGAAGCAATTGATGAAGCATTAGAGCGGTATTACGAATTTAATCCTGATGGGAACAGTGCGTTAGCTGTATTGCCCGAAGATGATCGCGATAAAGACTTCATTTTCAATGGTGACATTACCAGTTGGATAGCCTTTGCCAACTCGGTAAAACTAAAAATTGCAATGCGCAGTCTTGATGTTGATGCAGCGTGGGCTGAAGGTATCATAGCGGCAGTGGAAGCAGAGGGAAATTATCTGACAACCGATGCTATGCTTGATATCTTTCAGGCAGAGGTCAATAAAGAAAATCCGTTATTTGCTCAGGATCAAAATCTGAACACAACCATTAATTTGGTGGCCAACAGAACGCTTTCCGAATTCCTGAGTAACAACGGAGATCCGAGAGAGCCGCTAACCTATAAAGCCAATACAGCGGGGAATAATTTACTGGATCACGGTGATCATCGTGCTACAACGGCTACGAATCCTCCCAACTCCAATCGTATGCCGATATTGGATGCAACACGGCCGGTATACTTGCTCACAACTTCTGAAATAGATTTTTTCCGTGCCGAACTGGCGGTTAAGGGATTGATAACCGATGATGCACAGGCACTATACGATGCTGCTGTTAAAAGTGCTTTTACACGTGTTGGAGCTTCTGCGGCTACCGCTGAATCGAACTTTTTGGCGGCAGGCATGCCGTATGAATTCTCATCAACCGCTGGTGATCAACTACGCGATATTGGTGTTCAGAAGTGGGTGGCTTTGGCTAATGTAAATCCATTTGAAGGGTTTCTTGAAGTTAACCGATTGGATTTTCCGCAAATAGCTGAAACCTCAACTTATGATCCAAATCCTCCGCAAGGGAATGTAGGCGCAGTGTTGTATCTCCCTAAGAATACCGTATTGGGAACAAATTATATCAGGCGGTATTTGCTTCCGGAGTCGGAGTCGGTAGCGAACGCAAATTTTCCGGATGCACAAACGCTGGCTACGCAAAAACTCTGGTGGGATGTCAACTAAACTAAATTCGAATTACATGAAAAAGTTTATTCATACTAAATTCTGTTTCGCACTTGGTATCGTTTCTCTTTCGATGGTTTCAATCGCATGCGATCCGGAAGGCGATTCATTTGGCGTTTCTACAATCACGTACTTCCCGTCATTTGAGTTAGTTGAAGGAGAGAGTGTAGTGATAACAGTCGGGGAGGATTTTGTACCGGAAGCCATTGTTATGGAAGGAGAGAACGAATTGACACCCGATATTGACAATACGGTTGACAATGATGTGCCGGGTATTTACAACGTACTCTATTCTGCTGTAAACTCAGATGGTTATACAGGATCGGCCACGCAGGAAGTAACGGTATATGATCCGGATATTATACCAACAGATGTTACCGGGGATATTGTTGATCTTAACAATTCATCTCGAACAGGTGTGATTACACTGGTAGAGGGAACCACAAATATCTTCCTGGGATCGGACATGGGATTTGCCGGAGTATTTCCACTTTATTTTCAGATGGATGGTGATGAGATGACAGTTATCCCACAGCCTTTTCCTCCCACGTTCGGAGTAGCGGAAGTTGAAGCAAGCTATGATCCTGCAACAAAGCAATTTTCGGTTCTGATCCTTCCACAAGGATTTGCCTATACTTTTCAACTCACACAATAATTCACAACGATATGAAGAATAAAATAGTAATACTGGCAATCGCCTTGATGGTGATACTGGCTTCCTGTAAGACGGAGGAACTGGATCCAGGCGCTGCTGCAAATAATGAATTGAGTGGCGAATGGTTTGTGGAATATAACCACAATGTGTATGGGCATGATCCGTTTGGGGTTGGGTATACGCGCTTGCTAACCTCAACAACAGCATCCCAGTCGGCTACAGATCTCATCATTACCGATGAGGAGAATTTTTGGGAGTTCCGTGTTAAAGCCAGAATGGATGTTGCGAATATGACTTTCGGGAGTGCCGATACATTGAGAGATTACATACATGATATCAAAGTATTGGTGAGAAACGGAAGGGTAGTAGAGAATGCGGTAACAACTACGGCTGGTGTAGTAACCGATAGCATCTACTTTGAAGTTTGGTTTGAAGATCTCGAGGGTGCTACCGGTATTGCCAGTGATACCTTGTTTGTATCCGGCTACAGGAGAACCGGTTTTTTAGAAGACGAGCACTAAGTGTCTATAGCAATTGAATGATGAAGGCAAGGCATGATTAGGTTCATGTCTTGCTTTTCATTTAGGGTAGATCGTTCAAACAAGAGGACTCACTAGCCTCTGCGCAGCCAGATGCAAGGATGATGGAAGTTACGTATAGTAACCGTTGAGGTAATATGTAAGGCTGTTCCGTAACGAACAGCCTTTTTCAAGGATGACCGGCTAGCTTGCCGCTAGCGATTTTTGGCTTGTTATCGTACACGGCCGGACTATTTTTAGTATGACCGATCAGTTCTTTTGATTTTTTAAGGAAAGAAATGCACCGTTAGGTGATGTAGGTTTTTGCTTGTTTTTCTCCTGAAAATGATATGAAGTTGCACGATGTTGCAATTGTTTGCAGTTGTAATTTTTTAACTATGTTAAATCGGGCAGTTGTTTTGTATTTTTTACTGCTACCTGCGATTTCCTACAGTCAGGCGCAGGTGGTCGATAGCCTGGAGTTGTTGGTGAGCAATTCGACCTTGCCTGACACCGTCAAAATTCCCTTACTCAATCAGTTAGTGCGTAAGATGCGCGAGCGTGACAGTAAGCATGTCTTAACCTATGCACTGCAAGCTAAGGCGCTAGCTGAAAAATGGAATAACAGACGAGAACTGTGTAATGCATTAGAGAACCTCGGTTGGGTAAATTACAGACTGGGAGATTATTCAAAGGCGTATGAAGTGTCCATCCAGGCACAGCAGATCGCTGAGGAAATCAACGATGAATTGTTGCTGGCGCGTTGCCTGAATAACATTGCAGCCGTGCACTATGAGCAGAAACAATACCCAATTGCAATTGCGAAGTTTAAAGAGGCATATACAATCAGTAAGCGCTATTCGGATTACCTCACGGCTGCGCGCAGTTTGAACAATATTTCATTTTCATTTTTAGGAATGAGGCAACTGGATTCAGCCCGAATTTATGGCGAGCAAGCGCTGAGTTTGGGTGAACAAACCAACAACCCGTTTATGGTGGGTTTTGCCTTGCGCACATTGGGCGATATCGATGTGGAAAATAACAGAACAGACGCAGCGCTTTTAAAGTTTGAAGAGGCGCTGGCGGTGGCGGGTGATCTGAAGAACACTTTTCTGGAAATATCCACGGCTTACCGCATCGGAAAACTTTACTTTCAACGAAATAAAATTGAACTGGCATTGCCTTACCTGCTTCGTAATGCCGAATTATCAAATGAGTTTGGATACAAAGAGGAACTGGAGCGATCGTATAAACTATTGGCTGAGATGTATGCGGCCCGTAACGATCATGCAAGAGCGTTTCTGTATCAGAATCAATACATGGCGGTGCACGACTCGCTTTATAATCAACGCAAGAGCGAGCAAATGGCTTTGATGCAGGCCAGGTTTGATTCAGAATTGAAAGAAGCCGAGATAGTATTGCTCACCAAAGAAAGCGAATTGCAGGAAGGACAAATACGGAGTCAGCAATTGTGGACTTACTTCTTTGCAGGATCGCTCATGCTTCTCTTGTTGCTGGCTTTTGTACTGCTTTACAACAATCGGGTTAAAAGGAAAATAAATCTGGAGTTGGAGACCAAGAACCAAAAAATACAACGACAGGCCCGGCAGTTGCGAAATATGAACTCAACCAAGGATAAGTTGTTTTCGATAATCAGCCATGATATGCGCAGCCCACTTAACAGTTTGCGTGGACTGATGGATTTAATCGATACGGAAGGACTTACCCAAGAAGAATTTTTGCAAGCCTCCAAGCACCTGCGTAAACAGTTGGATTCCGTTCACGAAGATCTGGATAACCTGTTGTACTGGGCACAGTCTCAGCTTAAAGGGTTACAACTGGAGATTCAGCAGGTTGCTGTGCGCGCTGTTGTTGAAGAAAAGGTGCAGTTGTTTAAGGACCAGGCAGCAGCCAAGGGTGTTTCAATCATTAATGATATTCATCCAGACCTGGTAGTTAATGTTGACCAAAATCATCTTAAGTTAATTTTCAGAAATCTTATCGCCAACGGCATCAAGTTTAATTTGAAGGGTGGCGTAATTCATATCAGACAAAATGTGATGGGTAGCAAAGTTGAAATTTCGGTGATGGACTCAGGTGTTGGTATGAGCGCAAAGGACTTATCGCGCCTGTTCAATGTCGAAACTCATTTTACCAACCCGGGTACGCAACAGGAGAAAGGTACAGGTCTTGGGTTGCTGTTAACAAAAGAGTTTGTGGAGAAGAATGGAGGTACTATTCGTGCCGCAAGCGAACCGGGGCGAGGCTCAACCTTTACGTTTGTATTGGAAACCGTACCTGCACAGCGGTTGAAGAAAGTGGAGGCACTAAGCTCTTCGCGTTGATTCGTTAAGTTGATCTGAAGTGAAATCAGGGCTATCACACTTTTTTTTGACTTGTTCGGCTTGAAGGTACAAGAACCTTAAGCGAAGCTGGATTAATGCGAATATCAAAGTTGTCGCTGAGGCCGCAGGGTTCGCCATCGATATGATACGGTATGGCTTCGGATGTTTTTATATGCAAGGCTGGGATCTCCAGCAGTTCACAAAAGGAAGATTCTTTCAGCGCACCCGAAAAAAGATTGTAGACGAAATCCAACCGGTAGCCCGGAATTTTTTTAAGAAGATTAACGTGCAGTAACTGATCGCACACCGATGCCTGCGGTGCAATGCGCGCGTTGTTACCATACTGCGATGAGTTTGCTATCGCGATGATGAATGCCTTGCGCTGCAGAATTTTATTGTTGATAGTAAGGGTTGATTCGAATTCCCTGAACGTAAAGTATTCCTTCAGGGTAATGCCTACATAGCCGGAAAGCCCGCGTTTGGTTGCATTGCCAAACAGATTTGCAATGCGACCATCGAAACCAATTCCCGATACATTGAGGGAAAGTTTTCCATTCACGGTAAAGGTATCCATGGCTAACACCTCACTATTGAACAACATGTCTAATCCTGTCGGTATTTTTAAGGGGATACCCAGGTGTCTTGCCAGTCCGTTACCCGATCCGCGCGGTATAATGCCCATCGGGATATTTCCACGCAGGGCACCTTGTGCTACTTCATTCATGGTTCCATCGCCACCCACAGCCACCACAAAATCAAATCCATTGAACGAAGCCTGCTCGGCCAGTTCGATGGCATGGCCAGGGGCACGGGTAAACTCAATGGTACATTCAACATTATACCGCGCACAGGTGTCGGTCATGCGGCCTTCCACTTCGGCCTGGTAGCCGGTGCCAGCATGTTTGTTGACGATGAATAATACCTTCTTACCTTCGTTGTTCACAATTCAAGGTTACTAATTTTTAACGACATGGATTTCTACACTTCGCGCAAATTGAAATTTAAAGCCTGGGATGAAGACAATAAGTTGCTGATGCGTCTGAATACAATTGATTGTGTGCGCGGTGAATTGATTAAGAAGAATCACATTCTTTTACAGTTTACCGGGCTGGTGGATCAACAATCGGAAGAATTGTATGAGTTGGACGTGGTATTGATTGAAAGTGTGAAGTTTGTAGTGGTATGGAATGGAAAGCAGCAGGGATGGTACCTGGCTCAGCTTGATAACCCATCGGTGCAAGAACCCTTGCGGGTCGATATTGCTGAAAAGACTACACGACTCTGGAGTTACCTGGAGTCAATCAAATGAAGGATGATTACTTGTTGTTCATTTTTCCTTCGATGTACTTCACAGCCTGGTCGTAGGTTTGAAGTTTTTCTGCGTCATCATCCGGAATACGGATGTCGAAGGTTTGCTCAAACTCCATAACAATCTCAGCATAGTCAAGTGAGTCTATTCCAAGATCCTTTACAAAGTTTGCGTCTGGGGTAATTTCGGATTCTGCAATGCCTAGTTTATCAGTCAATATTTTGGTGACTTTCTTGGGGATGTCTTGCATAGCGCAGTTTACTGTTTGCCAAATGTATTAAAATGCTTTTAGCCCACCAAACACACAGAAACAAGGATTTTTGAGGCAGTTTGGTTGGATTCAGGTTGACAGAAGGCTTGCTTGTTGTGCTTGGATCAAAACCGCATTAAAAACTCTGTACCTTTTCCAACCGTTGATTTGACGGTGAGTGTACCCTGATGTTGCCGCATAATCTGGCGCGACAGGCTCAACCCGATGCCGGAGCCGGTCTTCTTGGTGGTGAAAAAGGGTATGAATATTTTCTCAAGGGCCTCGGGGTCAATTCCGGTTCCGTTGTCTTTAATGGAAATGACCGGGCGCGATTTTTCGTTCAGGAAGGCGCGGAGTTCAATGGTGCGTATCTCCTGATCGTCAAAAGCCTGGATGGCATTTTTTAACAGGTTGATGACTACCTGTTCAATCATGTTTTTATCGGCCGAAAGGGTAAGGTCTTCCGGGTAAATCGAAATGGTGAGTTGAATGCTTTTATCCGTGAGTTCTTTTCGATGGAGCATGGTAAGTTCATCGAGCATTGTGCGCACATTCAGTTGCACCGGCCGTGGTTTGGGTATGCTGGTCAGGCTCCGGAATTCTTTTACAAAATGAATCAGTCCATCGCTTCGCTTGCTGATGGTTTGCAGGGAGAGATGAATGTCGCTGAGTTGATCTTTCGAAAGTGGTTCAGGGTTTTCCTCTTTGATGTGGGGTTTAAGTTCTTCTTCCACAATTCCGGCCAACGATGAAATAGGGGTAACGGAATTCATGATCTCGTGGGTGAGCACGCGTACCAGGTTTTGCCACGCCTCCATCTCCTTTTCTTCCAATTCACTTTGGATGTTTTGAACTGAAATCAGTTTTACATTTTCGCCTCGCAAGGTAAGTTCAATAGCATAGATGGAGAGTTGAACAATCTCTTCACCGATTTTCATGCGCATCAGTTCGCGCCCTCCGGTTTTTAATTTGGTGAAGACGCCTACCAGGGTTTCGCTTACTTCGTTCAGGTCATTAACATTTTCGGCCCGGGCTACCCGCAGCAGCTTTCGTGCTGCGCTGTTGAAGATTTCAATTTTTCCATCTTCACGAAAGACGATGAGCCCGATACCTACGTGCATAACAATGTTACGGAAGAACAGAAATTCTGAATCCTTCTCCCTGCGTGAGATACGCAATTTCTTTAGCGCTTCATTGAGTTCCTGATGGAGCCGCCTTACCGAAGGATCATCGCTTTCGGTTTTGAAAGAGTAGGAGAGATCATCGAATTGAATGGCGTCAAGAAAGGATGCAATGTTCTGATTGGACCTGTCGAGGTAATCGATCAGCAACTTTACCTGCAGGCCGCTCAGGCCAAAGAAGATGAGGGCGTAAATCCAATCGCCACTCGAAAACGCAAAGAATGAAAAAAGAAAAATGGAAGCAGCCAGAAAAGCTACCCTGGGTAAAACCGGGGATCGCCAATTAAAGTCCATACTTTTCCATTCTGCGATAGAGCGATGCGCGTGTTAAGCCCAGTTCATCCGCGGCCTTGGAAATGTTTCCGTTGTGCATCTGCAGGGCTTTTGCAATGGCGCTCTTTTCTACTTCGTCAAGGTTTAACGTGTTGCTGGGCGAACCTACGGAAAGTGCGCGGCTTAGTAAGAAATCGCTTTCTTGTAAGGTAGCCGAGTCGGTCATGATCACGGCACGTTCAATAGCATGCTGCAGTTCGCGAACATTACCGGGCCAGGCATAGCGTTTCAGTTTGTCAACCGCATCGGGGGTTATGAGGGTAACAAGTTTGTGGTATTTCTTGGCGTAGTAATTCAGGTAATGTTGGGCCAGTGCAGGGATGTCTTCAATACGCTCGTAAAGAGAGGGCACATGAATTTCAACGGTGTTGATGCGATAAAGTAAATCCTGACGGAAGGTTCCTTCCTGCACCATTTTTTGCAAGGGCATGTTGGTGGCGCAGATCAACCGAATGTCGACAGGTATAGCTTGATTTGATCCTACCCGTGTTACCACCCGCGATTGCAAGGCACTTAAAAGTTTGCCTTGCAGGCTCAGGCTTAAATTTCCGATCTCATCCAGAAACAAGGTGCCACCATTTGCCAATTCAAACCTACCGGGTCTGTCTTCGCGGGCATCGGTAAACGCTCCTTTTTTATGACCGAAGAGTTCGCTTTCAAAAAGTGTTTCGGTAATCGCACCCATATCCACCGATACGAAGCTGTTGTTTTGCCGAAGCGAACGCTGGTGTATGGCACGCGCGATCAATTCTTTTCCCGTGCCGTTTTCGCCAAGGATCAGCACATTGGCATCGGTCTTGGCTACTTTATCCGTTAAGGTAAAAACATCCTGAATGGCTTTGCTTTGTCCAATGATTTCTGCGAAAGGTTTGCTGATTTGTTCTTCCAGCATTTCCTTGGCCTTCTTCAGTTTGTCTACTTCGTTATAGGAATTTTTCAGGCGGATAGCTGTGGATATGGTAGCGATGAGTTTTTCATTTTGCCAGGGTTTCAGAATAAAATCGGTAGCCCCGGCTTTTAATGCGCGAACGGCCATCTCCACATCGCCAAAGGCGGTGATCATGATTACAACGGAAGATGGATCGTGCGTCATAATTTGTTCAAGCCAATAGAAACCTTCTTTACCACTGGTGATGTCTTTGCTGAAATTCATATCGAGCAAGATCACATCGTAGGTATCGTTGTTGAGCAGGAAGGGAATTTTCTTCGGATTCTTTTCGATAATGATGTGATGCCCTTGTTTTTTCAATAACATCTTAGCTGCAAGAAGTACATCTTCATCATCATCGATCATCAGAATTTTGCCGCCTTCAGTAGTCACAGGAAATAGGATTAAGGTAAATGATTCGTTGTAGGAAATTTTGTGCCAGTACGATTTTGTTGGTTTTCAGCCTGATTACATTGAATGGCTGTTCTACCGTGTACAAAGATGTTCAATTGTGAACACTTGGTGAAGTATCATCTGGATTTGTTATCGAAAAAATAATGAGCTTCGATCAGGGCTTTACGTCAAAAATATCAATGGATTTTCCACGGATTTGAAATAAGCGTTCATCGGTCAGTAACGAAAAAGTTGCCGGAGCCGGAAGGGTCAGTTCGTATGAATCGGTGGAGAACAGGTTGAAGAAGGTTAATCCCTTGGCCGTAGGGTAGTAGAGTTCTTCGCCTAAAAAGTTAAAGTACCGCAGGCCTTTAACCGAAATGGTACGTATAAGATTACCCAGGCTGCTGTAGATAAAAATGCCGTTGTTTGCATCGAGCAGAAACAGAAAGTTCTGATACTCGCGCATGGCAATAATGCTGTTTTTTGATTCGCGGGCAAGCGCGTTCAGTTCTACTTCGGTACTGATGGCACCATGTTTAACGTCAATTTTCTTGAGACTCCAATCGGCTGCATCCAGAATCCAGATGTTGTGATCGCCCGATGCACACATCAACCAGGGCTCAATGGCAAAGGTTGAATCGAATGTAAAGGATGCCGAAGTTTCAAAGGATGGATTGAGGTAGGCGTATTGTTGAGTTTGCCGGAAGTAGGCAAACAAGCGGGCACCATCGCGCGGGTCGAAGAGTGTAGGAAGCGGAGGTTGCTTGTAAAGGCTTAGCAACTTCCCGTCTTTATCAAAGTGTTGCAGTTGTCCGGCTTTCGAGGTAATGTACAGTTCGCCTGGCCTGTCAACAGCCGCAGCGGTAATGGTATCGCTTACGTCAAGTGTTTTTAGTTTTGTGAACGTCTGAGCATTGCTAAGCGTAACAGCCAGCACACAACTGAGCGCAAGGATAGTAGACTTGATGCAGTTCATCGTGTTGTAGTATTAAAGGTTTTAAGTTCTACGGTAGCGCCATCGTATACCGCATAGGTGTTGAAGTGTACCCATTCACCCAGGTTGATGTACCGGCTGCGATCGCCAACTTTTAAATCCAGCGGAAGATGGCGATGCCCGAAGATGTAGTAATCGTGGTGATTTGTTTTTTCTACTTCACTGCAATATACCCACAGGTATTCGCTTTTTTCGTCTTGAAATTTTTCTTCGCGCTTCTGGTTGCTGATGCGGCTTTTTCGCGACCAGTAATTAGCAATGCCAATGCCAAGGTTGGGATGGATTCGGGCAAACAACCACTGGCACAAGCCACTGTTGAAGAACTTCTTGATCACTTTATAGGTGTGATCGCCAGGGCCCAGGCCGTCACCATGGCCAATCATCAGTTTTTGATTTCCTACTACCAGTACTTGGGGGTTACGATAAACCGGAATTCCCAATTCGTTCGGAAAGTAATCGAACATCCACATATCGTGATTGCCGGTGAAGAAGATAATGGGAATCCCAGCATCGCGAAGTTCGGCAAGTTTACCTTGCAGCCTGATGAATCCTTTCGGAATAGCATTTCGGTACTCAAACCAGAAATCAAAAATATCGCCCAGCAGGTATATGGAATGAGCTTCGTGTTTAATCGAATCAAGCCAGGCGCAAATGCGCTTCTCCCGCTGAAGACTTTCTTCAGGTGTAGGTACACCCAGATGAAAGTCGGATGCGAAGAAAATTTTTTTGTTACCTAATGCTATTGTGTGAGGTATCATGATAAGTTTTAACCGCAGCGTACACAAAGAAATTTACGCGGAGATCGCTGAATCATTATAGTAAAGACATTAAAAAACTCAGGCACCTTGCGGCACCTGAGTTCAAAAATAAGTTTTTATAGAGATTAATTCTCAGAAACTTCTGGCTTCTGCTCTTCTTCTTTTGGAGCTTCTTCCGCAGTTGGTGTTACTATCGGTTCGTCTTTTTTCTTGTATTGACCGGAGCCATTGGTGAATTCCTGGTAGTTGGTGAGCTTTTCGAACGGACGTTTACCGATCAAGCGCTCCAGGTCTGCCTGGAAGATGATTTCTTTTTCCAACAGTTCTTTCGCAATGATGTCAAGGTGCTCGCGGTGCTTGGTAAGCAGACTCTTGGTGCGCTCGTAAGCTTCGCTAACAATCTTCTTCACTTCCTGATCGATCTTTTCGGCCGTAGCATCGGAGTATGGTTTCTGGAACGAGTAATCGGTTTGCTTGGAGTCAAAGAATGAAAGGTTTCCGATCTCTTTATTCATACCATAAACTGTCACCATGCCATAGGCCAACTTGGTGATTCGCTCCAGGTCGCTTAGTGCTCCGGTGGAAATTTTTCCAAACACAATATCTTCAGCCACGCGGCCTCCGAACGTCATACACATTTCGTCCAACAGTTGATCGGTTTGATAAAGGAATTGCTCTTTGGGTAAATATTGTGCGTACCCTAATGCGGCCACACCGCGCGGAACGATACTTACCTTTACCAACGGATCAGCATGCTCCAGGTACCAGCCTGCTACTGCATGGCCAGCTTCGTGGTAGGCAACAATTTTCTTTTCTTCGGGCGAAATGATTTTTGTTTTCTTTTCAAGACCACCGATAACACGATCAATCGCATCCTGGAAGTCTTGCATATCAACAGCCTTCTTATCTCTGCGGGCCGCGATGAGCGCGGCTTCGTTACATACGTTGGCAATTTCGGCTCCGGCAAATCCCGGTGTTTGGGCTGAAAGTTTTTTAGGGTCTACGTTAGCGTCAAGCTTAACGGGTTTCAAATGAACTTTGAAGATGGCTTCACGACCTACAATATCGGGTTTGTCGATGCTGATCTGACGATCGAAACGACCCGGACGAAGCAATGCTGAATCCAGTACATCCGGGCGGTTAGTTGCAGCCAGGATGATAACACCCGAGTCGGTGGCAAACCCATCCATTTCTACGAGCAAAGAGTTCAGGGTATTTTCACGTTCATCGTTAGCGCCAGGCAATTGTCCACGACCGCGTGAACGACCGATGGCATCAATCTCATCGATGAATACAATACAGGGAGCTTTCTCTTTAGCCTGCTTGAACAGATCGCGAACACGAGCGGCACCTACTCCCACAAACATCTCTACGAAATCAGAACCAGACAAAGAGAAGAATGGAACAGCGGCTTCACCGGCTACGGCTTTAGCCAGCAAGGTTTTACCCGTACCGGGAGGGCCCACGAGCAAGGCACCTTTCGGAATTTTACCTCCGAGTTTGGTGAACTTGGTTGGTGTTTTCAGGAAGTCTACAATCTCTTTGATTTCTTCTTTGGCTTCATCCAACCCGGCTACATCGGCAAAGGTAATTTTCACTTTGCTTTCGGCATCGAACAACGCGGCCTTGGATTTTCCGATGTTGAAGATCTGGCCGCCAGGTCCACCACCACCCGTCATTCTGCGCATCAACATCCAGAAGCCGAAGAGGAGCAGGAAGAGTAATCCCCAGTTGATGATTTGTGTGATGTAGTCGCCACGTTCTTCCTGATCATAATCGGGTTTCTTATTGGCGGGGAGTTTGTCAATATAGGTTCTGAACTCCTGATCAAAATTACCGGCATCCACTACCGACATGGTGAAGTGGGGACCATCGGCATTATTGCCCAGCGGACTGGAGGAAATGTCTTTCTTGTATTTAGCGTTGGTAAGGGCATCGGCTGTAAGCGTGATCTCAACAATCTTTTGATTTTGAATCAGCACCACTTTCTTAACATCACCGTTTTTCACCATCTCTTTAAACTCGTCATACTTCTTCTTTTTCAGTCCATTGGATGAATTAAAGATCATAACAGCGAAAATCACAGCAACCGTGGCCAGAATGATCCAAATCTGATAGTTACCGCGTGGAGGTTTTCCGGGTAAAAGTGGTTTATTATTTTCCTTGTTCTTGTCAGCCATTTCTATTTTACAATCAATTTTAAAATCAGTTCATTAACGTGGTAAGGCCTTTTTGGTTATTGCCTACTCAATTTCGGTAATTTCAGCATCGCCCCACAGTCGTTCAAGCGCGTAGAACTCTCTGCGGTCTTTGCGAAATACGTGCGCAACCACATCAATATAGTCGAGCAACATCCACTCTTTATTGTTTTTACCTTCTACGTGCCAGGGATTTTCTTTTAACGCCTTAAAGACTTCCGCATCGATGGAGTCGGCAATGGCATCAATTTGCTTGTCTGAATTACCAGAACATACAATAAAAAAGTCAGCCACGGCATTTTTTACTTTTCGCAGGTCCATCACCACGATATTGTCAGCCTTTTTTTCCTGCATGCCCTTCACAATTACATCGCTTAGCTTTTCGGAACTGGCACCCTTCCTTTTTTTAGCCATTAAACTATCTTCGTTTTTGATTTAACCCACAAAACTAATCAAAATACCTTGTATAA
>Ga0315910_10000508_pt1:0-37500 | contig 38562 bp, 25 predicted proteins | sample EdamamesoilMG_FD_204470 | JGI IMG/M metagenome (GOLD analysis project Ga0315910, IMG submission 204470) | Garden soil microbial communities collected in Santa Monica, California, United States - Edamame soil | ecosystem: Environmental > Terrestrial > Soil > Garden | place: USA...
GCCGCTACAGTGGGCGCGCCTTCGCGAGCGCCACTTCCCGTCCTTCATGCCCTCGCTGCTCCGAGCGCCCACCGCGCGTACGCTTCCCCGGCAAGCGCCCCAGTCGCGCCCACTCGCCGGTCGTCGCGCAATGCCCACGCCTGCATCAGCCCACGCAGACGCGCCGACGACAGACGACTCACCACCATCGTGGGTTTGTCCGAGCGCTGGGCCTCCTTTTTGGCTGCCAAGACAGCGCCGTGGCTGTTGATCTCCGTGACGATCACCACGATCGACGCGCGCGCCACCGCGTGCCGGATCCAGTCCATGCCTCGTCCGGCTACACCTCCGTCGTGCATTTCCAGCGTGTGCCCAGCACCCGCTGCGATGCGCGCCAGATCAACCTCGTTTTTCTCTCGACCTCCAATGACGACAATGTGCACGGCTCGACCTCCGGAGCTCCCCCAGAACCGTTTCGACCGCGCACACCTGCACCCGATCTTCACGATTCGGGTGAGCGCAATTCACTGTTCGGTTAATGGACAACCATCACGCCAACCCGAGGCCTCGACAGGCCTTGGTACAACAGGCGCAAACGCGATCCATGAGTGAAGAGTTACGTCCGGTTCAGGAACTCGTCAAGGTCGTGCGAGAAAAAACGTAGTAATTACGCTGTGTTATCTGCTGGGATCGACCGTTGCATTTGCTGGGTGCCAGCGGCGGCGCTGGCACCTCGGGAGAAGGCTGGTGCGGAGGACGGGCCCGGCTCCGAGCACGGTGCAGGCGGCGATTTCAGTCCGAGATCAGGCCCCGGGTGAGGGTCAGCAGCGTAGCGAACTCGGCGCGCTCGTCGTCACGTGTCGCTTGGGCATCGACGACGAGCTGCAGTGCGGGCAGTGCCGCTGGATCTGCGTAGGGACTCTGCTTGAGCATCTCTGCAAACGTAGCGACGGCGACGGACCACTGGAGGTCGCTTCCGCTGTGGTCGAGCGCGTCGTGGACGGCGCTCGGCGTCAAGGTCGCTGCGACCTCGCTAGCCGGGTCTTCTGCGCTGGCTCCCGGCTGCTTGTAGCGGACCTTCACCAGCACGAGGTCGCTGGCCGAGACTTCGACGGCGCCTTCGTAGGCTGCACCGTCATCGAGGTCTGGAGCGGCCTCGTTCGTGGGCAGGGAATCGGCGGCGAACACCAGCTCGTAGAGGGCCGTGACGCGGTGGCCGGAGCCAATTTCACCAGCATCGACGATGTCGTCGCGGAAGTCCTCGTCGGCGATGGCGCGATTCTCGTAGCCGAGCAGCCGGTAGGCGAAGACATGCTCGGGGTTGAACTCGACCTGGATCTTCATGTCCTTGGCGATGTGCACCAGCGTCTGCAGCATTCGTTCGCTGACGTACTCGGCGGCGTCCGCATCGCTTCCGATGTAGCCGTAGATGCCGTTCCCAGAGCCGGCGATGCGTTCCATCATGGCGTCGTTGACGTTTCCGAAGCCGAAGCCGAGGACGGTCAACGTCACCCCCGACTCGCGTTTGTCGACGATCAGCTCCTCGAGCGCATCCGTGGAGCTCACGCCGACGTTGAAGTCTCCATCGGTGCAAAGCAGCACGTGGTTGATGCCGCCCTCGATGAAGGCACCCTCTGCTTCGGCATAGGCGGCATGAATTCCGCCCGCGCCATTGGTGCTCCCGCCCGAGATCAGGGCGTCGATCTTCTCCAGGATGAGCTCCTTTTGGCTGACGGGTGTTGCTGGCAAGAGCGTTCCTGCGCTGCCCGCGTACGTCACGATGGCGATGGTATCGTCGGGCTCGAGCAGGTTCGTGGTCCCGCGGAGCACGGACTGCACGAGGTCGAGGTCTTCGGCCATGCTGCCCGACACGTCCACCAGGAAGACGAGGTTTGCGGGGCGCTTCTCTTGGGGCGGCACCACCTTGCCCTGGATGCCCACGCGCAGCACCGTCGTCTCGCGGCCCACCATGTTGGGCGCTGCTTCCAAGTGAATGGCGAAGGGGACCTCGGCCTCCGGGTCGGGGGCCGGGTAGTCGTAGGGGAATGCGTTGACGAAGTCCTCGAGGCGGACGCTGTCCGGCGGCGGCAGGCTTTGCGAGCGCGCATACGACCGGAACAGGTCGTAACTCGCCGTGTCGACGTCGGCGCCGAAGGTCGACAGGGGATCGTGGGTCGCCACGACGAAGGGATTGGTTCCGACCGGCTCGAACTGATTGGAGCCACCGAGGGCGTCCGGCTCTTCCTCGTTGGAGGCACCGCCCGACCCAGGCGAGATCGAGGCACCGCCCGTGCCGTAGTGCGGCTGGTAGTACTCCAAGCCGTCCGACGCCCCGCCGTAGTCGCTCCCATCACCCTCGCTGCTGCTGGCGCAGCCGACCGCAAGTCCCAACCCCAAGAAAAGCCCCACCCCAATTCGATGCATCATGACAAGTCTCCTCGAGCGGGCCGACTCGGCGGCCCAAGCTACGGCCTCGCCGGAGCACACAATGTGCCAACGAACCCCCGGCTCGGAGTGCGCAACTTCCTGTGCCACTGCGTGCCAAGCCGACGCTGGCCCTCGCGAGTGCGACGCCAAGATCAGAGTCGAAAGGGGGCGTCCGCTCCGGGCGACGCTGTGCTGGGCGCAAGTGTGAGGGGGCAGTTCGTGCTACTGAGGACAGGATGCGTCGCTGGGGGGTCGCTGCGAGGATGGCTGGTCTGAGCCTTGCTGGTGCTCTGGCCACGACCGCCTGTGCTGGCCAGGTCGAGTGGGGCGGCGACCCAGTGCCGGAGTTCAGCCACGCTTGGTGGGGGCACCGCGCGGAGCAACAGTGGTTCTTGCTCGTGGTCGACGATGCGCCCACCCCGGCGGCGCGGCGGCTTCGTGAACGCCTGGCTGCGGACTTGCACGGATTCTTCGACGAGGTCGATGTGGCCGACTGCGGTCTGTCGGCGGACCCGGCCCGGTACCGTCCGGTCGACTTCCGGCTCGTGATCGTGGGCGCATCCGGCACTTTGCTGCCGCGCTTTCGCGACGACGAGGGCCTCCACGCCATCGGAGCCGATGCTTCCCCGGAGCTCTTGGCCGCTTTCGAGGAGGCCGGCGGGCAGGCGATCCAGGGCATGGAAACAGCCGAGGTGCTGCCGTTCGTCGGCGCGGCCGAGCTCGCCCACTACGTGAAGCTCATCCAGGGTGCGGTCAAGGCCCGGAGCGACACCGAGGAGGAGCTCGCCTTGCTGCTCGGGCGCCCCACCTGGCCCTGGATGGGACTGGCCACGACGCGACGCGACGTCAGCGAGCTGCCGCTCGAGCTCACCTGGAACGACAACATCGTCGACGTGCGCTTGTTGCATTGGCCGGAGAGCGGCCCTTGTCCTACGAGCCCGGACTCGACGATCTTTCCATCGCTGGAGCCTCTCCGCGCGACCTGGACGTCGCCCGCGTGCTCGCGCACGGCGACCGTGTTCGCTGCCCGCGGAGTCACCGAGTGCGTCCCTCAGTGCATGGATTGGACCCCGCCCGTCGATGCGGCGGGTCGCGTGGAGTGTCAGGTGTTCGGTGAGTTTCCCATCCACGTCGATTGCGAGGACTTTCCGGGCTGGACTTTCCTCGACACCACCACCACCCAGTTCGAGGGCCCCGAGTCGTGGACCGTCAACCTGTGTGAACTGAAGCAAGCCGAAGGTCCGGCGCTCGAGGCGTGCGTTTCCGACTTTGCGTGCGAAGGCTGTGAGCCCAGCTTCTGCCTGCGGCGTCCGTTCACGGAGGCTGATGACGCCGACCCGGCTCACCGGCGCGCCACGTCCGCCGCCGATTCACCTGCGTGCGAGCAGCGTACCGGCACTCCCAGCTGGGATCGCCTGCGCATCGTGCAGGGAGCCGACCAGGTGGGCGGGTTCTTGCGCGCCGTGTGTCGCGAGTGAGTATTTCCTTCGCGGAGGCACGCCGGCGGAGCGGAGCGACCGGGAGCGTGCGCGGGCGATGTCGATTTCGAGCAACTGCGTCGGGGCTCGGTCCGATAGGCAGGCATGTGGACTCAGTCTCAGGGCTCTCGGTGGTATTTCGCAGGGTTTTTCTCGTTCGTAGCAGCGGCGTCCGTGGGCGCGTGCCAGTCCGGAGGCGCTGATCCGGCTGGGGCGGGGGGAGGTACGGCCGGAGAAGGGGGGCAGCGCGCCACGGGTGCCGCGGCCGGCCATGAGGAGTCGAAGCCGACCGCAACGGGCGGCAGCGGCGGGCAGCCCACGAGCGCAGCCGGCGGCCACGGAGCGGGAGGCGCCGGTGAGGAGCCCGCCGGTGAGGGCGGCGCGCCGCCAGACGGCACGGATGGCTGCGCGTCCGGCACCTTCGACCACGACGGAGACCTGGAGACGTCGTGCTTGCCGTGGAGCGAATGCGTCCCGGGCGAGTTCGTGCTCGAGGCGGGGAGCGAAGATGCGGATGTGATCTGCGCGCCGTGTGCCGCCGGTACGTTCAGTGGTGGCTGGTTCGACGGTCGCTCGGGCCCCACGAGCTGCACGCCGTGCGACGTCGGGACGTTCAGCTCGGAAGGCGCTGCGAGGTGCCGATCGCATCGGGAGTGCGACTGGTCGGAGGTTCGAGTGGCCGCCGGCACCGCCACCACGGACACCGTGTGCGACGCGGGCAGCGTGCTGCGGCAGTTCGGCACGGCGGCGGAAGATGCCGTGCGGGCAGTCGCAGGCGGACCGGACGGCGGCGTGTACGTGGCGGGGGGAACGACCGGCGTGCTCGGCGCTGCCGCTGTGGGCCAGGAGGATTCCTTCTTGCGCCGCTACGACGCGAGTGGACACGTGCTCTGGACGCGGCAATTTGGCTTCGCCGAGGCCGACCGGGTGGAGCACATCGCGGTCGCTCGTGGGGGGCAGATCGTGGTCGTGGGGACGGTGGACGACGCGTCGAGGCCGGGCGGAGCGGCGACGTATCTGCAGCGCTTCGACAGTGCGGGCGAGCTCGTCTCTGTCGCCGACGTACCGGCAGAACCGCCGTGCCTGGCGCGTCGCGTCGCCGTCGAGACACAGGGCGACAGCGTCGTCGCAGGAGTGATGCCGCGGGTGAACGTCGAGGGAGGCGTCTCGGACTGGGACGCTTGCGTGCAAAGATACGACGCGTCGGGAGCACTCGTGTGGAGTCGCAGTGCAGGTTCGACGGCGGAAGAAAGCACCTTCGCAGTGGCGATGGTCAGCGGCCAGGTCGTGGTGGCTGGCTCGACCGCCGGTGCGTTCGCCAGCGAATCGGCGGGCGGCCTCGACGCGTTCCTGTGGCTGCCAGGCGCCACCAGCGCGGAGGACCGCTTCGAGCAGTTCGGCACTGCGGCCGACGAGTCCGTGACCGCTGCGGCCGCCGTTTTGGGCGGCTTTGCGCTCGCCGGCTGGACCGGTGGATCCTTGGGCGGCGACCATGCGGGCGCCGAGGACGTCTTCGTGCGGGAGTACCGGACGCCGATGGGGGGACAGACTTCGCCGGCGACGACGCTGCAGCTCGGCACCGCTGCTCGCGAGGTCCCCACGGCGCTCGCGGCGGGCAGCGCCGGCCTGGGGGTCGCGGTGCGCGTCGAAGCCCTCGACACGGGCGCTCCGAGCGACGGCCGTCTGGTGGTGATCCGGGGCGGGTCGGCAGCGGTCGAGCTGAACTTCGGCTCGAGTGCTGCAGACACGCCCACCTCCGTGGCGTGGGGTCCGGCAAGTCAGATCTTCGTCGGCGGGGTCACCGAGGGGGACCTGGGCGCTGCCCACCTGGGTCTCACGGACGCCTTCGTCGCGCGCTTCGACACCTCGAACGGCGCGCTCTTCACTCGCCGATGAGGAGGCTCCCGCCGCAGTTCATCACTGCCCAGCCGTCGGCGCGGCGCTCGGCGCGCAAATGCGTGAGCACGAGCTTCAGGCGCAAGCCGCCCGACTCGGACTCCACGTAAATGGGCTCGATGTCCCCCTTGCCGCGCGGATGCTCACGCCGGAGGCGCTCGAGCACGGGGGCGAGGGAGATGCGGCTCCGACGTGAGCCGCTATCGTGCACATGGATGGCCGCACCTTCCTCACCGAGTCGGAGCTGGAAGCGACCCGTTGCGGGGGGCGCGTTCGAGTGGTCGTACACTTCGAACTGAACGAGCCAGTCGTAACCGTGAACCTGGAGCGGCCCGTCGATCTTGCCGTAGAAATCGAGAACCTCCCCGCTCGTCGCGTAGCGCTCCACGTAGCCGAGGCCGCGAGCTCGCATGAAGTCCGCGGCCGTCTCCGGTGTGCCCTGCAACGTGGGCCAGCGCCGCAAGCTGGCCTTGCCGTGGGTCTCGACGAGGTAGTCGAGGATGCGGCTCATTTCGCGCTCGTCCTCGAACGGAACGCCGGCGGCGGCCACCGCCGGCCCTTGCACACGCTCGTGCTTGCCGAGGAGCGCCGTCAAGCGAGCGCTCTGGCTGTTTCGGGATACGGCGAGAGCGCTCCTGGGTCCGCGGGACGTGGCCAGGGCGACGAGGGCGAGCGACGCTGGGATCCAGATCAGCGTTCGCCTGCCCCAGCGCAACCGATAAATGGAAGCGACGCCGAGCCAGACCCCCAAAACGAGCAGGAAGTAGCGGCGCTCCGTGAAGCCGTAGGCATCCATGCGGACAGCCAGCGAGACGAAGAGCAGGCCGAGCAGGGGCAAGATCGCCACGTGGAAGGTCGTCTCCACCGCTCGCACGAAGCGTCCGGACGCGCCTTGTCGAGCCGGGAACAGCAGGAGCAGCGCCAGCATCCCGAAGCCGCCTGCGGCCGACACCATCCAGCCGACCCACCCGCTCGGCAACGTCGCCGTGAGCGAGATCTTGGCGCCGTAGGCGTAGAGGATGAGCAGATAGAGGCCGAGCAGTGGGAGCAGCACGAACTGGGCAAAGATGCGCAGGCCGCGGGGGTAGCTGTGGTCCTCCGTCAGGGCCTCGAAGTCGCGCGGGATGCCGGCTAGGAAATGCCACGTCTGCAGGATGAACGTGCACACGACCCAAAGCTCGAAGTAGCGGTCCTCGCTCACCTCGAGGTCGAACAGGTGCACGACGGCGGCCAGCGCCAAAGCGAGGCCTCCGAACACCACGACTGCGTACACGGCAGACAGCGGCAGGCGCAGGAAAAGCTGGCGCCCCAGCTGCCAGACGGCGCGGGTGCGCTGCTCTGGGTCAGGCCCACTCTCCACGGCGCCGCGTGCCAGGAAAGGCGCAATACTGACCGCCAAATGGGCAGCGAGCGACAGCTGAGCGTAGCGGAGGATGTACCCTTCGCCTTGGCCCCGCGCGCCCGCGAGCACGAGGCCGTAGCCCAGGACGACGGCGAGAGTCACCAGGAAGGCCAGCGGCGCGCGAGCGGGGAGGCGCGCGAGCCAACGCGGCGGACGCTCGGCCAGCAGCGTGAGCGCCGTGCCCAGGGGGATGCCGAGCCCCGCTGCGAGCACGAACATCAGCGGATCTTGTCCGCGGTAGTTGCGGTGTTCGACCTCGATGAGCAAGGCTCCAGCGACGGCCGCTGCCGAGAGCGGTGCTGGAAAACGCTTGAGCGTGTCCCACGCGGTCTTCAGCACGAAAGAAGCCAAGGGCCACATGCCGTGCACGTTAGCGCGCTGTCTCGTACCTCGGCCACTCGCGTGACCCATTCTGCACGAAGTCTCCTTGGTTCGGTCTACTGCTCCGCCTCGAGCGGACCTCGATATTCGAGCACCAGTGGGTATCGGTCGCTCGCTTCCTCACGCTTGATGTCGAGCGGCGGCAGCGGAGGAGGCACCAGCGGATCGTAATACTGCCGGAAGGTCAGAACGCCTGTGTATTTGCCGGCTTGACCGCGGAAGACGCCGTGGAGGGCTTGGCGCTCGCAGCCCGGACAGTCGACGACGGTCGAGGGAGAAACCAGCTTGGCCTCGAAACGGACCGCCGGGCCATCGTCCCAGAGCACGCCAGCCACGTGCAGCAGGTTGTCGGGCGCGAACTCGAGCCAGGTTCGGCCTGCTGCATCTCGCCGCACCCAGCAGTCGCGGAGCCTGTAGATGAGCGTGATCTTGCACGCGTAGTGCCCGGGGACGATGCGCGACGGGCGGACCGGGCCAAGCTCGCTGTCGAGCCGAAACTCGGCGCGCCCAGCCTCTGGACGCGGAGTGGTGGGGGCAGACTCCGAGCCGAGCCTTTGCCGCCATGCGGTGAGATCGCGAAACCTTCGCTCCTCCGCTGCCTCGGTCCGCGCGCCCGCTCGACCGGCAAACGTACGCAGCGTGCGATCACCAGAGCTCGACACGAGCTCGCGTCCGTCGGGCGAAAAAGCGAAGGCGTACACGTTGGCCTGCCCCGCGTGGGAGAGCGTTCGCAAGAGCGCGAGCTCGAGCTGTCCGCTGTCCGCCACCGTTAGGCCAAAGATGCGGATTTGGCCGTCGTACGCGCTGGCGAAGATGGCATCGCCGCTCGGCGAGAAGCGCACGTGGCCCATGTTGTTCTTGACGTACGAGTAGAAAGCGACGCGATCGGGCCGGGGTAAGTCGATGACGAGCAGGCCGTCGCCGCCCACGGCGAGGAAGCGCCCATCCGGCGAGAAGGCGACGTCCCCAGCGTAGCGCGGCGCATGGCCGTGGTAGACCACGGCGCCTCGTTCGTGCAGATCGAGCACGCGGATCGTGTTCGATGGATACTCGACGAGCGCGAGCAGGCGTGCATCGCGGCTCAAGTCCCAGGCGTCCACCCGCTGCTCGAAGTCGAGCTCGCCCAGCGGCTCGAGAGACGAGTCATCACCGCGCGCATAGAAGCGCAAGACCGAGCCTTCGGCCGTTCTGCCCGATCCGAGGGCCATCAGGATCCCACCGTCGGCCGACCAACGCAGACCCCAAACCGGTCGCGCATCGGCCGTCCCCACGCGCTCGCCGCTTTCGGTCGAGTACACGCCGAGGCCGGCTTCGCTTCCCTGGACGTAGCGATCGGGCGAGCTGGGCCAGGCAACGAGCGCGACGGGGTCGAACTTTTGGAAGCCCGTGACCTCGTGACTGCCGACGAGGCGCTGCGGGCTCTGCTCGTAGAGGCGCACTTTGCCTTCTGCCTGGCTGAACGTGACGAGCCTGCCCGAGGGCAGGCGGTCGACCTCCGTCAGGTGGCTTTGGCCCACATCGATGCGCCGAGTCTCGCGCCAGCTGGCATAACCACCTTCGGTAGCCGGGGGCAGGGGCGCGTGCACGAACGCCGGATCTGCAGGCAAGGTCAGCTGTGGCCGAGACGGTGGGGGAGGTTCGGACGTCGAGCCTTCTCCGGAGCGCGGCCCGGTCGCTGCCGGCTCCGCCTTCGCGAGCGAGGTCGGCTCAGACGTGTGTCCAGAGGCCGGCCGGGGTGCAACCGGCTGGGGCGCATCGGGCTGGGCGGGGGACGGCGGGCGCGCGCACGCGACACCAAGGAGCGTGGCCGCGAGTGTCGCGAGCCGGCCAGGCTGCACGGCGCGGAGGGATCGGAGCATCGACGCTCCGAGTCGAGCATGGAAGGGGCGGGTACGCGAGTTTCGGGTGGGCCTTTGGCCGGGGGGCGGCCTATGGCAGAGTCGCACGGGGACCTTTCATGCCACGATTCAGCCTGCTCTCGTCTCACCGATGGTTCGTCGTTTTGCTCGCGGCTTGCGTCGTGCTCTTGGCTCGGCCGGCCTCGGCAGTCGATGAGGCGACGCGGGCGGCGCTGCGCGACCTTGGCACCGAGGGTGTGCACGCGTACCAGGCTGGCGACTACGCGACCGCCCGCCAGAAGCTGGACGAGGCCTTTTCCATCATGCGCACGGCGCCCCTCGCCTTGTGGTCCGCTCGCGCGCTCGAGAAGTCCGGCCTCCTGGTCCAGGCCAGCGAGCGCTACCTTGCGGCCGAGCGAGCTCCCGTCGATCCGGAAGGTGACCAGCAGGCGCAGATCGATGCCAGAGCGACGGCTCGCGAGGAGCGCGCTGCTCTCCAGCCGCGGATCCCCCGACTCACGGTACGCATCGAAGGCGTGCCGGCAGCAGAAGCGACCCTCGTTGTCGACGGCAGGGACGTGCCTGCCGCGCTCGTGGGCAAGAGCCTGCCGGTCAACCCGGGTACGGTCGAGGTCATCGCCACGAGTGGCGATGCGAAAACCTCAGGTCGCGTGGACATCGCCGAAGGCGAAAACAAGGATCTGCTTCTGACCCTGCGCCCGAGCGCGCCCTCCACCGCGGCGGCCGAAGGGCCTCAGCCCGACGACGCCTCCACTACCTCGGAGCGCAGTCTGGTTGCACGCAAATGGCCTGCCTTTGTGGCAGCCGGCGTCGCCGTCGCCGGCGGCATCGTCTGGACCGTCTTTGGCGTGCAATCCATGGACGCGAAGAGTCAGGCGGACGCTTGCACGGCGGCGACGTGTACGTCGGAGCGAGTCGATGAGCTCCGGCAGCAGGCGTGGGACGCAGGCAACGTCGCCACGGTGGGCATGGTCCTCACGGGAGTGGGCGTCGTCGGTGCCGGGGTGCTGTGGTTCACGCTCCCGGGTGCGAGCAAGACGAGCGAAACGGCGCGCCGGGAGCCGGCGTTCGACGTGGGTCCGCTGGCGCAGGTAGAGCTCGGGGTGCGCCCAGGCGGCATCCAGCTCCGCGGCAGGTTCTGAGCGAGTGCCGGCTGTCGGGGCGGCCACCCTGTCGGGTGACGCGCCCCGTCAGGGCAACAGGCGTCGCACGGGGCCGACCCAGGCAAAGAGCTGGTCGCGGATTTCTGGGAAGATGTTGGCCAAAACCGCCAAGAGCGGCAGGCCGACGTACACCACGAGCTGGCTCGCCAAGGCGAAGTTGAAGTCGATGCGCCCCGGAGTCGATCCGGAGAGGCGGCTCAAGACTTCGTTCCGCTCCATGCGGACGATGACCACGAACGCGAGCGCGATGACCGCCAGCATGAGCGTCCAAGAGAACACGGTGACGAAGCGCGTCGGCTCGAGCGGGTACGAAGATACGGCGAAGACGAGCAGCAGCGCCGCGCTCAGCGTGAAGGTCAAGAGGTAGCGCAGGTGCGTCATCACGTGTCCGATGAACGTGGCGATGCGGAGTGTGACGAAATCCTCCGCCACGCGGGTCCAAAGGAGGACGCGCGGCGGCACGGCGCCTGCGTAGAGCGCGACGGTCGGCACTTCGGCGAGCTCGCCTCCGAGCAGCAAATCTCGAGGTTCGATCTTCGAGAGCGCATCGGCGAGTGGAGCTCGAGCGCGAAGTGCCCAGAAACGCCGCAGGATCACGAAGAGGGCCTGAGATGCTCGGTAGAGGGCGCGATGACCGCGCTCTTCGATGTCCACGGCGCGGCCCTCGGCGTGTCGGAAGGCCCGGAGCGCTGCGTTCACTTCAGTGGCGCGCGGCTCGAAGGCGGCGAAGAACGACTCGAACACCTCCAGGTACTGGGGCGGCAGATCTTGCGCACCCGGATGCGGCGGGACTTCCCCGGAGATGGGGTGGTGGCTGTCGCCGTGCGTGTCGTCCGGCGAGGCGGGTCCGGTGCTGGGCGCGGCAAGGGGCTGCGCCGAGGCAGCACCGCGGAAGAGCTCGGCTGCCATCAGCACCTGCAGCAATGTGGCGCTGTACCCCGAAAGCTGGAGCTCCTCGAAGGCCGGCACACGCACGCCGAATTGGATGCCGAAGCTGCTCTTCATCTTCAGGGCCACGCGGTCGTACGACGCCACCATGGGCAGTGCGGCCAGCTGGCGCAGGAAGCGGCGCAGCAGCGAAACGAGCGTGAGAAAGTGCACGCTGGCGACCACCACGAGGCCGTAGAGCACGATGAGCCCGAGCTTCAGCAGCCAATCGTAGGCGGGCGTTTCCCACGTCGGCCGCACGCGCAGGCAGAAGTACGCACCCGGTACGGCGGCCAGGCACGCGCCCAGTACCTCGTAGTGCCAGCGGCTTCCGGACCACGCGCCGCGCAGGTTCGACGCCACGTCGCCGAGTGCTGGCGTCAGGGAAGAGCCGGACGTGGAGGGAGCCCCTTCGATGGGTGCATCGCCTCGCAGCGGTAGCGGCGCCATATCCGAATAACGGACCAGGGCCCGCACTCGACAGAGGCCGATGAAGCTCCAGAGATAGTAGGCGAGGGCCAGGTAGGCGATGGGCGCCACGGGCGACATGCCGATGGGGCTGTACGTACGCGTGAGCGCGAGCTCGCGCTCCAGGGGCGAGAGCGACGTATCCTGGTAAATCCAAGCCAGCGACTTGAGCAGGAATAGCGCGGCGAATGCGAGGAGCGTCACGGCCGAGAGCGTCGTGGGCAGCTGTTTTCGCCGCCACGCCGCGCGGGCGAGCAAGTTCTGCTGATCGACGAGCGCGCGGGCATCACGGAAGACATGGGCCCCGAGCGCGCCCAGCAAGCCCAAGACGATGGGCACACTGAACAGGTGCGCGATGCCGAGCCAGGGCGCCATGCCACGCTCGCGATGGGCATGAAACATGGCGGGCGTGAGCAAGAGCAGGAGCAGGAACAAGGTGAGGTTGGCACCCAGGCGATAGCGCGCACCCAGCGCGTCGCGGCGCAAATCGCGGAGCTCTCGGCGGCGCATCCAGATCACCTGAGCGAGCGCCCAGACGACCACCAGCAAACCGGCGGCACGAACGGCTCCGTTCACCCGAGCGCGGAGCTCGCCAGCGGCGGGGGCAGTCTCGTCGCTCGACGACGCGAGTTCGCGTCGAACGGCGTCCTCGGATTCGATGCAGCCGCTGCGAAGCGGCCAGAAGGTCCCACCGGCCAGGGCGGTCAGCCAGACGGCTTGGCTGGTCGCAGAGCGGCAGCTGGAGAGCAGCGCGGGCCCCGGGTAGTCCACGAGCGGCGGCGGCGTGCCCGGGTGAGCCTCGCCGAGCAGGGTCAGCCAGGCATTGTAGAAGCCTTCGCTGACGTGGCTCGAAAAGGGGCGCTCGGTCGAGCTCCCCCACGGAGGGATCTCGAAGAGGAGCGGGTAGCTCCCCACGACGAGCAGGCCGTCGAGCGCAGGGCGCACGTCAGGATGACGAAAGATCTTCTCTGCGCCGAGGGCAATCAGCGTGAGACCGGGGCAGTATTTGCGAGCTTCTTCCGCAAGGAACACGAGATCGAGCGGGTCCGTGGCGGTCAGGACGAGATAGTCGTAGCGCTCGCGGCAGATGCGGGTGAGCTGCTCGCCGAGCTCGAGCTCCCGCTCGAACGGGGTCACTTGCGAAAGGAGGGCCGGTACGTCGCGGCTCGTCGGTGTCAGCTCCACGTCGAGCTGCAGAGTGCGGCGCAGGCTGAGCGGATCGTCCCCATTTTCGACTCCGAGGCGCTTCTCCTGCAGCCTGCGCACGTGACGCACCTCGGAAATCGCGGACGGATAACGAAACGGTGTGAAAGCGGGGGGCTGGGCGAGCGCAGATCCGCCTCGCGTACTGCCGTCTTGGGCGACGCCTGAACCGAAGGCCGTGTCGAACTCACTGAGCACCGCCACCTTCGGGGGGCCCAGCCAGTGGTGCCGCCAGGCGCCGTGCCGCTCGGCGAGCTCCTTCAAGAGGAAGCGGAGCACGTCGTCGTCGTTCGGGGTCGTGCGCCGGAACGAAGCATCGGGGGCCCTTTCGATTTGCTCGCCGATGCTCTTCTGGGTGGCGGTGCCGCTGATCACGTCGAAATGGAGGGGGCGCTCCGTGCGATCGCGCTGGAAGCGTTCGAGCTCCGTGCCGAGTGCGTGGGCGCCTCCGGAGAAGAACGGCGCGAGCAGGCGCAGCGTTTCGCCGCTCTCCTGGGTGGTGAGTGCAAGACTCAAGGCCCTCGGCCAGTCGCCGCTTCGTGGGCCTTGCACGGGCGACTCCAGCACGATGAGGCACACCAGGAGCGCAGAGGGGCGACCGAAAATGATGAAGTACGGTTCCAGCGTTCCAGGCGGCTCTTCACGCGCTTCGACGTCGTCGGCAGCCGGCAAGCGGAAGCCCAGCTGGTCGTAGCCGTAGTGGCGAGCGCCGCGCCGCAGCGCGTCGAGTGCTTGGTCGAAGTAGCGTGCCGGGCGGCCGAGGGTTGGGTCAGGCAAGCTGACGACGAGCGAGTTCACGCTCGCGCGCCCTGCCACGCTGGCCACGACCTCCTCGAGGGAGTCTCCCTCGACCGCCTGCCCCAGACGGTCCTCGAAGCTCGCGTTCAGCGCGCGCGTCAGCTCGGGAGCCACCGCTGGTGAGGACGGCGGTGGATCCCCGGTGGGTGCCACGACCGGAACAGCCAGGGGCGCGGCGGAGGGAACGGGGGCCTCCGTCGGGCCAGCGGCTCGAAGCGGTCCGACCCAGATCCCCAAAAGGGCCAGGAGAAGAACCAGCCCGCCTGCTCGTCCGATGCGTTTCAAAGCTGCCGACTCGACGCCCTATCGGTCGCGACGCGCGTGCACGCGGAGGGCGGGACAACCTACACACAAATGGTTGACCGATCAGGCGTAAATCACTCACCCATCGTCCCCAGCGCCTTCAACCGGCGGGCCGGCCCAGGTGTGGGGGCCGTGGCGACGCTCTGGTACAAGCTTTGCTGTGTGCCAGAGCCGTGAAGAGTCGGGATGACTTTACGCCGAAGAAACGAGCTGCGGACCGGGGGGAGCTGGTGAGTCGACTGACCAGGGGTCGGTCGCAGCAGGCGCGGATCGCGCCGGCGCTGGGGGCCGCGCTGCTTTCGCTCGCCGCCTGCGCGGGCCAGGTGGGGCCATCGAGCGAAGACACGCTGACGGGGACCGGCGGCAGTGACCACACGCCTCCCGTTGCGAGCGGTGGCGGGCCGAGCGGTGGGGGACCCGGTGGTGGCGGGTCGAGCGGCGGTGTGGGCGGCGCGACGAGCAGCGGCGGTGCGGAGGCCGTGGGTGGAGGGCTCGTGCCCCACCTGGCAGTGGACTTGGCGGACTCGCTCTGCGTCGATTGGGGAGCCGTCCCCACCTGCTCAGCGGTAACGGGCCACTCGCTCAGCGACGATCCGCCCACGGTCCTCGCTACCGCCGAGGAGCTGATCCCCGGCGCTCGCTTCACGCGAGTCGGTCGGGAATCGGTGGTGCTCGAGCTGCCTGAACTCTCCGGCAGCGCTCGCTATCGGGTGGTCACGGCGAGCCCCGCCGGGCAGCCCCTGATCGTCCAAGAGGTGGTGATGCCGAGCGAGAGCCCTGACTGGGAGCTGCGCCACGTCTGGGAAAGCATCGGCGTCATCCATCCCCTGGACGGACCGAGTACGCGGCTCGCCCTCGCGTGCAGCCCGACGACCTGCCACGTGCTCGAGTCCGACGACAGCGCGCTGCCCCTCGTTCCTCGACCAGGCTCGGAGTTGCCGGCCGACGTGCACAGCTTGGTCGGCGACTACGACCGCTTGTGCGCCTACGGACGAGCGCTCCACTGCTTGGACGGCACGCGCTGGGTCAAGGGGCTGGAAGTGCCGACCGACGGCAGCACGCTCTTGGCGAAGGTCGTGCTGGATAGCTACCTCGGCGACGAGCGTTCGCCGGCCGTCGCGGTCACCGATGCGGGCACGCTGCTCGTCGAAGAGAGCGGGCGCTGGTCCGTTCAGTCGCCCCCGCTTCCTGGTGATCCGCTCGCGTCGCTCGAGAGCCACCAGGGGGTCGCCATCGCGCTCTACGAGAGCGGCCTTCTCCGCTTGGTCGATCGAGGTGGCGTCGTGGAAAAGCCCTGCCCCGGCTCGGCGGAACTCGTGTTCGCTTTGCCCGAGCTGGTCGTGGACGACGAGGGTCGTGGCTACGAATACGAGGATTTCGGAGAAACGCCCGGCTGGTGCCTACGAGCCAACTCCGGCCTGCCGAATTTGGTGCCAGAGACGTGGTGGGGGTGTGGACGCGGCGTGCACCTCACCTTGGGCGCGACGCCGGAAGTCTTCGTCGGGCTCTACGACAGGCTCCAGTGTCTGACTAGTTGAGTGAGGCTCACTCGGCGGCGGCCGGATAACCGCGCTCTTCCGTCATCGCCTCGATCCATGCGCGCACGAGCGCCACGCCGTCAGGGTCGGCCACGTGCGTGCCGAGCGGCGGCATGGCCGTCTCCGAGCCACGAAATTCCATCCGCGCGAGCGCTAGGCTCCGCTCCGGATCCAGCGGGCGGAAGTCGTAGTACGGCTCTGTCGGCTGGTTCGGCAGGTCCCCGAACATCGCATTGGGACCGGGCAGCTGGTTGATGCCGGCTGCGGCCGCGGTCTCCTGCACATCGCCGAGGGCGTCCACCTCGAGGCGCAGGTAAAGGCCACTCGGGTTTGCGGTCGCGTCGGGAGTGGTGTTGTGACAGCTGACGCCGCAGTTGGCGTGCAGGTACGTGAGTGCGGCTTGCTCCACGTCGTCGCCGGGGATCGTGAGGTCGAGCAGGGACGGATCCAAACCACTGAAGCGTCCTTCGTCAGCCAACGTTTGGGCTGTGACGCCGGTCGCGCCTGCGCTCAGCATGATGAAGTCCCAGCCGAGGATGAACTGATCCCGCCCAATGTGGCAGGTTCGACATTGCTCGCGGCTCGGCACGGAGTGCCCGGTGCCGAACAGGTCGGTCACGCCGTCGTTCTGCTGGGTCGCCGTCGTGCCGTCCTCGCTCCAAACGTAAGCCGTGTAGAGCCAGCCGGCTTCGGCCCGCAGCATCAAGCGCGTCTCGCCGAGCTTTTGATTGCCTGGTGGTCCGACGTGGAATTCCTTCCAGAAGCGCGTTCCGACGGGATAGTCGAAATCGTCTGGATTGCTGACGTCGATCGTCTCTCCCGGCGGTAGCCATACGTAGCGCAGCTTCTCTGCCCCGTCCGACCAGAGCTCGTAGGCCGGCGCGTACTCCGTGACTCCGCAGCGGAGCGTGCGCGTTTCCCAGTTCGAGTAGAGTCCCGTGCACCGCAGCTCACCCGGCAGCACGGCGCCCTCGGGGATGGTGCAATCCGCTGGCAGCTGGAACTCGTCGCAACCGTTCCACCCGCTGCCGCCGTCACCACCGCTGCCGGGCGCGCCGCCGCTGGTCGACTGCCCCCCCGTTTGCGCTTCCGCACCGCCGCTTGCGGTCGTTCCGCCTCCGCTCGTGGCGCCGCCGCTCGCAGTCAGGCCACCACTGCCGGGCGCAGCGCCGCTGGCCGCACCACCGGTGCCGAGCGCGCCGCCGCTGCCGCTCGGAGCGGGCGGCGTCGTCTCGCACGCAGCGGCGCCGCCGAGGAGCAGACCGCCGGTCAAGAGGGCCAGCGGTCGCGCCGCTCGCTGCCGCCAGACCGAACGGCCCCGGGCGCGCGGCAGCTTCGTGGACGCTGGGTCGCGCACGGCGAGAGCCGCGCGCGGCTCAGCTGGTTGCGTCCGAGGGGGCTCTGCTTTCTGCTGGCCAACCTTCATGGTGCCGGAACGATCTTGAGGAGCGCGTTCCCGTTGGCGGGGATGTAGAGCTCACCATCGTTACCCTGCACGATGGCGCCCACCTGCCGAAGCTCCGGAGCATCGGCCATGGGGACGAAGCAGGGCACGTTCGGGGTGTTCGGGTCGCACACCTTGTCGATGGAGGTGATGGCGGAGGTTTGGTCTCCGCACTGGTAGAGGGCTCGCATCGGACGGTTCGGGTAGAACTCGCCGAACAGATAGGCCCCGGCGAGCTCCGGAATCGCGCTGCCGCGGTAGACCTTGCCGCCCACGATCGCGACGATCAAGTTGGACACGCCGCCTTCGCTACCGTGCACGAGGTCGAAAATGGGCTCCTGGCGGGTGGAGCCGGCGCGCAGGTCCGTCTGGCTGGCGCACTGCTGGCTCGGGTTTTCTTGCGTGGCTTCGAACGCCGGCCAGCCGAAGTTGAGGCCCGCCGCGCCTGCAGGCGCAAAGGCGATCGAGTCGTGCATCCACTGGCCGACTTCCCCGATGTAGAGGTCGCCCGTGCCGCTATCGAACGAGAAGCGGAACGGATTACGGACGCCGTAGTGGAAGACGCGTGCGTCGCCGCCGTCGGCAAAGGGATTGCCTTCCGCCGCGTAGGGCTCCGGCTGGCTGGGGTCGAGTCTCAAGATCTTGCCGTAGGGCGACGCGACGTCCTGTGGCGTTCCCGGGCGGGCGGCGTTGCAGTCGCCACCGCCATCGCCCATGCCCACGTAGAGCATGCCGTCGGGCCCGAAGAGCACCGTGCTTGCATTGTGGTACTTGGAATAGAAGTCGTTGGTTGCGGCGCCGGAAGTATCGAAGTCGATGATGGCCTTGCGTGTGGCCGGATCCGCTTGAAGTGGGTTATCGCCATCGCGCGTGTACTCGAGCACCAAGTCGTGATCGATGAGGCTGCCGCTGGTCGGGATGAGCGTCACGTAGAACTTGCCGCTCGTTTGGTAGTCGGGTGGAAACGCGATGCTGAGCAGGCCACGTTCGTCGTAGCCTTGCGATCCGCCCGACGGCGCGGAGCTGCCGAAGGTCGAGTTCTGCACTTCGGCGGAGACATCGAGGAACGGCGCTTCCTGCAAGACGCCGCCGGAGAACACGCGCACGTAGCCGAGGGCGTCCACGAGGTACCAGTCTTCGGAGCCGGGGGGCTGCGCTGCGTAGACCATCACCGTGAAATCATCGCTCTCGACCACGGTTTGGTGACCGAGGCGCGTGATGGTCGGTGCAGACGATGCGTCGCACGCAGCGGGCGCACCACCAGAGCCGCTTCCGCCCGCGGCCGTTTCACCACCCGTGCCCGTTCCTCCTCCGCCGCCACCTGTCGCCGAGGCGCCGCCGGTCGCGGCATTGGCGCCGCCGGTCGCGGCATTGGCGCCGCCGGTTGCGGCACTGGCGCCACCGCTGCTCGCTGCGCCACCGCTCGCAGTGGACGATCCGCCGCTCGAGCTGGGTTGACCGCCACCGGAGCCACCACCACTTCCACCGTTGGTGGAGCAAGCCATGCTCGCACCGAGTGCTGCCGTCGCGGAGAGACCAAGGACCAGGAGTGCCCGATGTCGCGTGGGCCAGCGACTCTGGGTTGATGTCATGCGGGCGACCCTAGCAGGGCGCCGCAGAAAAACTCCTACGATTGAGCGCTTCCATGCACTCCATTCATCGACAAACGGTCGATAAAATTTGAGCCACTTTCGCGAGTGCCTACTAGATCAGCGTGGTAGCGCTTCAACCCGCGCCCCCGGGCGCGGCGCTCACCGATATCTGCGATCGAGGTGCACGCCGATGAGCTGCTGCTTGGCGCTGGCGGGCCCATGACCATGCGTCTCCTCGAGGACGAGCGTCGTCGAGTGGCGGAGGTAAATATTGGCGGCACCCGGCACCCAAGCGCGTCCACCTTCGACGACGCATCGCGCGGCCTGTTGTCGCTCGAGCTCGTCCTGTTGGGCGACGCAGCGCGTCGTTTTCACCTTCCTACTTTCGGCCGGTGGCGCGCTCACGAGGTCCAGGTGGGGTCGGCCCCCGTCGATCGGCGCGGTGTCGATGGGGGTCGTGCGCTCGGAGAGGGCGGTTCGGGGTAGCGACCAAGCCAACCTGGGAAGTGCGCCCATGGATCTGCCGGAAAGTCTGACCATGCATGCTCCTGTACGGCGGCACCCACTGGCGCGGCCTCGGCCTGGATAGAGCAATCGGTGTGCCAATCCGGCAGCCCGCGAACGATGCGAAAATTCGCGGCATTCCTGCCTGCTCGAGGCCGCCTGCGCCCGGGTCAGTCGAACCCAGCTGGCGTGTGGTGACCCACCCCGGAAGGGCTGGGGCGAAGGGCGGGACCCTGCGGAACGGGTCACGGCGAGGTCTGCAGACGCTCGAGCTCGCGCGCGCAGAGCTGCACCAGATCAGAGCGGGGCAAGCCGCCGCCGAACACGAGCAGGCGCCAGGCGTCGTCGATCTCGAGCAGGCGGGCGGCTCGTTCCAGGACGGGGCGCGCTCGCGCTTCGTTCTTCGCCCGCAGGTGCGCGAGGCCGAGGTGCAGGTAGGGAAGAGCGAAGGCGGGCTCGAGGTCGATGGCAATCTGATCGTGGTCGAGTGCGGCTTCGTACTTGCCTTGGCGCTCGCGTAGAAGCGCGAGCAGGTAGTGAGCCGTGGCGCTCCGCTCGTCTCGAGCCAGCGTGGCGAGACACACTTGCTCTGCGGAGTCGAAGTGACCGCCGTGGGTGAGGAGCGCGGCACGGAGCACGAGGTGATTCGGATCGACCTCGGCGGCCTCCACGCGATTGGCAAGCTCGAGCGCTTCGGTCCAGCGTCCTGCCTCGATGGCGCGGGCTAGTGCGCGCTTGCTGAGGATGCCGCTGCGGTCCGACAGGTCGCGGTCGGACGGCTTGCGCGAGCGCTCGCGGAGCTCCGACCGATCGGTGGATCGCTCGACCCCTTCGAGCCAGCTCTTCGACCAGTCGACTCGCCCCGCAGGGCTTCCTTTGAGGCCGCGTCGACCGAAGCTTGCGCCGGCGGGACCCGACTTTTTGACATAGAAGAACGCCCCGTGCGCCTGACACAGCTCGAAGTCGCTGTTCAAGCCGTGCAGCGTCTCGGCGTGGCCGAGGAACAGATAGCCGCCCGGCACGATGGCCGCCGCCAGCCGCTCGAGCGCGCGGATGGCCTGTTCTTTGGTGAAATACATGAGGACGTTGCGGCAGAAGACGATGTCGAACGTCGCGCTCCCGAGCACCTCTTCGTCGGCCAGGTTGCCCTGGCGGAAGCGGACGGCGGGCAGGTTCTCGCGGACCAGCACGAAGTTCGTGCCTCGTTTGCGGAAATACTGCCTTCTCGCGCTGTCGGGAGTCTCGCGCAGCGCCCATTCGGAGTAGCGGGCGCTCTCGGCGCGTTCAATCGCCAGCGGGTTGATGTCGATACCGAGAATCTCGGGCGCCTCGGAGCCCGAGAGCCCTTGCTCCGACGACAGGACGGCGAGCGTATAGGCTTCCTCGCCGGAGGCGCAGCCTGCCGACAGGATCCGTACGACGCGCTGCCCACGCGTCGCGGCGTGGCGGTCGGGCAGGACCACCTCGGCGAAGGCGCGCATCTGTTCGGTGTGGCGAAAGAAGTACGTCTCGCCGATCGTGAGCTCCGCGCCCAGCGTCGAAAACTCGCCCGCACCGCGCTGCATGCGCTCCAACTGGTCCAGGTACGACGCTGCTTCCAGGTGGTACGCGCGTGAGCGGCGTTCCAGCGTCTCCGCGAGTGCGTCGACGCGCGAGTTGTCGAACGATAGCCCGAGGCGATCGGCGATGAGCACGCGGAAGCGAGCCAGACTGGGCGACTGGGTCGGGCGAATCATGCTCGTGTCTCCGCGATCTCTGCTCTCCCGGCTCCACGGGTTAGTTGGGGAGGGTCAGCACTTTACGCACGGCCTTCACCAAGTCGGCAGGGGTGAACGGCTTGTGCAAATGCGGCCCTGCCTCGAAGATCTGCGCAGCTTTCACCTGTCCGCTGACGTAGCCCGAAATGAACAGCCGACGTGCCTCGGGGGCCGTCTGCTCGAGGTCCTCCACGATGTCAGCGCCGCTCTTGCCTCCGAGCACCATGTCCGTGAGCAAAAGATCGATGCTCGAGCCGTGCTTGGCGAGCGAGTCGCGCGCCTCTTGCACCGTGGATGCTTCGTGAACCACGTAGCCATGCTCAGCAAGAATACGCCCGGCCGCGCGGCGCACCGCTTCGTCGTCCTCCACCAGGAGGATCGTCTGGCCGCTGACCTCGGAGACGGGGGGAAGCGACACCGTGGGCGCGAGGGATGCCTTGCCGGCCCACGGCTGGAAGTGCACGCGGAACTGGGTGCCTTGGCCGAGCTGGCTCTCCACGTCGATGTGACCGCCGCTCTGTTTGACGATGCCGTGCACGGTCGAGAGACCGAGACCCGTGCCCTTGCCCACTTCTTTGGTAGTGAAAAATGGCTCGAAGATGCGCGCGCGCACCTCCTCGCTCATACCTGTGCCGGTGTCGCGCACACCGAGCACGACCGTAGGCACGCCGGCTTCCGACGCCAGCGATGTCTCGATGCGCAAGACCCCTCCCTTCGGCATGGCGTCGCGCGCGTTGATGACCAGGTTCATGATCACCTGCTCGATCTGGCTGACGTCCGCGCGAATGGTCGGCAGATTCGGATCGGTCGCCGTCACCAGCTCGATCGTAGGACCGATGAGCCGCCTCAGCATCTTCTCGAGTCCCATCACCACGTCGTGCAGGCTCACCGAGGTGATCTGCATCGCTTGCACTCGTCCGAAGGCCAGGAGCTGCCTCGTGAGCGAGCTGGCGCGATCGATGGCGCGCAGTAGCTCGGCCATGTCGCCGCGCTTCGGATCGTCGGGGGCGAGCCCTTGGGTCACGAGTCCTGCATAGATCGACATCACGGCGAGCGCATTGTTGAAATCGTGAGCGACGCCACCGGCCAGCTGCCCGACCGCATCCATCTTCTGCGATTGGAGAAGCTGCCGCTCGAGGCTGCGCTGTTCCGTCACGTCACGGAGCACGGCAATCCCGCCCACTACCTTGCGGCCATCCCAGAGTGGCGTGGCCTTGAGCGTGACGCGGGTGTCCTTGCGGACCTCGTTGTTGACGATGACCTCAATCTCGCCGGGCTCCTCGCCCTGCGTAGCCAAGAGCAGCGGATCTTCCGTGCGGGCCAAAGCGACTCCTCGTTCCCCGGTGATGCCGGAGCGACGGATCCAGTTACTCAGCTTGACGTCCCAGGCGTCGACGCCGAGCAGGCGCTTGGCGTTGGGATTGATGAGCAAAAACTCGCCCTGCATGTTCGTCACGACGACGCCGTCGTTCATGCTGTCCAAGATGGAATGCAGGAGTCGCGACTTCTCGCGAGACTTCTCTTCGCTCTCCATCAGCGCCTCGCTGATGGCGATGCGATCGGTGACGTCGCGCTTGATCTCGACCAAGCCGGAGACCTGGCCGCCGATGTCGCGCAGTGGGGCTTTGGCCGCCGAGTACCAACGCGAGCCGCTCGACGAATGGGCCGGCTTCACTTGGTCGAGCAGGGCCGTGCCGCTCTGGAGCATGGCGCGCTCCACTCCTTCGGTTTCCGCCGCATCGGTGAGGCGTGGGAGGATGTCGCTGAGTCGGCGGCCGGTGAGTGCATCGGGATCCTGCCCGAGCATGCGGGCGTACACCTGGTTCACGCGGATGAAGCGCAGCTCCAGGTCTTTGACGCAGATCCCGTCCGGCGAGCTGTTGATCAGATCGACCAGCAGCTTGCGTTCGGCCGCCAAGTCCTGAGTCAGCCGATATTGTTCGGCCGCCCGTTCGACCTTTTGCAAGAGGTCGCCGCCATCCCAGGGCTTGGTGACGTAGGCAAAGAGCTTGCCTTCGTTCACAGCCCGCACGACTGCCGTCAAGTCGGCGTAACCCGTGACCAAGATGTGGGGCGCCGACGTTCGCGTGCCGAGCTCGGCCAGCAGCTGATCGCCCGTCATACCGGGCATGCGCTGGTCGGTCACGACGACCGCGATCTCGCGATCGGCTTCTACGATTTCTAGCGCTTTTTCCGCAGATTCTGCGGTTTTGACGATGAACCGCTCGCTCAGCAGATCATCGAGCGCCACGAGCACCTGCGGCTCGTCGTCCACGACTAAGACTGGCTGTTTCACTGAAGCACTCATCCCTGACTCAGAAAAATGGCCGCTGACGCCCAAGGGCGAACGGGGCAGATCGAACGCCACCACCCCGGGCAAGATCCGCACGCTAGAATGGTCCTGCCCGAGAAACGGAAGTCAACGCCTTGGGATTTCTGTCAGGCCCCCGTTCTGGGCCCAGGAAAACACCGGAGGATCAGGGTGTATGAAACATTTCATCTCGTTTCACCGCGGACGTCCTCGCGCAGATCGATGCGTCGTAGGGGCGAAGCCCTTCACTTCAGTGAAACTCGATCCGTTCCCGAGCGAGAACCAGCCTCGGAAAATGGGGGGACGCTCGCCGGAGCCAGCAAGGTGCGTTCAGCACCCTGCCAGCGCCGGCGAGCGTAGGTGGGCTCGGACGAGCGCGCGCTAACGTACTTTCGCGATCACCATCAGGTATTCGGCATCGACGGTCGTGCGATCGCCTGCCTTCGCCTGATTGTGCTGGCGCCAGAGATCGACCAGCGCCTGCCACAGGGCACTTCGGTCCGGCTCGCCGAGCGCCGCGAACGCTTGCGTGGTCGGGCCGTAGTTCTCGCGGAAGAAGTCGACCACGCCCTCCGGCGAGAACGGGTAGTCGAAGCGATAGAGGACACGGCGGAGGTCGAGCTCGGTAGCGCCGGGCAGGAGGCGCTCACGGACCGTGGCCTCGTGACCCCAGAGCACGGGCGACGGCATGCCGGCAGGCGCCAGGAAGCGTGCAAAGGTCTTGAACATCTGGCCAATGAAGCCTTCACCAGTCCAATTGCCCATGGCTACCGTTCCGCCCGATCGGCACACCCGCAGGAGCTCGCTCGCGACGCGCTCCGGCTGCGGGGCAAACATCGCGCCGTACAAGCTCACGACGTACTCGAAGCTGGCGTCGGCGTACGGGAGTGCCTCGGCGTCCCCCACGTCGAAGCGGGCTTCGAGACCTTCAGCGCGTGCGCGCCCACGCGCGGCGAGGATTGCGTTGTCGGCAATGTCGACGCCCACCACGCGTGCGCCCTCGCGCGCGGCGAGCAGCGCGACCTGCCCGGAGCCGCAGGCCACATCCAAGAGGGTGCTGCCAACGGGGACCTCGAGCCGCTCGAGGAACTCCACGCCGGAGCGTTCCATGAACCGAGAGAAGTAGTCGTAGTTGCCTGCCATCCAGGTGGTCTTGAGCTTCGTCTTGATGGCCTGCATCTCGGGCGACAGAACGCTCGGAGTCGGCATTGCCGGAGAAAACTCTGCCGGAGAAGGGACTGCAGGAGACGGCATTGCCGGGGACGGGACTGCGGAGGAGGGCGTTGCTGGGCGGAGCACCGCCGGGGACAGTGCCGTTTGCTCGTGGATCGATTGCATGGGGTGTTCCTTTCGGTTCTTTCGAGGTGTGGTCTGGCCGCGGCGAGCGGCGCCGAACGAACTCAGCTTGGCAACGAGTGCCGGGGCCCGCTTGCCCGGGCGTGCGCATCCCTTGCCCAGGAAACCGGCCCAAAACACGCGGATTGACCGCGCGTTCGCGATCCTTTGCAGCTTGGCCGGGGCGCCGGTGATAGGGTGCGCCAGGGCGATGGATGCGCTGACCGAACTGCTTCGAGTCGTGAAGCTCGACTCTGCGATCTACTTCAACGCAGAGATGTCGGAGCCGTGGTGCTTGGCCGCACCGAAATCACGTGTGATCGCTCCTTGGCTGACCAAGGGCGACCATCACGTCATCATTTACCATCTGCTTTGGGAGGGAACGGCCTACGCCAAAGGTCCAGGCGGCGAGGCCGTCACCCTCCGACCTGGTGACGTGGTGTGCTTCCCGCACGGCGACGAGCACCTGCTCGGCAGTGGATCGAGGTTGGCAGGCGCGTCGGTCGAGGTCGTGCTGCCGGAAATGCTCGAGCGAGGGCTCGAGGTCTTGCGGCTGGGCGGTGGTGGCGCCAAGGCACGTTTCATCTGTGGATTCTTGGCCTGTGATCGCGACCTCTCCCACACCTTTCTGCACGGCTTGCCCGACCTCATCCGAGTGAGCATCAAGGGCGACGAGACCGGCGTTTGGCTGGAGAATTCGCTCAAGTTCGCGGTGGGCCAGGGCGCCAATCCCGATGCTGGGATGCGCGCGATGCTGGCCAAGCTGTCCGAGGTCCTCTTTGCCGAGACGCTGCGCCGTTTCGCGCGCGACTTGCCCGTCACCCAGACGGGATGGTTCGCCAGCCTGCGCGACCCGAGCGTGGGTCGGGCACTGACGCTGCTCATGAGTGATCCGGCTCGTTCTTGGACCTTGAGCGAGCTGGCGCGGAGCTCCGGTGTGTCCCGCACCGTACTGGCCGAGCGCTTTCGGCACTTCCTCGGTGAGTCCCCGATGGCCTACCTGACTCGCTGGCGGCTCGGCTTGGGCGCGCGGGCTCTCACCAGCACGAACCAGAGCGTCGCGCAGATCGCCATCGACGTCGGCTATGAGTCGGAGTCGGCCTTCAACCGCGCCTTCAAGCGGCACTATTCGCTACCGCCGGCTCGCTTTCGACGGGAACAAGGTCGGGCGCCGAGGGACCGCTCCGACCGCGCGCATCCGGGCGACGAACTCGGCGCCGCCTCGACTTAGCAGGGTGTTGAAAAGACTTTTCGTCAGGGTGCGTTTTTCCGCACCCTGCTAGAGGGACTTCATGTACGTCACTAGATCGCCGACCTCGGCGTCGGTGAGGTGACTGGTCTTGCCGTGGCGATCGCCGCCGCCGCAGGGGCCGAAACGATCCAAGAGGTCGGAGGCGCAGCCGTCGTGCATCAGCGGCTCGCGGTAGCCCACGCCTACCAAGGATGGTGTGACGAAGACGCCGCCGGTACCGACGTCGACGGCGGTGTTGTTCGTGAAGGCAGCACCACCATGGCAGGTCGAGCACTCGGTCGATGGACTCTCGAACAGCAGGCGGCCGCGCTCGGTAGCCTCGAAATCGAGGCTTTGGGCTGGGCGCGCCGCGGGGGGAATGGCGTCGAGGAACGAGAGCAGCACCGACTTGTGAGCACTGCTGAGCTCTTGGTGCAGGCCCATGCGATCAGACATGACGTCGTCGACGAGGGCGTCGAAGGTGTCGAACTCGGCGTCCCAATGGAAGGCCCCGAGGTGGCTGACCCCGCCCTCGAGCGGCTGGGTGCGACGGGGGCCGTTGGCGAGCAGCCAGGTGCGCGCATCGGCGCGCCCACCGGGGTGACAGGAGGAGCACGAAACGCCCGTGCCCACGGTCATCTGGAAGAGCTCGAGGCCGGTATCGCGTCGTTCCTCGAGGTCGAGCGCGACCTGCACCTCACTGCCGAAGACGTCACCATCGAGGACCTTCACTTCGGCCGGGGAGTGCGTGAGAACGAGGCTGGCACCGCTGAAGGCGCCTGCCTCGACGGCAACGATGCCGATGGGCGCCGACTCCTCGTGCTGCGTGGAGCTGCTCGTGAAGCTGCACGGCATGTTGTCGTCGACACCGATGGTGAAGGTGTGAATCGCGAATACTTCGCCGAGCGCAGGTAGAATTCCGTCGCTCTGCGAGCCCGTCTCCTGCATGAAGCGACGAGCAAACTCGTTACCGGGGAAGACGAGGGTGATCGTCGTCTCGTTCACGGCCAGGTCGAACGTGCCCGCCGCCGTCATCAGGCTGAGCTGCGTGAGCTGCTGGGCCTCCGCGCTCGTCTCGGTCGTGGAGCCGGCTGGGATGCTCACGCCCGGGGGTACGAATGCCGTCACCGTCGGCGCGGTGATGGAGCCGCACTCACCACCGGAGTAGCCCCCGCCGAGACTCTGGTCGGTGTCCGTCTGGTGCGCCATGTAAACGGCGCCGCTCGGCGCAACCACGATGCGCCATGCGACCGCCGCCTCGTTGCCGGGAGAAACCGTCGGCACGCTGCGGTCCACCTCGATGCCCTCGGGGTCGAGCCAGATGAGCTCGGCCTTGGCCAAGCGGCTCACCACGAGGCCGCTTTGCACCACGGCTACGTCGCGCAAGTCCTCGTCCAAAAGCAGCGAGCGCACGACGCTGCCATCCGCCAAGCTGAACGTGACGAGCTCGCCGCCGCGACAAGCGACGTGCAAACTCTCACCTTCGACGGCGACACCTTGCGGCGAAGGGCAAGGATTCCAGCGTTCCACGATGGACGCGCTGGCCAGGTCGATGACGGCGAGTGCGCCGCTGTCGGGCAGAAGGACGTAGGCGTGCGTGTTCGTGAGCGCCGAGCGGCCGGGGAACTCACCCGGCTCGAGCGCGACGGCGCGACTCGTGAGCGCTTGGGCAGTGAGGGCGACCACGTGCACCGCCGGTCCTTGATCGTCCGAAGCGGCCGCAAACGCGCCGTCCGGTGATACCGAGAGGAGGCCGGTCTCGAGCGGGCGTGCCGTCTCGAGCGCGTGCGTCTTGCTGCCGGACGGAACCTGGTCGCTCGGCAATTCGGGTTGCGGGGCCAGGTGGTCGTTCGTGCACCCACTCAATCCCAGCAAGGCCAGCGTGAGCACACTCGCACGACGCCCGCTCCGCGCGCGCAGACTTCGGTGAAGCAGCGACGAAGAGAACGTGAGCGATGCTGGTCGAGATTGATTGCCGTAGGTCATGGTCTCCCCCTTCATTGTCCTCTGCACAGCTGGTCCTTCATCTGCTCAGGGCGCGCTGCCGCCGACGCCGATGTAGGGGTCGGGCGTGAATAGAGAATCTTCGAGCGCTTCGATGAGGTCGGCCAGGGCGGCCGCCGTCGGCTCGTAGCGGGGGCCCGCTGACGAGAGCGCGTCGAGGAATGGGTCGAGGTTGTAGCCCCAGAAACAGATCACGTTGGCGTCGGACGGCTGGAACACGAGCGTGGGGCAAGGTCGCGTGAGCTCCATGTACTGGCTGAGCGCCGTGATGTTCTGCCCGAGCTCAGTCTGAATGGCTTCCGTGCCCACCTCGTAGGACGCGATCATGGCGGCATTGCCGACGTAGAAATGTCGGTACCCTGGCCCCGTCACGACGCGGTCCGGAGTGCCGCAGGCCGCGTTGGCGTCGGCGCCCAAGTGCAGAAAGTAGATCCCCGCGATGCGGTCCGGCTCCTGGCTCGCGACGTCGAGCGGGATGGTGTTGCCGTACGCGTCATAGACGTCCCAAACTTCTCCATGCTCGGCCACGCGGGCGATCCACGCATCGGCCTTCAGGTCGATCCGGAGCAGCTTCGGTTCAGCCAGGACGCCGTCGATGTCGAACTTGATCGGCCACGGATGGGGCCAGCTGACCCGAGCCGACTCGAAGTGCGGCATGATCGCCGCTTCGAGGCCGTCGGGATGGCCGACGGACCACGCCCAGAGCTGCTGCAGACCGTGCGGACGCGGGGCAGGTTCTGGAGCGGGCTGCTCAGCGCTGGGCTCGGTCGGCTCTTCCTCCGTGGAGTCCTCGCTCGCGGGCTCTTCCTCCGTGGGGTCCTCGCTCGCGGGCTCTTCTTCCGTGGGCTCGCTCGCGGGCTCTTCCGCGGGGTCCGGCTCTTCCGCGGGGGCAGTGGGGAAAAGCGGTGCGCCACTGCGCAGCGCCGCTTCGTCCTCTTCGGAGATCCAGGCGTAGAAGGTGGTGTGGAGCGGGTGCCAGGAATCGATGTAGTGACTGCGCAGATCCGACACGGAAAGGTCAGCCGGCGCGCAGGGGCTGGAGCCGGTGCTGGAGCCGGTGCCGAAGCTCAAGCCCCCGGTGCCGAACGAGCCCCCGCTGCCGAAGCCGCCGACCCCGCCTGTGCCGGTGAACGCGCCGCCCACGCCGGGGACCAACGCGGGACCGCCGCGGTCGTCGCGGCACCCGAGGGTGAAGGACAGACAGCACAAGCCCATGAGCCCGAGCAGCGCATTCGTCCCGATCCGCATTCAGGTTATTGTCGCGTGGGGCCCCCGGCCTTCACTCGAATCGGCCCGCCGACAGGCTTTCAGCGGCGGCTGCCGCTGGCAGCGCAGGGCGGCCAAATAGTCAATAGATGCAATAGGTTGCGTGGAGAGCGGCGGCGCGCGCTCAGGGCGCGAGCGGCAAGTGTCCTCCGCCGAGCGACGAGAAGAAGTCGTTCCCCTTGTCGTCGACGACGATAAACGCCGGAAAATCCACCACTTGGATGCGCCAGACGGCCTCCATCCCGAGCTCCGGAAACTCCAGGACTTCGACGTGCTTGATGCAATCCTGGGCCAGGCGCGCCGCCGGCCCACCGACCGACCCCAGGTAGAAGCCGCCGTGCTTCTTGCACGCCGCGGTGACGGCCGGACTGCGGTTGCCCTTGGCGAGCATGATCAAGCTCCCCCCGGCGGCCTGAAACTGGTCCACGTAGGAGTCCATGCGCCCCGCGGTGGTCGGGCCGAACGACCCCGACGGCATGCCCGCGGGCGTCTTGGCAGGCCCCGCGTAGTAGACGGGGTGATTGCGCAGGTACTCGGGCATGGGCTTGCCCTGGTCGAGCTCGGCTTTGATCTTCGCGTGCGCAATGTCGCGCGCCACGATCAAGGTGCCGTTCAAGGAGAGGCGCGTCTTGATGGGGTAGCGCGAGAGCTCCCCGAGGACGTCGGTCATGGGCCGATTGAGGTCGATGCGCACCACGTCCCCTCCGAGGTCTTCGGCGCCCGGTGTGGGCAGATAGTGAGCCGGGTCGTGCTCGAGCTGCTCGAGGAAGACGCCCTCGCTCGTGATCTTGCCGAGCGCCTGACGATCGGCGGAGCAAGAAACGGCGATGCCCACGGGGCAGGAGGCGCCGTGCCGAGGCAAGCGGATGACCCTCACGTCGTGGCAGAAATACTTGCCGCCGAACTGCGCTCCGATGCCGATACGTCGCGAAATCTCCAGAATTTTGGCTTCGAGCTCGACGTCGCGGAAGCCATGGCCGAGCGCGCTGCCGGCCGTGGGCAGCGAGTCGAGGTAGCGGGCCGAGGCCAGCTTGGCCGTCTTGAGCGTGGTCTCGGCGCTGGTGCCGCCGATGACGACGGCCAGGTGGTACGGCGGGCAGGCCGCGGTGCCGAGGCCCTTCATCTTCTCCTCCAAGAACGAGAGGAGGCGCTCCGGATTCAGCAGAGCTTTCGTCTCTTGATAGAGGTAGCTCTTGTTGGCCGAGCCGCCGCCTTTGGCCATGAAGAGGAACTTGTACGCATCGCCCTCGGTGGCGAAGATTTCGATCTGCGCGGGCAGGTTGTTCTTGGTGTTGACCTCGTCGAACGTGGTCAGGGGCGCCAGCTGCGAGTAGCGCAGATTGGCCTTCTGATACGTCTCGAACACACCGAGGCTGATCGCCCGCTCGTCGTCGGCTCCGGTGTAGACGCGCTCACCTTTCTTTCCGACGACGATGGCAGTGCCGGTGTCCTGACACATGGGCAAGACGCCGCCGGCCGCGATGCTGGCGTTCTTCAAGAGGTCGAGCGCCACGAAGCGATCGTTGGGGGACGCTTCTGGGTCGTCCAGGATACTGCGCAGCTGCGCGAGGTGGCCGGGCCTCAAGAAGTGGGCAATCTCGACCATCGCCTCCCGGGTGAGCAGGGTGAGCGCCTCGGGCTCGACCTTCAGGAACGACTGCCCCACGGCCTCGAAGCGGGACACGTAGTCCGAGCTCAGCTTGCGATACGGTGTGACATCGCCCACCGTGGGCAAAAGGGGCGAGTAAGAAAACTCCGGAGGCTGGGGCATGGCCCCCATCTAGCGCTCCTTCGCGACGGCCACCACTTGCATGAGCTCGACCACTCACCTGACCTTCGTGCAGACGGCCCTCGGCTTGGAACCTTTGCTCGGGGCCGAGCTCCGCACCCTCCTGCCCAACGTGGCTCCCCCCAGCCTGTCCGAGGGCGGGGTTCTGCTTCGCTTGTCCGTTCGGGATCTGTGGACGGTGTGCCTCGCGAGTCGACTTGCGGAAGGCGTGCGCGTGCGCCTCAAGGCCTTCGTCGCGCGTGACTTCGCCACGCTCGAGCGGGAGCTCGGCCGCTTGCCGTTTTCTGCCTATTTCATGCGCGGCAAGAGCGCCGAAGTCCGCGTGGTCAGCCATCGTTCCAAGCTCTGGCATTCCGGAGCCGTCACCGAACGAGTCGAGGGCGTGCTCGCTTCTCGTTTCGGCGTCGGGTCCGGCGCCGCGGAAGAGGGTGCCGCGGTGGTGTTCGTGCGGCTCACGGGCGACACCGCTCAGGTCAGCATCGACGCCTCCGGACATCGTCTGCATCGACGTGGCTATCGGACGCGGGTCGCGGAGGCTTCGGTGCGTGAGACTCTGGCGGCAGCGGTCGTCAGTCAGGTGCTGGGGCGATCGGGGGAGGGGAAGGGGGCGCCGCCCCGAGTGATCTGGGATCCCTTTTGCGGCGCGGGCACGCTGGGCATCGAGGCGCTCCAAATGGCCCGCGGGCAGCTCGCCGGCAAGAGCCGCACGTTTGCGTTCGAGAGCTGGCCGACGCACGACGCAGATGGTTTCCGCGCGCACCGAGAGCAGCTGGCGCTCGAGGCCCCGGCGCGCGCCCTCTCCCCCGAGCTCCAAGTCCTCTTCAGCGACCGCGACTCGGTGGCGCTCGAGAGTGCCGAGATCAACGCAGGCCAAGCAGACGTGGCCGACGGCGCCCGCTTCGTGCATGGCGACCTTCTGCGCGTCGAGCCGGAAGTCCCCATCGGCGCCGCCATCATTGCCAACCCTCCCTACGGGCGACGGCTCGCTCGCGGCGATGCCCTCGACGCGCTCGTGCACGTGCTCGATCGTCGACCCGACCTGCGACCTTGCGCCGTCTTGATTGGGGGGCCCGCGCGCCGCGACCTCTCGCCGAACTTCGCGGCCGTCTTGCGCACCAAAAACGGTGGAGCGTCCGTTTCCATCCGTGTCTTGGGCCGCGGACAAAACCCGTGAGCGCCGGGACAGCACCGGTCGGCCCCTGCTATAGAGGCGGCCGAGTTGGCAAAACGTGATATCCGGACATCGCTGGTCGAAACGCTCGTAGGGCGGCCCGCGCGCGCATTTGTGGGCCTGCCGTGGAGCTCGCGCGTGCTCCTTCTGCTGGTGTTGGGCCTGACGACGGTGCTCATATGGGGCTTCCGCTATCCGGCTGGTGTGGATCTACCGCAGCATGCGCACCTCTTCGGCGTGCTGGCGAACTTTCACGATCCAGTCCTCGGCGCTGGCGCTTTCTTCGACCTGCAGCCGATCACGCCCTATCTCTTGACCTACGTGGCGGGCGGCCTCTTGGCGAAAGTCATGGGCCCATTCGTGGCCACCAAGGCGCTCTTGTTCGTGATCGCGCTCGCTACGCCCTATGCTCTGCTACGTTGGCTGACAGCGGTCGGAGGCGAGAAGAGCTTCGCCTACTGGGGCTTCGCCTTGGCGTTCGGCTACGCCTACGTGTGGGGATTCACTTCGTATGCCGCGGCCATGCCCGTCGCCTTCTTTTGCCTCGAGGCGTGGGCGCGTGCTCCGAGCGAATCCGTACGTCGGGCGACCGTGAAGCTGAGCCTGCTCTTGGTCGCCCTCTTCTTCACCCACGCCATCACCTTTGCCGTCGTGGCCGTGGCTCTCGGTTTGGCGACGCTCGCCAACGTGCGGACCGCATTCTGGCGACGCTCGGCTGCACTCCTCGTGGTGCTCATCGTCAGCTTGGGCTGGTTTTTCGGCCGCGGCATGCGCAAGAACCACCTGCCGAAGCAACTGCCCGGGGAAGACCGTTTTGCCCTGCTTTTTGGCGGCGAGTTTCACATCAGTCAGGACTTTCGTGCCGCGGTCGCAGGCCTGGCGTGCCTGGTCGTGTTGTTTCTCGTCACGCGTCCCACGCTCGCTCGTCGTTCCGATCGGTGGCTGCCTTTCGCGCTCTCCGGCCTCGCCTTCTTCACCGTGCCGAACGTCGTCATGGATACGGCGTTCGTGGGCCACCGTTTCGTCTTCCTCCTGCACGCATTTGCGCCGGCTGCATTCGTCGTCCGGCCCAGCCCGCGGGTGCGGCGCTTCGTCCCGGTCGTCAACGGCATTCTGACCGTCCTCTTCCTCAGCGGCGTCTGCGTGCGCCTGGTGGGGCTCAATCGAGAGCTGCGCGGCCTACATGCGGTGGCGCAAAAAGTACCGCTCGGCGGTGATGCCCGCGGCATTCTGGACCCGATTGGGGACGACAGCGGGTGGTTCGGTATTGGCCACCTCTCTTGCTCCTACGCGTGGCTCACCACCGAGCGACTCGGCATGCTCGAAAATGACCATTCCCGCTACTATCAGCTGCCGATCGTGCGCGCCGCCGACGTTCCCTTCCTCTCGTCCTATCGCTATCTGGTCACTCGCGGCCCCAAAGGCCCCAGCATGCTGAAGAAGAGCGGCATCAAGCATGCGCGCCTCTTGGAAAAGTCGGACGGCTGGGCCGTCTACGAAGATCCGGCCGCGCCCCCCTATGAGACGCCCATTGGCACCGTGCTGCGCTACGGTCAGGGTTGGGGCAAGCTCGAGCTCGATCGCAGTGTCGGCAAGCGTTCGCTCACCATTTTCGGCCAACGCTACGACACCGGCTTCGGCACCCACGCGCATTCGCTCATCCAAGTGCGGCCCAAGGCCACCGGTCAGCTCGAGGGGGCCTGCGGCATCGACGACGGCGGGACACCTAAAGGCGCCATCCGCTGCTCGATCCTGGATCATCGCGAGCGCGTGCTGCACGAGGTCACCGTCGACCGCGAGGCGCCGGCTGCCTCGTTCTCGGTGCCCGTGCACGCGGGACAGACGATCTATTTCAAGGTCGTCATGAGCGCCTGGACCGGCGGCAAACACGACATCTTGGGCGCGCACGCCGACTGGGTCGATTTGCGCATCGAATAGCGCGCTCCGCCTGGCTACTGCCAGCGGAACGTGCGCAGCGCGATGACGAACGGAATGGCGCCCCAGATGCCGAGCACTAGGAGCTCGGGACCGAGCGCCACGAGCCCAGCGCCCTCGTTATAGATGGCGCGCAGAGCGTTCACGAGCGCCGTGAGCGGCAAGAGTTCGATGAAGCGGTGCGTCCACTCGGGAAAGCGCTCGTAGGAAAAGAAGCAACCCGACACGACCCACATCGGCAGCTGCACCAGGTTCATCCAGCCACTCGCGACTTCTGCGTTCTCGAGCCGCGCTCCGATGAGGAGGCTCAGTCCGGCGAAGGAGGCGCCGCCCAGGATCGAGACCAAGAGCAGGTTCAGGTAGCTGCCCTGCACCTGGGTCTGGAAGAGCGCGATGCCGAAGGCGACCAGCACGACCACCTCGAGCAGCAAGAACAGGAGCCGACTCACCATGTACGAGAGCAAGAGGTGCCCGCGCTGCATGGGCGTGACGGCGTAGCGCCGGAGCAGGCGTCTTTTTCGCTGGACGACCAGGTTGTAGCCGATGCTCCACAGGCTCGACCCCATCAGGTTCAAGCCGATCAGCCCCGGAATGAGGAAGTCGATGTAGCGCGAGCCGATGCGCGCGTCCGTAACGTCGCTGACGGGCAGGAGGCTCCTCCGTCCGGCGGCCGTCTGCACCACGTCGTCCGCTACGGCGCGCGCCAAAGGCGAGCGATCCTGCATCGGATCGAAGCGGTAGCGGACTCCGTCGTCCGTCATCTCCAGCACCAGATCGATCTTTGCGCGCGCGAGCTCGCGGGTCGCCTGCTCGGCGGTGACGGCGCGAGCGTGCAGACGGGGACTGCTGGTGACGGCGCGCTCGAGCTCACGCGCCGATGCCGACTCGGTCGTGCGCACCACCGCCACCTCGGGCAGGGTCGGCTGCTTCTGTCGAAATGCGATGCCGAGGCCGAGCGCCATCAAGAGTGGGAAGCCGAAGACCCAAAACAGGATGCCCGGCTCGCGGTAGAACTCGCGCAGGCGCGCTTGCACGAGCTCGAGCAGCGGGTGGCTCGTCTCGCGCGCTCCGGAGGCTGGCTTCTGCGCTGCGTCAGTCACCTTCGAGCTCCTTGCCGGTCAGATGGAGGAAGACGTCGTCGAGCGTGGCCTGATGGCTCGAGAGCCCGACCGGTACGACCTCGCGCCCCTTGAGCTCGGCCAAGACCGACGTGAGCGCTTCGAGCTCGCGATCGATGGTGAGGCGCAGTCGACCGCGGCGCTCTTCCACCTTGCGCACGGCGCGGCACTCCGCGAGCACCCCCGGCACGAAGGTGGGCGGGGCCGAACCGACCTCGAACTCCACGAACTGCACGTCTCCGAGCGAGTCGATCAGCGCCGCCGGGCTGCCTTGCGCGATGATGCGCCCGAGGTCCATGACGGCGATGTCGTCGCAGAGGTTCGCCGCTTCATCCATGTAGTGCGTCGTCAAGACTACGGTGCCGCCCTCGGCACGAAAGGCCTCGACCACGGCCCACAAGCTCTGGCGCGCCCGCGGATCGAGCCCCGTCGTCGGCTCGTCCAAGAAGAGCAGCTCCGGATCGCCGACCAGCGCCGTAGCCAGCGCTACCCGCTGTTTCTGGCCGCCGGAGAGCGTGTGAAAGCGCTGGTTCTGCTCCGGCATCAGGTTCACGGCGCGGATGACGTCGTCCACCGTGCGTCCGCTCGGGTAGAACGAACGAAACAGCCGTAAGATCTCGCGCACGGTCTGTTTGTCACCGAGCTGCGTCTCCTGCAGCGCGACGCCCATGCGCGCGCGGATCTCCTGATCGCGCCCCGCGCCCCAGCGCACACCGAAGAGCTCGATGGTGCCCGACGTCGGCGCGTGCAGCCCTTCGAGCATCTCGACCGTGGTCGTCTTGCCCGCGCCGTTCGGCCCGAGCAAGCCGAAGCAGATGCCGGCCGGCACCTCGAGATCGATGCCTGCTACCGCCGTCTTGTCGCCGTACTTCTTGACGAGGCTCTTGCAGGAGATGGGCGGCTGCATCGGCGGCGACCACTTCAGTGGATCGTCGCCGTGCAAACAAGCAAAAAAGCCGCAACAATAGACGGATGGCCTCCCCTAGCCGATGCGGCCCTCACCTGGCGGGGCCGCGGCGGCGTGCGGAGACGATCGAGCGGCGGCGTGCGCGCTGGGGGAGCGAGGCACGTCCGCCTCCGCCCGCGACACGAGCGGAAAGCTGCGGCGCGAGCACCCGGGAGCGCAAGCAGGACACTCCGGCTGGCGGACCGGTTCTGGCACTTTGCTCATTTTCGGTCCAGGAGAACCGTATGAATCTGCGGCTTTCTTGTTTGGTCGCATGCGCGACCTTGGGTTTCCTCACCACCCCGGCGCTGGCTGCGCGCAAGCCCGTGAAGGGCGAGCCCCTGCTCCGCGCCGACCTCAGCGTGGGTCCCGGCGCCTACGAGCTCCATGTCGATAGCAGCGACGACGAAGACAACACGACCTACGCCTTGGCGGTCGGCCCGCGCCTCGGCCTGAACTTGGGCTGGGGCGTCTCGCGCCTCGTGCGCGTCGGCATCGGCGGCTCAGCCGCGTTCTCGCTGAACCTGGTCGAAGATCAGGGCATCCCCAACGCCGAAGTCGACGGCTGGGGTCGCTGGGCCGTCGGTCCCTCCGTCGGCTTCCGCTTCGGCCCCGATGTGCCGCTCGAGCTCGACGTCGCCGTCAACTTCGCCAACTTCATGGCCGTCGGCAGCCAAGCGCAAGACGGCAGCTTCAACCTCGATGCCAAGCACTACGGCATGACCTCCACCGTTCTTCTCCTCTGGCGTCCCGGCGGCGCCGCCTCCGCGTTCGCGCTGCACGCTGGCCTCGAAGGCACGTGGGGCCTCGCCAGCACCACCCCTCCGAGCGGTGCGAGCGCCACGAACGCGATGTTCCTGCAGTCGCTGCTCTTGGGCGTGAGCTTCGGGCTCTGACGTTCGGGCGGAGGAACGGTCGCCTCTGGCTCTCGCCCGCCTTCGGTGCGAAGACGATGCCATGAACCTGCGGCTTGCTTCTCACGGGGCGCTGGCGGCGCTTTCGCTGCTCTCCCTGGCCATCACCACGCCGGCTCACGCGGAACGCAAGCCCGTGAAGGACGTGGTGCTCGTTCGCGCCGACGCCAGCATCGCGCCGGGCGCCTACGAGCTCGAGATCGACAATTCCGCTGGCGAGAGCAGCAGCACCTACGCGATGGCGCTCGGTCCGCGCCTGGGCCTGAGCCTCGGCTACGCGCCGTCCCGCTTGGTTCGCTTGGGCATCGGCACCGCAGCCGCCTTCTCGATGACGCTGGCCGAAGGCGGCGGCATCCCCTCC